>Ga0208357_1001193_pt1 | contig 19353 bp, 23 predicted proteins | sample NGESurdeep092012_6_FD_184487 | JGI IMG/M metagenome (GOLD analysis project Ga0208357, IMG submission 184487) | Arctic peat soil microbial communities from Barrow, Alaska - NGEE Surface sample F52-2 deep-092012 (SPAdes) | ecosystem: Environmental > Terrestrial > Soil > Wetlands > Peat ... | reverse complement strand
GCGGCCGCGGCCAGCGTCTCGGTGGTTTCCTTCAGCGTCGCCTGCGCCGCCTGACGCGCGCCGGCCAGCGCGCGCTCATAGGCGGCGATCACCGCCTCGGCCTCGGCCTTCATCGCACCGGCCTTTTCGAGATCGCCATCGATCTTGTTGCGGCGCGCGAGGATGATGCCGCCAACCTTCGGCAGCGCGATACGCGACATCAGCACATAGAGGATGACGAACGTGATCGCCAGCCAGATGAGCTGCGGCGGGAAGGTGGCGTAGTCGAGTTGCGGCATGGTCCGCCCGATCGGCGCTTGAGCTGCCGCGGATCAGAATACGAACAGGATGAGGAAGGCGATGGCGAGGCCGAACAGCCCGGTCGCTTCCGCCAGCGCGAAGCCGAGGAAGGCGAACGGCGTCACCTGGGCCGCCGGGTTGCGCGCCAGCGCCCCGATCAGCGCGGCAAACACATTGCCGATGCCAATACCGGCGCCCACCAGCGCGATACAGGCGAGGCCGGCGCCGATCATTTTGGCCGCTTGAAGATCCATGATGGGTCCTTTGCTTGGAGAGGGTCAGTGAAGGTGAATGGCGTCGTTCAGATAGAGACAGGTCAGGATGGCGAAGACATACGCCTGCAGCAGCGCGACCAGAAGCTCAAGGAACATGAGCGCCACATCGATCATGACCGGCAGCAGGCCGGGGATCAGATAGTACGCGCCGAGCGGCGCCACGAAGCTGGCGAAGATCACCAGCATGGTGTGGCCGGCCATCATGTTCGCGAATAGCCGGATCGCCAGGGTGAAGGGGCGGATGAAATAGGACAGCACCTCGATCGGCACCAGCAGCAGCAGCAAGACCTTGGGCACGCCATGCGGCACGAAGAAGGTCAGAAAATGGAAGCCGTGCCGCGCGAGGCCGATGAAGGTGACGCCGACGAAAATGACGAACGCCATGCCGAAGGTGACGATGATATGGCTGGTAAAGGTGAAGCTGTAGGGCACCAGGCCCAAGAGATTGCCCAGCAGTACGAACATGAAGAGGGTGAAGACGAAGGGGAAATAGCGCTGCCCTTCGGAGCCGATATTGTCGTCGATCAGCGATTTGGCGACGAACTCATAGAGCATCTCGGGTACCGACTGCCAGCGCCCGGGCACCAGCGCCGCCTTGCGCGTCGCCACCAGCATCAGCACGGTCAAGAGGACGCCCGCGATCACCATCAGCAGCGCCGAATTGGTGAAGGAGGCATCGATGCCGCCGATGTGAATCGGTATCAGCCGGTCGATGGTGAATTGTGCGAGGGGATTTTCTTTTGCCACCACTCTCAGTCCTCGTCGTCCGCGTCGAACCCCGCCCCCGGCGCCGGCGGCGCGGCGCGCTGCCGATAACCGATCGCCATGCCCATGCCGGAGATGGTCCGGTAGACATTGACCAAACCCGCCGCGATGCCGAGGAAGAACAGGATAATCATCCCCCAGGGCCGCGTGCCCAACCAGCGATCGAGTGCCCAGCCGATTCCGGCACCGATCACCACCGCCACCACCAACTCGACACCGATGCGCAGCGCCAAGCCGAGCGCGTTCTGGCTGTCGCGGCTCAGAGTAGCGCGCCGCGCCGTCGAACCGCCGTCGCGCCCCTGTCGCGCCTTCTCAAGTCCCTTGCCCAGGTCCCGCAAAGAGGCAAGCGGGTCGCGTTCATCCATCGGCGAACCGTCCGCATCGTGGCATTGACGTAACGCGTACCGGCCACCCCGGCGCCGGAACGGCGCGCACCATAAGTGGCGCCCCCCGGAAGGTCAAGCGACGCAAGGTCGCGGGCGGGTGCCGTCACGCGGCATGGGTACGCGGTCGGGCACCCGGCTCCTGCCGAGGCATCGCCGGGGTCGCGGGCGGCTGCGGCGGCGGCAGCGCCATGGCATTGTGCTGGGCCACTAACAGCGCCTTTTCGGTCTCCGGCAGGGTCGGCACATCGGCGCGCGGCGGCAGGGTGAAATTGAACGCGGCGGTGAGATCGCCGGTGACGGCGCGGCGCCACGGGGAGAGATTCGGCACCTCGACCCCGAATCGCGTCTCCAGAAGCCGCAGGGTCGAGGTATGGTCGAACGTGTCGCCGCACACGAAACCGCCCCTGCTCCAGGGCGAAATCACCAGGCACGGCACCCGGAAGCCGAGCCCGACCGGCAGGCCGCCGGCATATTCCCCCGCCGTGCCGGGTGGTGGGGTCGGTGGCACCACATGATCGAACTGGCCGTCATTCTCGTCGTAATTGAGAATGAGCGCGGTGCGCGCCCATAATTTCGGGTTGGACCACAGCGCCGCCAGTATCTGGGCGGTATGATCCTCGCCGGCCGCCGGCAGGTAATCGGGATGCTCGGAGGCAAAGGAGGGCGGCACCACCCAGCTGACCTGCGGGATGTTGCCGGTCTGCAAATCCCACAGGAACTCATAGAACGGCCGGTCGAGCCGCCCGTTGCGATAGAGCGGCGAGCCGGGGGCCGCCGCCTTGAAGCTGGCGAGGAACCGCACGACGTTGCAGTAGTAATCGTCGATGTCGTGGTAGATGCGCCAGGAAATGCCGGCGCGCTCCAGCCGTTCGGGATAGGTCTCCCAGCGAAAATCGCGGGGCGTATTGTCGAGCGCGGGCCCGCCCTGCCGGCCATCGGGATCGATCGTTCCGGTCATCAGATAATAGCGATTAGGATGCGTCGGCCCCAGCACCGAGGCATGATAGCCATCGCAAATGGTGAACGCGTCGGCGAGCGCGTAATAGAACGGCAGATCGGCGCGGCTGAGATACCCCATGGTCATCGGCGCATGCGCGCCATCGACCGCGCGGTGCGCGTCGATCCAGCGATCCATGCGGCCGCCGTTCCAGGCGGCATGCTGGCCCCGCCAGCTATGATCCGTCGCCTGCAGCCGCTGGGCGTTGGTGCGCCTGGTGTCGAGATGGAATGGCAGCACCAGCCGGTGGGCCGCCGCATCGTCCTGATCGAAGACCGGCCGCCCGCCGGGCAGGCGAAGCGCCGCGCCGTCATCGAAGCCGCGCACCCCGGCAAGCGTGCCGAAATAATGATCGAACGAGCGATTTTCCTTGGTCAGGATGATGAAATGATCGATGTCGCGAAGGCTGCCCTGGGCCGCACCGGCGGGTCGCGCACGCAGGTCCAGCAACGCGGCGCCGGCGAGCGCGGCGCCGCCCTGCAAAAACCGCCGACGCGGAAGTTCGATCATACGGCCATCCCCCGATCGCGATGATGAGGGTTTAGCGCAACATCAATGACGATGGCATGAAGAAAAACTCGGGCGGCGCCTATTCCCTTATCGTCATTGCCGGGCTTGACCCGGCAATCCAAGGCGGTTCACGGATAATTCCGTCGCTTGCTTTGGACCCCCGGGTCAAGCCCTGGTCAAGCCCGGGGGTGACGAGAAAAGGAATTTGTCGCTACTCCGCCGCCTCGAGGGTAACGATCGACGATTCGTAATTGCCCGTGCCCATGGTGCCGTCGGCGAAGATGCCGCGCTCGGCGATCCACTCGAACGATTCCTCGAACACCTCCTTGGTATAGGGCTCGAAGACGATCCGCTCGCCCGGGCCCCAGCGCCTTGGGTCCATCTGGTCGTGGAAGCGGGCCGGGAACTCGTTCCGGTAATAATGCGTATAGAGTTCGGGGCGCAGGTCAATGTCGCGCTGGGTGCGGCGCAGGGCCTTGAAATATTTGCGCACATCCTCGGGATCGGGATCGCCGGTGATCATCGAAGCCATCATGAACGTGGTATCGATGATTTTGCGGAAGCCGAGCTGTTCGAGGAAGTAATAGGGGCCGCTGAACACCGAGACCGCGGGCGCGGTGCCGTCGATCAGCCGTTCCATCCGGCTGAACAGCAGCCCGTCGGAGAACACCAGCTTGATGTCGGCGAGCGGCATATATTGCTCAAGCGCCTGGATGGTCGAATAGTGGCTGCCCGATTGATAGCCGACCGAAATCGGCACGCCGGCGAGATCGGCGGGGGTCTTGATCGGGCTATCGGCCGGCACGAACAGGCCAGCGGTCGACACCGAATAGGCGTCGGCGAACAGCTTGCCGTGACCCGTCGAGGCCGCCACGTTCACCGTCCAGTGGCAGGCGCCGCTGACGTCGCAGGTGCGGCCCGCCTCGAAGGTCTGATAGGCGCCGACCTTGTCGCCCAGATCGTGCTTCGACTTGCCGGCCTGCTGCGGGATCACGTCGCGGAATTCATAGTCGAGGCCCTCGTCGCGAAAATAGCCCTTCTCCTCGGCGACCCATTCATGCAGACGCATATGCGGGGCGATGATGAATTTGCTCATGGTTCCTCCTTATCCTTTCACGATTCTGGGGATGGGTTGGTCATCGCGCCGTTCCGCGACGCGGCGGGCGCGAATCATTTTGACATGGTCATCCATCAGGCGGCGGGCGGCACCGGCGTCGCGCGCCTCGAACAGATCGACGAGCTGGCGGTGCGCCTCCTGAATGTGCAGCGCGACATTCCGCGTCAGCGTCAGATTGCGGCGCGGATGCGAGATGTGCTGTAGCGACATGAGCTGAATCAGCAGCACGCGGTTGTGCGATGCCTCGGCGACGGCGATGTGAAACTGCTCGCAGGCGCGGGTGTAACTGTCGTGATCGTCGATCACCGCCGCGCCCTCTTCCAACAGCCGCCGCAGCTTGGCGAGATCGGCGGCGGTGGCGTTTTCGGCCGCGAGTTCCGCCGCCAGCGTCTCGATGGCGCGCTGCGCGTCCATAATTTCCTGCACGGTGGCGCCCGCAAGATCGAGCTGCACCGCCAGCGCGTTCGCGAACAACCGCGGATTGCCGTGCGCCACCCGCGCACCGCCGCCGGCGCCAACCTTGATCTCGACGACGCCCAGCGCCTCGAGCGTCCGCAGCGCATCGCGCGCGACGATGCGGCTGAGGCCCAGCCGCTTCGCTATGTCCTTTTCGCCGCCCAGGAAATCGCCCGGCTTTAGTCGTTTTTCGTTGAGCGCCTCGCGCACTTCGACGACGATCTGCGCCGACAGGGTCGCGGCGCGGCCAGCGGGCGCGATACGGCGCTCGCCCGGCTCGGAACCGAATAGCGGATGTACACTCATAAGGCGACCTTATCGCAATCCGCATCGATAGTAAAGATGCTATCTTTATGCGATTTGCCGCTCAACGCGCTGGCGTTACCGATTTGATATAGGTCGCGATTGCGCGCCGGTCGGCCTCGGTGAGCTTGGCGGTGCCGTCGATTACCTCCGACATTGGCTGGCCGACGAAATCGCCATTGGGCTTCATGCCATTCGCCAGCACCGTCGCGACATCGTCCAGCGACCATTTGCCGATGCCGTGGTCGCGATCCTCGGTGAGGTTCGGCGCGACTTTGTCGCTGCCCTCGACTGGCGCTCCGGCGAAACGCCGCTCGTTCTCCAAGCCGCCCAGCAGGTCGCGCGGCGTGTGGCATTCGCCGCAATGCGCGACCGCGTTGGCGAGATAGGCGCCGCGATTCCACGTCGCGCTTCGCGCCGGATCGGGCCGTGACGGCCCAGGGGTGAATTCGAGCGTGCGCCAGATCGCCATCGCGGGACGCGGGACTGCACTGTCGTCGGCTCGATTCTGTCGCGGCATCGCGGGCCGCGTGAGGAGATAGGCCCGGATGTCCAGCAGATCGCGATCGCTCATGCCCGTGAAGGACGGAAAGGGAAATGCCGGAAAATAATAGTCGCCGTCGGGCGACACGCCGTCGCGCAGGGCGTGGATGAAATCGGCATCGCTCCAGGCACCGATGCCATGCACCGGATCGGGCGTGATGTTGCGCGTATAGAAGGTGCCGAACGCGGTCTTGAGCGCGCGGCCGCCGGCGAGCGGCGCCGCCTTGTCGGCGGTGTGGCAGCCCGCGCAGTTCGCGGCGGCAAAGAGATATTCGCCGCGGGTCACCGATGCCGGAGCGGTCAGGGCGGCGGCCGATCGCGGATGCGGATAGGGCACGCAGCTCGCCAGCAGGGTGAGCGCGGCCATGCCACTCACCATGGCGGCGGCGACGCGTCGGGAAGATATCATCATGCAGGTAACGCGCGGCGCCACGCGCGCGGAAGTCACATCCAGTTGATTTCGCGGATTCGTGATCGCACCCTACCCTCGATCGACCCGATGCAAATCTCCGCCTTCATTCCGCATGCTTTCCTCGCCGCCGTTCCAGCGGCGATGCTCGCCGGCGGCTCGCCCTGGCTGATCGTGCCGGCGATACCGCTGGTGTTCGTGGCACTGGACGCGGCGTGCGGAAAAGCGACCGGAAACGATGCCCCCGCCGCCGCCGGGCGACTGGCGCATCTGCCGCTATGGCTGTTCGTGCCGGCGCAAATCGCGCTGATCGCGTGGTGTGTCGGGGACAGCGCGCGCCTGCCGGTGATTGATGCGGTGGGGTTGGGCACGGCCTGCGGCATCGTCCTCGGCATTTTCGGCATGCTGGCGGCCCATGAGCTGATTCACAGCCGTCGCCGGATCGAGCGATGGCTCGGCGTCGCCGCGCTCGCCACGCTGTTCTATGCGCATTTCCGCCGCGCCCACATCCAAGGCCATCATCGCCATGCCGGCACCGAAGAGAACGACGCTGACCCGGCGCGACGAAAGCGGCTATCGCTTCGCGCTGCGTTCGGCGGCGCGCCAGTTCGATTTCGCGATAAGGATCGGCGGCCGGATCGCGCCGCGCGAGGTCGCTGGCTATCTCGCTGGTGCGGCAGCGATGCTGGGCATTGCCGCGCTGGCCGGCGGCGGGCACGCGGTGCTGTGCTGGCTGGTGATGGCCATGGTCGCGATCTTCATCCTCGAGCTGTTCAATTATGTCGTCCATTACGGGCTGGCGCGGCGGGTACGCGACGGCGCGATCGAACCCTTCGGCCGCGTCCATGCCTGGAACGTGGCGCACCGATTCAGCAATTGGGCGCTGTTGAATGGTGGGCGTCATTCCGATCACCATCGCGCGCCAACGGAGCCCTATCCGCGCCTGCGGCACGACGCAGCCGCGCCCACCCTGCCCCATGGGTTCGGAATCATCATGTGCCTGGCGCTGGTGCCGCCATTGTGGCGGCGGGTGATGAACCCGCGCGCCGATTATTGGATGGCGCGCGACTAAGCCTCGCGGCCGAGCGTCTCCATCAACTCCGTCCATTCGCGCTTGGAGAGGCCGCTTTCGGCTTGGCTCACCGCCTCGCCCGCGAGCAGGCGTTTCACCACCGCCAGGCCCTTTTGCGAGATATGCGCGCCGCCCATGCGGTATTGATAGAACGCCTCGGCGGTCATCGGGACCCAGCGCTCCATCATGCCGAGCATCGCCTGGGCATAGACGCGGATTTCATATTGCGCATGGGCATCGGCGCGCAAGGCGAGGAAGTTCATCAGATTGAACAGGTCGGTCTTCCAATACCATTGCGTATAAAAATTCAGCGACAGATTCATCCGCGCCAATTCGCGCGCGAGACCCTGGCGGTGGCCGTCGGCGATGCCGCCGCCCTCATCCTCGTTCAGCATCGCGGCATAGGAGGCATAGACGCGCTCGGCATCGTCGCGCAGCAGCGAAAGCACATGCGCCGCCTCCGCGCCGTCGAGCAGATCGCCGCGCCCCTGCCGGTTGCTCTTGGATTGCGCCGCGAGCTGTTCCGGCGCCGGAATGTAGAATTCCTTGTCGAGAATCGAATAGCGCGCCGAATATTCGTTCACGTTGGCGGTGCGATGGCGGATCCATTGCCGCGCCACGAAGATCGGCAGCTTCACATGGAACTTGATCTCGCACATCTCGAACGGCGTGGTGTGGCGATGGCGCATCAGATACTGGATCAGGCCGCGATCCTCGCTGATCCGCTTGGTGCCCCGGCCATAGGAGACGCGCGCCGCCTGCACCACCGCCGCATCGTCGCCCATGTAGTCGATGACGCGGACGAAGCCGTGATCCAGCACCGGCACCGGCTGATAGAGAATATCTTCGAGCGCCGGGACGGTGGCGCGGCGGGTGGGCTGAGTCGCGGCGCGATGCCGGTCGATCTCGGCGAGCTGTTCGGGGGTCAGCGGCATGAACGGACTCTAATCATGAGTCGCCGGCGTACTCAAACAGGGACTCGTCCACTCGCATTTTGGCGGGGATCGTGATAATTCACAGACACGATTTGGAGAATAACCATGTCCGCCAAGGTGGCTGACGATCCGATCCTAAGACGCGTTCGCGTCGCCCTCCAACAAATGTATGGCGACCGCATCGAGCGGATCGTGTTGTTCGGCTCACGGGCGCGCGGCGATTCCAATGAGGATTCGGATTATGACCTCGCCGTATTCCTGAAGGACATGGACAATCGCTGGCGGGAAATCAAACGCCTTGCGACGCTCCAAACAGATTTCCTCGCCGAGGATGGGGCCTTCATCGATGCCAAACCCTACCGCGCGGGCGCCTATCGGGACCGTACCACCCTGATGCATGAAATCCGTCAGGACGGCGTCGATTTGTGACCCCCGAAGCGAAGCAACATATCGATAAAGCGCGCGAATGCTTGACGCACGCCAAGACAATCCTCGCGGCCGGCATCGGCGAGGATGCGGGACAGAACGCTTATCTCGCCGGGCTTCATGCCGCCAAGGCTGTGATTTTCGAAAGAACACGTAAAGTCGCCAAGACCCATCGCGGCGTGCGAACACTATTTTCAGAGTTGGCCAAGGACGATGCGATACTCGGCCAATTCACGGCGTTTCTCGCCGAGGCCTATGTTCTGAAGTCGATCGCGGATTATGAAGTAGGGCCGGACGCGATCGTCTCGCTGGATGAAGCGAGCAGCGCCATCGAACAGGCGGTGAAGTTTGTCGATTGCATCGCCGAAAGCTTGGGTTAATCCCTCCGCGCCATTGCGATTACCCCGAAATGTCTTATATTTGATTCGTCGGGCAACCGACTATGGCGATAAACCGCGCATGGCATAAGCGTTGCGGACCCGGGGGCGGTACCCGGCGCCTCCACCATCTCTAGGGGGGCGAAACAGGATCGACGCGCGTGGTAAAGATGCGATCTTCGCTCGGCATGATACCGCCGCTATCGGGTCACACCTTAGGTGCGAACGACAATTTCGCTCCTGCTGAGGCAGTTGCGGCCTAATTTCCCCAACGGGAATAGGGCTTAACTCTTAGCGCGGTCCGGAGGGCACCGGGCAACAGAAGCCCTCCAATTCATTGCCAACCGCCGGCAACGGCGGCCATAATGGCGAGAAAATAAAACCGAGGAAGCCGACGACGTGAAAGCTCCGATGTGAAAGATCTATTGCGATACGACCAGATGGTTGAGACCGCCATGCGCGGTGTGGTTCGCGAGGCTTTAGCCCGCGCCGTGACGCATGGTCTTCCTGGCGCCCACCATTTCTATGTCACCTTCAAAACCCAGGCGCCCGGCGTGCTGCTGGCCCCGCATCTCGCCGCGAAATATCCCGACGAGATGACGATCGTGCTGGAGCACCAATTCTGGGACCTTGAGGTGCGCGACGACGGGTTCGCCGTCACCTTGAGCTTCAACAACCGGCCGGAGCGGATCGGCATTCCGTGGCCGGCGATCGCCGCCTTCGCCGACCCGTCGGTGAAGTTCGGCCTACAGTTTCCGGGGTCCGCCGAGGCCGAGGCGGCGCCATCCACCAGCCCGATTTCCGCCAAGCTGGAGGTCGCGAAACAGAAGACTGCCGACAAACAGGCGGAACTGCCGCTGGCGAAAACGATCGGCAAGCCGGCCGCCAAGCCTGTCAGCAAGGCGGGCGAAGTGGTGGCGCTGGACGCATTCCGGAAAAAGTAGCCGGCGCTGACGCTTGACGCCATCTGGGGTTCTGGTATGCCCGCCTGATGGCTGATTCTTCCTTCCACGATCTATTCGATCTCGGCGCCGACACGACGCCCTATCGCCAATTGTCGAGCGACCATGTCGCGACCGCTACGTTCGCCGGCGCGCCGATGGTGACCGTCGCGCCCGCGGCGCTGACCCTGCTCGCCGCCGAGGCGTATCGCGACTGCCAGCACTTGCTGCGCCCCGGCCATTTGCAGCAATTGCGCAACATCCTCGACGATGCCGAGGCCTCGGACAATGACCGGTTCGTCGCGCTCGATCTCTTAAAGAACGCCAACGTCGCGGCCGGCCGCGTGCTGCCGATGTGCCAGGATACCGGCACCGCCATCGTCATGGGCAAGAAAGGCCAACGCGTCTGGACCGGCGGCGGCGACGAGGCGGCGCTGGCGGCCGGCATTCGCCGCACCTACACCGAGACCAATCTGCGCTACAGCCAGGTGGCGCCGCTGTCGCTCTATGACGAGGTCAACACCGGCGACAATCTGCCGGCGCAAATCGACCTCTATGCCACCGAGGGCGATCAGTACAAATTCCTGTTCGTCGCCAAGGGCGGCGGCTCGGCCAACAAGAGCTATCTCTTTCAGCAGACGAAGGCGGTACTGAACCCGACCGCGCTGATCAAATTCCTCGACGAGAAGATCAAGACGCTGGGCACCGCCGCCTGCCCGCCCTATCACCTCGCCATCGTCATCGGTGGCACCTCGGCCGAGATGAACCTGAAGACGGTGAAGCTGGCGAGCTGCCGCTATCTCGACGGGCTGCCAACGCAAGGCAACAAGTTCGGCCAGGCGTTCCGCGACCGCGATTTCGAGCTGGAAGTCCTGGCACTGACCCGCAACAACGGCATCGGCGCGCAATTTGGCGGCAAATATTTCTGCCACGACGTTCGCGTGATCCGCCTGCCGCGCCACGGCGCCAGCCTGCCGATCGGCATCGGCGTCTCGTGCGCCGCCGACCGGCAGATCCTCGGCAAGATCGACGCGCATGGCATCTTCCTCGAGGAACTCGAGACCAACCCGGCGCGTTTTCTGCCCGAGATCGACGAGGCGCGGCTCGGCGCCGACGTCGTCAACATCGACCTCACCCGCCCGATGAGCGAGATCCGCCGCACCCTGTCGCGCTATCCGATCAAGACCCGCCTGTCGCTGACCGGGCCGCTGGTGGTGGCGCGAGACATCGCCCATGCCAAGCTGAAGGAGGCGCTCGATCGCGGTGAGCCGTTGCCGCAATATTTCCGCGACCACGCCGTCTATTATGCCGGGCCGGCCAAGACGCCGGCCGGCTACGCCTCCGGCTCGTTCGGGCCGACCACGGCGGGGCGGATGGATTCCTATGTCGATCAGTTCATGGCGGCGGGTGGCAGCTTCATCAGCCTCGCCAAGGGCAATCGCGGCGCCGACGTGCGCGACGCCTGCCGCAAGCATGGCGGTTTCTATCTCGGCTCGATTGGCGGCCCGGCGGCGCGGCTGGCACAGGACTGCATCACCAAGGTCGAGACCCTGGCCTATCCCGAATTGGGCATGGAGGCGATCTGGCGCATCGAGGTGAAGGATTTCCCCGCCTTTATCGTCATCGACGACAAGGGCAATGATTTCTTCGCCAAGCTGATGTGACGATGGCCGCGAAACCCCGCGCCGCGACCGATCCGCTGGCCGAGTTCATCCGCGATCAACTGCATGATTGGGCGCCGGTGACGGCGCGCCGCCTGTTCGGCGGCTGGGGCATTTATAACGGCCCGGTGATGTTCGCTCTGATCGCGCGGGACACGATCTATTTTCGCGTCGATGACCGGAATCGCGGGGACTACGAAATAGCTGGGGGCGCCAAACCGTTCACTTATGAGATGCCCAGCGGCAAGATCATCGAAATGGCCTATTGCGAGGTGCCGGCCGACACCCTCGACGACACGGAGGCGCTGGGCCAATGGGCCGGCGCGGCGCACGCGGCCGCGCTTCGGGCCAAGGCGGCCAAAACCCCGCGCGCCAAGCGGCGCGGTAAGTAGCCGGCATGGCGGAAGCGGTCGATCTCGCGGCGCTGTGCCTCGGCAATAAGGGCGCCTGGGACGGGTTCGTGCGGCGCTATGCCGGGCTGATCGTGTCGGCGGTGCGCGGCGTGGCGCGCGAGCATGGCGATATCGAGGATCTGGTCCAGGAGGTCTTCCTGCGCCTGTGCAAGGATGGGTTCCGGCTGATGCGGACCTATGACCCGGCGCGGGCTGGCCTGTCGACCTGGCTGACCATCGTCGCCCGCAGCACCGCCCGCGACGCGCTGCGCCGGCGGCAATTGCCCTCGACCCCGATCGACGCGGTGCCGGAGGCGCTGCTGTCGGTGATGCCGAAATTCACCGAAAAGCTGAAATATCCCGATGATTTGCTATCGCCGCGACAGAAACTGGTCCTTAGCATGATTTACGACAAGGATCTGGAGGTCGGCGACGTCGCCCAGGCGCTGGGCGTCGATCCGCAAACCGTGCGCAGCACGCATCACAAGGCGATGTTGAAGCTGCGCACCCATTTCGCCCAGGAAGAAACCGCGCCCGGCGGGGATGTTCGGCCGGCGGGGCGCCTAAATAATGGTGTGATGGAGAATTAGGGATGTCCGGAGGGAATGAGTTTACCGAAGCCGCGATCTGGCGCCGCTGGCGTGACGGCCAGGCCGGGGCGGGGAGAACCGCGGACGAGCCGGATGCGCTGACTCTGGCGGCCTATGCCGCCGGTCGGCTGGGCCGTGGCACCGGCGACCCCGAGACCGATCCGGCGCTGGCCGCAATCGAGGCGTGGCTCGCCGAGCACCCCGATTCGCTGGACGATATAGGGGCGGCGCGGGCCGCCCCCGACGACGGGATTTTTGGCGATGCGTCGGCGGCGACCATCGCCCGCGCCCAATCCCTCATTGTACAGCCTCAGGCCAATATCGTGCCGCTGCGCCGGACGCGGTCCGGCTGGCGTGGCGCGGCGGCGTGGAGCGGCATCGCCGCCAGCCTGATCGCCGCCAGTCTCGTCGGCTTTTCCATCGGCATCGACGACGGGCTGGTCACCGGCGGGTCGAGCCAGGGCCAGGGCCAGCTTCTCGAACAGGCGCTGATCGGCCCCTCTGCCCCCATCCTTTCCGCCGACGACGAGGATAGCGGCACATGAGCGACGCCGCCGGGACCCGGGCGTCCCGTCGTGGCTGGCTCTTTTTCGCGGTCCTGACGATTTCCCTGGCCCTCAATTTGTTCTTCCTCGGCGTCATCGCCGGCAGCCTGCCCGCCATGCATCACGAGGGCCGCGGCCATGACCGGTTCGAGCGGATCGTCGGCGGCATGGCGCTGTCGCCGCCACAACTCGCCGCGTTTCGCGATTTTCAGAAAATCCTGCGCCAGCATGGCGCGGCGATGCATCGCGCCAATATGGGGGTGTGGACCAAGATCGCGGACCCCGCGACCGGCCAGGACCAACTCGCGCCGCTGCTCGATTCCGCCGTCAAGAATCGCGACGATTTCCAGCACGATGTCTCGGGCGCGCTGACCAAGTTTCTCGGCTTGCTGACGCCGGCCCAGCGGGCGGAATTCGTTCGCGAGGCCCGCGCAACGCCGCATCCGCACGGGCCGCTGCATCGGCTTCGCGAATTGTTCCGTTAGCCGCTATAGTGCCGGGCGATATGGCCCGAACATCGCGAACGCGCCCACCCCAGCCGGACACCCGTATCGAGCGCGACAGCATGGGCGAGATCGCGGTGCCGGCGGCGCACTATTGGGGCGCGCAGACCGAGCGATCGCGCCAGAATTTCCGCATCGGCGATGCCGACGCGGAGCGCATGCCCCTGCCCCTGATCCATGCCTTGGCCGAGGTCAAGCGCGCGGCGGCGGCGACCAACATGGCGCTCCGAATCCTCGACGCGAAGCGCGGCGCCGCCATCATCGCGGCGGCGGACGAGATCATCGCCGGCAAGCTCGACGGCGAGTTTCCGCTGATCGTGTGGCAGACCGGATCGGGCACCCAGACCAACATGAACGTGAACGAGGTGCTGGCCAACCGCGCCAACGAGATGCTGGGCGCGAAGCTGGGGGCGCAACAGCCGGTGCACCCCAACGATCACGTCAATCTGGGCCAATCCTCCAACGACAGTTTCCCGACCGCGATGCATGTCGCCGCCGTCGCCGAACTGCATCGGCGCCTGTTGCCGGCGCTGCGCCATCTTCATGCCGCGCTGACACGCAAAAGCGACCAGTTCGATACCATCGTGAAGATCGGCCGCACCCATTTGCAGGATGCGATACCACTGACGCTGGGCCAGGAATTCGGCGCTTACGCGAGGCAGATCGAACTCGGCATCGCGCGGTGCGAGGCGTGCCTGCCGCGCCTCTATCCGGTGGCCCAAGGCGGCACCGCGGTCGGCACCGGGCTCAACACCAAGCCGACTTTCGCCCGGAAATTCGCGGCACGGCTCGCCAAGGATACCGGCTATCCCTTCACCGCCAGCCCCAACAAATTCGAGGCGCTGGCCAGCCACGATGCGATGGTCGAACTGTCCGGCGCCCTCAATGTGCTGGCGGTGTCGCTGATGAAGATCGGCAACGATCTGCGGCTGCTCGGCTCGGGTCCGCGCGCCGGTCTCGCCGAGCTGCGCCTGCCCGAGAACGAGCCCGGCTCCTCGATCATGCCGGGCAAGGTCAACCCGACGCAGGTCGAGGCGCTGACCATGGTCGCGGCGCAGGTAATGGGCAACCATGTCGCGATCACCATCGCCGGCAGCCAGGGCCAGCTCGAGCTCAACGTCTTCAAGCCGGTGATCGCCGCCAACATCCTGCGTTCGATCCGGCTGCTGGCGGATGCCGCGACCAGCTTCACCGACAATTGCGTGGCCGGCATCGAGGCCGATACCGGGCGCATCGCCGAGCTGGTCCAGCGCTCGCTGATGCTGGTGACGGCGCTGAGCCCGCATATCGGCTACGACAAGGCGGCGCGGATCGCCCATGCCGCGCATGTCGAGGGCACGACGCTGCGAGAAGCGGCCATCGAATCCGGCTTCGTCTCGGCGGCGGAATTCGACCGCTGGGTACGGCCCGATCGGATGCTCGGCCCGGCGTGATCCAGAAGCGCTCGGTCAGCATCGCGGGCCATGCCACCAGCGTCTCGCTGGAGGAGGAGTTCTGGGCAGCGCTGCGCGAGATCGCGACCCGGCGCGGCGTCTCGCTGGCCGGGCTCATCGCGTCGGTCGATGGCGGGCGCGCGGGCAATCTCTCAAGCGCGCTGCGGCTCCTGGTCCTCGACTGCTATCGCCGGGGCGAGCTTTAGGCGGCGAGCTGGACCTGCAGCAGGCGGTCCGGCGGGAACGAGACGATGACGTGGGTCCCGACGCCGAGCTTGCTTTCCAGCACGAAGCTGCCGCCGAGCAATTCCACCAGCCGCTTCGACAAAGGCAGGCCGAGGCCCGAGCCTTCGTAGTTCCGCGACCAGCCGCTTTCGACCTGGCCGAAATTCTCCATCGCCTTCGGAATATCGTCGGGCGCGATGCCGATGCCGGTGTCGCTGACCGAGATCGCCAGCCCGGCGCCCTGGCGGTAGGACGAGATCGTAACCGTGCCATTCTTGCCGGTGAATTTGATGGCGTTCGAGATGAGGTTGAGCAGCACCTGGCGCAGGCGGCGCTCGTCGGTGCGCATCGCCGGCAGGGTCGTGTCGTAAGCCTCGACCAGGGTGACACCGGCCCGCTCGGCCTGCGGCTGCATCATCTGCACCGCCTTGCGCAGCAGGTCGGGCAGGTCGGTCGGCTCGCGATAGGTCTCGATGGTCACCGCGTCGAGCTTCGAGATGTCGAGCACGTCGTTGATCAGGCCGAGGAGATGCTTGCCGCTGTCGTGAATGTCCTGGGCATAGTCGCGGTAATGCGAATCGCCGAGCTTGCCATAGACCTCGCTGGCCAGCAGTTCCGAGAACCCGATGATGGCGTTCAGCGGCGTGCGCAATTCATGGCTCATGGTGGCGAGGAAGCGCGACTTGGCGCTGTTCGCCGCATCGGCGTGGGTCAGCGCGCGCTTCAGCTCGAAGGTGGTGTTCTCCAGTTCCTTCTGGGTGCTTTCCAGTTGCGCGACATAGGCGCGCAGCCGCACCGCCTCGGCCTCGTTGCGCTTTGCCAGGCCGCGATCGATCACCGCGCCGGCAAGACCGATGGCGACGATGATGAGGGTGGCCGCGGCGACGCCCATCGCGATGAGGCGCGGCGCGTCGAGCGATTCCGGCATCGGCACGGTGGGATCGGGGATCAGCACGACGGCGGCCATCGCGGTCAGGTGCAAGCCGCAGATCGCCAGCGTCAGCAGGAAGGCCGCACCGATCTGGCGGCGCAGGGTGGGCGCCCCGTTACTGAGGCCCAGCGCCAGCGCGCCGAAGCCGACGCCGATGACGACCGAGGCCACGATCAGCATCGGATCCCAGCTTTCACGCGCCTGGATCGTCAGCGCGGCCATGCCGATGTAATGCATCGCGCCGATGCCCGAGCCGAGCAGGGCGCCGCCCAGGACACTCGCCGCCGTGCCCCGCAAGGCCAGCGCGAAGCCGCCGCCCGCGATCAGGATGGCGGTGCCGATGGACACCAGGGTCAGATCGTGCCGATAGCCGATCGGCAAATGCGGCTGATAGGCCAGCATGGCGACGAAATGGGTGGCCCAGATGCCGGTCCCGGCGACGCACGCCGCCGCGGCGACCCAGAGGGTGGTGCGCAGCGCCGAGACACGCCCGCTGTCGCGGGCCCGGGCGAACAGGCTGAGCGCCGTCAGACAGGCAAGAAAACAAATGATTCCGGCCATGCCGACCAGCCGGATATCATGTTCACCCGTGATGCAGGAATAGACACGAAGCATGGCCGGCACACTGGCGAACATTGGTTAAAGACGCGTAAAACTCCCGGATAATTAGCAATGGCCGAGCCGATAAATCTTCGCCGCAAGCGCAAGGAGGCGGCGCGCCGCGACGCCGAACTGAAGGCCGCTGAGAACCGTGCCCGGTTCGGGCGGCCCAAGGCCGAGCGGCTGCGCGAAACCGCCGAGACCGACAAGGCGGCGCGCGACCTCGCCGGCAAAAAACTCGATTAAGCCGCCGGCCCGGTCACACCCGGACGACTTTACCCGGGTTGAGGATGTTGTCGGGGTCGAGGGCTTTCTTGATGATGCGCATCAGCGCGACGCCCTCGCCATGCTCGGCGGTCAGGAAATCCATCTTGCCATAGCCGACGCCATGCTCGCCGGTGCAGGTGCCGTCCATGGCGAGCGCGCGATAGACCATGCGTTCGTTGAGGCGGCGCGCCTCGGCCATCTCCTCTGGCTTTTCCGGATCGATCAGGAAATCGACATGGAAATTGCCGTCGCCGACATGGCCGACGATGCCGGACATCAGCGGCGACGCCTTCAGATCGGCCACGGTCTCGCCGATGCATTCGGCGAGGCGCGAGATCGGCACGCACACATCGGTCGGCCAGGCGCGGCCGCCGGGCCGCATCGCCAGCAGCGCGTAATGCGCGTTGTGGCGCGCATGCCACAGCTTGTTGCGATCCTCGGCGCTCGACGCCCACTGGAACGCGGTGCCGCCTTGCGCCGCCGCCAGTTCCTTGACGATGGCGACCTGTTCGTCGACGCCGTTTTTGGTGCCGTGAAACTCAAAGAACAAGGTCGGCGCCACCGGATAATCGAGCTTGCCGTGCTTGTTCACCGCCGCCATGGCGAAGGGATCGAGCAGTTCGACCCGCCCGATCGGCACCCCGGACTGAATGGTCGCGACCACGGTATCGACGGCGGCGGCGATGCTGGGGAAGGGACACACCGCGGCCAGGACCGATTCCGGAATGCCATAGAGCTTCAGCGTCACCTGGGTGATGATTCCCAGCGTGCCCTCCGAGCCGACGAAGAGGCGCGTCAGATCATAACCCGCCGAACTCTTGCGGGCGCGGCGCGCGGTGCGCACCATGCGGCCGTCCGCCGTCACCACTTCCAGCGACAGCACATTCTCGCGCATGGTGCCATAGCGCACCGCGTTGGTGCCGGAGGCGCGCGTCGCCGCCATGCCGCCCAGCGAGGCATCGGCGCCGGGATCGATCGGGAAGAACAGGCCGGTATCGCGCAGATGATCGTTGAGCTGCTTGCGGGTGACGCCGCACTCGACGGTGCAGTCGAGATCCTCGGGCGAGATGCGCAGCACCTGGTTCATGCGCGACAGGTCGAGACAGATGCCGCCCTCCAGCGCCGCGACATGCCCCTCCAGCGAAGTGCCGGTGCCATAGGCGATCAGCGGCATGCGATAGTCGCGGCACGCCTCGACCACCGCGACCACGTCGTCGGTCGATTGCGCGAACACCACCGCGTCGGGCGGCATCGTGGTGTGGTGCCCCTCGTCACGGCCATGCTGTTCGAGCACGGTGGCGACGGTAGTGAGCCGGTCGCCGAAGCGCGGGCGCAGCACCGCCAGCACCGCATCAAGGTCGGTATTGGCGCGACGGGTAGCGGCGACGGTCATGATATTCTCCCGGCCAGTTTATTGACTCCATGCCTATTTTCGTCACCCCGGCGAAAGCCGGGGTCCAGGGCAACCATTCGTCGCCAACCCTGGGTCCCTCCCCCGGCTTGACCACGGCTTGACCGGGGGACCGCGCCGGGACGACGAAACGATTCTGGTTCATCAATGCTGATGGGACGAAGATGGGTGCGATTGGGCGAGCGCGGCCTGTTGCGCGGGGGTCGCCTCCTTGCTGTATTTCGCCTTCCACTCGGAATAGGGCATGCCATAGACGATTTCGCGCGCCTCGGGATCGGACAGCGGGATCGCCCGCTCCGCCGCCGCCTCGCGATACCAGCGCGACAGGCAGTTGCGGCAGAAGCCCGCGAGATTCATCAGGTCGATATTCTGCACGTCGGTCCGTTCGCGCAGATGCTGAACGAGGCGGCGAAACGCGGCTGCCTCAAGCTCGGTCTGGGTCTGCTGGTCCATCGGAAACCTCCAAGATATTTGGCCTATTGTGGGACCTCGACCCCGCCATTACCAGCCCCGCCGCCCGGCGGAACCCCGAGCGCAGCCACCCGAAATTGGCTTCGTTTCCCCATCATATTGGCTTCATTCCTCATCATATTGGCTTCGTTCCGTCGCCCTTCCCAGCGCACCGCCCGCCCGCAATTCTCGCCCCGCCGCCCTAGTTTTCCGCCATTTTCCCGGCGCCTCGCCCCATATCGTGCCGGCGAAAATGGCTTCGTTCCGCAAATTTTTTATTTGCACCGCCCCGGCGATCATTATTTCGCCGATCATCGCTCGCGCAATGGTTTTTAGAACATATAGAGAACTTAGTCAAGACGAAACGATCGTCCCTGGACCTGCTCCAGGGGCCATCGATGGATCGCCGGACTTGACCCAGGACTGTCCGGTTAAAAAAATTGTCTCAGCGGCAATGGTCGTGCCCCAGGTGGTGGTGTAGGAGCGGTTTCAGCGGATTAGGCCCGTAGGGCGGCGTAGCCGCCCGGAGGGGCTGATCCGCTGGTTGGTCATCG
>Ga0208357_1001192_pt1 | contig 19357 bp, 22 predicted proteins | sample NGESurdeep092012_6_FD_184487 | JGI IMG/M metagenome (GOLD analysis project Ga0208357, IMG submission 184487) | Arctic peat soil microbial communities from Barrow, Alaska - NGEE Surface sample F52-2 deep-092012 (SPAdes) | ecosystem: Environmental > Terrestrial > Soil > Wetlands > Peat ... | reverse complement strand
GGCATCTGCGTCGGCGTGTGCGGCCTCGCGCTCGTAGCGTCGACCTGGGCATTTCGGCGGGCCGTCAGATCGGGCTGACACCTCCCCAGTTACGGTGAGGAGGTGAGTGACGACGCGATCCAGGAGTCGGGCGACCTGCCGGAACCGACGCTCGCGTACTCACAGCCGCGGCCCATGCCCTATGGGTCTTCTCCATATGCCGTGAGCATTCCTACCGCCGCAGATGCGCCGGTAGGTAGTCGATCGCCTATCGGACTCGCGGACGTCTGGACCGCCGTGCTCGGCACCGTCGCAGTGGTTATCGTTGGCGTCCTGGCTGGCTTGTTGTGGTTGTGGATCGCGCCGCGACCGCGCGGCGTCGTATCGGCCAGCGGCGGCAAGAGCATTCAGTTCGACTCCGCGAACAAGGTGTTCGCCGCGGCCGACGTGACGTTCCTGTTCATCGGGGTCGGCGCCGGCCTGCTGTGCGGCCTTGTCGCGACGATCCTGGCCCGGCGTCGGGGCGTCGCGGTGAGCATCGCGATGGCGGTCGGTGGCACGCTCGCGTCGCTGCTCGCGGCCTTCATCGGTCGGGCGCTCAGCGGCGGGCCGCAGGACTACTGGCTGGCACGGGCGAGCGTCGGCCCGCATCGCTACTTCATCGAATTGACGACCAGGCGGTTCCTGGTCGGGTGGCCCATCGCCGCGTTGCTCGTCGTCTTCGTCGTCGCCTTGTTCACCCCTGATCGGCCTGTCGAGATCGAGCCGACGGAGCCGGCTCCGGCCGAATCCGCGCCGAACATGGGGCCTAGCTAGACATCGGTCCTGGCTAGTCCCGGGCGATGATTGCCGTTGTCGCCTTCGTCATCGTGACCAGATCCTGGGCGGCGAGCTCGATGTCGAGGCCCCGGCGTCCGGCCGAGACGTAGACCGTCGGGTGATCGAGGGCTGAGGAGTCGATAACCGTGGCCAGCCGCCGGCGCTGGCCTAGCGGGCTGATGCCCCCAGCGACATATCCCGTCGCCCGCTCGGCGACCGCGACATCGGCCATCGCAGCGCGCTTGCCACCGACAGCCTCGGCGAGTGCCTTGAGATCCAATGACCCCGAGACCGGAACGACGGCTACGACCAACTGCCCGTCGACGTCGACAAGGAGGGTCTTGAAGACGCGGTCAGCGGGGACTGCAAGCGCAGCGGCGGCCTCTTCGCCGAAGGATCGATTCGCCGGATTGTGCTCGTATGGGTGAACCGTGTAAGCCACGCCCGCATTCGCAAGCATCAGGAGTGCTGGAGTCCCCCTGCCATTCACGGTTAAAAGTCTAGATACTCCGGATCGCAAGATCAGTCGGCACGCCGGTCGCAGGCGAGCTAGTGCCTCGGCGGTGCGATGCCGAGTCGATGCCGGGCCGCACTGCTACGATGGTCGCGATGGCGGCCAAACAGCCGTCCCTCCCGCGGGCGAGCCGCCCGCGAGGCTACGTCCCTCCCAGGATCGAAATTCTGATCCTTTGGCGCGCAACTGGCGCTCCACGTCGAACCTGACGATGATGACGATGCCTCCGCAATACCGACGGAGCGTCACCTTTTATGTCTGCCCCTTACTACTCGTCCACGCCCACGCGTTCCTCTGGTGGGTCCTCCCGCGCGTCCGCGCCCGCTCGTAGCGGAGCGCCTGCGCGCAGCTCTTCAGCCGCGCCTACTCGCAATGGCGCGCCTGCTCGCACTTCATCTGGCGCGCCCTCGCGCACTGGCGCGCCTGCCCGGCGTCCGAACCGTGGCGCCAGCAAGTCCACCCAGTCGCGTGCCCCGAAGGCCTCGGCCATCTCCGAGCTTGAGCGGTTGCTCGACCTCGCGATGGCAGAGCCGGCCACCGATCGCACTTTTGCCGAACTCGGTCTGCCGAAGGCCCTCGTGATGGCACTGAGCAAGCGCGGCATCGAAAAGCCGTTCGCGATCCAGTCCCACGCGATCCCCGACGCTTTGGCGGGTCGCGACGTTCTCGGCCGGGCACAGACCGGCGGCGGCAAGACCATGGCGTTCGGCCTGCCGATGCTCGCTCGCCTTGCGACGTCTGGGTCGCTGCGTTTGTCGAAGGCGCCCCGCGCCCTTGTACTCGTTCCTACTCGCGAACTTGCGATGCAGGTCGCAGATGCGCTGCGCCCGCTCGGTGAGGCGCTCGGCCTGAAGTTGTGTTGCGTCTTCGGCGGTGCGCCGTACGGCAAGCAGATCGATGCGCTGAACCGTGGCGTCGACCTTGTTGTCGCGACGCCTGGCCGACTGATCGACCTGCTTGAGCGACGTTGCCTCGTACTGTCTGGTGTCGAGGTCTCGGTGATCGATGAGGCCGACCACATGGCCGATCTGGGCTTCCTGCCTGCGGTCACCACGATCCTCGACCAGACCGCGCCCGACGGGCAGCGGATGCTGTTCTCCGCGACCCTCGACCGAGGCGTCGACAAGCTCGTGCGCGCCTACCTCAACGACCCTGCGTTGCATGCGGTCGCGACATCGTCGTCGCACATCGACGCGATGGAGCACCGAGTGTTCACGCTGCGTTCCGAGGACAAGGTCGCGGTCATTACCGAGCTCGCCGCGCGCCCCGCTCGCACATTGATTTTCGTGCGGACTAAGCACGGCGCCGACCGGCTTGCGATGCAGTTGGCCCGCGGTGGCGTGCACGCTGCGGCGATCCACGGCAACCTGAAGCAGAACGCTCGCCAGCGAGCGCTCGACGGGTTTGCGGCCGGCCACCCGAGGGTGCTCGTCGCGACCGATGTCGCTGCGCGCGGCATCCACGTCGATGACGTCGACCTTGTCGTGCACTTCGATCCGCCGAACGACTCCAAGGACTATCTGCACCGGTCAGGCCGTACTGCCCGCGCGGGCGCCAGTGGAACCGCGCTGTCACTCGTGCAGCCGGGCGAGGTCCGCGATGTTGCCGCATTGCACAAGGGCGCCGGTGTCACACCGGTCGCGCAGGACGTGCATCCCGGCCACCACGCGGTACGCGAGCTGGCGGCGTCGGGTGAGCCCGTCGTCGTCCGTGTTGTCCCGCGTCGGGAGACGCAGACCACCACGAGCCGTCCGGCCAGCCACTCGACGAGCCGTCGCAGTGGCGCGCCGTCGGTGCGGACCGCGCCGTTCCAAGGGCCTGGACGCCGGCGCCGGAGCGCGTAACGGCTCTCGGGCCGCGTTATTCGCTGGCGCCCCGCAGATAGGCTGGCACCTCCCCGATGAGACGACGTCGCCTTGACGTCCTGAGGCTGCGGAGTCCCGGATGTTGCGTCGGATCGACCTTCGTGGTCGAACGCCCGGCACGATCGAGATTCGTGGCCTGCTGCCGCGGGCACCGGTCCAGGTCGAGTCGGCGCTCGCCTCGGTTGGGCCGATTTGCGACGACGTGCGAGCCCGCGGTGCGATCGCGGTCCGCGAGATCACCAAGCGATTCGATGGCGTCGACCTCGCGACGTTGCGGGTGCCGCCCGACGCACTAGCCGCAGCTCTTGCCGACCTCGATGACTCCGTTCGGGCCGCACTCGTCGAGGCCGCGAGGCGCGCACGCTTGGTGCACGAGGCTCAACTGCACGCCGACGTCGATATCGAGGTCGCGCCTGGCGGTCGGGTCCGCGAGCGGTGGGTACCGGTGCGCCGTGTCGGCCTCTACGTGCCGGGCGGTTTAGTGGCCTATCCCAGCAGCGTGGTGATGAACGTCGTGCCCGCTCAAGTTGCCGGCGTCGAATCGCTCGCGGTGGCGTCGCCACCGCAAAAGGCGTTCGGCGGGCTGCCGCACCCGGCAGTGCTCGCTGCGTGTGCGCTGCTCGGCATTGACGAGGTCTACGCGGTCGGCGGGGCACAAGCGATTGCCCTGTTCGCGTACGGCAGCACGCACGAGAACGGTGAAGCGATCGAGCCGGTCGATGTCGTGACCGGTCCTGGCAACGTGTACGTCGCTGCGGCGAAGCGTCTGGTCAAGGGCATCGTCGGCATCGACTCTGAGGCAGGACCCACCGAGATCGGCATTCTGGCTGACGACTCGGCGAATCCGGCCTACCTCGCAGCTGACCTCATCGCCCAAGCCGAACACGACGAACTCGCCAGTTGTCTGCTGGTCACCGACTCTGCCGAGCTGCTCGAACAGGTCGACGCCGAGCTTGACGTCCAGGTGCCGGCGACGCGCCACGTCGAGCGGGTGCGGGCCGCGCTTGCAGGTCAGTCGGCGTATGTCCTCGTCGATGACATCGAGGCCGGCCTCCAAGTTGTCGATGCATGGGCCGCCGAGCACCTCGAAGTGGTCACTCGCGACGCGCAGAAGGTTGCCGACCGGGTGCGCAATGCAGGCGCGATCTTCGTCGGTACGTGGTCTCCGGTGAGCCTTGGCGACTACCTGGCCGGGTCGAATCACGTCCTGCCGACCGGTGGCACTGCGCGCTTCACCGGTGGTCTGTCGGTGCAGGCGTTTCAGCGCATGATCCACGTCATCGACTACGACCGTGCCGCGCTCGCTGAGGTTGCGCCCCTCATTGACGCGCTCGGCGGGGCCGAGGATCTGGCCGCGCACGTGGCCGCGGTCCGCATCAGAGTGCCGCAAGGAGGCTCGCAATGAGCGAGCTCGATTCGGTGCCGCTGCGCGACGACTTACGTGGTGAGGTTCCGTACGGCGCGCCGCAGATCGACGTCCCGGTGCGGCTGAATGTGAATGAGAACCCCTACCCGCCGTCCGCCGGCTTGATCGCCGACATTGCGGCGGCGGTCGGTGCTGCAGCGGGCGGTTTGAATCGTTATCCCGATCGCGAGGCGCGTCAGCTGCGCGCCGACCTCGCCGGATACCTCAAGGCTTTCGAGTCGGTGGACGTCGACCCGCTACGTGTGTGGGTAGCGAACGGTTCGAACGAGGTCATGCACCAGCTGATGCTGGCTTTCGGCGGTCCCGGCCGGAGCGTTCTCGCGTTTGCACCGACCTACTCGATGTATCCCCAGTACTGCAGAGACACGTTCACTCACTACCAGGCCGTCGACCGTGAGCCCGACTTCTCTCTCGACCCGCGGGTGGCGATTGCTGCGGTCCGAGCCCGCCAGCCGGTCATCACCCTGCTCACCTCGCCGAACAATCCAACGGGCACGGCGCTGCCGCAAGACACCGCACGCGCAGTTCTCGACGCCGCAGCCGAACATGGCGGCCTCGTCGTCGTTGACGAGGCGTACGCCGAGTTCCGGCGACCGGGCACACCTACCGCATTGGAGCTGCTCGACGAGTACCCGAACCTGGTGGTGACTCGCACCATGAGCAAGGCGTTTGCCTACGCGGGTGCGCGAGTCGGGTACCTCGTCGCAGGCCAGCCAATCGTCGACGCGGTTCGTATCGTGCGGCTGCCGTATCACCTGTCGACGGTCACGCAGGCCGTAGCCAGTGCGGCGCTCTCACACGCCGACGAGCTGTTGGCACAAGTCGAAGCCCTGCGCATCGAGCGCGATGCGACCGTCGACTGGCTGCGGGTGCAAGGATTCTCGGTCGCGGAGTCCGACGCCAACTTCGTGTTGTTCGGTGAGTTCGCCGATCGGCACGCCGTCTGGCAGGGTCTGCTCGACCGCGGCGTGCTCATTCGCGAGTCCGGGCCTGCACCGTGGCTTCGGGTGAGCGTCGGTTCGCCGGCCGAGATGGCCGCGTTCAAGCAAGCATTGCTCGAAGTGGCCGCGACCGCGGTCGGCGAGCGGGCACGGCCATACGGGAAGGTTGAGGCGTGAGCCGAACAGGCGAGAGGTTGAGGCGTAGCCGAACATGCGAGAGGTCCGAGGCATGAGCCGAACATGCGAGGGGGCCGAGGCGTGAGCCGAAGCGCGCGAGTGCAGCGCACCACCAAGGAATCCGACGTCCTCGTCGAGCTCGAGCTCGATGGGTCGGGCAGCGTCGACGTCGCGACCGGGGTGCCGTTCTACGACCACATGCTCGCGCAGCTCGGCAAGCACGCGGGCTTCGACCTGCACGTCCGCACCGCAGGCGACATCGAGGTCGACGCCCACCACACGGTCGAGGACACCGCACTGGCGTTGGGCCAGGCGCTGCGCGAAGCGCTGGGCGACAAGGCCGGAATCCGTCGGTTCGGCGACGCGTTGGTACCCCTCGACGAGACCCTCTGCCAGGTTGCGGTCGACCTGTCGGGGCGGCCCTATCTAGTACACACGGAGCCCGAGATCGTTGAGCTCATCGGCAGCTACGAGACAACGCTCACCAAGCACGTGTGGGAGTCATTCGTCGCTGAGGCAAGAATTTGCTTGCACGTCAGGGTTCTGGAAGGCCGCAACGCACACCACGTGAACGAAGCGCAATTCAAAGCGGTGGCTCGGGCGCTGCGCGATGCGGTCCGGCTCGACGGGGTTGCCGGCATCCCGAGCACCAAGGGTGTGCTCTAGGCGATGGCACGCACGCTCGTCGTTCTCGACTACGGGTCGGGGAACCTGCGCTCCGCCGAGCGCGCACTGCGCCGACTCGGCGCGCAGGTCGAAGTGACGTCCGACGCTGCGGCGGCGCTGGCCGCCGACGGTCTGGTGGTTCCCGGAGTCGGTGCGTTTGCCGCGTGCATGCGCGGTCTCGATGCGATCGATGGCGCGCAGATCGTGCGCAAGCGGCTCGCGGCGGGCGCGCCGGTACTTGGCATCTGCGTCGGCTTCCAGGTGCTGTTTGCCTACGGCGAGGAGCACGGCGAACGCACCGAAGGCATCGGCCGCTGGCCCGGCGGCGTCACGAAGCTCGACGCGCCGGTGCTGCCGCACATGGGCTGGAACGTAGTGACGCCGCCGCTCGGTTCGGCGTTGTTCGCCGGCGTCGCCGACCAACGGTTCTATTTCGTGCACTCCTACGCGCCACGGACCGCACCGGGCTTGGTGACGACCGCCGAACACGGCGAGCAGTTCGTGGCCGCCGTCGAGGACGGCCTGGTGTCGGGCACCCAGTTCCACCCAGAAAAGTCCGGCGACGCCGGCGCGCAGCTACTGGCGAATTGGCTGGAGACGCTGTCGTGACGTGGTTGGAGTTGCTGCCGGCGGTTGACGTCGCCGGCGGACAGGCGGTCCGGCTCGTGCAGGGCGAGGCCGGATCAGAAACGGGCTACGGTGAGCCCCTCGCCGCTGCGCTCGCATGGCAACAGGCCGGCGCCCAGTGGATTCATCTCGTCGACCTCGACGCCGCATTCGGTCGTGGCTCGAACCGCGAACTGCTGGCATCGGTCGTCGGCCAGCTCGACGTTGCCGTCGAGATGTCGGGCGGTATCCGCGACGACGAGACGTTGGCGGCGGCCCTCGCCACCGGGTGCCGGCGGGTCAATGTCGGCACGGCTGCGCTGGAGAATCCATCGTGGGTGCGGGAGGCCATCGCGCAATACGGTGACCGGATTGCCGTCGGGCTCGACGTCCGCGGGACGACGCTTTCCGCCCGTGGCTGGACGAAGGACGGTGGCGAGCTTTTCGAAGTGCTTTCCCGACTGGACGCCGACGGGTGCGCCCGTTACGTCGTGACTGACGTGCGTCGCGACGGCACGCTGACGGGGCCGAACCTCGACCTGCTGAGGTCGGTATGCGCAGCCACGGACCGGCCGGTCGTCGCGAGCGGGGGCGTGTCGTCATTGGCTGACTTGCGGGCTCTCGCGGAGTTGGTGCCCCTCGGAATCGAGGGTGCAATCGTTGGGAAAGCCTTGTACGCAGGCGAATTCACACTTGAACAGGCGCTGGCGGAGGTGTCGCGGTGATCCAGAGAATTTCGTCCGGATCGAAGTACGAACCGATCGTCGGCTATAGCCGCGCCGTGGTGGCGGGTCCGTACGTCGAGGTCGCGGGCACCACCGCACCGCAAGCCGGCGATACGCCTTACGCCCAAGCGAAGGGTACGCTTGAGATCATCGGCGCGGCGCTCGCGGAAGCCGGTGTCACGTTTGCCGATGTGATCCGGACGCGGGTCTTTGTCACCGACATCAGCCAGTGGGAGGAAGTAGGCCGAGCCCACGGCGAGGTGTTCGCCGACATCCGCCCGGTCAGCACGATGGTCGAGGTCTCGGCCCTGATCGACCCGTCGATTCTGGTGGAGATCGAAGCGACCGCCTATCGCGGCCCGCAGTCGTGACGACAACCGACGCCTTGCTCGCCGTCCGCGTCATCCCTTGCCTCGACGTCGACGCAGGCCGAGTCGTCAAGGGCGTGAACTTCGTCGACTTGCGCGATGCGGGCGACCCGGTCGAGATGGCGCGCGTGTACGGCGCCGAGGGTGCCGACGAACTGGTGTTCCTCGACATCACAGCCAGCAGTGGCGACCGCGAAACCACCTACGACGTCGTTCGCCGCACCGCCGAGCAGGTCTTCATCCCGCTGACGGTCGGCGGGGGAGTCCGTGAGGTTGACGACTTCAACCGGCTGCTGCGCGCCGGTGCCGACAAGGTCGGGGTGAACACCGCGGCCGTGATGCGGCCGGCGTTACTTGCGGAAGCAGCTGACCGCTTCGGGGCGCAGTGCGTGGTGCTGTCCATCGACGCCAGACGTGCACCGACGCCGTCCGGCTTCGAGGTCACCACTCACGGCGGTCGCCAGGGCACCGGAATCGACGCCGTCGCGTGGGCGGTCGAGGCGACCGAGTTGGGTGCAGGTGAGATCTTGCTGAATTCGATGGACGCCGACGGCACGCTCGCCGGGTTCGACCTCGAGTTGATCGCGGCGGTTCGTGCCGTCGCCTCGGTTCCGATCATCGCCAGCGGGGGTGCAGGGAAGGCGTCGGACTTCGCGCCGGCGGTCGACGCCGGCGCCGACGCAGTGCTTGCCGCGAGCGTGTTCCACTTCGGCGCCTTGCGCATCGGCGACGTGAAGGCCGCACTGCATGCGGCCGGTCAGCCGATCCGCTGAGGCTCCAGCCCCAAACGTGGTAGCGTCGTCTGCTAATTCCAGGGGGAATTGTGGACGCTGTCGATATCGTCGAAGCCGAAGTCAGAGGGTCGGCGCCGGTGGCGTTGGTCCGGTTCCTAGTCCGCGAGTTCCAAGCGTGGTCAACGCGCTCGTACAACCGCGCCATTCAGGCGCCGGTCATTCCGTCGCAGGCCGAACGCTGGCTCAAGTCGCGTTAAGACGCGTACGGGCGGCGCAGGACGGTGTCGAGGTCGTTGCCGCTCGCGAGTTCGCGCGATAACCGGCGGAGCATTACTTGGCGGCGGACGCGGCGGCGGATCTCTTTGCGAGTCGTCCGTACAGGGGATACGGGGATCGCGGGGTTCACGCCGTTCCTTTCGGGTTCGGTCATGCTTCTGAAGACTGGTTCCAACTGTAGTTTCAACGATGTCACCTGGTTGCGCATGATCCATTCGGCCTCACATAGTCCGCCGAACGGCCGTATCTCGTGCGACGTCAGGCCCGTCAGCCCGGCACAATGACTGCATGCAACCCGTGCACCCTGCCTCCGATTCCCAGGCCGAAGATTCCCAGGATCCGGCTGCGCCGAACGTCAATGCCGATACCTATCCCATGACTTCTGTGCCTTCTGTGACTCTGGACCCGCAGATAGCCGCGCGCCTCAAGCGCGACGATCAGGGCCTGTTCCCCGCGGTCGCCCAGCAGTACGACACCGGTGAGGTGTTGATGCTGGGCTGGATGGACGACGAGGCGTTGCGGCGCACCTTGACCACCGGCCGGTGCACCTACTGGAGTCGAAGCCGCAAGGAGTACTGGGTCAAGGGCGAGACGTCGGGTCACCAGCAATGGGTGAAGTCTGTTGCCGTCGACTGTGACGGCGACACCGTGCTGGTGAAGGTCGACCAGATTGGTGCGGCCTGTCACACCGGCGACCGCACCTGTTTCGATGCCGGTCTGTTGCCCGCCGTTGTCGGCGTGGCCGTCTCATGAATAGGCAAGCGCCATGACCGCGAGCGAGGCGGTCGCCGCCGGACCGGTCAGCCGGGTCACCCGCAAGCTGCTCGCCGACGGTGAGACGGCGGTCGGCCTCTACCGCAAGCTCGCCCAGGACCGACCGGGCACCTTCCTGCTGGAGTCCGCCGAAAACGGCCGCTCGTGGTCGCGGTACTCGTTCATCGGCGTACGTGCCGCGGCGACGCTCACCGAGCAGGACGGACGCGCGCACTGGATCGGTGACCCGCCCCCCGGCGTCCCGACTGTTGGCTCTCCGCTTGAAGTTCTTGCCGGCACCGTCGCGGCGCTGCGTGGCCCTCGCGAGCCGTCGTTGCCCCCGCTCGTCGGCGGCATGGTGGGCTTCGTGACCTACGACGCGGTGCGCCGTCTCGAGAAGTTGCCCGACGACACCATCGACGATCTGCACCTCCCCGAGCTGGTGATGTTCCTGGTGACTGACCTCGCGGTGCTCGATCACCACGACGGCAGCGTGCTGCTCATCGCCAACGTGCTGCCCGGCGATTCGGCCGAGAACGCGGAGAAGCGCCTCGACGAGATGACCGTGGCGCTACAGAGTCCGGCGCCATCGACGATCGCGATCATGAGCGACGCCGTCACACCGCCACCGTTGCGCCGAACGTCGAGCGAGCAGTACATGGCATGGGTCGAGCGTGCGCGTGAATACATCCGGGCCGGCGACATCTTCCAGGTCGTGCCGAGTCAGCGGTTCGAGACCACGACAACGGTCAGCGCGCTCGACATCTACCGGGTGCTGCGCGCCCGCAATCCGAGCCCGTACCTGTACCTGTTGCGGTTCGACGGCTTCGATGTCGTGGGGTCGAGTCCTGAAGCACACGTGACGGTGATGGACGGTCGGGCGACGATGCATCCGATTGCTGGCAGCCGGCCGCGCGGTGCAACGCCTGAGGATGACAACGCGCTGGCCGCAGAAATGCTCGCGGATCCGAAGGAGCGGGCCGAGCACGTCATGCTCGTCGACCTCGCCCGCAACGACCTCGGTCGCATCAGCACGCCCGGCACGGTCGAGGTCGTCGACTTCATGACCGTCGAGCGCTACAGCCACATCATGCACATCGTGTCGACGGTCATCGGGCAGGTCGATCCGGCACATGATGCGCTCGATGTGCTTTGTGCGACCTTCCCTGCTGGCACGCTTTCGGGTGCACCGAAGGTCCGCGCGATGGAGATCATCGAGGAGCTCGAACCGACGCGCAGAGGCTTGTACGGCGGGGTGGTCGGCTACGTCGACTTCGCCGGCGACCTCGACACCGCGATCGCCATCCGCACGGCGGTCGTTCGAGACGGCACGGTCTACGTCCAGGCCGGTGCTGGGCTGGTCGCCGATTCCGACCCGGCCACCGAGGACGCCGAGTGCCGGCACAAGGCGAACACCGTGCTGTCGGCCGTCGCCATCGCGCAGGCACTGCGCGCGCCGTGAGTTCGACGACCGAGTCCATTCCTGCGCCGGCAACGACGCAGCCCGGGCGTCGCGGCCTCGGCATCGCGGTGACCGGGTGCGTGCTCGGCGGCGCGGTCGCGCTGTTCGCCGTCGGCCGGGTGTGGCTGCACTACACGGTGCCGCGCACCGGCCTCGCCGATCTGCGAGCCAGCGCGACCGGGCATGCCACCGCAGGGGCCGCCGGCACGCTCGCACTCGTTGTCCTGGCTGGTGTCGTCGTGTTGCCCGCGACCCGCGGTCTCGGCCGTCGCATTGCCGGCGCGCTCATTGCGCTCGCCGGCCTTGGCATCGGTTACCTGGCGGTGCTGACGATCGCCTTCACCACCGACCAGCTTGATGTTCCCGAAGCGAGCACCTACACCGACGGTCGGGCGACCGCGTGGCCGTGGATAGCCCTCGGCGCTGGCATTGTGGCGGTCGCCACCGGGGTGTTCGCGTCGGTCGCGAGTGGCGGCTGGCCGGCTATGGGTCGGCGATATGAGTCGGTGGGTTCGGCCAAGCGTGGGCCGGCCACCGAGACTTCGATCTGGGACCGCCTCGACGAAGGCGACGACCCGACCGCCTGAGGCTCCGTACATGGCTCGAACAATTCTCGAACACGGCGTTGCGCAGCCGTTGCCGACGATATGGACGGCGATGCTGATCTAGCGGTGCGAATCAGGAGGCTCACCATGACGGAACTCACCGCGCCCTCGGGCGATGGTTCCGCGAAGGGCCTTGTCCTGGTCATTGAGGACGAGCGGGCCATCGCCGATCTCGAGCGCATGTACCTGACCCGCGAAGGCTTCGGAGTGCATGTCGAGTCAGACGGCAGGGCCGGCCTTGCGGCTGCGCGCAATCTGCATCCGGTCGCGATCGTGCTCGATGTCGGCATTCCGACGATCGACGGCACGGAGGTCTGCCGCATCCTGCGCGCCGACGGTGACTGGACGCCGATCCTGTTCGTCACTGCCCGCGACGAAGAGGTCGACCGGATCCTCGGTCTCGAGCTGGGCGCCGACGACTACCTGACCAAGCCGTTCAGCCCGCGCGAGCTGGTAGCGCGCGTGAAGGCGGTACTTCGCCGCAGCAGCACCGATGCCGGCTCGCAGGAGCGGGTGTACGTCGTCGGCCGGGTGACGGTCGATCCGGCGCGCCGGCGCGTGAGCGCCGACGGGCAGCCCGTCGATCTCACGGCGACAGAGTTCGAGCTGCTGGAGTTCTTATGCAGGCGTCCCGGGCGCGTGTTTCCGCGCGAGCACCTGCTGTCGGAGGTCTGGGGCTATGCCGCGGCCGCAGGCACCCGCACCGTCGACGTCCACGTTGCGCAGCTGCGCGCGAAGCTCGGTGACGCGAGCCCGATCCGCACAGTGCGTGGGGTGGGATACAGCGCCGATGTCTAAACGCCGTACTGGCCTGGCGACCCGCATCGCGCTTGTCACCACCTTGGCCGCGGCGATTGCCGTCCTGATCGCCGGCCTCGTGTTGGCCCGCGTGATCAGCAGGGCAGCGGACGACACCGGGCGCAAGGTTCTGATGCAGTACGCGAGCCTTTCCGTCGACGCCGCAGATGTGTCGAGGGCCGGCCGGGTCGCTGTCCGGGCTCAGATCATCGCGTTGTTGCGGACGCAGCAGGTGCAGCTACTCGTGGTTCAGCCCGACGGTCTCGTGACAGGCCCGGGCGGCGCCGTCGCGACGAGCGGAATTCTCACGCCGGCCGAGGTGGCCGAGCTCAAGGCGGGCAAGAGCTTCTCGGAGGTTCGGCATCTCAGCGGGGGCCGGTACTACCTCGAGGGGCGGGCGATCACCACCGGAGCAGCGGCGGGCGGCGGCGTGGTCCTGGTCCAGAAAGTCGCCGACGCGCGATCGGCGGGTAGCCAGGTCGGGTTGCGGCTGTTCATCGCACTCATCGCCGGTCTCGTCGTTGCTGCGCTCACCGGCGTCTTGCTAGCGAGACGGTTGGCCAGGCCCTTGCAGCACGCCGCTGGCGCCGCCAGACGACTGTCGACGGGTGCACGCGACGTCCGCCTCGTGCCCGAAGGTCCGGCGGAAGTCGCCGCCGTCGCCGATGCGTTGAATGCCCTGAGCGGCGCTCTCACCACAAGCGAAGGTCGGCAACGCGAGTTCCTGTTGTCGATCTCGCACGAGCTCCGCACGCCACTGACGGCCGTGAAGGGATACGCCGAAGCATTAGCGGACGGCGTGGTGCCGCCCGCCGCGGTGGAGGCGACCGGCCACGTGCTCCTGGCCGAGTCCAGCCGTCTCGAGCGATTGGTCTCCGACCTCCTCGACCTCGCCAGACTCGGCGCCGAGGACTTTCGGATCGATGTCACCAGGCTCGACCTTGTCGCGCTCGTCAGGCAGGCGGCGACGGTGTGGTCAGATCGCTGCCTTAAGGAGGGCGTTGAGTTCAGTCTCGAGGCCCCGGATTGGCCGGTCGTGGTCGACACCGATCCGACGCGAGTACGTCAGATCATCGACGGTCTGGCTGAGAACGCGTTGCGGGTGACGCCTGGGGGGCGTCCCATCGTCTTCTTCGTCAGCGCGTCCGCCTCCGAGGCGATCCTGCAGGTGCGCGACGGCGGGCCCGGCCTGACCGAGGATGACTGCAGGGTCGCGTTCGATCGCTCCGCGTTGTACGACCGGTATCGCGGCGTGCGGCGGGTCGGAACAGGGGTCGGACTCGCCTTGGTCGCCGGCCTCACCGCACGGCTGGGCGGTCGCGCAGTGGCCGGCAGATCGCCCGAGGGCGGGGCCTGCTTCACGATCACGCTGCCGCTCGGGCCGCGAGGCTGACGGGTTACCGCCCAGGGGGCTAGCGACGGGCGTCGTTTCCCCGGCCGCTACCCTGAGGCAGTTCTGCGGAGAGTGCTCGACAAGCTGGCTAACAGGCGCACGAGGGGATCGCTACGTGAGCGTGCTCGACGAGATCCTGCTCGGCGTCCGCGCCGATATGGAGCAGCGCCAGCGCGCGGTGCCACTCGACGAACTCAAAGCAAAGGCTGCGAAGCGGACAGCCCCGGCCGACGGGGTGTCAGCACTGAAGCGCGACGCGGTCACGGTCATCGCCGAAGTGAAGCGGTCGAGTCCCTCCCGCGGTGACCTCGCGCACATCACGGATCCCGCAGCGCTCGCGTGTGCCTACGAGGACGGCGGCGCCGCTGTCATCAGCGTCTTGACCGAACCGCGCAAGTTCCATGGGTCTCTCGCCGACCTCGAGGCCGTCCGCAAAGCCGTCGACATTCCCTTGCTGCGTAAAGACTTCATCTACCACTCGTATCAATTGTGGGAAGCCCTCGCCTACGGCGCCGACATGGTGCTGCTCATCGTTGCGGCGCTCGACCAGAGCGCCTTGGTGTCGTTGGTCGAACGTGCCCAATCGCTCGGCCTCACTCCGCTCGTCGAGGTGCATGACGAGGTCGAGGTTGATCGGGCCGTCGATGCGGGCGCTCGGATCATCGGGGTGAACGCCCGCGATCTGCGCACTTTCGAGATCGACCGCACACTGTTCGCACGGCTGGCTCCGCGCATCCCGCCGGGCATTGTGAAGATTGCAGAGTCGGGTATCCGCGGCCCACATGACCTGTTCGCGTACGCGTCGGCGGGCGCCGACGCGGTGCTCGTTGGCGAAGGGCTGGTCACCGACAAGGATCCGCGCCAGGCGGTCGCCGACCTTGTCACAGCAGGGGCGCACCCGGCCCTGCGGCACGGGCAGTAAGCGTGGCGCGGTTTGCGCCCCATAAGCTTGTTCGGTGATCGCGCCCAAGCTTCCTGACGCCAGTGGCCATTTCGGCCCCTTCGGTGGCCGGTTCGTTCCCGAAGCCCTTGTCGCCGCACTCGACGAGTTGGGCGTTGCGTATACCGAGGCGATGGCCGACCCGACGTTCACGGCCGAACTCTCGCGGTTGCTCACGACGTACGCCGGCCGCGCGACGCCGATCACCGATGCAACCCGACTATCGGAGCACGCCGGCGGGGCCCGCATCCTGCTGAAACGCGAGGATCTCACTCACACCGGTTCGCACAAGATCAACAACGTGTTGGGTCAGGCGCTGCTCACGGTTCGCATGGGCAAGAAGCGAGTCATCGCCGAGACCGGCGCGGGCCAGCACGGCGTTGCCACGGCAACCGCGGCCGCCCTATTCGGCCTCGAGTGCACGATCTACATGGGAGAAGAGGACACCCGCCGACAGGCCCTCAACGTGGCGCGGATGAAACTGCTCGGAGCCGAAGTGGTCACGGTCACCGCGGGGACCAAGACGTTGAAGGACGCCATCAACGAGGCTTTCCGCGACTGGGTCACCACGGTCGAGGACACGCATTACCTCTTCGGCACCGTCGCCGGCCCGCACCCGTTCCCCGCGTTGGTCCGCGACTTTCAGAAGGTGGTGGGCGAGGAAGCCCGCGCGCAGGTCTTGGCGCTGACCGGTCGACTGCCCGACGCCGTCACTGCGTGCGTAGGCGGCGGCTCCAACGCGATCGGCATCTTCACTGCGTTTCTGCCAGACAACTCGGTGCGCCTCTATGGCTTCGAGGCAGGGGGCGACGGAGTCGCGACCGGCCGCCACGCGGCGACGTTGAGTGCGGGTACCCGCGGCGTTTTGCACGGTGCGCGGACGTATGTCTTGCAGGACTCTGACGGCCAGACGCTTGCGTCCCACTCGATCTCTGCCGGGCTCGACTACCCGGGCGTGGGCCCGGAGCACGCGTGGCTCGCCGAGACTGGCCGGGTCACCTACCTGCCGATCACCGACTCCGAAGCGATGGACGCGTTCTTGCTGCTCGCCAGGACCGAGGGCATCATTCCGGCCATCGAAAGCGCGCATGCACTCGCAGGCACGTTGCACCTGGGCCGCCAGCTAGGACCGGACGCCGTGGTGCTGGTGAGTCTGTCCGGGCGCGGCGACAAGGACGTCGACACGGCGGCGGCCTGGTTCAATCTTGAGTCCTCGCCGACGGGGGTTCGATGACAGCGATGCCCGTGACGTTCGCGCCGAGCAAGCTGAACGAGGCGCTCGCCCGCTGCAAGGCGGAGGGCCGTGCCGCCCTCATCGGCTACCTACCTGCGTGTTTTCCCACCCCGGACCGGGGGATCGCGGTGCTGCAGGCGTTGGTCGAGGGCGGCGTCGACGCGATCGAGGTCGGGCTGCCGTACAGCGATCCGGTGCTCGAAGGTCCGACGATCGCGCGCTCGCACGACATCGCGCTGCGGGCTGGATCGACGACCGCGCACGTGTTGCGCACCGTTGAGGCGGTTGCGGCCACAGGAGTGCCGACCGTGGTGATGACGTACTGGAATCCGGTCGAACGGTATGGCGTCGAGCGATTCGCCGGTGACCTCGCTGCCGCCGGTGGCTGCGGGCTGATCACCCCCGACCTGTTGCCCGATGAGGCAGAGCCGTGGGTCGAGGCGAGCGACGCCCACGGTCTCGATCGCATTTTCGTGGTCGCGCCGAGCAGCACCGATCGGCGGCTTGCCATGACAGCCCGATACTGCCGCGGCTTCATCTACGCAGCCTCGGTGATGGGGGTCACCGGGACCCGTGCCCAGACCAGTTCACTGGCCCCCGGCTTGGTCGACCGGATCCGCGCCACGACGTCCCTGCCGGTAGGCGTCGGGCTCGGCGTCAGTAACGCGGACCAGGCCGCCGAGGTCGCCGGCTACGCCGACGCGGTGATCGTCGGTTCGGCGTTCGTGCGCCGTGTCCTCGAAGCGCGCGGTACTCAGGACGAGGCAGTCGCGGTGCGTACTCTGGCGGCCGAACTGGCTGCCGGCGTGCGCCGCCGGTAGCGTCGTATCAGTGATGACGACGACCGCCTTGCCAGCCCTTCACTCGCTGCACGACTACATCCCGAGCCCAAGCGACGGCGTTTGGCATCTTGGTCCGGTTCCGATTCGCGGCTACGCACTCTGCATCATCATCGGGATCTTCGCGGCAGCCATACTGGCCGACCGGCGCTATCGCGCCCGGGGCGGTGCCCTTGGTGTGATCAACGAGATCTCGACCTGGGCGGTGCCGTTTGGCTTGGTCGGTGGCCGGATCTATCACGTCGCCACGGACTGGTCGACCTACTTCGGCAAGGGCGGCAGCCCGATTCGCTCGCTCGAGGTCTGGAAGGGCGGTCTGGGCATTCCGGGGGCGGTCGCATTTGGCGGTCTCGGTGTTCTCATCGCGTGCCGTCGCCGCGGAGTGCTGATGCCGCCGATCGCCGACGCCATTGCACCAGGCCTCGTGCTGGCTCAAGGGATTGGCCGCTGGGGAAACTGGTTCAACCAGGAGCTCTACGGTCGGCCGACCTCGTTGCCGTGGTCGGTGCGCATCGATGCTGCGCATCAGTGCGGCGTACTACCGGGCCCGAATGGGATTAGTCCGTACGAGCCCAGCGCAGTCCAGGCCGAGTGCCACTCCGGTGTCTTTACGAACGTGTACGGCTATTTTCAGCCGACGTTCCTGTACGAGTCGATCTGGGATATCGGCACCGCGATCGCCCTGATCCTGCTCGACCGCAAGTACAAGCTGGGCCACGGCCGGGTGTTCGCGCTGTACCTCGTTATCTACGGCGTGGGTCGCGGCTGGGTCGAGGCGCTGCGGATCGACCCCGCGCACCACTTCTACGGGCTGCGACTCAACGACTGGACGAGCATCGCGATCGTCCTCGCTGGTGTCATCGGATACCTGGTGTCGGCACGACGCCATCCCGGTCGTGAAGTCGTCCTCGTGCGCGGTGGCGATGCTGCCGAGACGTCCATCGATTCGGCTGTGGGTTCGCCTGCGGACTCGGCCGGCGAGGCGCCCGCGTCCGACGTCTCGGCTACCAGCGAGTCCGCCGATGTGGTCGATCCGCCTGATGACCCTGAACCCATGGTTGCCACCGAACCGATCGATGCGCTTGATCCCGCGATGGACGTCGCTCTCCTCTTCCGCCCAGTCAAGGCGACTGAGCCGGGGGAGATTGTGGAGCCTGAGGAGGTCGTCGAGCTCGCGGCGGAACCTGAGCCCGAGCCTGCGGATGAAGCCGAGCCTGCGGATGAGAATGTGGAGGAAGCCGAGCCCGCGGATGAGAATGTGGAGGAAGCCGAGCCCGCGGATGAGAATGTGGATGAGGTGGCCGTCGGAGCGGAGCTGCCGCCCAGTCACGGAGGTGAATCGTGACCACAGGACACCATGAGATCGCCGCGGCCCAGCCGCGCCCGGAGGTTCATCACGACCACCGCGATGTCACCGGCGGCTGGCTGCGACCTGCTGTCTTCGGCGCGATGGACGGCCTGATTTCCAACTTCTCACTGATCTCCGGCTTCTCCGGTGCCCAAGCGTCGCGCCACTTAATGATCCTGAGCGGCCTCGGTGGCTTGGTCGCGGGTGCATTCTCGATGGCTGTCGGTGAGTACGTCTCGGTTGCTTCGCAAGGTGACTTGGCGCGGGCCGAGATTGAGGTCGAGCGGTATGAGTTGCGACACAACGCCGCGGCCGAGCAAGCCGAACTCGCCGACCTCTACATCTCCCGCGGTGTCGACCGAGCGCTGGCGCTCGAGGTGTCGAAGCAGCTGTCTCGCGACCCAGACCAGGCGCTCGAGATCCACTCGCGTGAAGAGCTCGGCGTTTCCGTCGGCGACTTGCCGTCGCCCTACCTGGCCGCCGGGTCGTCGTTCGTATCGTTTTCGATCGGCGCGGCACTCCCACTGCTGCCGTTTGTGTTCGGCGCATCTGCGCTGTGGCCTGCGGCGATCGTCGCTGGGCTTGCGTTGCTGCTGGCCGGAACCGTCGTCGCTCGCATCACCGGGCGTCCGTGGTGGTACGGAGGTATGCGCCAGCTGGTGCTGGGAGCCGTTGCGGCTGGTGTCACATTTGCCGTCGGTGCCGCCATCGGCACCCACATCACCTGAGTCGCCCAGGAGGACCCAACCCGCTCATGCGCTAATCTGTGGCCGTATTGCGCGTGAGATTTGGCACGAGTAATGCAAGCATGGGTCAGGGCCAACGTCGTCCCTGTGGAACGTGCACGGCAGCGGCGCTCAGCGTCGTGTCTGCACAGGAGCAGCAGGCG
>Ga0208357_1001191_pt1 | contig 19362 bp, 13 predicted proteins | sample NGESurdeep092012_6_FD_184487 | JGI IMG/M metagenome (GOLD analysis project Ga0208357, IMG submission 184487) | Arctic peat soil microbial communities from Barrow, Alaska - NGEE Surface sample F52-2 deep-092012 (SPAdes) | ecosystem: Environmental > Terrestrial > Soil > Wetlands > Peat ... | reverse complement strand
CGGAGTGCGAGCGAGGTAAGACTCGCCAGCAGGGGAACGGGTCGAAAGGCGCGTGCCTCTCGAGAAGGGAGTACTACATGGGACGATATGGTCAACGCCGGTTTAGCCGGCGCCTCCTTGGAGCCTTAGTGGGCGTTGGGGCGATGATGCTTTCGCTGACTCTCGTCGGGGCCTCTGGAGCGACCTCGACACCGAAAGCGGCGGCTACCGGCACGATCACTTTCGCGGAGTTGCCGACGTCTGGACCGAACTTCATCTTCCCATTCGCTGGCCTGTCGGACTTCAGCGTGTCCAACATCCAGTACTTCCAGAACCAGATGTACCGACCGCTGTACTTCTTCGGCACGGGAGCTGACCCGACGCTCAACCTGCCGTACTCCGTCGGCAAGGCCCCGGTGTACTCAAACGGCAACAAGACCGTCACGATCAACTTGAAGCACTTCGTGTACTCCAACGGTGAGACGGTTACCGCACAAGACGTCGTGTTCTGGCTGAACATGTATCGCACTATTCCGAGTGGCTATGCCGGCTACGTGCCGGCAGCCATTCCCGACGACATCACCTCGATCGACGTAACCAGTCCGACGTCGCTCGTGTTGCACCTGAACGGCTCAGTGAACAGCTACTGGTTCACTTACAACGAGCTCTCACAGATCTACCCGATGCCGTTGGCGTGGGACGTCACTTCCTTGACGCAACCAAAGGGTGCACAGGCCTGCGCGAAGGCGTCGTTCACGTCGATCGTTGTGAAGACCGCCAAGGTAAAGGGCGCCGAGACCTGGACACCAGTTTCAGCGGCGGCCAAGTCGTGTAAGGCCGTCTACGACTTCCTCTCCGAGCAATCCGGCTACAACCCGACGTCATCGACGCAGCCAACGGGTGCGTTTGCTACCTATGCGACCAGCAAGCTCTGGAGTGTCGTAGACGGACCGTGGAAGCTCCAGACGTTTAACGCCACGGGCAACGACACATTCGTACCGAACCCCACCTACTCGGGCGCAGTCAAGCCGACGTACGCAAAATTCGTTCTGCAGTACTTCACCTCTGACACGGCCGAGGTCAACTCGATGCTCGGGGGCTCGACCGACATCGGCTATCTGAACACGGCGAACATAACGTCCCCAGCGGTGTCTGAAACTCAGGCAGGCCCGAACAATCCGAGGCTCGCTGCCAACTACACCATCGCGCTCGGGCCGACATGGGCGATCGCGTATGCGCTCTATAACTTCGCCTCAAAAGGTGACGGCGGTGAAGCCGGCAAGATCATCAGCCAGCTCTACTTCCGGCAGGCGATGCAGGATCTCGTCGACCAGCCGCTCTACGTGAAGAACATCTACAAGGGATACGCGGCGCCGACCTACGGGCCGGTTCCGGTGCTACCGAAGAGCCAGTTCGCGACGAGCTACGAAGAGGGTGACCCCTACCCCTACAGCGTCTCGACAGCCAAGACTCTGCTCACCTCACATGGGTGGAGCATCGTGCCGAACGGAACCGATGTCTGCAAGAGCGCGGCTAAGTGCGGCGTTCCAGCGGGGACCAAGCTCAACTTGACGATGTCGTACGCCACCGGCGAGTCGGGCTTCACCGACCAGGTGCAGGCAGAGGATGACTCGTGGTCCCAGCTCGGCATCCACGTGACGCTGCAGCCGGGTTCGTTTACCGAGGTGGCCGGTGAAGCAGTTCCTTCGAACCCCAGCTGGGAGCTCGCCAACTACGGCTTGTGGATCTTCGCGCCTGACTTCTACCCGACAGGTGAGGATCTCTTCGAGACCGCAGCCGGAGCGAACGCTGGATCGTACAGCGACCCGACGGCCGACAGGCTGATCAAGGCCACGGACTTCAGCGCGGACAACCGCTTCTTCGACCAGTACGAGAACTACCTGGCCAAGCAGCTGCCCTACCTCTGGCAGCCGAACACCATCGGCGCGGACGAGGTCTCAAAGAAGCTCACCGGAGTGACGCCGTTCAACGCCCTCGACGCCATCATCCCGGAGCTCTGGCACATCAAGGGTTAGGCCTGGTCCCAGGCCAGCCTGAGTTGAGAGCCTCTTCGCCGCGAATGCGTTATCGCGGTGAAGAGGCCTCGCTTTTGTGCAAGCGACCAAGGACATGACCACTGCTTCGCCGACGACCACGCTGCGGTTGGTTGAGGATCGCGATCGATGATTTTCTATCTGATACGACGGATCTTTCAGGCGATCGTCGTACTTATCGGCGTGACGTTTCTAACTTTCATACTGGCGCACGTGATTCCAGGCGGGCCCGCTCGTGCTGCGCTCGGATCTCGCGCAACGCCGGGGCAGCTAGCGTCGTTTAATGCCCAGAACGGCTACGACCTGCCGATCTGGGATCAGCTCTACCGCTACTTCGAAGGACTGATCCTTCACTTCAACCTTGGATACTCCTACAAGGCGAACCAGACAGTTCGGTCACTGATCCTCTCGCGACTACCGAAGACGCTTGTGCTGCTCGGGATCTCGACGGTCTTTGCAGTGATCATCGCGGTACCGCTCGGCATTCTCCAGACCGTCCGGCGCTACAAGCCGATCGACTACGCGTTGACTGGTCTGTCGTTCATCTTCTACGCGATGCCGGCCTTCCTCCTCGGTACGTTGCTGATCTTGTACTTCGCTATCGACTTGAAGTGGTTCCCCGTCGCAGCACCCTCGGCCAGCACGGTTACCGGAATCCTTGCTGATCCACGCGGCTTGGTGCTCCCGATACTGACGCTCTCTGCGATCACGATCGCGTCCTTTAGCCGCTACATGCGCTCCTCGATGATGGAGGCGATGGCGGAGGACTACATCCGGACCGCTCGGGCTAAGGGCGCTGGGTCACTCCGGGTGTTGTTCCGGCACGCGCTCCGAAATGCGCTGATCCCGATCATCACGCTTCTCGGCCTGTCGCTTCCGACCATCGTCGGCGGCGCGCTCATCACCGAGACGGTCTTCAACTATCCAGGCATGGGTCTGTTGACGACCAACGCGGCCTTGAACGACGACGTGCCGTTGCTGCTCGGCACGACGCTCGTCGCCGCATTTGCGACCGTTGTCGGTTCGTTGCTCGCCGATGTTCTCTACGCCGTCGTCGACCCTCGAGTCCGGTACCACTGAGTCGATGCACGTCCGCAGATCCGGCAGAAAGATAGGGGGCGCCTCGTGGGAATAGGTTCGAATCCGCTCATCTTCGACGAGGCGGAAGGAGCAGCGCCCGACTCGAGTGCGGTGACGCCCTCGGGTGGTGAGGCGAGCTCTACCGGTGGTTTCGCGATCCAGGTGCTTCGGGTGTTTGTCGAGAACAAGCTCGCCGTGGTCGGTGCGGTGGTCATCTTGTTCATGGTGTTGTTCTGCTTTCTTGGACCGGTTTTTTACCATACGAATCAGACCAACGCCCAGCTCGCCCTACTGAACTCCGTCGAGAACGCAGCACCGAGCAGAGCGCACGTGTTCGGGACCGACGCGAACGGCTTCGACATGCTCGGGCGAATTATGTACGGCGGCAAGGCCTCACTCGAGGTCGGGTTCGCGGCGGCTGCCATCGCCACAGTGGTCGGTGTCTTGTGGGGAGCGGTTGCGGGCTTCTTCGGGGGTTGGGTCGACACAGTGATGATGCGGATCGTCGACGTGTTGTTGTCGATCCCACTGCTGTTCTTGCTGATCGTGCTCGCCGTGATCTTCCCGCGTTCGCTCGGGCTCTTGATTCTTGTGATCGGTTTCACCGCCTGGCTCGTACCCGCGCGCCTGGTCCGCGGCGAGACCTTGGTGCTGCGCGTCCGTGAGTTCGTCCAAGCAGTCCGCGTGATGGGCGGCACCTCGAGGCGCATCGTGTTGCGTCACGTCGTGCCGAACACGCTCGGGACGATCATCGTGAACGCCACCTTCCAGGTCGCCGACGCGATTCTCTACCTCGCGGCGCTCGGTTTCATCGGCCTCGGAGTTCCCGCGCCGCAGACGGACTGGGGCTCGATGCTCTCAAACGGCGTCGATTACGCCGCATCCGGGTACTGGTGGGAGATCTATCCAGCCGGCGTTGTCATCGTCTTGGTGGTCGTCGCGTTCAACTTCGTCGGCGACGCACTTCGTGACGCATTCGAGGTCCGCCTGCAGCGTCGCTAGTCCACCGGCTATGTGAGCGCTTTCCTCGGTGTGCTTTCCTCGGTGTGCTTTCCTCGGTGCAACCGAACCTGTGCGTCGAGTTAGCGGGGTGCGTCACCCATTCGGTAGTCGTGGGTGATCTCGTCGAGCTGCTGTTTTAGCGTGTCGTCGATCTTGAAGGTCGTCGCCGCGAGGTTCGCCTCGAGTTGATCAGGGCGGCTCGCGCCGATGATCGGCGCGGTGATTGCCGGATTGGCGAGCACCCAGGCGACTGCGAGGGTCACGAGACTGACGCCGGCCGCCTCGGCGAGGGGCACGAGCTGCTCGACGGTGTCGAACTCCCGATCGTGCCAGTACCGCTCCTGGTAGTTCCGTCCAGCTGTGCCCAAGGTGAATCTCGAGCCGCCAGTCGGCGCTTCCGCCCGATTGTGCTTGCCGGAAAGGAGACCACCCGCCAAGGGATTGTAGGGGATCACGCCCACTCCGTCTTCAGCACAAAATGGAAGCATCTCTCGCTCGATCTGGCGAAAGATCAGGTTGTAGCGAGGCTGGACGGAGTCAAAACGGGCAAGTCCATGCGTCTCACTTCGGCCGATCGCCCGCACCAGCTGGTAGGTGAGAAAGTTGGAGCAGCCGATGTAGCGGACCTTGCCTTGTTGAACGAGGTCGTCGAGCGCGCCGAGCGTCTCCTCGATCGGTGTGACCGGGTCGTAGCCGTGCAGCTGGTAAAGGTCGATGTAGTCGGTCTGTAGTCGCCGGAGCGAGGCATCGACCGCGGAAAGAATGTGCTTGCGGGAGTTCCCCTGGTCGAAGGCGGCCGGGCCTGTTCGACCGAAGCATTTGGTCGCTACGACGAATCGGTCACGCTTGCCGACAAGCCATCCACCAAGGATCTCCTCGGTACGACCCTGTGTCTCGAGACCACCACCGAGCGGGTAGACGTCGGAGCTGTCGATGAAGTCGATCCCGCCTTCGGCCGCGCGGTCGAGTATGGCCACCGAAGTGTCCTCGTCACACTGCAGTCCGAATGTCATGGTTCCGAGGCAGAGCTGTGAAACCTGTAGTCCAGTACGTCCAAGTCGTGTGTGATCCACGCAAATCTCCTCTGTCAGGCGGTGGCTCTACAGTCCAGGTTGGTGCCAGGACCTTCCTTAGGGGTCGGTCTCAAGCGCGCGCGTCGCAGCTCCATTCGTTCCTGGACGCGGCCCACCGCGTCCGCGCTCGATCGATTTCGTCGTTGAAGCGGTACATACAACCGTTGTGACGTGGAGCATCAGCTCGCGCTCGGACACTCCGATCCGGGGACTCTTTGTTGGCGACTTCTTGGGCTCAGTCGAGCTTGAAGTCACCCGCCGGTGCGCCACCGCTGCCAGCGTCGGGTGCGGGGGTCGATGTGGCGCCACTGGTCGTGCCACTGCTCGCGCCACTCGATTCGGCGTCGGCCGCGTGCTCCGCCTCGTGCGCCTCGATCTCACCGTAGAGACGCTCGATTGAGGTCGTGGTGTCGGATGTCGCGCGTCCGGCGTGCTGGTCGTAGATAGCGGAGCCCAGGTCTCGGAATAGGGAGTCGAGGTGGCGCGTCGCTTGCATGTCGCTCAGCTTGGCCTGTCCGGCCTGTCCCGCCTCCTGGGCCTTTTGAACCGCCTGAGCCGCTCCAGCTTTAACTCGGTCGAAAAGTGGCATCGTGATGATCTCCTTTAGTGGTGGCTATTGCGTCAACCGGTCGAGCAATCCGCTACCAACGCGGTGCTGCTCCTGGTTTTGTGTCTGCTCATCTCGCTCCATCGTGCGGTGCAACGTTGATTGCAATAGCACCGGACCGTCGCCGGAGAAGCTGATGACGCTAAGGCCCTGCCCACCGAAGGCCACCGTCATCAGCGTCTGAGCGTTAAGCGAGCCGATCATCTCAACGCCGTACTGCACTGATTCGGCGAAAGCTACAACCGCTCCACCGTGCACCTGGATCTTGCCGCCGTAGTCCTTGGGATTGATCTCGACGATCGATCCACCGCCGGCGAGAACGAGCGTGCCCGTGCCACTGAACTTCTCGAGGAAGACTCCCTCTCCGCTGCGTCGGCCCTGGTTCAACCCGTTATAGGCGATGTCGAATGCGACGCCGCTCTCGGCGCAAATGAACGCATGACGCTCCGCTAGCCAGTTGACACTCCCGTCGAGCTCGATGACGCGGATCTGACCGGGTTCGTCACCGGAGAATGCGATCAGCCCCGAGCCGCCGGCGGCATGAAACCATTGAAACGCAAGGCTCTGACCGGTGAGCGCCCGCTTTGCCACGTCGGTCGCGGCACTCAAGGCACCGGCGAGGAAGCCACCCGACTTCTTTGGCTGATTGTCAGACTCGCTTCCAGGGGTGGAAAGACGCGTCTCGATCGAGACGTTCGCGGTCTTCCAGCGGTAGTGGTTGGCGTCTGAGTACACCGTCTGCTCGGCGTCGAGCTGGCAGGTGACCATCTGTGCGAACTCTCCGCTCACGCGATTTTTTATCGTCACGTCGCACCTCTCTCTCGTGCCGCTGCGCAGCGCTGGAAGGGTCTCAGCCCGGATCTTTCTCTCCGGATTCGCACATTCTGGCAGGTTGCCAGGTGCGCTGCTCAACTCCAACGGGGACCGATTCGACTCCGCGATCCTGGCGAGGATTGCCGCGAGCGTCGCGGTCGATGTCGACCCGGGGCGACCCGTATGAGCGCTCTTGAGCTTGCAGGGATCGTCCGGATGGGGTTCGAGTGAGGTTCGAGAAGGGGTGGAAATTTCCCGGGTACGAGGTAGCGTGCCCGTTGAAACCCCGATCGTAGGGAGGACGAAGATGGCGCGTCTCGGCATGCCTGATCTGAGCGGAGGACGCCGAGGCCATGTGCCCGTATCGCTGTTCCTTGTGCTCAGCGTCGCCGCATTGGGACTGAGTGGCTGTGGCGTCGTCAAGGCGATCGAGCACCACGTCGAGAACAAGGTCTTGAACGCGGTGACCGGTCACAACAAGGTGATGAACAACTTCACGACGAAAATCAACACCAACATCAATGCGGCCTACGAGGCAACCTACGTCACTACGGGCTCGGCACCGGCGACGATCACGTTCGCGACCTCTCCTCCAAAGGACTTCTTTTTCGAAGGGGGCAGCAGCACCGGTCGCTTGCTGCAGAACTCGACCGGGAGCTACACGTGCCTGAAGTCGACGAGCGGTGGTTGGTCGTGCACGAAGTTGTCCGCATCGACGTTCGATACCGCGAAGGTCGCCTATGCGCTCTACTCCGGTAAGTACTGGGTCACGTTCTTGAGGATTTACTCAACGGTTGCAGGACTTGCCGGCGTGACCATCAAGGCATCCTCGATGACCGTGAACGGCTTCCCGCTCTCATGCGTCGTCGTAAACGGTGGGAAGCAGAATCCTGGAACGAGCACCTGGTGTGAGACGAGTACCGGGATTCTCGCCTACGTACAGGCCGCAGCCAACGGAACGGCATTCGAACTAAAGAGTTACAGCGCGAACCCGCCTTCGTCGCTGTTTGACCTACCCGCCGGGGCCACGGTCAACACGATTCCGTCGACGCCGACGTCGACGTAGGGTCGCCACCGAGGTCATTTCCGCGACGCCATGTAGTGACGTCGCCTGGTCGTTTGACATATTGGACAATCGCTTCTGCGACGAGGTCATGGTATCGATGGACGTACTTGAGGTCTCTGGAGGCAGGCAGCTTTCCTACCGGGTGAGTGGACCAGCCGACGGGGTGCCACTGATCTTCCATCACGGCACGCCAGGAGCTGGGACGCCGATTCACGTGCTCGAGCGTGCAGCGCACGCGCGAGGCCTTCGACTCGTCACACCCTCCCGCCCAGGCTATGGCGGCTCTGGTCGACTCGCGGGGCGAAGCGTGGCCGACGTGGTCGAGGATGTCGAGGCACTGGTGGAGGCGCTTGGCACGACGCGATGTCTCGTCGCCGGATGGTCGGGCGGAGGACCACATTCGCTTGCCTGCGCCGCTCGTGTACCCGAAATCGCTGCCGCCCTCGTCATCGCTGGGGTCGCGCCCTTCGATGGTTCGGGATTGGACTTCATGGCCGGGATGGGCGAGGAGAACCTGACCGAGTTCGCAACAGCTCTCGGGGGCGAGACTCGCCTGCGCCCGTACCTCGAGGTCCAGCGCGACTATCTGCGGGAGGCGACCGCTGCTGACATTCTCATCGGGTTGTCCACGCTCTTGCCCGATGTCGATCGCGCCGTCATGACCGATGAGTTCGGTGAGGACATGGCGGCCAGCTTCCACGAAGCGCTCGTCTTTGGTGTCGACGGCTGGCTCGACGACGACCTGGCGTTCGTCAATCCATGGGGCTTCGATCTTGACGAGATCTCGATTCCGGTCATGCTCTGGCAAGGAACCGCCGACCTGATGGTGCCGTTTTCGCACGGACAGTGGCTTGCAGCGAGTGTGCCGGGGGTGGTCGCCCACCTCGAGGACGGTGAGGGCCATCTCTCTATCGGGGTCGGGGCTATCGAGCGGATGCTGGACGAGCTCGTGCGCGCCGGAGCGATCGCCTAGCGGCGAGCGCCCTCGGCGAATCGCGGTCCCGCGGGCGCTGATAGCGCCGGGCTGTGCGCATCCCAAGGAGTGAGACACCCATCGGGGAGACTAACGCGATGGCATTCGGACAGCAATCTGGCCCACCGGCGTCGCAACGACAGGTTCAAGAGTTGACCCAGCTCCTCCAAGATGCTGGGCATGAGGGATTCCGAGAGGCACGTCATCCGCTTGGGCTCACCCAGCGACAAGCGGCAGGGAGGTTCACCCGCGACGAGGCCGATGACCTCATCGCCAGGCTTCAGGCGTCAGATGACGCTCCGCCGCTGCTCGATGCGGTCGAGTCCCCGAGGCTCGAGGCGGCGCAAAAGGTGTTGCGCGTAATGGCAGCTGAGCAGCTCGCCTTCGAACTCGAGCGTCGCGGGTGGACGGTCATACCGCCGTAATCGACTGCCCGACTCCGGGCTTGTTCTTTGTGGCTGGGCCGCACGAATGGCAGAGTCGGCTTCTTAGATATTCAGCCGAGGTTGCCACGAGAGCGCCGATGCTTCGCCGACTACCCGAACGTCTGTTCGATCGGTCTGATTCGTGACATAGAATCCGAGCGTGCCAGAAGCCGTGCTTGAAAGCTTCCATCCAGCAGTCGCGACGTGGTTCCGTCGACGTTTTCCGCTCGGGCCCACCGAGGCGCAGGCGCTCGGCTGGCACTCAATAGCGAGCGGCGAAGATACGTTGATCGCCGCGCCCACCGGGTCAGGTAAGACGCTGGCAGCGTTCCTTGTCGCGATCGATCGATGTCTTGTCGCGTCGATGGCGAGGTCTGGTGAGCGACGCGGAACCTCGGTGGTCTACGTCTCGCCACTTCGCGCGCTGACAGTCGACATCGCGGCCAACCTCATCGCCCCCTTGGCTGAGATTGCCGAGATCGCCGTCGAGCTTGGCTACCCTCGCCCCGACGTTCACGTCGCGGTACGAAATGGCGACACCCCCCAGTCGGAGCGGGCCGCGATGGTGCGAGATCGGCCCGAGATCGTCGTGACCACGCCGGAATCGCTCTACCTCTTGTTGACAGCTCGCCGCGGCAGGGAGCTGCTCGGCGGTGTCGATACCGTCATCGTGGACGAGGTGCACGCGCTCGCACGCGACAAGAGGGGGGCGCACCTGGCGATCACACTCGAGCGCCTCGACCACCTGGTTCAGTCACAAGACGGTCGACGTCCTGTCCGGATCGGCTGCTCGGCGACGCAGCGACCGATCGAGGACGTGGCCCGCCTGCTTGTTGGAGCGGGACCAGACCGAGTGAATGCCGATGGCGCAACGCGCTGTGAGATCGTCGACGTCGGGCACTCGCGCCCCCTCGACATCGGGATCGAGCTGCCTTCAGGTGAGCTTGGTGCAGTGATGCCTACCGAACAACTCGACGAGATCGTCGCCATGATGGCGGCGCAGGTCGCCGCGCATCGGAGCACCTTGATCTTCGTCAACACCCGGCGAATGGCCGAACGGATCGGGCACCTTCTCGGGGAGCTGATCGGGCATGACGTCGTCGCGGCGCACCATGGCAGCCTCTCGATGGCGAGGCGCCTAAACGTCGAGTCGCGCCTTCGTGCGGGTGAGCTGCGAGCGGTCGTCGCCACTGCCTCGCTCGAGCTCGGGATCGACGTCGGACCTGTGGATCTTGTCTGCCAGCTCGGGTCGCCACGCGCCATTGCGACATTCCTGCAGCGTGTCGGGCGCGCCGAGCACCGGCGTGACGGCCTTCCGAAGGGTCGAGTCTTCCCGATGTCGCGCGACGAGCTCGTCGAGTGTGTCGCGCTCTTCGGTGCGGTTCGCGACGGCTGCCTCGATCTTGTGCACCCGCCGGTCGCTCCGCTCGATATCCTCGCTCAGCAGATCGTCGCCGAGTGCGCAGCACGTGGTGACGAGGGGATAACCGAGGTCGAGCTCGCGGCGCTCGTGCGTGGCGCGGCTCCCTATGCGACGCTCGACGACGCTCGCTACGCGCAGGTGCTCGCGCTCGTCAGTGACGGGGTTGAGACCGGACGTGGCCGTCGCGGTGCCTATGTGCACCGCGACGAGGTCAACGGTGTTCTTCGGGCGCGCCGTGGTGCCCGGCTCACCGCGAGCACCTCGGGCGGTGCGATCCCCGAGCTTGCCGACTACCGGGTAGTTCTCGAGCCTGACCAGACGACGGTCGGAAGCGTGCATGAGGACTTCGCCGTTGAGGCAATGGCCGGCGATGTCTTCCTACTCGGCAGTACGTCGTGGCGGGTCTTGCGGGTCGAACAGGGCATAGTTCGCGTGCTCGACGCCGCGGGAGCGGCACCGACGCTGCCGTTCTGGCTCGGCGAGGCGCCAGGTCGAACCAACGAACTCGCCGATGCCGTGTCCCTGCTTCGGAGCCGCGTCGAGGAAGCGCTTCGAGCTGGTGGCCCAAGCGTCGCAGTCCGAGCTCTGATCGACTGGTCCGCTGTCTCGGCGCGGGCGGCTGAGGAGGTCGTTGCCTACCTAGGCGCGGCACTCGGTGAGCTCGGTGCACTGCCCACGAAGTCGCAGCTCATCTTCGAGCGCTTCTTTGACGACGCGGGCGGGATGCAGTTCGTCGTGCACTCGCCGTATGGCGCGCGGGTGAACCGTGGCCTCGGGCTCGCGCTTCGCAAGCGCTTTTGTCGAAGTTTCGATTTTGAGCTGCAGGCGGCCGCGAACGACGACGCTGTCGTGCTCTCACTAGGAGCTCAGCACTCGTTCGCGCTCGAGGAAGTGACGCGCTTCCTCTCACCGGCGACCGTTCGCGACGTATTGATCCAGGCGGTTCTCCCGACACCGATCTTCACCTCGCGCTGGCGTTGGAATCTCGGTAGGTCGCTCGTCTCCCCACGTTTCCGCGGTGCCCGGCACCTGCCTCCGGCGATTCAGCGGATGGAGGCCGACGACTTGATGGCGGCGATATTCCCGCAACTTGCTGCCTGCCAGGAGAACGTAACCGGTCCAATTGAGATCCCTGATCACCCGATCGTGGCGCAGACACTTGATGACTGCTGCACCGAGGCGATGGACCTCGAGTCATTGATCGGGCTCGTCGGAAACATCCGTTCTGGTGAGGTGGCGGTCCGTTGTATCGACACGACCGAGCCCTCGATGCTTGCCCACGAGATCTTGAACGGCAGGCCCTACACGTTTCTCGATGATGCTCCCCTAGAAGAGCGCCGGACTCGAGCCGTTGCCATTCGACGGGGCATCCCGCTCGAGGCCCATGACCTCTCTGAGTTGGACCCGCTGGTCGTCGCTGAGGTCGAGTCGGAGGTCACCCCGTCGCCGCGCGATGCCGAAGAGTTCCATGACCTCTTGCTTGCGCTCGGGATCTGTCGTCGAGAGTCGAGGTTCTCGGTCTACGCCGAGTTGCTCAGCTCTGCTCGACGGCTCTTGGAAGTTACGCTCGAGGACGGTACCGTCGCCTGGTGCGCGACCGAGCGACGTGAGCTCGTCGAGGCAGCGTTCGCCGGAGCGGAGTTCTCCGCGCCATGGCGCCTCGACAACCCGCCCGTGCATCTTGAGCGACTCGACGCGTTGCGGACACTGGTAGCTGGACATCTCGACGTAGCGATCCCCTTGACGCTCGAGGAGCTCTCGCATCGCACTTGCATCACCGATCTGGTGGCGCTTGAAGGCGTGCTTGCCCAACTCGAGGCGAAGGGGCAGATGCTCCGGGTTCAAGGGGACCGGTACGGGGCGAAGCGGATCGTCGCCCGGATCCACTCGCGTCAGCGCGATCGGAGCCGTCGCTCGATCGAGCCGGTGTCGATCGCGAGCTATCTCCGATTTCTGGTCGGACATCAGCATCTCGGCATGTCGCGCCTGAGTGGCGTTTCGGGTCTACTCGCGGTCGTCGATCAACTGCAAGGTCTCGAGGCGCCGGCCGGCGCGTGGGAGGAGTCGATCCTGCCGGCCAGGGTCTCTGGCTACACGACTTCAATGCTCGACCAGCTGGCGGCAAACGGTGAGGTTGGTTGGGGGCGGCTCACGCTTCGTGGCGAAGCCGACGACGATCGCCGATCCGGGTCGACGCCGTCGCGAGCGACGCCGATCGCGTTATTCAGGCGAAGTGATGCTGATTGGCTTCTCGCTGCTGCGCGAGGAGAGGGTCGCGCCGCGTGGCCCGCCCTCGGCGCCGCTGCCGAGGTCTGCGCCGAGCTTGCATCGAGCGGGGCGCTGTTCTTCTCTGATCTTGCCGAACGAACGCACCGCCTGCCTGTCGAGCTCGCCGAGGCGCTCTGGGACGGGGTCTCGCGGGGACTGGTCACCGCAGACGGATTCAGCGCAATGCGAGTCCTGCTCTCTGGCCGCTATCGCACGAGCTCGAACAAGAGCGGTCGAAGCTCTCGGCCTGGCCGCCCGGCACTTCGTCGGCTCTCTGGCGCGCCGGTGCAGGGCGCGCAAAAGATCATGCCGGCACTAGCCGGTGGACGGTGGTCGCTCGTGGTGGCGCCCGAGCCGGGCGTCTTTGACCGCGATGAGCTAGCGGAGTCGGTGGCCACGCAGTTGCTCGAGCGATGGGGGGTCGTCTGTTGGGAGATCGTCCAGCGAGAACGGCTCGGGGTTGCCTGGCGCGAAGTGCTGTGGGCGTTGCGGAGGCTCGAGGCTCGAGGGCTCGTCCGAGGCGGTCGGTTCATAGCTGGCCCGGTTGGCGAGCAGTTCGCGCTCGAAGGTGTGCTCGCCTCGTTGCAGCGAGCTGCGAAGGACGAAGGCATCGGCCATGAGTTGCGTCTCTCCGCCGCTGACCCGCTCAACTTGACGGGGATCTTGGTGCCTGGACCAAGGATCCCGGCCGTACGAGGTCGTGATCTGTTCCTTCTCGACGGCGTCCCGAGCGAGGCTCACGTTGCATCGGTCGGTTCCGCCGCGTCGTGAGCCGGGTTGCTTACGAAGCGGTGCTGTGCACTTCGCCATGTTGTGTTGGTCTTCGAGCTTGCGGGAGTCTTCGGTGAGCTCCCGGGCAGGTAGATAGGGCGAACTGACCCTGATCAGCTCCGGGGCCGACCCGAGGATGCGTCGGCGTGGAATCGGGGTGGCACGCCGAGGGGGCGTGGTTGTGGAAACGTAGCTGCTGGTATGGATCTCCCGCTCGATCTAGGTGAGCGCGCGTGAATCGACGAATTCGCGTGCTCGCACTCGTGCTCGTCGTCTGCTTCGTGCTGTTGTTCGTGCAGTTGAACAACTTGCAGGTACGCGAGGCTTCGCAGCTGCAAGCGAAATCGAGCCTGCTGTTGCCATCTGGGCAGACCTGGTACAGCTCGCCTCGCGGCGAGATTCTGAGCTCCGACGGGGCGGTGTTGGCTTACTCCACGAAGACCTCGGCTGGCTATGTCCGGCACTACCCCTACGGGCCGCTGTTTTCCGACATCACCGGCTACTACGACGCCGTCCAAGAAGCCGCTCCCTATGGTGTCGAGGCTGAGTACAACAGCTATCTCGTCGAGCACCAGTCGAAGCCGAAGGGGCTTTCGGGTGTGCTCGCCCAGGACAGGGGAACGGACTCGGTCGTCCTCACACTCTCGCTGCAGCTGCAAAAGGTCGCCGAGCACGCACTCGGCAGCTTCTTCGGTGCGATCGTCGCGGTCGATCCGCAAAATGGCGACATTCTCGCCATGTACTCCAATCCGACCTATGACCCGAACGGTCTCTCGTCGCTCGACCCTGCGGCCGATCAGCGTTACTACAACAGTGTCGCCAATGATCGACCGAACCCGTCCTGGGGAGGCGCACTCTTGAACAGCGCCACGAACTACCCGATCGCTCCAGGTTCGACCTTCAAGGTGATCACCACCTCGGCGATGTTCGATCGCGACCCATCGCTGCTTACGATCAACGTCCCGTACACAAATGCGCTCCGTATCAAAGGTACGGACTTTCTCTTACACAACTACGGCGGCGAGACCTGTGGCGGGGTTCTGCAGGTGATCCTCGCTCAATCTTGTGACACCGCGTACGCCTCGATTGGCGTCACGCTCGGAGCTGCCAGTCTCTATGACGAGGCGACCTCGTTCGGCTTCGACCAGGTGCCGCCGATCGACCTGCCCAAAGGTGAGGTCGCGGCATCGAACTTCCCGCCACCGGCGAGCTTTGCTGACAACCTGCCTGGAGTCGCGTACTCGGCCATCGGCCAGGAGAACGTCTCGGAGACCGCGCTCGAAGATGCACTTATCGCGTCAGCGATCGGCGACAACGGCACGATCATGAAGCCGCACGTAATGGCCAACGTCGTGAGTGACGTCGGCCAGCTCATCGACACGTACACCCCGACGCCGTGGCGGAGGGCCACCTCGTCGAGTACCGCGAACGCCGTTCGGAACTTGATGATCGGCGTCACGTCGTCCGCCCTCCGTGGGACAGCGGCGGGGGTGTTCCCTCCCACGATCACGGTCGCGGCGAAGACGGGAACCGCGGAGACCGTCGGAGGCTGTTCGGCTGACTGGCTGATCGCGACCGCACCGGCCGGCCCTGGCGCGACGCCAAAGGTCGCCGTCGCGGCGGTGCTCCCATTCCAAAATGGTTTGACGTGCAGCGACACCGGTGCAGTCGCAGCGGGACCTCGGGTCGCCGAGGTGCTCGACGCGGCGTTGGCAGAGGGGCGCTAGCAAGGAAGTAGGAGATCGTCCCGGCGGGTTGCAACGAGAGGTCGCTCGCCGTGGTCATCGCTCCTCGAGCACGAGCGACTTGCTCGCAGGCTCGCTTCGTGCCCATGTTGTAGTTGGCGTGCGATCGACGCGCGATGCTTCTTTCTTAACGGTGAGCGAAGCGCTTGGCGCGAGACACGGAGGACGCAGTGGCGAAGGATTCGACGAATACACGCCTTCGGACGGTTGACCATGAGGCGCGTGCCGCGATGGGGGCTGAGAAGCGCTTCGAGCAGGACCTGATCGACGCACTGAGTGGTGGGACCAACACGATGGTTCGTTACGTCGACACGCCTCCAGGTAGTGGATCACCTGCGGGAATGCACGTCCACGTCTTTGACCAGCTCTTTTACATTATCTCGGGGACGATGAGCATCGAGATCGACGGCGACCGGTTCGACGCGGGCCCAGGGAGCCTCGTCGTATTTCCTGAGGGCGTTCCACATCGCAACTGGAACGAGGGAGCTGAGGCGACGATCCATCTGGCGATCAACTCGCCCCTGCCAGATCCGACGAAGCCAATCTCGATCTCGGTCTGACGCCGAGCGATCTGGACAAGCGAGTTCGAACGCTGGCATCGATGAGCGTATTTACCGACGGTGAGCTCGAGTATCTCGCTTCTCAGCGACTGGCTCGAATCGCGACGGCCTCGGCGTCTGGCCAGCCTGACGTTGCCGTCGTCGGCTTCGGGCTCGACGGCGACGCCATCGTGAGCGGTGGCATCGATCTCACCAAGACCATCCGGATGCGGTTTTTGCAGGAGAACCCGCGAGCCACGATCGTCGTCGACGATCTGGCGTCGGTCACGCCGTGGGCGCCTCGGGGCGTGAAGGTGCGCGGTCGTGCGAGCCTCGAGGACCTCGATGGCGCCCTTCGGATCCGCATCGAGCCCGAGGTGATCTGGAGCTGGGGGATAAATCGCGACGCCGAGAAGCGGTTCGCCTCGATCGAGCGCCGAGCTGTGGGCGGCTCCTGACGAAGCAAGCGGCGATACGTGCTCGACACGTGATTCGCGACTTCGTCGTGATCGTCGTTTCCGGCCGACGCCTTGACGACGTCGTCGGTCTCCCGATTCTCAGCTCGTCGGTGGCGCCGGGTCTCGCCTGGACTCCTCGATGAGCCATGAGAAGAGTCGCTTGCTCGCTTTCTCGCGCGGCAGGCATTCAGGGTGCCACTGGACCGCGAGCACACGACGTTCTCGATTCTCGATCACCTCGACGAGCCCATCCTCAGCTCGGCCCATCGGCTGGAGGTGATCTCCAAGTAGCTCGATTCCTTGGTGGTGCATCGAATTCACGTCGAGCTCCCGGCGCTCGAGAAGCCCTGCGAGGAGGGACTCGGGCTCGAGGAGGATACGGTGAACGGTCTCGTAGCGTCGCCGGGGCCGGGTGTGTCGGATGCCATTCGCATCGTCAAGGTGCTGGCGAAGCGTCCCACCGAACGCGACGTTCACCAGCTGGGCGCCTCGACAGACTCCAAGGACGGGGATCCCGCGCTCGAGAGCGGCGGCGACTAACGCGAGCTCGGATCGGTCGCGCTCGTTATCAATGCCGGACGTCTTCTCCTCTCGAGCCGCGCCGTAGTGGTCCGGCGAGATGTCGCCGCCGCCGGTGAGGAGCAGTCCGTCGAAGCTCGCTACTGCTCGCTTCGCGATCTCTCGGGGCGCGGGTGGGATGAGCAATGGAACGCCGCCCGCTTGCAGCACTGCGGTGACGTACTCGCGCGGGGTCGAGTCGAATCGCCGACCTCCGTGCGTCTCGCGCCCGACGCAGACCCCGATCCTTGGCTCGTTGCTCACGACGACTTGCCGATCAGGTGCTGTCCTGCGGCTGTGACGAAGGTCATGGCAACACGTTGTAGTCGGATTTCTGGGATTCGTTCGCGCGCTGCTGGCTGAAGGTGGGATCCTGATAGTGAATTTCGCGATTGGGGGCAGTGAGCGACTTGGCGACGTGGGATCCAAAGGCCGACCAGGTGGGGAGCTTGCTCCGGCCTGATGAGCTCTTGGCAGCACGAGGCAAGTACCGACGAGGCGAGATCGACCATTCGTCGCTCAGTGAACTCGAGGACAGCCTGATCGTCGAGGCACTGGCTCGCCAACGCGACCTCGGCATGGGAGTGCTCACCGACGGCGAGTTCCGGAGGGATGCGTGGCAGACCGACGTTACCTGTGCACTCGAGGGATTCTCACCAGAGCGGCCGATTGTCCGAAACACGCTCCTCGATGGCTCAGTGGTGGAGCTTGAGATGCATACCAACCACTCGTTGGTCCGCTCCGTCAGGTTCGACGCATCACCAGGACCCCCAGGCGGTCGTGTGCGGCGAGGGCACTTCCGCGCAGAACTTCGGGATCTTTGAGCGGTTAGGTGGCATGGAAATGCTGCACAAGTTGCCTGAGTTGATGGAGTGAAGACAGATCGGGTCGAAGGAGTCGTTTGCTCTTGACGGGTTTTTGCCTGGGCGCTTAGCGTTCGCCAAGTCGAAGCCTGGAGGCGTCACCAAGTGAATAGGCATAGAGTCCACCGCGCCAGTGTTGGACTTCCTCGACGCTGGTTGCAAAAGAGATGGCGCGTCGCAGTGCTCGTGGCCATGTCAGCCCTCTCCTTCGCGGTCGTGGGTTCGAGCATGGTCTCGATCGCCGGCGCGGCCACCGTCAACGTGACGTCGTTCACTATCTCCTCTTCGACGCCGGTGTACGGCGCGACAAACACCTACAGCGTGACGCTCGTCGTGCCGATGACCGATCCGGCGCCAACTGGGACGGTGACTGTCACCGATCCAACGCCGAGAACCTGCTCCATCACGACGTTTACGCCGAGCGGTGACGGCGTGACCTATACGGGGAGCTGCGCAATCGCCGCCGAGGATACGGTCGGGACCGTCAGCGCCTCCTTCGCGGGCGACACGAACTACAACCCGGCCTCCTCGTCGAACAGCGTCACCATCGGCAAGGCCAACCAGAGCAACCTGACGGTCACCTCGACGTCGGTCAACTACAACGCCACCGCCACGACCCTCCCTCTTGTAACAAGCGGCGGACTCGGCGCCGGGGCTGTCACGTACGCGTTCACGGCGGGCACGGCAGGTTGCTCGGTGACGGGTACTACGTTGAGCGCGACAAGCGCCGGGACCTGTACCGTCACGGCCACCAAGGCTGCCGACACCGACTACAACGCGGTCTCATCGGTGGCGACGACGGTCACGGTCGCCACGATCGCGCAGGCTGCCCTGGTGGTCTCTTCGATCGCGGTCAACTACGACCCAACCGCCACGACCCTCCCCTTAACGACGACCGGAGGATCTGGTACCGGGGCTATCACGTTCGTGGGCACAGCTGGCACCGCTGGTTGCTCGGTCTCTGGCACGACGTTGAGCGCGACGAGCGCGGGGACCTGCACCGTTACCGCCACCAAGGCCGCGAGCACCGACTACAGCGCGATCTCCTCGGTGGCGACGACGGTCACGGTCAACCCGATCGCGCAGGCGGCACTGACGGTCACCTCGACCGCTGGTACCTACAACACACCCCTCACCCTCGCCACGACCGGCGGGTCCGGTAGTGGGGCTCTCACCTACGCAGTCACCGCGGGAACGGCAGGTTGCTCGATCACGAGTGGTGTGTTGATCGCGGCCAGGGCCGGAACCTGCACCGTTACCGCCACTTTGGCCGCGAGCACCGACTACACCGCGATCTCCTCAGCGGCGACGACGATCACCATCGCCGAGATCGCCCAGGCGCCGCTCACGATCACCTCGACGTCGGGCACGATCAACACCGCTTTAGCCCTTGGGGCGACGGGCGGATCCGACGGTGGGGCGATCACCTACGTGCTGAACGCCGCGGGCACTGCAAATTGTTCGATCTCGAGCGGCGTCTTGTCGGCGTCTACTGCGGGCACCTGCACGGTCACGGCAACCATGGCAGGGAACGCCGACTACAACGCGGTCTCGTCACCGCAGACGACGATCACCATCGCCAAGACCAATCAGGCGGTGCTTTCGATCACGTCGACGTCTGGCGTCTATAACTCTTCGCTCACGCTTACTTCGAGCGGCGGATCC
>Ga0208357_1001190_pt1 | contig 19375 bp, 15 predicted proteins | sample NGESurdeep092012_6_FD_184487 | JGI IMG/M metagenome (GOLD analysis project Ga0208357, IMG submission 184487) | Arctic peat soil microbial communities from Barrow, Alaska - NGEE Surface sample F52-2 deep-092012 (SPAdes) | ecosystem: Environmental > Terrestrial > Soil > Wetlands > Peat ... | reverse complement strand
CGGGTACGAACATGACGGTGCTGGCGACGGGCTACTCCGATCCGGCAAACAGCGGCACAGGGTTCGATGAGCCTCTGCTGATGGTCTCCACATTTGGCAAGGGCCGGATCTTTCACACGGCGGTGGGACACGACGCGCTGGCCATGAGCTCGGTGGATGCGGTAGTGACGTTGCAGCGGGGAGTGGAGTGGGCGGCCACGGGCAAGGTGACACAAAAGCTGCCGGCCACATTTCCCAACGAGAATACGGTCTGCTACCGGACAGATCTTGCAGCGCTGGACCCGAACTATTCGAAGGGATTGAACCCGCTGGATGCTCCTACTCAGCCACGGCCTGCCGTTCCCGCGCCCACAAAGTAACGAACAATCGGGGAGTTTAGAGATGAAGACGATTCAAGGACCGGCGATCCTTCTGGCCCAGTTTGCTGGCGATGCTGCTCCCTATAATGACTTGGCTTCGATCTCGAGGTGGGCGGCCGGGTTGGGTTACAAAGGAGTGCAGATTCCTACGTGGGATGCGCGGCTGTTCGATCTGGAACTGGCCGCGGAGAGTCAGGCGTCCTGCGACCAGGTGCTTGGAGTGCTGGCGGAAAATGGACTGGCCCTGACAGAGCTTTCGACACAATTGCAGGGGCAGTTGATCGCGGTGCATCCGGCCTACGACTTGCTCTTCGACAGCTTCGCGCCCAAGGCAGTGCACGGGAATGCGGGAGCGCGGCAGGCGTGGGCGGTAGAGCAGCTTGGATTCGCGGCCAAGGCCTCGAAGAACCTCGGACTCAAAGCGCATGCAACGTTTTCAGGCGCGCTGGCGTGGCCTGACATGTATCCCTGGCCGCAGCGGCCTGCGGGCTGGTGTAGCCAGCTTTTGCCGAGTTGGCGAAGCGTCGGAGGCCGATCCTCGATGCCTTCGACCGAAATGACGTTAATCTCCGCTACGAAGATCTCGATTTGTAAATTTCTAATTCGTCTCAAAAATACGTCTGCTTGCCGTGTCTCGCGACCGGCTCTTCTGCTCGCGCCGCTGCTCTGCACGGTTCCGCACGTGCTTCGTGCCCAGGCGACCAGCGCGCCGGCATCTTCGAATCCGAGTGCGCCCGAATGGGCACAGCCGGGTACGGCGACGCACACCCAGGTCGCACCGCCACCGGGCTTTCATAGCGCTACGCGAACATCGGACACGCCGATCGGGATCTTTCAAGGGCAGTCCGACGTGGGAGGTTCGCTGCTGCCGGGAAGTGCGAGCTTTGGTCCCGGCACCGGGCAGTACACGATTACTTCGGCGGGCTATAACGTGTGGTACACACGCGACGAGTTCCGGTACTTATGGAAGAAGATGTCGGGCGACATCTCGCTGGCGGCGGACATCACGTACCCGGACCCAAATGGCTACGGGGATCGCAAAGCAGTGTTGGTCATTCGCCAAAGTCTGGACGACGACTCGAAAGAGGCGCTCGTCGCGCTGCATGGCGGCGGCATGATCCACCTGGCGCAACGGCCTGAGAACGATGCCCGCATGAAGGACATGGAGTATCGCATCGGCGGCCGAGGGCTTCCGGGCGGCGAGTCGCCAGACAGTCTGGTGCCGGTGATTGCGAAGCGGATCGGCATCCAGAAGAAGGGCGACTCGTTCACACTCTTTGTGAGCGTGGACGGCGAGCCGATGCACCAGTTCGGCGCGCCGATCCAACTGCATCTCGAGGGTCCGTTTTATGTGGGCATCGGGTTCTGTTCCCATCTCCCGGACAAGACAGACACGGCGGTGTTGTCGAACGTCGTGCTCGAGAACGCGGCCGGCAAGGTCCGCTAGCAGCAGGGAGCATTGGACCGAACCGCAAGCGTACCTTGACACCCAATTTTGGGGACACCTATAGCCGCATATGGTCTGGGCGGAGGCCTCTTCTTCATCGGCTACTTTCTGTTTGAGGTGCCATCAAACCTGATCCTGTATCGCATAGGCGTCCGCGTTTGGATTGCGCGCGTGATGGTCACCTGGGGGATCGTGTCCGCATGCTCCGCATTTGTAACTGGAGCGCACAGTTTTTATACGCTGCGGTTCCTGCTGGGAGTTGCGGAGGCCGGATTTTTTCCCGGCATCATTCTGTATCTCAGCCTTTGGTTTCCCGCGCGATATCGTGCAATGGCAGCTGCCGCATTTATGGCAGCGGCACCGATCTCCACGGCGATCGGCTCTCCTGTTTCAGGGGCGCTGATGGAGTTACCTCGCATTTCAGGCCTCAGCAATTGGCAATGGCTTTACCTCCTCGAAGCGGCGCCGGCGGTGGTGTTGGGCTTCGTCGTCCTGAAAGTCCTGACGGACAAACCCGAAGAGGCAACATGGCTCGAAGCAGAAGAACGCGATTGGTTGGTGACAAGGCTTAAGTCTGAACAGACCAGCGCCGCCTCCACTCACGGAGGCGGCTTGACCAGTGTCTGGCGGACCTTGTGCGACCTCCGCGCGCTGGCACTCTCTCTGATCTATCTGGGCACCTCGGCAGGCCTGTACACGCTGGGGCTTTGGGCTCCCCTGATCCTCCGGCAGTTTAAGTTTTCGGCGCTGGAAACGGGTTGGATCAATGCGCTCCCCAGCGTATTTGCCGTGCTGGCAATGACGCTTTGGGCACGTCATTCCGATCAGACCCTGGAACGCACATGGCATGTTGTCATTCCGTGTGTTGCCGCGTGCCTCGGATTTATATGGGCGGGAAGCACCCACAAGGCGATCGGTGTCATTGGCGCGCTCGTCGTCGTCAACGTTGGCATCAGCGCGGCCAAGGCTCCACTATGGGCGATGGTGACCACGTTCATGTCGGGGGCAGGCGCCGCCGCCGGCATCGCGATGATCAACTCCATTGGAAACCTTGGCGGATTCATTGGCCCCTACATGATCGGGTGGATCAAGGGGAAGACCGGAAGCTATACGGGCGGCTTGTATGTGGTGGGCGCCACACTGGCGCTTTCGGCAGTATTGACGTTGCTCCTCAGACGGAAGACTTCAGAATCGGGCTCGGTCGAATGCACCTCATAATCGCGGGATCTCTGTTTATAGAGTTCTTCTCGCGGATGCGACGTAAGCGAACCGAGACCATCTAAGGAACAAGCCAATGGAGAGGCCATGACGCATGGCCGAATCAAGTTCGGGGTGCGGTTCGCGCTCAGTACAAGGTAAAGCCTCTCGCCGGGAACGTTGGCTTCCCGCGGTACAAGGAAGGATCCAGTCGATAACGTCAGCCCATCATGCTGCGTCTGCTTCTACGCCATCTCAATCAGGGTAAGAGATCGCGGCAGCATATCCAGTTCGAGAATGCCGGGAGCTCCCACTTTCTCCTCTTTCAGTTCGCCGTCGATGTACAGTGAAATTTTCCTGCCACTTCCTTCAAGTTGCACGCGCGGAGACTCCCCGAGGTCGGAGCCATTGGCGAGCACCACGCCGATCCGTCTGGCGCTTGCCAGGTGGCCGACTGCACCAGGGGTTCTTCGCCCCAGCCAAAATCGCGTTCCGTACGATTGCTTACCTTCCACGGCCGCAGCATTTTTCCATAGACAAGAAAATCACGGCCTATCCCGGAGCGGAGCTGATTCAGCCTCTTGGCCCAATCAATAATTTAACTGTTGAATCACCTCCGGCTTCAACTCCGCCATACCGCGCGTCATATCGACGACCATCTTGCGCCCACCCTAGGTCCCCACGCAGGCCAGATACCCTTGTCGCCACTCGCCTAAATTATTCTCCAACAGCTTTCCATCCCAATTGCGGACGACAACAGCTTCACCATCGTGCGCAACGAAACACGGCATGCCATCGTAGCTTGTATTCTTCTGCCCGGGTACCCAACCAAGGCCGTCGCCATAGATCACCGGACACCTGCCTTCTTCCTTCGCCTTGGACATAAATTCCTTCATGGAAGCTTCGCCCCCAAGAGGAGGAAATGCGTCCGGTTGCACCCACGGGCCTCCATCCTCCCAATTGAAAACGATCGGCATCACAGGGCTCTCGCGCTCGGTCGCGAGTTTTTCAAGGTAGGGAAGCGCATTCGTTGCAGGAGTGTATTCGGGATTCGGCTCTGCCGGCCCATCCCAATCGCACTGCCCACGCATCGGAAATGCAAGTCCCACCGGAGACTTGGCAATCCATTTTGGAATGTCTTTCCTTTCCGCCAGCTTAACGGCGCAGAGGGGCTGCATCGATGCCCAGTTTCGGTAAATCTCCGCAGCCGCATACCAATCGCCGTGGAATGTACCGAGCACCACGTTATAAGGCAGCTTCGTTTTAGCTGGTCCTTGCGTCTCGGCTAGTGCCCGAGACCCAGCGTCACTCCGTCCGCCTCGAATAGGGAATCGATGAACTTAGGAAGTCCCGTTGCATCGTCGCAGGCCACATACAACCCGCCCGCATCGTTGTAATAAGCCATCAACTGGGTCGAAGCCCATTGCCCCGGGTAATTGTTGTAGCGTCATATCTCCGGCGAATTTCGTTCTCTTCCTCCCCATGAGCCTGCAGCCACAGAGGGTTCAACCGGCCCCGCCAGGATGCCATCGGCAAAGGAGGACAGGATATGGCTTGAGTTTCCGTTGGCAGAGCTATCGAACGGAACTTGAATGACTGGAAACTGCACATGCCCAATCCATGATTTGGTGCCGTTGTTCCATTCAAGATTCCAGTAAGTCAGCGATTCATTCCTTGGGCATCGAGCTGTTACACGAGCATCGATAGGCAGGCCACCAATGCCCTTGAAGTCGAAAGCCAACGTCTGCTTTGTTTCATCACCACCCTGTTGCACATGGATTTCCTTCGCATCCGAGGAACTCACAGATTTGAATTCGGAAAAGCCATCCATCAGCTCGATCACAAAAACTGGTAACTGCGAATGGTCTGGAATCAATAACTCATGATCGATGCCGAAGGTAGATTGCAGAGAATTGATCGAGCCCTTCGCAGAATCAACCAGCAATCGATAACGATCCCCGTCCGCCGCTACGAAACCCGCACCAGACGAGCGGACTATCCGCACACCCGCACTGAACCAAACAATAACTGATGCCCGGCCCCATCACCCCCGAAAGCTTCTACTCGATGAAGGAGATCAAAGTGCCGGAGGAGCGGTGCGAGTCCACTACAACACTGGTCGTCCACACCCCTCGCTGCCACTGTCGATCCATCCAGATGGCTGCTCTACCCTAACAATCTCGCCGGTCCCGAAGTAGAGCAATTCAGAGCGCTGCGTTCAGTAGCGACCCAGCGGTGGAGACGCGACAGTGATCGATCGAGTAAAGTTCCAGGCATTGCTGGGCCCCTTTCCTGAACGGGTCTCCTTGGGGCCGCGGACGCTCGACGTCGTTGGGCTCGCTGGTCATCCGGATCAGGCTTATGCTGCCGAACTCGCGGAGCGCGCCTACATCACGTTCGCACCCGATGCGGTCGCGTTTGAAGAAGGGAATTGGAGCGGGGGAACCTTCGAGGCCGAGTACCATGAGTTTGCTTCGCGCCTCGTGCGCGGTCAGATACTGCTCGCCAAGGTGTTGCACGATGCAGCGGTTGGGATCGACTATCTTGCCAGCCGTTCCGAGGTGGATGCCGAACGTATAGGCTTCCTGGGTCACTCTTACGGAGGGGGCACGGCCATCTGGCTTGCCGTGGTGGACCATCCCATTTGCGCGTCCGTCTCCCACTGCGGTTGCGTGGGCTACGCGGATTCCCTTCATCACGGGCGGGGATCCAGATGGAATTTTGCGTGCCGGGCTTTATGGAGCATGGGGAAATCGAAGACGTCGTCGCAGTGGTCGCTCCAATGGCGCTCTGCATCTCGGCTTCTATGGAGGACGTATGGAGCCAAGGCGTGCAACGTGTCTACGAAGCGGCGCTGCCAGCCTTCGCAGGCTCGGTGCTGGAACTCCGGCCGTGGCCTGGTGGACATGCGTTCACACAACCCATGCGCGAGGACGCTTACAAGTTCCTCGATCAGCAGCTCAGCTGAGCTCCCATCGTAGCGGCTCGCCTGGCGCACTGTCGCCATTGAATCGAATCCGTCCCTCAGCCGAATGCAGTGCTTCCCGCCCATCGTTTACTCTGAGATGTCTGAAGCGGCAGAGCTCAATGTCCGGAAGCGCGACCTCGATGCTCCAATGCCCCGCTGTCATCGGCGCGTACCAACCGGAGTATCCTTTTGGAGTTTTCTTGAAGCCGAGCAGAGGCGTACTGAGCTCGTACTCGTCGAGGGGGAGGCCGGGTTGAAATCGAACGCCGTCCAGATGAAACTCCGTACCGAGAAGCTTGATGGCGGAGTAAAGCGGCCAGGCATGCGAGTGCATGTTCAGGACAGGAAAATTCACGCCGGTTCCACCTGGCCATTTGGATAGAACGCAGTGGTAGCAGTCGGGCCCGCTCCATATGCCGAACCACATATCAGGGTAGGTCTCCGCATGGTGCGCGAGTGTGTTCTTCTGCCACTCGTCCCAAGCCATCTCGCCATTCACTAATGCAAGAGCCCAAATGAGAGTGCCATTGATGGCGGCGAAGATGCCTCCGTTCGTCCCGGTTCCGGGTTCGTCTTTCATGGTTGGATCCGGCTGACTCTGGAGTAGCGCACCAATCGGTGACGGTCTGCGGGCAAGCTCGTCGATGGCAGTCACGAGGGTTCCGATTTCTTTCGGAGGCACGCAGCCGCCGATCAGGGCCCAGGGCTGTGGTGAGAGCCACATCTGCTTCTCGCCGACCCAACCGAGGTCTTCGCTGAGCCATGCGCGACGATACCATCGCCCATACCATTGCGCTTGCACGGCCTCGCGTTGTTCCTTCGCCTTCACGCGGGACTTGTCGGCCAACTCGCGATGCTCGACATAGTCCAGCATGCGCGCATAGTAGTCAAAGACGTAGGCTGCCATCGCAGCATTGAGAACGCTCTCCCCGATCGGAAACACCTCCGCCCTCTGCTCCGGCGTGAGATGGGTGTACACGATGCTGTCGTTCCAGTCTCCGTTGAAGATCTTCAACAAACCGTGCTTGCCGACGCCGATGGCGGTGGTGATATGCGTAAACGACCGCGAGAGGAGATCGAGCACGGTTGGATCCTCCGGCAGTACCTCATGGCGCGGGTAGAGGGGAATGCGTTCATGGAGGAATGCTCGGTCGCGCGTCGCCAGAACGTATTCGCTTGCCACCCAGAGTACCCACAGCTGCAAATCGCTGGGACGGTACACGCATGGCATTGGAACACCATCGCCGACGATGGCGTAGGGGATTGAGCCGTCGGGCTGGATCTCCTTGAGTGTGTAGCGGAGAACCTGGCGCACAATCTCCGGATCGGTGAAGATGAGCGGCAGCACATGTTGCAGCGGGTCGCGAGCGGCACCCTGCAGGCCAGCTTGGTACTGATATCCTGCGCCTTGGGAGAGGATGTGCTCGCGAAAGAAGGTGTCGTAGGTGAGACCGCTGCGAAGATAGTAGCTGCTCCACAAGGCCTCTCGCTCCACCCAGGGATGTGCGGGAGTGCGAAACAGCGGGGCGTCGTGCTTCCATTGCGCACTGGATCGCGACCAAAGTGAAGCCGGGTCGCCAGCGTACTTCGCGACGAGGGCGTCCATGGTGAAACCCTGCGGAAGATACCCGTAGAGGAAATACAGAGTGCGGCTCTCGCCGGGCTTCAAGTCGAGTTGCCGCTCAAGGAAGAACGCGCTCTCTGGTCCTTGCGCGCCGAGGTCGTTGCCTAGGGGGATCAAGACTCCGTGGGGATGCTCGATACTGCCGCTGAAGAACCGCCTCGCGTTGGTTGCATAGCCGTCAACCGGAGCATCGAGTGAGGCAAGGAAGGTTGGCGGCGACGAAAGGTCGTCCATGCTGGTGCCCGCAGGCAGCGGAGGCGTGGGGCCGCCAAAGAATCCTGTTGGCTTGGCTTTGAGGGAAGCCTGTGTCTGTTGCCATGTCTGTTCTTCCTGCGGCGTGCGTCCGAGGAAGGTCTGTGTCTCCATCAATCCCTTACCGTCTTCGAGCATTTGAAAGTGATGCGAGAAGCGGGCAGAAAAGTCGCGGCGGCGTTCGACGGCTGAAGGCGATCCTCCCAGAACTCCCGACTCCATGAGCGAACGGTAGGAGAACTGATAGTTGCTGCATCCCCAGTACTCAATCCAGCGAGGCCTGACTGTCTGGCTGGAGTGGTTGGTGACAGTAACCTGCGAGACCATGACAGAATCATCGCCATATGGAGCGAAGATGACCTGATCGACCGTGTACTGGCGCGCGGATACCCGCTTCTGCATGTATCCCATGCCGAAGACGCGATCAAACCTCTCAGCCGCGCCGGTGTAGTAGGTGCTCAGCGCAAAGCCCTCGTCATCTGCGAGAAAGCCAATGCCTCCGCCGTAGCGATCCTGCTCCGGGCAGTAGTCGTTGAGAAACTTCGGGCTGCCTTCATCCTGACGAACCTGCACGTGCCCGTAATTAGAGGCGACAGCGACGAGGCGATCGTTTCCAACCTGATGGATGTGGTTCGTAGGCGATTGCCACTCCTTGTCCACAGGAAGGACAGCGTGCGGGTCCGTAAGTTGGTTGCAGGTATAGCGGTAGGCAGGGAGCCCATGCGCATCTTTTTCCCAACGGCCAAAGTGTCCCGAGCCGTAGTTGTACTCGGCGTTCTTGTCGATCTCCTCCCTGGCCGGTCCCACGGGCAGCTTCCGTTCTGCAGCGAAAGTCCGCGGAACCAAACTGTTCGCCAATCCCAGTCCTGCCAGCTCAACGAAGGTGCGACGTTTCATTTGGGAGATCCTTTTCTCTTCGGCGCGAGGGATTATTTCTGATCCAACGTCACACCGTGTTGCGTTGCGGGCGGGTCACTGAGCGACGGAGGCGCATCCTCTGGGCTTGCGCCCCAATGTTTATCCGGACTCGCGCCGAGATCAAAGTGCAGGGTGCCCCCATCCGTGATGTCGTGAAATGCGATCCAATTCCGAGCGTGCTCGCGACCATCGAGCGTGACGTTCTGGATGTACGGTGTGGAGTTGGGACTTTTCGTTGTTGTTATGGTGAACGCCGTTCCCGCATAGGGGGGTTGAAGATGGACCACGACCTTGGGAAACACTGGACTCACGAGCTCATACGCTAGGCTCCCGGGGTCCACGCTGTAGATGCCCATCATGCTCAGAACGGCCCACGACGACATGGCGCCGCAATCGTCATTCCCGGGGACGCCGTCGGGAGCGTCTCGGTAATTCTCCTTGAGGACGCGACGCACCACTTGTTGCGACCTCCAGGGCTGGCCTGAAAAGTTGAAAACGAACGGGGCTTGAAGATCGGTTTCGTTGTAAGGGTTGTAAAAGTGGCCGTACCACCCGGGCACTGGATAGTCGAAGAACTCGATCATGCTGGCGTTGAAGTGCTCTTGCCCAAAAGTCTTCACCAACCAGCCGATATCCGCCGGAGCGAAGGATCGATAGTGCCACCCAGTGCCTTCTACAAATCCGTGACTATCTTGGGCAGGGTTGAAGCCCGGCACCCATGTTCCATCGGCGTTACGCGGACGGAAGAAGTCATCTTCCGGATTGAAGAGATTGCGGTAGTAAAGAGCGCGATCGTACATCTGCTTCGCATCGCTGGTCTTGCCAAGCCCAACGGCGAGACGGTACAGCGAAGCGTAAGCGAGCGCATATTCCTGGGTCATCGCAACAGAGCCGTAGGTGACTTTGTCCGCCGGAAGGTAGTGGAGCGCATTCATCCACTCGACGCCCTCTTCTCCAACGTAGGGATGACCGGACGGAGGCGCTTCGGTTGCATCCTTCATCATGCCTTCCCATGCTGTCTCCATGTCGAAGCCGTGCAGCCCGTCGAGCCACGCCGTCGAAAGCGCGATGGAGAGTGGGCTGCCAACCATGTCCTCCGTGTAGAGATTGATCTGCGGCCAGCGGTCGATCCAACCTCCCTGCTCGTACATCAACACCACGGATTGCGCCATATCCTGCATCCGTTGCGGCTCAATCATGGACAGCAGCGGAATTTCACTGCGGTAGATATCCCAGCCGGAGAAGTTGGCGTACACATGGTGACCGGTTGGGACGGTGTGAATCTTGCTATCAAATCCAAGGTAGCGTCCATCCGCATCATCAAAGAGCGAAGGCATGAGCAGGCTGTGATAAAGCGCGGTGTAGAAGACAGTTCGCTGTTCGGGAGAGCCGCCGGAGACTTCGATGGTGCTGAGCTCCTTATTCCATGCACTTACTGCGTCACGTCGAATCGTGTCGAAGTCCTTGCGCGTGGCTTCTGCTTCGAGATTCTTTTCCGCGCCAGCGACATCGACATACGAGATGCCGATCTTCGCGGTGATGCTCTGCTTCTGTTCGGATGCGGGCCAGCTTGCGTAGGCGCCAGTCGATTGTTCGTGTTGGCTCTGCTCCGCTGTGCGTCCGCCTGCAACGACCGTTCCCCCGCGATCCTGGTCATCCACCCACTTACCGAACCATGTGCCGGACTTAGCGAAGGGCCGGTCGAATAGCATAACAAAGTAAACCTTGTAGGTCGGTTTCCGATTGCAGAAGAGGTGGTTCTCGACAAACCCTTCGATGCGCCGGTCGCCAACGACGCGGATGGAAGTTGCGGCCGTGTCGTTCAACGTGTGGCTGATGGGCACCAGGATGTTGGCGACCTTGCCGGCAGGAAAGGTGAATCGTGCGACGCCGGTCCGTTCGGTAGCACTTAGCTCCGCGTTGATGCCCCACTCAAGAAGTTGCACCTGGTAGTAGCCGGGAGACGCCGTTTCGCTCTTGTGCGAGTAGGGTGTCTGAAAATCGGAGACCTGCGTCACGATCGGCCCCGTCGTCGCGGTAAAAAATACGTCACCCTGATTAGCGCAGCCGACACCACTCATGTGGGTCATGCTGAAGCCCTTGAGCCAGTTCTGAATATAGTGATAGCCGTACCCGTGATCTTCCGTGTCTGGGCTGAGCTGTACCATGCCGAACGGTCTGACGGCTCCGGGGTACAGGTAGCTGCCGTCGTTCGGATCGCCGCCCGTGCCGATCAACGGATTGACGCTGGACGCAGGAGCAGAAGGCGAGAGGTTCTTCTGGGCATGGGCAGCATTGACCTGCAATGCCAGGAGCAGGACAAGAAGCGCGGATGAAGTGCGCGCGCCGGACTTGATTGCTTGTCCCGTGAGGGCCTTCCATCTCAGTTGAAAATGTCTATTCATAGTTCATCTCCGATCGATCGAGATAGGCGGTCCATCACGCAGAGAGCATCAGCTTACGCGGTTAAACCGCAACCTCAGCAAGCGAAACGGGTCTTCGTTCGCGAGCAGACTGAATGGCTGCAAACGCGACTCTTGTAGCGAGCACCGCGGCTTCGACGCCGCAAACCTCGGGCCCATTGCCGAGAATCTGGTCGATGAAACGCTCGAGCGCGTGAGCGTGCCCTTTATCCGGCTCAGCGGTGAATTGCAGCAGAGGATCGTTGTGCGCGGTGGCCTCGTCGCAAGCGGCGCGCTTCTTTGCGAGCCAGCCAGGGACGCCGCCCTCAGTACCTATCGGCGGATGCCGATCTTGCACCATGGGGTACGTAGTTCTGGCGGGCGCGCCTTCGATTGCAGCCGTGCGCACCTCCAGCATGTGGTCAATGGCGAGATATCCGCCATTGCCCATGAACTCGTAGAGTTCCTTGCAATACCCCATGGTGCCGTTGTTCCCGATGACGATGGTTGCCAGCGCGCCGCTCTTATAGCGCACCACTACAGCCATGTTCAACATTCCTGTTTCGACGGCCGTCACTTCGATCGGCTCTTCAGAGAGAAACCAATTGCAGACGTCGGTGAAGTGCGTCATCTCAAACAGCATGGGACCGTGCGGTGCTTGCGCTTTGTCGAACACCCAGCCCTTCCAGCTGTACCAGTCATCATTGATGCGCACTGAGACGGAGGGAACTCCATCGTCGGGAAGAGAGGGCAGGTCGTCCCCTTCGCGGCGCCAACGCCAGGGGCACGATTGCGGATGGGTCATGTGCTGCCGGAAGATTCGTTGTGCGTCGAGCATCGCGGGGCTGGCACGCCGATTGTGGCCCACACAAAATGGAATACCAGAGGCAAGCACCACCCGTTGAATCTCGCTCATCTCATCGAGGCTCGTCGCCAGCGGCTTCTCGACGTACACGGGCTTCCCGGCTTTGGCTGCCAGCGCGATCACTGGCAGACGCAACTTCTCGGTCGTGGCCACGCAGATCATATCGACTTCGGGATCCGCGATGGCACCCTCGTAGTCCTTACGGATGTGTTTAGCGCCAAAGACATCCTGGCACTCAGCAAGCACGGTGTCATCCAGGTCAACGCAGGTATGAAGGATCATCCTGGAAGACCGGACAATGTTGGGAATGTGTTGAGAGCGGGCAACCGAACCGCAACCAATCACGGCCACACGCAGAGGCAGATTTTCAGCTGACAGTCTCATCATGCGGGTGTGATCCCTCCCGAGGTGCTTGGCGCAGAGGTTCGAGCAGCTACCTCTGGGTCGAGTTGAGCGAAGTAGTCTCTCCGGGAGACAAGACCGAACTCTCGCATGATTTCGTTGACTGAAAGGTCGGCCGAGCGCGACTCCAGGACGAACAGGCAATTGGGTTGATCGAAGCGAATCCGCACCTTTTCGCCGTAGTGCCGTTGCACATCCTGAACTTTCTCCTGGTTGAAGTCCGCGAACAGGCTTACCGCATCGAAGTTGATCGTCGCTTGCTGCAATGGCATACCAAAGCCGGCACGCAAGGTCTCAGAGCGAAAGCCACCTGCCGCCAGCTCTTTAGCATCGCGATCGAGAATTCTGCTCCAAGGCGAGTAGGCCAGGATGAAAGGGACACCGTAGAGGACGGCGCAGGAATCCAGAAGAGCTCCGGCGGGCGTCATGCTTGGGATGACGAAGAGATCCGCTCCTGCTTCGATCTGGGGATCGAAGACGTGGCGGGGAAAGTAGACATCGATGCAGATGCCTCCGCCCAGTGTGAGGCCCTCCCAGCGAATGGGGGCCGTCGGTGCAGGTTTGACTCCAGCAAGCCGTTCGCCCGCGGCTGGAGTGCGTTTCTGATAAAAGCCCAGCTCCGATCCGTCCCTCGAAAGCAGATAAAAGCGATTTGCAAGAGTGGCACCCTCAAGCACAAGCAGTGGCAGCACAAGCGATATCCGGTGCTTAGCCGCAGCTTCGCAGAGGAGCGCTGTCTCCGTCCGCCAGTCTTCCAGGGCGAACTCTTCGAGAGGAGCGGAGCCCGTAGTTCGGTGGAGTACATTGATCGTCTCGGGCAGCACTGCGAGGTCCGCACCTTGGGCCGATGCCACTTCAACCCAATGTGCTGCATCGCGGAGGACAGCCTGCAGATCGGCAAAGCCTCCGTCCCTGAGGGCAATAGTAGCAATCGTCTTCTCGTTCATGGCACCTGCGATACACGATCAACTTGGGGTTCGGAATCGCTCGTCTTGCGATTTCGGGCTATGACAGACTGGGATCAGGCGAGATGACCCCGCAAACGCTAGGATAACCAACGGTCCAGATTTTCGGCGACGAATTGGTCGTCGTTCAGCCAAGGATATGCTGCGTAAACTCGATCGATCTCGTCCTTCTGCCCGCCCGAAAGCACCTCATTGGGATCCAGACACCAAGGGCCATTCAGGAGCCCTTGTTTTTGCAGAACTTCGTGGATACCTGGGACGCAGCCTCGAAACTCATGCCTGGCGTCGAAGATGGCTGCATTGGCGTCTGTGATCTCGGCGCCGCGTGCCAGCACTGAGTCCAGGCATGCACAGTTGCGCTTGGCCTCCTGAACGGACTGCAGCAGCTCAACAGCCCTTCGAGTCCACACCGCCCACTGGCCGAGGAGGCCTCCGACAAAGTGCGCTGTGCGATCACCAAAGCGGAACTCGGTAAGGAGATCAGCCACAATGTTGTCGTCGTTACCGGTATAGAGAGCGATTTCGGAGCCGCGTCCACTATGGGCGACCGCGCGCAAAACCTCCACGGTCTGATATCGGTCGAAGGATGCGACCTTAATGGCCACGACGGACTCGATCTCGACGAATCGCTCCCAGAATTCAGCATCCAAAGGACGCCCGCCCACGGCCGGCTGTAAGTAGAAGCCGATGATCGGAAGATTCTCGCCGACAGCGCGGCAGTGCTCGATCAACTCAGCGTTCGAAGCATTTGACAAAGCAGCCACGCTCAGCAGCCCGCCGTCATACCCAAGTTTGCGAATAGTTTCTGCTTCGGCGCACGCCTGGCGCGTGTTGCCGCAGATGCCGCCGATCTTCGCCATCTGCTTTCCTGTGCGCCGCTCGAAGGCTCGAACCTCTTCCATGGCTAGTTCAAGAACCGGTTCAAAAAGACCCACGTTGCCATCTCGGATTGAGAACTGCGTGGTGTGAACGCCTACCGCGACGCCACCGCTGCCCGCGTCGCAGTAATAGCGGGTGAGCGCTCTCTGGCGCCGCTCATCGAGGCGCAAATCTGCTGTCAGTGCCAGCGGGTGCGCGGGGATGACGAGACCCTGCTGCAGGAGAGAGCGAAACTCTTGCGTACTATGCGACATCAGAACCTTCCATCCGTGACCTGAAACTTGGTTGCTTTATTCAGGGCGGAGCCACCCGACTCCACCCACGTCGCCACGGCCTCCATGAGTTGATCCGCCGTCACTTCGGGATATCCCAGGACTGCATGGCACGCGCCGGCATTGTTCAACAGCGCAATGCCTGTGGATTCGCCCTTGAACTGCAACTCACGCGCAAAGCGCTGCGCGAAGAACTCCGCTACGCGCCGCACCTGAATTGTCTCCGGGCCGGTTACGTTGAGGACGCGCGCCGGAGAGGAGCACAGCGCGAGCGAGCGAATCGCGTAGGAGTTGGCGTCGCCCTGCCACAGCACGTTGACCGCCGGTACGGAAAGATCGACCGCCTTGCCCTCGTAGACCTGCCGTGCGATATCCACGAGCACACCGTAATGGAGATCGACGGCGTAGTTAAGCCGGAAAATCAGGCATGCGGTTTGGAAGTGCTTGGAGTAGTACTCAAAGAGGCGTTCGCGGCCCAGGCACGACTGCGCATACTCCCCTCGCGGTGCAGGATCGTCGCTCTCGACGCAACCGCCCTGCTCCGGCATCACAAATGGGTAGACGTTGCCCGTGGAGAATGCCACGATGCGGGACTCGCGGTAGTGCTGCGCCACCTGCGCGGGGACGATCGTGTTCATCGCCCAGGTCAGCTCGGGATCTCCTGCGGAACCGAACTTTCGTCCCGCCAGGAAGAGCACATTGGGTACCTGAGGCAGAGATTGGACCTGAGCCGGGTCCAGAAGATCGCAACTCACGGTCTCTACTCCAGCGTCCCGTAGTTCGATAACGGCGCTGGGTGACTGGAAGCGAGAGGCGGCCAGTACGCGGGTGTTGCGGCCTGTTTCACGCACGGCCCTTTGAAGGCGGCGAGCCAACGTGGGGCCCATCTTGCCGCCGGCCCCCAGCACGATCGTGTCTCCCTCAAGGTGTTGGGCAAACGCGATGTCCGCGGTGTTCGGCAGTGTCAGCAGTTGATCAAGTTCTTGCTCGGACTTAGGCGCGATCATGGGTTGCGGGACACTCCGCAGCAGCTTGACGGGTGGCGAGCGAGGGCTGCTGGTGTTTGTAATACGGTTGATAGTTTCGAAATGCGGACACCAAGTCTGAATAACGGATTCAGATTATGATAAAGCTTCACGGGCTGTCAAGCATCCGGGAGGTTCAGCCGCGCAGCCAGCTGGCCGCCTGCGCGGCCTGCTGATAAGGCACACTCCAGTATTCGAGGGTGTTCCACTCGATCGCCGTGGACTGCTCCAGATACGGTGAGTCGTCGGGGCGGCCGATGAAGCCGACCACCATCGCCTCCAGCAACTGCGGTATGCGAAACGAGTAGCCGACCGGCTGGCGGTAGCCAATCCCTGAGAACAGCGAACGGTTGCACGTGTTGTGCCCGAGGCACCAGTGCAGCAGACGCTCCGCTGCTGGACGCCAATTCGGGCGGTCGAGTAGGGCAGCCCCCCGTGCGAGCAGATGCGCGTGCGCCATCAGCACCGAACTGGTCCCGTGCACGATGCCCTGCGCGTTGAACGGGTGCATGAACGTGCGGACGCCGTAACCCGCGCCGGCGTCCCGGAAGAGCTGGCGCGCAGGCTGCGGAGGATGCGTGTAGACGCCGTAGGGCGTGAGGGCGAACGGATTGCTGGTGCTATCGGCGAGCAGGTAGCGCTCAACGTAGGCGATCACTGCCTCGCGGGCCTGGTCCGTCGGTGCGGTAGAGGGAAGCTGCGAGCGCAGCTCCCAAAGCCGCAGCAGCGCGAACGCCGGCTCCACGGCAAAGGCGATGGAGCGAAAGGCGTCCGTCGCTGCATCGTCTTCGACGAAAAACCCGGCTAGCCCGTCGTCACCAATTACCTGGCGCTGCAATAGCTGCTGCGCGAGCGTGAGGATCCGGCTGACTTCTTCGTTCTCGTCGGAGACGAACAGCATCTCCAGCCGTGCCCGCAACTCGGCAGCGACGAACAGAGTGCGCCCGTCGTGCCCGCGCTGCGTCCCGTAGTCGGCGGCGCGGCGGAGCAACATATGGCATGCGTGCGACTCTGTGGAAGGAAGATGTCGCGCAGCCCGTGCCTGCATCTGCACGAAGCTCCACTGCACAAGCGGGTTGTAAGTTGTGCGGACCATGCGCTCATCACCCGAGTCCGGGATGTTGTCAGTCCACCGATTGTCGCTGGCATCGCCGAAGCAGCCGGGATGATTCTCAAACCACCAGTGGCGCTCGTAGGAGAGACCACTCCCCACAGGAGCGCTGCCGCCGGCGACATCCTCGTATACCTGTCCCGATGTAGCGATCATGCGATGGAAGAAGCGATTGCCCCAGCGCAGCTCTTCCAGCACAGCATCGGGGGGCTCGCCACCTAGTTGAAGATCCTCTCCGCAGCGCTCCTGAATGGTGAGAAGGGCTTCGATATGCGGAAGCGTGAATGCCAACCACTTGCGAAAGTCGCCCGCATCGTGCCATCCACCGGTAGCCTCGTAGGTTGATCCATCGACGTCCAGGACACCATCGTCGAGATGACACGCATCGTGAATGCCAAAGATGGAGCAGCCGCACCGCTGGGACTTGAGGAAGGTGAGGTAGCCCAGGATGATGCGATCGTAGATGCGTTCGCGAATCGCAAAGGGTGGCGAGATCTGCTCGTCGATCTCAATCTGGTAGCTACCCGGCGTGCTGAAGTCGCTGAAGTCTGCCTGCCACAAGGTGCCCCAGCGCGTTTCCATGCGGCGCAACTCGTTCTGATAGAGCAGAGGGGAAGTGGCATCCAGCAGCAATTTCCCTTGCAACAGGTCGTAGGGAGCAGGGAATCGCGCGGAGAATCCAGCAGCAGCACGCGGTGTATCGCGTGGAAGTCGCAGACAGTTCTGGCGAAGATAAAATGGAATCCGATCGGGAAGGCCCTGTGCGTCGCCGGCGACCAGCGTCAATGTCTTTGGGCTGGTCGGCTGATAGCCGAGGTGACTCAAGCTAAGTTGCATGGTCATCACTGTGCACGGTCCCGCGCGAGTTGTGCGTAGTGATGGGCTTGCCCGGCTGCGGCTTGGAGCCCATACCGCTCGCGGCACCTACATGCCCAAGCTGCAGCGATGCCTTGCGCGCCGCTTCCTTTACCAGGCCCGCAATGCTCGTCTCATTTTCCGCGGAGAATTCTTCGAGTGGCAGCGTAACACTGATTACGGCAGAAGGATTGCCCTCCCGTCCGCCAACGGCGGCGGCAAGCACCCAGTACCCCGGCAGCAGCTCTTCAATATTGCGGGCATAGCGCATCTTACGCACTTGCGCTATCTCCTGCTTCATCTTCGGAAGCGAGGTAATGGTGTTGATGGTGTACTTCTCCGTGCTTTTTGCCATGATGCGCTCTACGTCGTCGGGAGCCATTCCTGCGAGGAAGATCTTTCCTGACGCGGTCGCATTGAGCGGGCGTCGCAGACCGACATTCGCGAATGCGTGCGGTGCGCCTGAGTAACCCACAGAATGGATGAAAAGCACGTAGTCCTGATCGAGCACGCCGAGCTGCACAGTGCCCGGCACCTGGCGTGCGAGCTCCTGCATGGGGAAGAACGCAGCGCGGTAGAGCGGCGAATGACGCAGGTACCCCGAGCCGACCCACAACGCGTGGCTGTTGAGCATATACCGCTTCGTTACGGGTTGCTGTGTGATGAGGTTCGCTTCCATTAGGGTGGTGCAGAGTCGATGTGCTGAGCCCTTCGGACTATCAAGCATGGCCGCAATATCTGTGAACGTAAGCTCGAAGGGCTCTTCAGCGAGAAATTCCAAGACCTTCAGGCAGCGTAGCGTGGAGCTCATGGCAGTGGATTTCCGTTTCATACAGCCACCCTCTCACAGTGGGGCTTGACAGCGCAACGTGACTTCAGCTACGTTCATTCTCAACCAGTATATCCGCAATACAAACACTTGTTTCGTATTGCGGAACCAAGAGTCAACTGGAGAAGATAGGTCCCGTTTTCCAAAACATTCTAGGGAGGTCCAAGTGACCATGAACACAATGGCATCGCGCTTCGTGAAAAGCCACTCAGGCGTACGGGTATTGTTCTTTTTCATCCTTGCAGTCTGCTGTTCGGGGCTCTCTGCGCGTGCACAGGAGGTGACCGCGACCATCAATGGCATCGTCACGGATCCCACGGGTCGGATCGTGGTCAATGCGGAAATCAAGGCCCAGGACCTGGACCGCGGCACGGTTTGGCCGGCACACACAAATTCGGCGGGTGCCTACACCCTTACACGGCTTCCAGTCGGACGCTACGAGGTCCGGGTAACGGCTCCGGGCTTCCGCACGGCCGTGCAGACGCCGATTGAACTGCAGCTTAATCAGGTCGCTGTGGTCAACATGCAATTGGTCGTCGGTCAGGCCAGCGAGACGGTCGAGGTGACCAGTGGGGCGCCGCTGCTGCAGACGGAGACGACCGAAGTGAGCACGGTGATTGACGCACGTACCAATGTCGACCTTCCGCTGGCTAGCCGCAACTACATGCAGCTCACGCTGCTGGCTCCGGGTTCGGTCACGCCGAATCCAAGTGGATTCGCCAACGGCCAGACGACAGGCCAAAACGAGCGCCCCGATATCAACGGCAATCGTTTCACGGCCAACGACTACGTCCTCGATGGCATGGACAACAACCAGATGACGGATAACTTCGTCGCATACGCGCCGCAGCCTGACGCCATCCAGGAGTTCAACCTGATCTCGCAGAATGCGCCAGCCGATTTCGGTAACTACATGGGCGGCGTTATCAGTGCAACGATCAAGGGTGGAACCAACTCACTGCATGGTTCAGTCTTTGAGTTCTTCCGCAACAATGTTCTCAACGC
>Ga0208357_1001189_pt1 | contig 19396 bp, 15 predicted proteins | sample NGESurdeep092012_6_FD_184487 | JGI IMG/M metagenome (GOLD analysis project Ga0208357, IMG submission 184487) | Arctic peat soil microbial communities from Barrow, Alaska - NGEE Surface sample F52-2 deep-092012 (SPAdes) | ecosystem: Environmental > Terrestrial > Soil > Wetlands > Peat ... | reverse complement strand
ATCCCTCCAGAATCTTTTTAAAAACTTGCGTGTTGCGTGACGCCTGCGTCCGGGAGGTGGATGACTCCGGGCATCCTGCCCTTCGCCCCTTCGGGGCCAACCCTGCGGGTTGTTCAAATTCGTCCCAGACGAATTTGTCGAACCTGGATGGCACCGCGCATCCCGCCCAGCTTGCCTGTCTGGACATTCCTCCAGCAAAGAACGCGTATTTTCGCTGTCAGGCCGCTCCACTGTCAACACCTGCTGCGTGAAGACATCACCCAGGCGCGCCGCCGGAATGATCGCGGCGACGTAACCGCCATGTCGATGACGGGCGCGCAAGCGATTGCTGTCGATCGACTGCTCGATGGCTTCCGCCCCGCAGGACGTGGCTCACGCGGGGTACAGGCAGGCTGGCGTTCATCGCTGCTGACGATGGCTGCAGCAGCAGTTCGGAGTCGGCTGTTCGCCTGATCAGGGCGGCTCACCCGCGAGTGGTTGCCGAGGTGAAAACCTCGTTCTCCACTGCCTTCGAAAGATCCGTCAACCGGCGCGCCAGAGCCTGCAGGCGGCGATCCTCCTCATCGCGCGGCTGCCACGCCGGTACCGGCGTCGGTTTGCCGTCGGCGGCATCCAGCGCCACGAATACCATCACGCAACGTGTCGCCAGGTGCTGCTCGCCCATGCGCAAGTCACGCGCCATCACGTCCACAGCCAGGTGCATGCTGCTGGTACCGGTATGGATCAGTCGCGCCTGCACCGTGACCAGATCGCCGATCAGGATCGGTGCCACGAACTGGATGCCGCTGACCGAGGCGGTGACACAGTAAGCGCCACTCCAGCCCACCGCGCAGGCGTAACCGGCCTGGTCGATCCATTTCATCGCCATGCCGCCATGCACCTTGCCGCCGAAATTGACGTCGGTGGGCTGGGCAAGGAAGCGAAAAGTCACTTCGTGTTGTTGTCCGGGCATGAGTCGGGTCCGCGCGTGCGAGGCTGGAGCGCCGATTATGCCCGGCCTGGGCCGCCGGGTTCAGCCGTCGATTTCCTGTGCCTGCACCGCGATGCCTTCGGTGGACGGTTTTCAGGGCATCTCCAGCGGGTCATCGCTGTAGATCGCCACATGCGGCACGTCGTCCGCACCGATCCAGCCACGGTACATGCCCTGGGTGTTGAACGGCATCGCCACGCTGCCATTGGCACCGAGGATGATCGCGCCGCCGTCACCGCCAAGCTGCGGGATCTCCTCGTTGATGACCGCCTGCCCGGCTTGCTGCGCCGATTCCTTCAGCATCGCCATGCGCAGGCAGATTTCGCGCGCGGCTGAAACGCGGATGTAGTACTCGCCCCAGCCGGTACCGGAGGCCGCGCAGGCCACGTTGGCATAGGTGCCTGCACCAATGATCGGCGAATCGCCGACCCGCCCATAGCGCTTGTCGGTCATTCCGCCGGTCGATGTCGCCGCGGCCAGCCGGCCCTCGCTATCCCGCGCCAGCGCGCCGACCGTGCCGAAATGCCTCAGCGCCGCCAGCCGCGCGCCCAGCGTCTCGCCGGCGGCGTCATCCTTGCGCGCTTTCTGCAACTCCTGCCACCGCTTGTCCGTGCGGAAATACCCCGGATCAACCAGCTTGAAACCCTGTTCAACGGCAAACGTCTCGGCGCCCTCGCCGACCATCATCACATGCGGCGAATGTTCCATCACCGCACGCGCCAGCAGCACCGGATTGCTCACGCGATGCACCCCGGCCACGGCACCGGCGGCCAACGTCGAGCCATCCATGATCGAGGCATCCAGCTCATTTTTTCCATCGTGCGTGAATACCGCGCCCTTGCCGGCGTTGAATAGCGGATCATCCTCGAGCACGGTGATTGCGGCAGTAACCCCGTCCAGCGCCGGCTTGCCCGCCTTCAGTGCGGCATAGCCACGACGCAGCGCCAGTTCCAGGGCGGCGCGCGCCTGCGCCTCGATCTGCGGCGTCATTCCGGCGCGCTCCACCCCGGCGCCACCGTGAATCACCAGCAGCGGCTTTACCTCGCCATGCAGATCCAGATGACCAGCGCGCACGTCGGCGATGGTCTCGAACACCGGGTCCTGTACGCTGAGGTCGCGCAGGTCGATCCGGCTTTGCGTGCCGATCCCGGTCACCCGGATCCCGCGATAGTCCAGCGGCTTGCCAACCTCGATCCGCGACGGCAGGCCATTCGGACGGACCAGCCAGGCGAAACCGTTGTCCAGCGTGAACAGGCGGCCCTGGCCGTTGCCGTCGACGCACAAGGCCGCATCCTGGTCCACACCCAGGCCAACCACGTCGGGATGGCCCTCATGGCGCAGCCGGGCAACGAACGCAATCAACCGGCCAAGTCGTCCACGCGCGTGAAAATGGGTATCGGTGATGACGTGCTGCAGGTTCGGCGTGTGCAGGAAGCCATCGACCAGGGTGACCGCCTTGCCCAGCGGGTCAGCCAGAGCCTCATCCGATACGATGCTGCCCCCGTCCAGAGCGCCGTACGCAAAGCGGCCCTGGATGGCCAGTCCGGCACTGCTACCGCCGATCGGCTTGCCTTGTGCCACGTGCTGGTCGAGCAACTGATTGAGCGGCGTGCCCTTCCAGAACCGCACATAGTTGGCCTGGTCGCCCCCGGCGATGAAGATGCCGTCGGCACGACGCACGATCTCCAGCACCCGCGGATCACTGGCTGCCGCGCGGCTGTGGAATACCAGTGTCTGCACCGAGGCCACACCACCGACGTCATCGTAGAGTTCCTTCTGCAACTCGTCCGCGCCAGACGCTCGCAGGATGACGAAATGCCCGTGCCCGCCCTTGGCGGCAAACCAGGCGAAGGCCTGCTTTGGCCATTTGCCGCCCCCCATCAGGAGCAGGCCAGGTTCCGTCCTGGCCGGGCGGACCGAGTGGGGATCGCCAATCTGGTAGTACTCGTAGCCAACCCGCACCGCCGAAGCATCCGGTGCGCTGGCCAGAGCGCCGCCTGCGCCAAGCGAGAAACTGCACAGCAGCAGGCAGAACATGTGTCGCCATGTGCCGCGACATTTTTGGTACACGCTCATCGGATGATTCCCGGCTTCGTTGCGGCATGCGGTCGTTGCGGCGTGGTGCCGTTGCAGCATGGAAGGGCGCCGGATCGATCCATGCACGCCCCATGTTCGGGACGAATCGGCGGCACTTATCCCCCACCCGAAAGCTGGCTCACCCTCCGACCCGGATTGCGGTTAAGGTCGCCGCTGTGGACGATTCCCTCAACAGCTGGTTTGCCCGCGAAGTCCTCGTGCACGAAGGTGCGCTGATGCGCTATCTGCTGCGCACCTGGTTTCGGCGCGAGGAAATCCACGACTTGCGCCAGGATATCTACGTACGCGTCTACGAGGCCGCGGCAAAATCGCGGCCCACGATGCCCAAGTCGTTCATGTTCACCACCGCGCGCCACTTGATGACCGATCGGCTGCGCCGCGGACGCGTCGTTTCAATCGAGGCCGTGGGTGATATCGACGCGCTGAACGTCTTGATAGACGAGCTCACGCCGGAGCGCCAGCTCAGCTCACGACAGGAACTGAGACGCCTGTCCGAGGCTCTCGACCGCCTGCCCGACCGCTGTCGCGAGGTGGTCTGGCTGCGCAAAGTCGAGGATCTCTCCCAGAAAGAAGTGGCCGCGCGCATGGGTATCAGCGAGAAGACGGTGGAAAAACAGGTTGCCAAGGGTGCACGCTTGATCGCCGACCATGTCCATGGCGGGACCGTGGTGCGGCGAGTTCGTCCAGACGATGTGAAGGGTGCCCAAAACGAGGACGCGGACGAGGACGGACATGGCCAGCAGCCGGGAGATTGAACGCACCGCCGCTGCGTGGCTGGCCAGGCGCGACGCGGGGCATTGGTCCGAACGTGACCAGGCCCGGCTGAACGCCTGGCTTGATGTGGCCACCGCGCATCGCGTCGCCTTCATCCGGCTCGATGCGTCGTGGCAGCGCAGCGATCGGCTGAAGGCGCTTGGCGCCGGGCTGCGTCCCGACGGAGTCCCCGCCCGTGGCAGCTGGCCCTCGCCGCGATCCGGCAACGTTGACGCACCAGCACCAGTTCCTGCGCTGCGCCATGCGCCGCCGACCCGCAGCGCCAGCTGCTCGCACCGGCATGTCGTCGGCCGGCGTCGCACCCCGTCGCGTGCGCTCTTCGGTGGGTTGGCGATCGCCACATTGATGATACTGGCGACGCTGGCACTGGGCTGGCGCCACTACACCGCGGTCGAACAGGCGTCCTACCGCACCGCCATCGGCGACGTGCAGGAGCTGCCGCTGGTTGATGGCTCCACCGCCACGTTGAGCAGCGACAGCCAGATCCTGGTGACCATGTCGCGCGGTGAGCGCCATGTCGACCTGCAACGTGGCGAAGCGTTCTTTGTGGTCGCCAAGGATCCCAGCCGCCCGTTCGTGGTCAGCGCCAACGGCCGCCGCGCCATCGCGGTGGGCACCCGCTTCGCCGTGCGCCGCGAGGACGACGCCGTGCGCGTGGTGGTTACCGAGGGTGTGGTGCGGCTGGAGCCGAAAAGCCAGTCCGGCGGATCGCACCAGGCCACCACCCTGCTGCCAGCCGGCAGCGTAGCGCTGGCCGGCGATTCCGGGGTGGTCGTGCACAGCGAATCCGTACTGCAGGCCATGGAGTACCTGAGCTGGCGCAACGGATTCCTCAGCTTCCACGACACCCCGCTGGCCATCGCCGTCGCCGAATTCAACCGCTACAACACCCGCAAGATCGTGATCGGCGATACGACGATCGGCAGCATGCGCGTGGGCGGAAATTTCCGCTGGGCCAACACCGATGCTTTCGTGCGACTTCTGGAACAGGGTTTTCCGATTCGGGCCGAACGTGCGCATGGCGACATCGTGCTGTATCGCCGCTGAGAGTCGGCCACGGTCGGAGCATTGGGGGGATTTGCCCGGTTCGTTCGTCCCGCATTCCAAGGACGCGCGCCGCGCGCGACCACCCGGGGGAGAAGCGACCATGATCCGCTCGCTGCGCAATGTTTTTTTTGTTCTGGGCTGTTCGGTCTCCATGCTGGTTTGCGCACAAGACGACAGCGCAAGGCGCGTGGATATCCCGGCCGGCGACCTGGTCACCGCGCTGGACACCCTGGCCCGCCAGTCCGGCGCGCAGTTCATCTATCAGGCCGATCAGCTGAAAGGGCATCGCAGCGCCGGCGCGCACGGCATGCTGTCAACCGACGCCGCCTTGAGCCAGGTGCTGGCCGGCAGTGGCTTCGGCGTCAGGCGCGACGCTTCCGGCGCCGTCGTGATCGTGAAGAACCCGGCTTCCAGCGCGGAGCCATCGCCTGGCCGCCCAGTGCGCGCCTCGGGCAACGCCGCGCCGGCGGCGGCATCGGACGCCGCCACCCGGCTGCAGGAAGTGGTGGTCACCGGATCGCGCATCCCGCGCGCCCAGTTGGAGGGCCCGGCACCTGTCGTGGCCATCACGGCGGCTGAGATCAAGAATCGGGGCTTCTCGGATGTGCCGGCACTGATGGCATCGCTCACCCAGAATCTCGGCTCGCTGGACAACAACCAGCAAACCGACGGCTTCTCACCGGGTGCGCAGGCGGTGGACCTGCGCGGCCTCGGTCCCAACCATACACTGGTGCTGGTCAACGGCAGGCGCATTGCCGACTACCCGCAGTCCTACAACGGCAACAGCAACTTCACGGATATCTCGAACCTGCCACTGGCTTTGGTCGAGCGCGTCGAGATCCTCAGCGGCAGCGCCTCGGCCGTGTATGGTTCGGACGCGATCTCCGGCGTGATCAACTTCATCCTGAAGAAGAAGGTGGACGGCACCACCCTCAATGTGCGCGCGGGCGACACCCAGCACGGCGGCGGCGCATCGCAGCGCGTACAGCTCGCCAGCGGCTTCTCCAGCGGCAAGTTCGATTCGATCTTCGCGCTCGAGGTCAGCTACAAACAGCCGTTGTGGGCCTACCAGCGCAGCTTCACCGACTCGCGACTGGACAGCCCGGTCACCCCCTCGCGCAACTATCCGAGCCAGGTCTGGGTGCGCATGGACGAGGACGAAAACTACATCGACCCCGGCCAAGCGACCTGCGACGCACTGTCTTCCTATGACCGCGGTTCGATCATCTACGGCTCCCGTCGCAACTACGGCAATTATTGCGGCAGCTACAAGGACGTCGGCTACGGCACGCTGGAAAACGGGCGCAGGGCGGCGAACTTCTACGGCTCGGCCACCTACCATCTGAACGATCACACCGAGCTGTTCCTCGACGTGCTGGCCGGCACCTCGCATCAGGAAAGCTACAACACGCCGCTGCAATGGCAGAACAGCTATCAGCTGAATGGCGACTCGACCCCGATCCCGTTCTACAACCAGGCCACCGGCCAGGTCGAACAATGGCAGCGGCGCTATTTCACGATCGAGGAGAACGGCGGCTTCGGTCCCGGCAAGATCCGCAATATCAACAACACGTTGTCGTTGAACACCGGCATCAAGGGCAGCTTCGGCACCGACAGCAACTGGAACTACGAGGCGACGTTTGGCCATTCGCAAAACCAGCTCGAGATGAAATGGCCGGCGCTGGTGTCCGCCAAGGCGCAGGCGCTGTACCTGGGGCCGTCGCTGGGCGTCGACCCGGACAGCGGCTACCAGATCTACGACGCCCCGGTGAGCCGCCTGTATACCCCGCTCACCGTGGCGCAGTTTCGCTCGATCACGCAGGACTCGATCGACCACGACAAGAGTCGTTCCGAAAATTTTTCGTTCACCACGAACAATACCGAACTGTTTCAGCTACCCGCGGGCCCGGTGGGCTTCGCTGGAGTCGCCGAATATGGCAACCAGTATTTCGGACTGAAGGCTGACCCGCTTTCACTGGATGGCACCTACTACGGCCTGCACAATACCGATGCGGTGGGCTCACGCAGCCATTCCGGCCTGGGCGTCGAGTTCAGCGTGCCAGTGCTTTCCCAGCTGACCCTGACCAGCGCCGGGCGCTATGACAGTTACAGCTACAGTTCCACCTCGGCCGGCAAGTTCACCTACTCGCTCGGACTCGAGTACCGCCCGTTCCAGAGTCTGCTGCTGCGCGGTTCACTGGGTACCGGCTTCCGTGCGCCCGACCTGTCGTACCTGTATGCGGGAATCAGCGGGTCGAGTTCGGGCGGCACCGACTACTACCTGTGCCGTCGCGATGAGCCCGATACCGGACCTGACTTCGCCGACAACTGTGATAACGGGGATGTCAGCTACAACGGCCGCAGCCACGGCAGCGCCACGCTGAAGGATGAAACCAGCAAATCGTTTACTTACGGTCTGGTGTATTCGCCGACCCCCGAGCTCGATATCAGCGCGGACTACTACAACATCAAGCTCAAGAATGAGGTGGAGTACCAGAGCAGCGACGAGATCCTGCGCCGCGAGGCCGACTGTCGCCTGGGCCAAACCATCGATGGCGCGCCAGTGGACATCAATTCCAGCCTGTGCCAGCAGATACTGAGTCAGGTCGTGCGCAACCCGGCCGATGCCTCATTCAACCCCGAGGGCATCACCTCGGTGCTGGTACTGCCGATCAACGCGGCGCAGGATTACACCTCCGGGGTGGATTTCAATTCGCATTACCGCTTGAACACCGATCGCTTCGGCAATTTCGTGTTCAGTCTGGGCGCCACCTACGTGGCAAAACACACGACACGGCTGTCCGCGGATTCGCCGGTGGACAATCAATTGACCGATCTCTACTACTACGTGATCCCGCGCAGCAAGGCCAATTACTCGGTCAGCTGGAACCTGCACAAGTTCACCGCATCCCTGTACGGCGCGCGCCTGGGCGGCCTGCCCAATTACGACGGCACGCAACGCCTCGGGCCGACCTTCATGTACAACGCAACGTTCAACTACCAGTTCAACCCGCGCCTCACGGCCACCTTCACGATCGACAACCTGTTCGACACAAAACCCGGAAAGGACGATACGTGGACCAGCTACCCGTACTACGCCAGCCGCTGGTTCAATCCGGTCGGCCGCGCATTCTTTGCCGAGGTGAACTATCGCTTCGGCGGCAATGAATAATTATCCCCGGCAAAGCCGGGGCTTTAAGGTGAGCCCCTCAAAGGGTCGATCAAACCATGCTGCTTGAAGGCGGCAGATGCACTCCCTTCTCCCTCCGGCGACTGAAAGGAGTCCCCTTGCGGGTGAGAAGGTGGCCCGCAGGGCCGGATGAGGGTTCGGTCGGAGCTGGAAACCTCGCTCCGGCCGAACCCTCACCCCAACCCCTCTCACCCGCAAGGGGACTCCCGTTGGTCGCCGGCGGGAGAGGGGCTTCAGAGCCAACCGCTGTAAAAGTCAAACTTTGGAAGTCCCCGGAAAGAGCCGGGGATTTCGCTCAAGGCTAATGAGGGCGGCCCGCGATAGTGTTGCCATGGAGCCAGACGTTGAACAGCCGACTCAGACGTTGAACAGGAAGTGCAGCACGTCGCCGTCCTTGACGATGTAGTCCTTGCCTTCCTTGCGCAACCGGCCCGCTGCCGCCGCGCCCGCTTCGCCCTGGTACTGGATGAAGTCGTCGTAGCCGACCGTCTCGGCACGGATGAAGCCGCGCTCGAAGTCAGTGTGGATCACGCCGGCGGCCTGCGGCGCGGTGGCACCGCGCTTCACCTGCCACGCACGCACCTCCTTGGGGCCGGCGGTGAAGTAGGTCTGCAGGTCGAGCAACTTGTAACCGGCGCGGATCACCCGGTTCAGGCCCGGCTCGTCCAGACCCATGTCCTGCAGGAACTCGTCACGATCGGCGTCCTCGAGTTGCGCCATTTCCTCCTCGATCGCGGCGCACACCGGCACCACCTCGGCGCCTTCGGTGAGCGCACGCGCACGTACCGCGTCGAGCAGCGGATTGTTCTCGAAGCCGTCCTCGCTGACGTTGGCGATGTACATCAGCGGCTTCAGCGTGAGCAGGAACATGTCGCGCACCAACGCTTTCTCTTCGGCATCGAGGCCGATCGAACGCGCCGAGCGGCCGTCATTGAGCGCAGCCGACAACTTCTGCAACACCGGCTTTTTCGCCAGCGCTTCCTTGTCGTTGGCCTTGGCGGCGCGCTCGGCCTTGTTCAGCGCCTTCTCCACCGATTCGAGATCGGCCAGCGCCAGCTCGGTGTCGATCGTCTCGATGTCGGAGATCGGATCGACCCTGCCGGCGACGTGGATCACGTCACCCTCGAAGCAACGCACCACATGGGCGATCGCATCGACCTCGCGGATATGCGCGAGGAACTTGTTGCCCAGGCCCTCGCCTTTCGATGCGCCAGCGACCAGGCCGGCGATGTCGACGAATTCCATCGTGGTCGGGATGATCTTCTGCGGCTTCACTATCTCCGACAGCTGGTTCAGCCGCGGATCGGGCACCGGCACGATGCCGACATTCGGCTCGATCGTGCAGAACGGAAAATTCGCCGCCGCAATGCCGGCCTTGGTCAACGCATTGAACAGGGTGGACTTGCCGACGTTGGGCAGTCCGACGATGCCGCATTTGATGCCCATTTGAGCTCCGGGATTCGTGATTTGGGATTCGGGATTCGGAAAAGCGGGACCGCCAGGCTTCTGACGAATCCCGAATCCCAAATCACGAATCCCGGCTTGTGTGCAACTGCTGCATCGCCTTGTCGAACTGGCCGTCCACCGCCAGTGGCAGTACGTCCAGTGCGCGGCCGATGCCGTCGAGGATCGCATCCTCATCCTGCGCCGACGGCCGGCCCAGCACCCATGGCGTGACCTGGTCGCGGTGGCCGGGATGACCGATGCCCACGCGCAGGCGATGGAACCTGCCGTGGCCGAGGTGGGCCATGATGTCGCGCAGGCCGTTCTGGCCGCCGTGGCCGCCATCGAACTTCAGGCGCACGGTGCCCGGCGACAGATCCAGGTCGTCGTGCGCGACCAGGCATTGTTCGGGTTCGATCTTGTAGTAGCGCAGCGCCGAAACCACGGCGATGCCGCTCTTGTTCATGAAGGTGGCCGGCTTGAGCAGCCAGACCGGTTCGCTAGCAAGGCGCACGCGGCAGCTTTCGCCGTGCAGTTTGCCGTCGAAGGCGAAGCGCTCGCCCTGTCCGCTGGCGAGGGCGTCAACTAGCCAGAACCCGGCGTTGTGCCGGGTTCTGAGGTGTTCGGCACCGGGATTGCCCAGTCCGACGATGAGTCGCAAATCAGCCATGCGGACAAGCAGCAGTGACGGCCCGCATCCATCGCGGACGCGGGCCGGCACGGCTTACTTCTTGTCGTCCTTCTTGGCCGGGGCAGCAGCGGCCGGCGCCGCGGCAGCAGCGGCCGAGGCCTCGTCTTCCACCGGGGTTTCTTCCACTTCTTCCTGCACGGTGTTGGCCGTGACCACTGGAACGTCGTGGGCTTCGCCTGCATGCAACGCGACGACCTCGATGTTCGGCGGCAACTTCAATTCCGACAGGTGGATGATGTCGCCCGGCTTGAGATCGGCCAGATCCACGTCGATGAACTCAGGCAGATCCTTCGGCAGGCACGAGATCTCGACTTCGGTCAGGTTGTGCGACACCACCACGCCGGAAGTCTTGCCGGCTGCCGACTTTTCCTTGTTCAGGAAGTGCAGTGGCACGCTGACGCGAATCGCTTCCTTCTCGTTGATGCGCAGGAAATCCATGTGCATCATCAACTGCTTGAACGGATGCTTCTGCCAGTCACGCACCAGCACCTTCTGCACCTTGCCGTCGACGTTCAGGTCAAGGATCGAGGAGAAGAACCACTCGTTCTTGGCGGCGAGCAGGATGGTGTTGTGTTCGATCTGGATGCTCTCCGGAGCCTGATCGCCACCGTAGACAACAGCCGGCACATAAGCGGCATGACGCAGGCGGCGGCTCGCACCTTTCCCCTCGTCCTTGCGGCCTTGCGCCTTGATTTCATGATTCTTGGACATTTCGTTACTACCTTGGTTGGTGTTTGCCGCTTCGCAACGGCTGGGTGACTTTCCCGCGACCAGGAAAGTCGGTGTTACGGGATTCGGGAGACGGTATTCGGGATTAGGAAAAGCCGCATCGCAGCACTCCGAATCCCGAATCCCCAATCCCGAATCCCGGCCTTCAATCTACATACAACGAGCTCACCGACTCGCCAAAGGCGATGCGGCGAATGGTTTCCGCCAGCAATTCGGCGACCGAGAGCTGGCGAATCCTGGCGCAGGCCTGTACCTCGGCGCGCAGCGGCAGGGTGTTGGTGACCACCAACTGGTCGAGCTGGGAGCCTTCGATATTGCTGATCGCCGCACCCGACAACACCGGGTGCACGCAGTAGGCGACCACCTTGCGGGCGCCACGCTCTTTCAGCGCTGCGGCAGCCGCACACAAGGTACCGGCGGTATCGACGATGTCGTCGACCATCACACAAGTCTTGCCTTCGACATCACCGATGATGTTCATCACGGTGGACACGTTGGCACGCGGGCGGCGCTTGTCGATGATTGCCAGGTCGGCGTCATCCAGCCGTTTCGCGATCGCGCGGGCGCGCACCACGCCGCCCACGTCGGGACTGACCACGATCAGGTCTTCCATGCTGTAGCTGCGCCAGATGTCGGCCAGCAGCACCGGCGAGGCATACACGTTGTCGACCGGCATGTCGAAAAAACCCTGGATCTGGTCGGCATGCAGGTCCACCGTCAGCACCCGGTCGACACCTGCCGCGCCGATCATTCGCGCAGCCAGCTTGGCGGTGATCGGTACACGCGCCGAGCGCGGCCGGCGATCCTGGCGGGCATAACCGAAGTACGGGATCACAGCCGTGACGCTGGCCGCCGAGGCGCGCTTGAGCGCATCTGTCAGGGCCAGCAGCTCGAACAGGTTGACCGCGCTGGGCGCGCCGGTCGGCTGGATCACGAACACTTCCTGCTTGCGGACATTCTCCTCGATTTCGATCTGCACTTCGCCATCGCTGAAGGTACCGACCAATGCCTTGCCCAATGGCACGCCCAGGCGGTGGCCAACATCCTCGGCCAGGGCCCGATGGGCGTTGCCGGTAAACAGCATCATTGGGGTGGACGTGTCCACAAGTGCTACCTCAAAAAAACTCAGCCAACTGAAATTAGTGGCTGGGGCGGCAGGATTCGAACCTGCGTATGCGGGAATCAAAATCCCGTGCCTTAACCGGACTTGGCGACGCCCCAGTATCTTGTGTGTTCGATGCTACCTGTGTCATTCAACTTTCGCGGTCACTACCGCGCTGTCGCGCCAGCGCATCGTGCAAGGGTGAAACATCCATGCCACTGGCCACGTACGCGTTGAACGCCGCCGGACAACGATCTGCCACGGCATGCGCCCGCGCCAGCGATCGCAGCTCCAGAAACACGCAGCCACCGCTTCCGGAGAGCCGCGCCGCGCCGAAACCACCCAGCCAATCCAGTGCCTCGGCCACTCGTGGATACCGCGCACGCACCACCGGCTGGAAGGCGTTCTCGGTTGTTTCTCCCGAAGCAAAGGATGAAATTGTCGCCTGCGGCGCATTTCGTGTCAATTCAGGCGCTTGAAAGAGTATCGGGGTCGGCACCGATTCCTGCGGGTCGAGCACGACATAATGCCGCGGCGGCAGGCGCATCGGGCTGAGCTGCTCGCCCACGCCCTCGGCCCAGGCCGAGCGCCCGCGCACGAACACGGGCACGTCCGCACCGAGCTGGCGGCCCAGCCCGGCCAGGACATCCTCATCCAGATCCAGGCGCCACAAGTGGTTGAGCGCGACCAGCACGGTGGCCGCATCGGAACTGCCGCCGCCCAGGCCACCGCCCATCGGAATGCGCTTGGCGAGCTCGATCTCCACGCCGTCAGCGCAGCCCGTGTGCTGTTGCAGCAGCCGCGCCGCGCGCACGACCAGATCATCGCGCTCCGGCACACAGCTCGGCCCCCGCGAACGCCGGACCTCACCGTCCGCACGCAAGCGCAGGCGAACCTCGTCGCCCCAGTCCAGCAGGCGGAATACGGTCTGCAGGTCGTGATACCCGTCTTCCCTGCGCCCGGTGATACGCAAGAACAGGTTCAGCTTGGCCGGCGCCGGCCAGGCGGTCCACTCAGCGCGCGAGGGCGACGCCAGCGTGAGGCTCATGAACACGCGCAAGTGGTCGGGAAAGCCATGCTCGCGATCACGTTGGCGGGCGTGGGCGAAAGCCGGATCGTTCTTGTTGACCGTGAGAAAGCCGTGCCGCGCGTAGAACGGCGCATTCCATGGCACATCGGCCAGCGTCCCCAGGTCCACGCGCCGGTAGCCCGCCTCCCGCGCCCAGGCGCAGGCGTGTTCCAGCAAGGCCGCGCCGACGCCGCGACGGCCATGCGCGGGCAACACGTCGATCTCGGCGACGCCAATGGCATCGCCACCGGGCTCTGTGTCCAGCCAGATGAAACCCACCGGTTCATCCGATTCGCCTGATCCATTCTCTCCTGATCCGCACCGGGCCACCCACACCAGGCCGCGGTCGATCGCCTGCCGCAACAAGTCCGGCGGCATCGACACGGCGGCGTAGCATGGCCATGCAGGGTGGCCGCGAAAAAGCTGCACGGCCTTGCGCTCGATGCTGCACAAGGCATCGACATGGCTGGGCCGGGCGCGTTCGATCTGGATGAGCATGATGACTGCGGATTCCTTGCGGCGGCCGCGCCGTCAGCCGGGCGCAGGGCCTGACCTGGGAGCTTATTGAAACTGCCAGGATTCGATCGACAGGCGCACCTTGTACGGCGGCTTGGCCGCGTACACCTTGGTGGGCAGCGGCGGTTGGCGGTTTTCATCCCAGGCGCGATAGTCGACCGACCAGCCATCCTGCTGCAGCAGCGAGGGCAGCCGGTTGCTGCCGAAGCTGAGCTCGGCCGGACCGCCATCGGCACGCAGCCCCAGCACCCACGCCCGCAGGTCGCGCAGCGGCACTTCCCAGCCGAGGGCCTTGCGCATCAATGCTTCAGCGTCGGGCCCGCGCAGCGGTCCCTCCTTCAGCCCTTCCAGCAAGGCGCCATCCGGTCCGCCGCTGAGACGAAAGTCCATGCCGCTGATGGCCGGCCCACGCAGCACGAACTCGTACTGCTCGCCGTTTTGCGTCCAGCTGAAACTCCCGCTGCCGCCGTCCTTGCCGTTGGACACGCCCAGCCGCCCCTGCAACGTCCAGTGATCAGCATGCGCCAGCGCCTGTTCGCGCCCTGCTTGCGCACGGAGCAGGCCGGCATCGCCCTTCAGGCGCACTGTTTGCGGCACGCAGGCGGCCAGCAGCAGGGGCAACGCCAGCGCGAGCAGTCGCCATGATCCCGTCATGGATGATCCCGTCATGGATGAAGCCGCTGCAGTGCGCCCTGCAGGCTGGCGCTGTGCGGGTCGAGCTTGCGTACTTCGTCGAAAATCTTCTGCGCATCCTGTCGGTGGCCCTGCTTCCACAAGACCTCGCCCAGGTGCACCCCGACATCGGCGTCCTTGCGCGCCAACCACGCGCTCTTCAAAGTCTGCGCAGCCTGCTCCAGATGGCCAAGCCGATACTGCAGCCAGCCCCAGGAATCGGCGATCGCCGGATCGTGGGGCTTGGCGGCGCGAGCAGCCTGCAACAGTTTCTTCGCCTCGGGCAGGTCACGGTTGGCGTCGGCCAGGGTGTAACCCAGCGCGTTGCTGGCGTCGATGTCACCGGGCTTGATCTTCAACAGGTGCTGGAAATCCTTTACGGCCTGGTCGATCTGGCCAGCCTCGGCGTAGGTCAGGCCACGGCCATAGAGCAGTCCCGGATCGTCGGGCATGACCTGCAAGGCACGACTGAATGCGGTTTCGGCTTTGGCGTAATTCTTCTCGCGCAGATACAGCTCGGCATCCGCCTGCCAGGCCGCACGCAGCTCCGCCGGCTGTTCGAGCGAGTCGATCTGCAGCTGACCGAGCAGCCGATGCGCCTCGCTGCGCTTGCCCTGGGCGTGCAGGATTAAAGCCGTGCGCAGGTCGGCGTCGAAGGCATGCGGGTCGTCGTCTGCGACCTGTCCGTACCAGTCCAGCGCCTCGTCGTCGCGTTGCTGCATCTCGGCCAGCTGACCGAGCAGGTAGCTGTTGTGCGTGCGCACCTCGGGCGCCGCCTTCTGCAACTCGTGATACAGCGTCGCCAATGCCTTCATGTCCTGCTGCCGCGCAGCCAGTGCAGCGCGCAGCGCGTAGATGTCGCCATCCTGGGCGCCATGCGCAAGCAGCCGCGAGGCGGCCGCATCGTCGCCCGACTCACTGAGCATGCTGGCGTAGGCCAGCCGCAAACGCGTGTTTTCCGGAGCCTTCGCCAATGCCTTCTGCAGCAACGCCTGCGCGCCCTTTCGATCGCCATCCTTGAACTTCATCTGGGCCGCCCAGGCGTAGGTCTCCGCGCTGTGGAAGCGCTGCACCGCGGCCGCGGCAATGCCGGTGGCGTAGGCGTGGCGGCCCAATTTGTCGCCCAGTTCGCTCATCGCCAGCCACGCCTGCGGGTCGCCGGGCAAGCGCTGCGGCGTAGCCAGTGCTTCCAGCAGACGCGCCGCCTGGGCCTGGTCACGCGCCCCTACCAGCACGCGACCGAACTGCCGCCATGCGTCCTTGTCGCCGCTGCCGGTGAGCAGTTCCAGTTGGCGCTTCGCCTCGGCCGTGTCGCCTTGATCGAGCGCCAGTTCGGCTCGTGTCTGGGCCATCTGGATCGGTTTGGCGCCAAGCGCCTGCCAGCGATCCAGCGCGCGTCGGGCCGCATCGTCGTCGTGGATTGCAATCGCCAGGCCCGCGGCCCGTTCGGCGACCTTCGGGTCCAGACTCAGCCCCATCGCCTTGTCGTAGTGCGCGGATGCGGTTGCCAGGTCGGTGCGGCCGAGCGCCATTTCGCCGGCAAGCAACTGCGCCAGCAAGTCGTGCTCCGCATCGGGCGTGGCCACCACCAGCTGGGCCAGCGGCTGCGCCGTGGCGGGGGGCACCGGGCGCGATGGCGCCACGGCGCACGCAGTCAGAACAAGCACCAATGCCGACAGTGCCGTAAAATGCCGCAGTTGCTTGAACTTGATCGACCCGCTCCGCACACTGTTCTCCATCTGCCTGTTGCGACCGTATCCGTGAAGACCGGCGCTTCAGGTCAACACTCCGGCCAAGCTTAGCCTACGCCGCCAACCTCCTGCCTCCGAGATTTTGCCTGCCTCATGCCGCTGATTGCCCTCGGGTTAAATCACCTCACCGCGCCGGTCAGCCTGCGCGAACAGGTGGCGTTCGACGAGGACGCCGCGGGCATCGCCTTGCTTGAGCTGGCCCGTGAGCCGGGGGTCGAGGAAGCGATGATCCTCTCCACCTGCAATCGCACCGAACTCTACGTGGGCGTGGCGGACGGTGCGGACGATATTCCGCGGGTCTGGTTGAGCCGCCACCACCATCTGACTCCGGGCAAGCTGGATGAGTTCCTGTACCGCCACGAGGAGCAGGACGCGGTGCGCCACATGTTTCGCGTGGCCACCGGGCTTGATTCGATGGTGCTGGGCGAACCGCAGATCCTGGGTCAGGTCAAGAGTGCCTACCAGCAGGCGCGCCAGGCGCATGCGCTGAAGGCACCGATGGATCGCCTGCTGCAACACACCTTCGCGGTGGCCAAGCGCGTGCGCACGGACACCCGCATCGGCGCGCACACGGTGTCGGTGGCGTTCACCGCCGTGCGTCTGGCCGAACAGGTCTTCACCGACCTGGAGCAGGCCTGCGTGCTGCTGATCGGCGCCGGCGACACCATCGAGCTGGCCGCGCGACATCTGGCCGAGAAGCATGCACGCCGATTGATCGTGGCCAACCGCACGCTGGAAAGCGCGCAGGAGCTGGCGGCTCGCTACGGTGGCTATGCCATCGCGCTGGCCGACCTGCCGCAACACCTGGCCGAGGCGGACATCGTGATCTCGTCGACCGCCGCGCGCCAGCCGATCGTTACCCGCGGCATGGTCGAGGCGGCGATCGCGACGCGCCGCCGCAAACCCATGTTCCTGGTCGACATCGCCGTGCCACGCGATATCGAGGAAAGCGTGCGCGAGTTGCCCGACGTGTATCTCTACGGCATCGATGACCTGCGCCAGGTGATCGACAACAACCGCCGCTCGCGCGAGGCCGCGGCCCGCGATGCCGAAGCCATCATCGATCTGCAGGTTGAGCGCTACATGGCCTGGCGCCGCGCCTTGACGGTGAAGAACCCGGCACTGGACATGCGCCACCATGCAGAGCTCTACCGCGATGAGGTACTGGGCAAGGCGCGCGCCATGATTGCCCACGGCAAGTCACCCGAGGAGGCGCTGGCCTTTCTCGCCAACACGCTTACCAACAAGCTGCTGCATCATCCCAGCGTGCGCCTGCGCGAGGCCGCGCTCAGCGGCGATCTCGACTTGTTGCACGCCGCCGGGCGCCTGTACGGCCTGGACGAAGAAGACAACACCCCGAACAACCTGTAGGAGCGACTTCAGTCGCGATGCTTCTGACGCAGATCGGGTGCAGAGCATCGCGACTGAAGTCGCTCCTACATTCTCCCTCCTACATTCTCCCTCCTACATTCTCCCGCCTACATTCTCCCGCCCTTCAGGGTCAACGCACCGCCTCATGACCCCATCGATCCGCCGCAAGCTCGAAGCGCTGGCCGAGCGCCACCAAGAGATCGGCCTGCTGCTGTCGCAACCCGACGTGCTGGCCGACAACACGCGCTTTCGCGAGCTGTCGCAGGAATATGCCCAACTCGAACCCATCGCCGCCTCGCTGCGCGAACACGACAAGGCCGGGCACGAGCTGGCCGAGTCGCGCGCGATGCTGGCGGATCCCGAACTGCGCGAGATGGCCAGCGACGATGTGGCACGACTGGAACAGCGCCTGCGCGATCTCGATGGCGAACTGCAGTTGCTGCTGCTGCCCACGGATCCGCGCGACGAGGCCAACCTGTATCTGGAAGTGCGCGCAGGCACGGGTGGCGACGAGGCGGCGCTGTTTGCCGGCGACCTGTTCCGCATGTACCTGCGCTATGCGGAAAGCCGCCGCTGGCACGTCGAAGTGCTCAGCGAACACGCCGGCGAACATGGTGGCTACAAGGAAATCGTGGCGCGCGTCGAAGGCAAGGGTGCGTATTCGCAGCTGAAATTCGAATCCGGCACGCACCGCGTGCAGCGCGTGCCGGAAACCGAGTCGCAAGGCCGCATCCACACCTCCGCCGCCACCGTGGCGATCCTGCCCGAGCTGGATGAAATCGACGACATCGAGATCAATCCGGCCGACCTCAAGGTGGACACGTTCCGCGCCTCCGGGGCCGGCGGCCAGCACGTCAACAAGACCGACTCGGCGATCCGCATCACCCACCTGCCCACCGGCACCGTGGTCGAATGCCAGGAAGAACGCAGCCAGCACAAGAACCGCTCGCGCGCGATGAGCCTGCTGAAGGCGCGTCTGCTCGACGAGGCACAAGGCAAGCAGGCCGCCGCGCAAGCACAGGAGCGCCGACTGCAGGTAGGCTCGGGCGACCGCAGCCAGCGCATCCGCACCTACAACTACCCGCAAGGCCGGATCACCGACCACCGCATCAACCTCACCCTGTACCGCCTGCCCGAGACCATGCAGGGTGACCTGGGCGAATTGATCGGCACGCTGACCCGCGAACACCAGGCCGACCAGTTGCAGGCGCTGGGCGGCAACTGAATACGGCGGTGCCCGTTCCCGCGCGAAACATGTAGGAGCTCGCTTGCGAGCGATGCTTTTCGCCATACTCCAGAACAAGAGCATCGCTCGCAAGCGAGCTACTACAAACGCCTCAGGTCGTACGAAACCCGCGCAGTTCCTGTTCGGGCAGATCGTCGCGGCTGACTTCAGCCACATCGGCGGTTGGTGGCCCCCGCCACAGCCATCGTTCCAGCGCGTCGAGCGCTGCTCCCGAGCCACAGGCCAACACCTCGACCCGCCCGTCCGGCAGGTTCCTGGCGTGTCCGCTCAGGCCCAGGCCAAGGGCCTGCTGGCGGGCACTGGCGCGAAAGAACACCCCCTGCACGCGACCACTGACCACGAAGCGGGCCGTCGGCATCAATCGGCCCCGATCCACTGCTTCAACATGGCCTCGGTCACCGGTCCAATCCGGTGCTGCACCACCTTGCCGCCCGGATCGATCAGGTAAGTGGTCGGCAACCCGCGCGGCTCGTCGAAATCCTTGAGCGGCTTGTCCAGGGTGACCTGGGCGATCGGATAGACCACCGGGTGCTTGGCGAGGAAGGCCTTGATGTCGGCCGGTTCACTATCCTCGTAGGCCAGCCCGATGGCGCGGACGTTCTTGTGGGTAGCCACGAAATGCGAGATATCCGGCATTTCCTTGATGCACGGCACGCACCAGGTCGCCCAGTAATTGACGATCACCCAGTGCCCGCGTTGCGCGGCCAGGTCGAAGTTTGCGCCCTTCA
>Ga0208357_1001188_pt1 | contig 19401 bp, 17 predicted proteins | sample NGESurdeep092012_6_FD_184487 | JGI IMG/M metagenome (GOLD analysis project Ga0208357, IMG submission 184487) | Arctic peat soil microbial communities from Barrow, Alaska - NGEE Surface sample F52-2 deep-092012 (SPAdes) | ecosystem: Environmental > Terrestrial > Soil > Wetlands > Peat ... | reverse complement strand
CAGCGATGCCTTCACGAAGAGTGACGTCCACAATTACGAAGTAGTTCACTACTAAGAACCGTACCAGTCTCGAAGAAGTGCTCCGGTAATTCGCTCGTAGGCCTCGGTGTAACGCGCTGACGTAATGGCCACAATTTCATCGGGCACGTCGGGTGGTGGTGGCGTACGGTCCCAACCTTCACTCGTCAACCAGTCACGAAACGGCTGCTTGTCAAAGGACGGCGGCGTCTCACCCGAGTGCACGTGCTCGGCCGGCCAAATTCGCGATGAGTCGGGCGTCACGACCTCATCACACACCACGAGCTGACCATCAACCGTGCCCAGTTCGAACTTGGTATCGGCGAGCATGAGGCCCACCGCGCTCAACTTCGCCGCAGCGCGAAGAAAGAGTTCGAGACAGAGCGACTGCACTTCGTCGAGGCGATCGCGTCCAATGGTTGCAGCTGCCTCGTCGAGGTCGATGTTGAGATCGTGACCCGACTCCGTCTTGGTTGAGGGCGTAAACATTGGCTCTGGGAAGGGGTCCGTGAGACGAAGTCCAGCCGGAGCGCTCATGTGATGAACCGTCCCTGACGTGACGTACTCGTCGAAGGCCTGGCCGGCGAGGCGAGCGCGCACGATGCACTCCAGAGGCAGCATCTCCGCCTTTCGGACCAGCATCGTTCGCCCGTGGTACGAGGTATCGTCGCGAAATCCTTCAACGAAATCATCAATGACCTCTGGATCGCACGACACGAGAGCGCTCGGGATCTCGTCGCGGAACTCGCGGGTCCAGTAGTCCGTCAGTCCCGTCAGCACCCGGCCCTTATTGGGAATGGACTTGGCCATGAGGACGTCGTAGGCGCTCAGTCGATCTGAGGCGACCATCAAGAGGTGCTCGTCGTCGACCTCGTAGAGATCGCGGACCTTGCCTGAGTACAGGTGGTTAAGTCCGAGTTCGCTCACGCTCGCCACGTCAACGCGTCGAGGAATCGACCTCGGTGTGCCAAGAGTCGATCGAGGTCAAAGGCGCGCGATAAAACTTCATTGCTCAAATCCACGTCGTCGTCGGCCTCTATAACGTCGCGGAAGTTGCGCCGCTCCTCGATCGCTGTTCGCGCCGCTGCTTGTACGACGCGGTACGCCTCGTCACGGGTCTTTCCGGATTCAATAAGCGCTAAGAGCACGGACTGCGAGAAGACCAGCCCGAGGGAACCTTCCGTCAGGTTCGTCAACGCCCTTTCGGGATGAAGCACTAGTCCGTCAGCCAACCAGGTGGCCTTGCGCAACATGTAGACCGTGAGCTGCAACGCGTCGGGCAGAACGATCCGCTCGACGCTCGAATGTGAGATGTCACGCTCGTGCCACAGTGCGACGTCTTCGAGGCCCGCTTGGAGGTAGCCGCGCAGCACACGCGCGAGGCCACTCAGTCGCTCAGAAACCACGGGATTGCGCTTGTGGGGCATCGCCGACGAGCCCTTTTGACCTACCGCGAAGGGCTCTTCAGCCTCGCCGACTTCGCTGCGCGCCAAGTGGCGCACTTCGAGGGCGAAGTGTTCCATCGACGTGCCGAGCGCTGCGCAGGCGTAGAGCACTTGTGCGTGGCGATCGCGCGCGATGACCTGCGTGGCGGGAACCGCCTTTAAACCGAGAGCCGCACAGACGTAGGCCTCGACCGACGGGTCGATATTGGAGAACGTTCCTACCGCGCCACTGAGCTTGCCCACGGCAATCGCCGCGCGTGCGTCGTTCGCGCGAACTATATCGCGCTGCACTTGAAGCGCAAAGAGTGAAAACTTCGCGCCGTACGTCGTGGGTTCAGCGTGCATGCCGTGCGTACGACCGACGATCGGAATGTTCGCGCTCTCCACCGCTCTTTTCGTGAGTGCGTCGCGCAGTTTCGTAGCGTCGTCGATGACGATATCCATCGCCTCGGCCAACGTAGAACACAGGGCGGTGTCGACGACGTCCGATGACGTCAGTCCGTAGTGAATCCACGCACCTTCGGGCATACCAATACGTTCTTGTACGACGTCAACGAAGGCGGCGGTGTCGTGATTGGTGATCTCTTCGCGCTGGTTCACCGCTTCGACGAATGCAGCGTCAACAACCGGACGACGAGGGCGAAGTGTCACGACTTCATCGGCGGGCAGCACGCCGAGCTTCGCGAGTGCCTCGGCGGCGAGCAACTCGACCTCGAGCATTGCGTCGAAGCGATGTTCGTCACTAAAGAGCGCGGCCACGTCTTTCGGTGCGTACCTCGGAATCACAGGTCTCCCTTTGCGGCAACCAGCCCAATATCGCTGCGTTGCACCATTCCTCTAAAGTTTACGAGGCTCGCGGCGGCGTACGCACGCTGTCGCGCCTGCGCCAGCGTGTCCCCGAGACCCGTCACGGCCAGTGCGCGCCCACCGCTGGTGACGAATCTGCCTTCGTCGTCGCGCTTGGTGCCGGCGTGAAAGATAATCACGTTCTCGTCTCGCTCCAAGAGCTGTCCGTCTGAACCAAGTCCTTCTATCACGTCGCCATTTGTCGGGCTCGAGGGGTAGCCCTCGGAGGCCAAAATCACCGTGACCGCCGCGCCTGACGCCAACAGCGTCGGTCCGTCCAAGCGCCCTTTACTGGCTTGAAGCAAGACGTCGTAGAGGGCATCACCGTAAAGCGGCACGAGAACCTGGGCTTCGGGGTCGCCAAAGCGAACGTTGTATTCGAGCAATTTCGTGCCCGCAGCGCTCACCATAAGTCCGGCATAGAGGACGCCGCGATAGTCAATGCCGCGTCGCTGCAACTCAGCCAACGTGGGCTCAATGACCTCGCGCGAAATGTTCTCGAGTTGTGCTGGCGACAGGGCCATAGGCGCGTAGGCGCCCATACCGCCAGTATTAGGCCCCTCGTCGTTGTCACCCACTCGCTTGAAGTCCTGAGACGGAACGAGCGTCACGGCGCTTACCCCGTCGCAGATAACGAAAAGTGAACACTCCTCGCCGTCAAGTCCCTCTTCGATAATCACCGTCGTGCCCGCGTCGCCAAAGGCCGCGCCGCTTAACTTTTCTCGCACGTCGCCAATCGCTTCATCAAGGTCGAGGGTGACCAGCACGCCCTTGCCGGCAGCCAGTCCGTCAGTTTTAATGACGTAGGGCGGTGTCATCGTCGCTAAGAATGCCAGTGCCGACGCCTCATCGCTGAAGACGCCATAACGCGCGGTCGGCACACCAGCGGCGGCGAGAAAGTCCTTCATGAAGGCTTTCGAGCCTTCGAGTTGCGCACCGTCCACGCCAGGTCCAAAGACCGTCTTTCCCTGGGCGCGAAGCTGATCGGCGAGCCCGTCGACGACCGGTTGGTCGGGCCCGATGACAAAGAGATCAGCGTTGAGCTCGAGCGCGAGCGTCGTGACACAGGTGAGTCCGTGGGCCGCCATGCCAGCGTTGCCTGGGGTCACGACAACCTCGGCGCTCTTCGCGAGCGCCCAGGCCAAGGCGTGTTCGCGGGCCCCAGAACCAACGACGACGCAACGACTCACGAGGGCCGAACGAACTGCTCTCGGCCCGGGCCGACGCTCACCACCGAGATAGGCACGCCGGTCGCCTCTTCTAAGAACTTCACGTAGCGCTTCGCGGCCTCTGGCATGTCGTCCCACGTTGTCGCTGACGAGATGTCACGTTGCCAACCGGGAAGTGTTTCAAAGATCGGCGTGACCTCGTGCAAGACAGACTGGTGATACGGGGGATGGTCGTAACGAACTCCGCCGGCTTCGTAACCCACGCAGACCGTGATCTCCTCGAGCGTGTCGAGCACGTCAAGTTTCGTCAAGACAATCTCAGTCAGTGAGTTAAGTCGAGCTGCCTGGCGCGCCATGACCGCGTCGAACCAGCCAACGCGTCGACGCCGTCCGGTGTTGGTGCCGAACTCGTGACCGCGATCAACGAGAAGTTCTGCAATGTCGCCTTCGAGTTCAGTGGGGAACGGTCCCGCGCCCACGCGCGTCACGTAGGCCTTCGCGATACCGACAATTTCATTGATGTCGCGCGGTCCAAGACCAGCTCCGATACACGCACCACCCGCGATGGGATTTGATGACGTGACAAAAGGGTACGTTCCGTGATCGAGGTCGAGAAACGTTGCCTGGGCACTCTCGAGAAGGATCTTCTTCTCGAGCGCGAGTGCGTCGTGCACGATCGTCACGGTGTCAGCGATCATCGGTGCGATACGCGGCGCCATTTCGTCGAGATACTTCTCGGCAATCTCTTTCGCCAAAAGTGCGGGACGGTTGTAAATCTTGGTGAGCACCAAATTCTTTTCCTTCAACACCAAGTCGAGCTTCTCGCGAAAGATTTTTGGATCAAGCAAGTCCTGCACGCGCAGTCCCACGCGCGACGATTTATCCGCGTAGGCGGGACCGATACCGCGCTTGGTGGTACCTAACGCGTTCTTACCGAGAAAGCGTTCAGTCAGCCGGTCTAACTCCTGGTGGTAGGGCATAATCAAATGCGCGTTCCCCGAGACGACGAGCCTCGAGGGGTCGACGCCGCGTGCGATGAGCGCGTCGTATTCCGCGAGGAGTACTGCGGGATCGACGACGACGCCGTTACCAATAACGGGGATGATGTGGGGGTAGAGAACACCTGAGGGGATGAGCTGAAGGGCGAAGGCCTCACCGTCAACGACGATGCGGTGACCGGCGTTGTGGCCACCTTGGTAGCGAACCACCAGGTCCATATCACGAGCCAGTAGGTCTACTGTCCTACCTTTGCCCTCGTCACCCCATTGGGTTCCGACTACGACGGTTGCGGGCACTGGACTCCTCCGAGAAATGGCCTCGTTGCCATCAAAGCCTACCGTAATGAACTACGTCACTCGCTCTAGTGAAACGTGATGACACCTTCGGTGACGTCAACGTGAATCGTGTCGCCCGAGGCGTACACGCCCTCTAAGACCGCGAGCGCTAGAGGATCTTCGAGGCGACGCTGAATAACGCGCTTCAGTGGTCGAGCGCCAAAGTCCGGATCGAATCCTTCAGCCGCGAGTGCACTCGCCGCGGCGGGCGAGACCTCAAGAGTGAGTTGGCGCTCGGTCAGACGATCGCGTAGACGGCGTAATTGAATGCCGACAATCACCGCGAGGTCCCTCTCGTCGAGCGAGCGAAAGCGAATGATGTCGTCGACTCGGTTGATGAACTCAGGACGGAAAAAGTCGAGGGGATCTCCCGCCAAGTTGCTCGTCATGATGAAGACCACGTTCGTGAAGTCAACCGTGCGACCTTGGCCGTCGGTGAGTCGTCCGTCATCAAGCACTTGGAGGAGAAGGTTGTAGACGTCGGGATGTGCTTTTTCGATCTCGTCGAGAAGAACCACGGCGTAGGGACGGCGGCGAATCGCCTCGGTGAGTTGACCGCCCTCTTCGTAGCCCACGTACCCCGGCGGGGCACCGATAAGGCGACTGACGGCGAACTTCTCCATGTACTCACTCATGTCGAGTCGAATCATGGCTCGCTCGTCGTCAAAGAGATACTCAGCGAGTGCCCTTGCCAACTCGGTCTTTCCCACTCCCGTTGGACCTAGGAACAGAAACGAGCCGATGGGGCGATGAGGGTCCGATAAACCGGCCCTTGAGCGGCGAATGGCGTTCGCGACCGCGGTCACGGCCTCGTCTTGGCCAACGACTCGCGTGTGCAACAGCTCTTCCATGTGAATCAACTTGTCGAGTTCACCCTCGAGAAGTTTTGACACGGGCACGCCCGTCCAGCGACTTACCACGTCGGCGATGTCTTCCGCGTCTACTTCCTCTTTTAAGAACGCGCCGTTACGTTGAAGTTCTTCAAGGTCCTCGGTGGCCTTGGCAATAGTGCGTTCGAGTTCGGGCAACGTGCCGTAGCGAAGCGCGGCGGCGCCGTTGAGGTCGCCTTGACGTTCAAGTCGCTCGGACTCGGCCTTTCGATCCTCGAACTCTTGTTTCGCCGTTTGAATCTTCGTTATTGCGTGCTTCTCTGCCTGCCAGCGCGCCGTAAGTGCGTCGGTCTCTTCCTTGAGTTCGGCGTACTCTTCTTCTAACGTCGCGTGTCGACGCGCCGACGCAGTGTCTGATTCGTTCTCAAGAGCAACACGTTCGATGTCGAGTTGGCGCATTTTGCGAATGACCACGTCGAGTTCGGTGGGCATCGAGTCGATTTCAATGCGAAGTTTGGATGCTGCTTCGTCCATAAGGTCGATCGCTTTGTCGGGAAGAAATCGGTTCACGACGTAACGCTGTGACAGCGTCGCCGCAGCGACGAGCGCGGCGTCTTGAATGCGCACACCGTGGTGCACTTCGTAGCGTTCCTTAAGGCCTCGAAGGATTGCGATGGTGTCCTGTAGCGAGGGCTCACCCACGAAGACTTGCTGGAAGCGACGCTCGAGCGCGGCGTCCTTTTCTATGTACTGGCGATACTCATCGAGCGTCGTCGCGCCAATGAGTCGCAGCTCGCCGCGTGCGAGCAACGGCTTGATCATGTTGCTCGCGTCCATCGCGCCTTCACTCGCGCCCGCGCCGACGATCGTGTGCAACTCGTCGATGAAGGTGATGACGTCACCTCGGGCGTCTTGAATCTCTTTGAGCACGGCCTTCAGGCGCTCTTCAAACTCGCCTCGATACTTCGCGCCCGCGATCATCGAGGCGAGATCGAGAGCGATAAGTCGACGATCGCGCAGTGACTCGGGCACGTCGCCTTCGACAATGCGCAGCGCCAAGCCTTCGACGATGGCCGTTTTGCCAACGCCCGGTTCGCCGATCAACACCGGATTGTTTTTTGTGCGTCGTGAAAGGACTTGAATGACGCGACGAATCTCGTCGTCGCGTCCAATGACGGGATCCAACTTCCCCATGCGCGCGAGCGCGGTTAAGTCACGACCGTATTTCTCGAGTGATTGAAACGTCTCTTCGGGATTCTCTGAGGTAACGCGCGCCGAACCCCGAATGCCACGCAGGGCCTGGAGCAGCGACTCTTTGGTCGTGCCAAGTTCCTTGGCCCACGCGACCAAGATGAGATCAACCGAGAGGTAGTCGTCACCGAGCTCTGTGCGAAGTTCGTCGGCCTCTTCGAGTCCTCGACGAGCCTCGGGTGAAAGACCGGGCGTCGAACCACCAACTGTTCGGGGCTCTTTTGACACCTTCTCGCTGAGCGAACTCGCCACGGCGATGGGATCAAGATTTGCGGCGACCAACAGGGGCTTCGCGATACCGTCGGCCTGGTTGAGCAGTGCCAGCAAGAAGTGGGCGGGCGTGACGTAGGGATTACCCGCGGCCGCCGCCTGGGTCGTGGCGTCCTGGAACGCTTCACGCGTTTTTACGGTCCAACGCTGGGGGTCGAGTGCCACTAGCGCCCCTCACGAACGCGGCGGGTCGCTTTGATATAAAGCGCCAGCGAGTTTTGTACGGGAACGAGGTCGCGACGGTACTGACGATGTGTCTCTTCGACGTTGGCTCGCGCCTCATCGGACAGCACGCCGAGTGCTTCCTTCGCCGCCACGAGTTTTGCTTCTAAGGCCATGATGCGCTTGACGCCTTCGAGATTGACGCCTTCATTGGTCAGTTCTTGAATACGACGAAGCGCAACTAAGTCCTGATCGGAAAAGCGACGCGAGCCCCCAGAGGTGCGCTTTGGATTTAAGAGTCCACTTCGTTCGTAGTTGCGCAACGTCTGGGGATGCACCCCGGCGAGTTCGGCGAACACCGAGATGACGTACACGGCGTGGTGCTCGGATCGATCAGCCATTGGCGGCCTCCTCACCTTCATTGAGTGCTGAGGCGAGTTGTTCGACAAGTCCGCGCTGGCGCTTGTTCAGTTTCTTAGGCAACGCGACGCTCACCGTCACGAGGAGATCGCCCACGACGTTCTTGCCACCCGCGGGGACACCTCGACCCTTCACGCGCATGGTCGTGCCGGGTTGCGTACCTGCGGGAATCTTGAGTGTCACCGGGTCATCGAGTGTCGCCACCTCAACAGTGGCACCGAGAATTGCCTGGGTGAGAGGCACCTTGACGGTGGTCGTGACGTGTCGTCCTCGACGCTCGAATCGCGAATCACTCGCCACGTGCACGTCAACGAAGAGATCGCCGGCCTGACCGCCGTGGGTACCCGGATTGCCCTTGCCCTTTAAGCGAATACGTTGACCGTCGATGACGCCGGGGGGAATTCGAACGTTGACGCGCCGCGACGAGGGCTCGCGGCCCGTGCCGTGACACGTCGGACAGGGCGTGGCGAATCTGCCGCCTCGACCTTGACAGACCGGACAGACGCTCGACATGGCGAAGGGCCCTTGATCATCGTTGATAACGCCACGTCCTTGACAGCGCGAACACGTGACGAACTCGCTGCCGGGCGCGCCACCGGTTCCCTTGCACGTGTGACAACTTTCGTTGCTCGGCAAGTTCACCGTCGTCGTGACACCTTTGACGGCGTCACGAAAACTGAGATGCAGCGCAGTCTCTAAGTCTGCGCCTCGCTGGGCGCGCTGGCGACGAGCGCCACCAAAGAGTCCGCCAAAGACGTCACTGAGATCTGAGAAGTCCCCGGTTTGAAAGTTGAAGCCACCAGCATTACCGCCCCCGAGACCACTCGCGGCCGGACCGAGTCGACGAACCTCGTCATACTCTTTGCGCTTGGTCTCATCACCTAAGACGTCGTACGCACCAGAGACCTCTTTAAACTTCTCTTCGGAGCCGGGATGCGTGTCGGGGTGGAGCTCTTTGGCGAGTTTGCGGTACGCCCGAGTTATCTCTTTATCGGTCGCGCTCGACGTGAGGCCCAGGACCTTGTAGTAGTCCTTGTCGAACCACTCTCGTTCGGCCATTACGTTCCACTATCCCCTGACTTTGACCATGGCCGGACGCAACACAACGCCCTTCCACCGGTACCCGGCCCGTAGTACTTCATCGACCACTGGCTCAGTGGTCGCGTCGTCGCTCTCAACGTGCGCGACCGCGTCGTGCACTTGAGGATCAAACGTCGCCGCGACGTCATCAATGCGCTCAAGTCCCTCTTTTTTGAGAGCGTCGAGCATGAGCGACCTGGCTTGATTGATGGCCTCTGCTTCGGGGCCCGACGCGTCAGCGAAGTGCGCTCGAGCGTAGTCAAAGGCGTCCAGAATGGGCAGCAACTTCGCGACGATATCGCCCGCGGAACGCGTCGCCGCGTCCTCGGACGACCGCGCGACGCGCTTCTTATAGTTTTCAAAATCGGCCTGAAGACGCTGGAGTGCGTCGAGGTATTCGTCTCGTTGACGTTCGGCGTCGCTTCGATCGTCGAACGCCTCGGTGGCGTCATCGTCTGGTGACGCCACCGACTCGTTCTCTACAACGTCGTCACTCACGCTTCGTCCACAATCTCGGCGTCCACAATGTCGTCATCGTCGCTCGCCGCTGGCGCGGGCTCGCCCGCGTTGGTCTTCGCGGCCTCTTCGTAGAGACGCTGGCTGAAACTTTGACTGGCCGAGAGCAACTTGTCCGTCGCACTCTTGATCGACTCCAAGTCAGTGCCCTGCAGCGACTCCTTCAGCGCACTCAGCGCGCCTTCGACGTCTTCACGCTCGCTACCCTGAAATGACTCCGCCTGATCCTTCAACAGCTTCTCCGTTGAGTAAACCAGTCCGTCGGCGTTGTTGCGAACTTCCGCTTCCGCGCGTCGGGTGCGGTCCTCTTCGGCGTGAGCCTCGGCGTCTCGAACCATACGGTCAATCTCGTCCTTAGAAAGCGACGAACCGCCCGTGATGGTCATCGACTGCGTGGCGCCCGTCGCTTGGTCCTTCGCCGAGACGTGCACGATGCCGTTCGCGTCAATGTCGAAGGTGACTTCAATCTGGGGTACGCCACGAGGCGCCGGCGGGATACCCACGAGTTGGAACTTGCCCAACGTCTGGTTATAGGACGCCATTTCACGTTCACCCTGCAAGACGTGCACTTCTACCGAAGGCTGATTGTCATCGGCGGTCGTGAAAGTCTGTGACTTCTTCGTGGGAATCGTGGTGTTGCGCTCAATGATCTTGGTCATGACGCCACCCTTGGTCTCGATACCGAGCGACAAGGGGGTCACGTCAAGAAGAAGGATGTCCTTCACGTCGCCCTTCAAGACGCCAGCCTGTACTGCCGCGCCAATAGCCACGACTTCGTCAGGGTTCACGCTCTTGTTGGGCTCTTTGCCAGTGACCTTGGTGACGAGCTCTTGGACCGCGGGGATACGCGTCGAGCCACCAACCATGATGACGTGATCGATTTTGTCAATCGTCAGACCAGCGTCTTTGATCGCCTGGTCGAAGGGCTTGCGACAGCGCTCGACGAGGTCGGCCGTCAGTTCATTGAACTTTGAACGCGTGAGCTTGAGGTCCAAGTGCTTAGGGCCGTCAGCCGTCGCGGTAATAAAGGGCAGGTTGACCGTCGTCTCTTGAACGGCCGACAGTTCGATCTTGGCCTTCTCCGAGGCCTCCTTCAAGCGCTGCACCGCCATTTTGTCAGCGGAAAGGTCAACGCCTTCGGTGTCCTTGAAGGTCTTGACGAGCCAGGCCATCACGGCGTCGTCCCAGTCGTCGCCACCAAGATGCGTGTCACCGTGGGTGGACTTCACTTCAAAGACGCCGTCGGCAATCTCGAGCACGGAGACGTCGAAGGTTCCACCACCGAGGTCAAAGACCAAGACAGTCTGCTCCGCTGGGCCCTTGTCGAGACCGTAGGCCAACGCCGCTGCGGTGGGCTCGTTCACGATACGAAGGACTTCGAGGCCGGCAATCTGTCCCGCTTCTTTCGTTGCCGTGCGCTGCGCGTCATTGAAGTACGCCGGGACGGTAATAACGGCTTGGGTGACCGAGTCACCGAGGTACGCCTCCGCGTCACGCTTCAGCTTTTGAAGAATGCGCGCGGAAATCTCCTGGGCGGTGTACTTGGTGCCGTCAATGTCAACGCTCCAGTTCTCACCCATGTGTCGCTTCACCGATCGAATAGTGCGGTCAGGGTTCGTTATTGCCTGACGCTTAGCGACTTCTCCCACCAGAACTTCCCCGGTCTTGGAAAAGCCCACGACCGAAGGGGTCGTGCGGGCGCCCTCAGCGTTAGGGATAACGACGGGCTCGCCCGCCTCCAACACGCTCACCACTGAGTTGGTGGTACCGAGGTCGATACCGACTGCCTTTGCCATGAAAACTCCTTAACTCTGTTCCTGGCGAACCGGACTATCCAAGCCACCAGATCTGACAGCAACCACTATACAGAGTTGAGTCCCCTCTTGTCAAGATTAATTACAAGGTTATTAACAAGTCATCTTTAGCCCAGTGATTATGCCACCCCAGCCAGGGCCGACGTAAGGCTTTTCCCGGTCCAGGGCTACGATTGCGAAGTGTCTGACCTCATACTTCTGCGCCACGGGCGCTCGCAATGGAACGATCTGAACCTCTTTACTGGCTGGCACGACGTCGACCTCTCGCCTGAGGGCGAAGTCGAGGCCCGCGCGGCCGGTCGGCTCTTGGCCGAGGAGGCCGATCTTGATCTGCGGGTACTGCACACCTCGCTGCTGACCCGTGCCATCCGCACGGCCAATATTGCCCTGCACGAAGCCGATCGGTCCTGGCTGAGTGTGCGTCGCAGCTGGCGACTCAATGAACGTCACTACGGCGATCTCACCGGTCTCGACAAAAAAGAGACCGCCGAGAAGTTCGGCATCGAACAAGTGAAGCTCTGGCGACGGAGTTTTGACGTGCCGCCACCGCCCTTGGCGCTGGCCGATCCGCGCAGTAGTCGCGACGACCCACGCTACCGCGACGTCACCAAAGAACTCATTCCCCAGACCGAGTGCCTGAAGGACGTCGTTGCGCGCGTGACGCCATATTTTCGCGACGTCATGGGCGAGGACCTTAAGTCCGAAGGCGTGCGCGGCGGTGCGGTGCTCGTTGTTGCGCACGGCAACTCAATTCGTGCGCTGCGCATGGTGTTAGAGAACATCGGCGAAAGTGAAATCACTGACGTGGAGATTCCCACGGGTATTCCCTATCGCATGACGCTCGACGAAGAGTTCAACGTCCTCGACGCGCACTTCCTTGGTGATCCCGCGGCCGCGGCGGCGGCGGCCGAAGCCGTCGCACGCCAGGCCGGCTGAGACGAACTACAAAGCTTCTGGTCCACGCTCGTTGGTGCGAATGCGCACTACGTGTTCCACGTCGGTGACCCACGCGATGCCGTCACCAACGGTGTCGGTGCGCGCGGCGCTCACAATCGCCTCAATGACGACGTCAACGAGTTCGTCCGTGCAGATAATCTCCACTTGGATCTTGTCGACGAAGTCGAACTCATATTCCTTGCCTCGGTAGATCTCGATGTGACCGCCGGTGTGACCGAAGCCACGAACTTGGCCCACGGTAATTCCCGTGATACCAACAGCTTTGACGGCAACCTTGACCTCGTCGAGTTTGAAGGGCTTTATAACTGCGGTAACTAGCTTCATGATCTCTCCTTAGACGTTGTCGCTGTGCGAGTGGCTGGGCGTTGACACGGGCTCACCAAAGGTGGGCTCGGGGAACGCTTCTTCATCGTGAATCGCGAGGTCACCTTCTCGAAGTGTTTCATCAGACTCACGCAGGCCTCCGAGAATCAACTTAACGACGTAGAAGACAACAGCGGTGCCAACGGCCGTGTAGCCAATAACCCACAAGGCCGCCAAGAACTGTTCCCAGAGTTGGTGGAACGAGTGGCCGTAGAACCAACCGGCGACCGAGAAGTTGCCCGGGCCCTTGTAGTTCGGACCCTTGACGCCGTATTCCGTCATATGCGGGTCGGCCAAGATTCCCACCAACAGCCCACCGGTCAGACCAGCAAAGCCGTGGGTGTAGACCACGCCCAACGCGTCGTCGACCTTAGAAAAGGGACGACACTTCGAGATGTAGTTCCAGGCAACCCAGACAACGGATGAGGCAATAACGCCAACGCACAACGCGCCCACGCCGTTCACCCAACCGGCGCTTGGTGTGATCGCCACGAGTCCACAGATCATTCCGTTTATCGCGCCCAAGAACGTCGGCTTCTTCTGCTTTGACAAGAACATGTCCCAAAAGAGCCACGTCAGTAACGCAGCGGCCGTGGCGACGTTCGTATTAAGAACGGCCGACGCGGCGTCGGCACCCGCGTAGAAGGGGTCACCTCCGTTAAACCCGTTCCAACCGAGCCAGAGAATTCCCGCACCCACCGCTACCATCATCAGGTTGCTCGGGAAGGCGTTCTCTCGGTCCTGCCAGCGACGAGGTCCAACGATCCACGCACCCACGAAGGCGGCCACACCGGCCGACAAGTGAATGACGTAACCACCGGAGTAGTCAACAGCACCCTTCTGTGCAAAGAAACCGCCACCCCAGAGCAGTGCCGCGTTCACGCAGTACACAACCGTGATCCACAGCGGCACGATCAAGAGCCACGCCTTGAACTTGATGCGCCCAACGAGCGCGCCCATGAAGAGCAGTGGTGTGATCGCGGCGAAGACGAACTGGAAGTAGGCCAGCGTCGCGGTCGGAAAGTGAAAGGGAATAAGTGTGTTCGATGCCGAAACGGCTTGACCCTGCTCAGAGCTGGCTGTCGCTAACGGCGTGAAGTGGCCAATGAAACCGCTCCAGAACGATCCCGTCGCGCCAAAGTGCGACAAGGGACCGAAGGCCATGTTGTAACCCCAGAGCATCCACACGACGAGCGTCAACGAGAAGCCAGCGAACGTCATCAACATCGTGTTGACGATCCACTTCTTTCGGACGAGTCCACCGTAGAGAACGGCGAGTCCCGGAAGACTCATGAGGCCCACCAACGTCGCGGCTACAAGTTGCCACGTATTGTCCGCGGGATTCAACCAATTGGGATAGGGGATGTTGGTCGCTGCAAATAACACGTCCACTCCTTCTTATCTAGAAGAGGGCGGCGCTGACCTCATGATGTTGGCTTCAGTGTCGCAACCGAGGATTTCGCAATCGTTAGCAATGTGTTTCGGGCGTATGAACTACGCCGAATTTCACAAGCCAGATTCCGCTGATTTTCTAGCGAAGTGAGCGTTCGACGACCTGAGAGATGTCGAGCACCGAGACTTCGTCACCTCGGCCACTGGCCTTGACGGCGTCGTCGAGCATGATCATGCAGAAGGGGCAGGCCGTTGAGATTATGTCCGCGCCCGTGCCCAGGGCCTCCTCGGTGCGCTCCATATTGACGCGCTTGCCGATGTTCTCTTCCATCCACATCCGCGCGCCACCTGCGCCACAGCAAAATCCCTTTTCACGGCATCGACCCATCTCGACTTTGGTGACCCCGGGAATCGCGTCAAGAACGTCGCGCGGTTCATCAAAGATGCGGTTGTGTCGGCCTAAGTAACAGGGGTCGTGGTACGTGACGATGCCGGTGTACGAGACGCCCGGGACCAGTCGCCCCGCAGCGACGAGATGACTCAGTAGTTCGGCGTGGTGAATGACTTCGTAGTTTCCACCGAGCGCCGGATACTCGTTCTTCATGGTGTTAAAGCAGTGCGGACAACTCGCGACAATCTTTTTGGCACCGGCCTCGTCCAACGTAGCGATGTTGACCTTGGCCATCTCTTGAAAGAGGTACTCGTTGCCCATGCGACGCGCCGGGTCACCCGTACAGGACTCGCGCGGACCCAAGATGCCAAAACTCACGCCAGCGCGGTGCAGCATGCGCGCGGTCGATTCAATCTGTTTGCGACCACGTTCGTCGAGCGCCCCGGCGCAGCCCACCCAGTAGAGATATTCGACGTCATCAGGAATGACTCCTTCAAAGACCGGCACCTCAAAATCGAGCGCCGCCAGCCATTCGGTGCGCTTGCTCGAACCAAGACCCCAAGGATCGCCTTGATTTTCCAAGTTACGCAGCAACAGTCCCGCCTCTGAGGGAAAGCGCGACTCCATCAGGACTTCGTAACGACGCATATCGATAATGGCGTCGACGTGCTCGATGTCCACGGGGCATTCTTGGACACAAGCTCCGCACGTCGTGCACGACCAGAGCACGTCAGGGTCAATCGTCGTCGGGACAAGTGTCGCCACGTCGCCACTGCCCTCACCTGAGAGGAGTCGATCTGCCGAGGCGAACATGTTGTCGCGAAGTCCCATAATGAGAAGTTTGGGGCTGAGTGGTTTACCCGTCGTCCACGCCGGACAGACACTTTGACAACGGCCACACTCGGTACACGTCGCAAGATCCAGCATCTGCTTCCACGTGAAGTCGTCGACTTTTCCCACACCAAAGACGGTGTCCTCGGTGACCTGCTCCATGTCCATGTTGGGGGTCTTGTCAAGACCGCCCAGTGCTCGGGGCCGACGCGAGACGCCGACGTTAATCGGCGCAAGAAAGATGTGCAGGTGCTTCGAATACGACACAAAGACCAAGAAGCCCGCGATGACCGCGACGTTGGCGAGCAGGAAAATAACCTCGATCACGCTGTTCACGCCCACGCCCAGTGGACGCAACCACGTCGCGACGAAGTGGCTTGAAAAGGCCCATTTCGATTGTCCGTACGGGAAGAAGCCGGTATTGATTTGCGCCGCGCGGTACAGCAACAAGGTGACAATGACGGCCGCGATCATCAACAACACCAACCACGCGGCCTTGTTATGGCTGCCGTAGAAACGACTGGCTCGTTCTTTTTTCGCGGGCGCGTTCTTGATACGAATTATCGCAAAGACAAGCAGCGAAACCAGCACGGCGGTCGCGAAGAAGTCCTCGACGAAGGCCAACCAGTTGCTCTGACCAATCCAGGGAATGTGAAAACTCCGGCTAAACAGCGCGCCGTACGCCTCGAGAATCGTCGTCATCAAGACGGTAAAGCCCCACATCGTAAAGAAGTGCGCCAATCCAGGCACCGTCCATCGAAGCAACTTGCGCTGTCCAGCTACTTCAGTGACTTCGGCGTCGGCGACTTTACGGAACCCCGACCAACGACGAGGCGCGCTTTGACCACTTCGAATAAGGCGCGACAGCCAGTAAAAACGCTGACCGGCAACGCCAAAGCCGACCAGCGTGATGACGAGTCCAATAACTATTCGAGCTAACAACGCGCCACCTTGGTCCGGGAGTACCTAGAGACTACTTTTTGAAGTTCTCCGAGTAGCGACTTGGCGTCGGCCCACGTTGACCGCGATACTTCGAACCGAGTCCAGAGGCGCCGTAGGGGCGATCGGCCGCGGTCGTCATCTCGAAAAAACTGATTTGACCTATCTTCATACCGGGATAGAGCGTGATCGGCAGATTCGCAACGTTCGACAGCTCCAACGTGATGTGGCCATCCCAGCCCGCGTCAATGAAACCCGCCGTGGAGTGAATAACGAGACCGAGTCGACCGAGTGAACTCTTGCCGTCCAATCGACCCACGATGTCGTCGGGCAGACCAACGCGCTCAGTCGTGGAGCCAAGCATGAACTCACCAGGGTGCAAAATCATCGGCGTCTCGGTTCCTACGTCAATGAGCTCTGTCAGGTCTTCTTGGGCTTCTCGAACGTCAATAATGCGCTGGGAGTGGTTGCGAAAAACGCGAAAGTGCTGATCGACGTGCAAATCAACCGACGAGGGTTGCACGCAGTCTTCGCCGAGCGGCTCAATGATGAGTCGGCCCTGCGCGAGTGCCTCTTTGATGGACCGATCTGAGAGCACCATTAGGAGGTCACAATACTCGCTTTGGCCATTTCACCCGGGCGACGATTTCGCGTTGGCCTAGGAAAGCACCCGACGGCGAAAGTTCCTCAAACCAATCGTCAGAAAGAACGTCGCGAAGCCGAGCATGACGGGATAGACCACGTAGAGGTGCATGTGCGGAGCATTCGTGAACGCCGCGCGCATACCTTCGTTGACGTAGACGAGAGGATTAATCAGGACCAACGTCTGCAGCCAGTGAAATCCGCCGACTTTGACGGGTGCCAAATGAGTCCAGGGATAGTACGTTCCCCCAAGAAACGTGATGGGCAGGATAATGAAGCCAAACATCAGTCCGATGTTGCGCGGTTCGAACGACGTACCCAAGATGAGTCCGAGTCCCGCCATTGTCACACAAGCAATGGGCACTAGCGTCAAGATGACAAGCCAGTGCAGCGAGACGTCGGCCTTCACGCCCGCCGCGTGCACCACTGAAGCAATGGGAAAGACAATTGCCGCAGCGATAAGACCCTGCACGGCGCCCGAAAGCACTTTCGAAATTGCCACGAGCCAGATCGGACAAGGGGCTTGCACGCGGTCTTCGATCTCACGGGTGAAACCAAACTCCTGGGCCATTGTGAGCGCAATGGACTGCACGCCTTGAAACATGATCGAGATGCCCACCACGCCGGGCACGAGAATCGTCGCGAACGCGGAAGCACCACCTGCGCTTGCACTCCCCACGGACTGACCGATCTTTGGAAAGACGAAGAGAAAGACAAAGCACAGTAGGAACGGCTGGATCAATGTGCGCAGCACGAACTCGCGAAACGTTTTGCGCAGTACGACGAGGTCGCGCAAGATCAGCGCACCCAGTGCACTTCGGCTCGCGGCCATCACCGAACGGGTTGGCACTGTCTCTATCGTGCTGGTGGTCATACTTCGCGCAACTCCTTACCCGTCAAATTAATGAAGACCGTTTCGAGGCTCGGTTCCGCAACCGCCAGATCCAAAATCTCTACGCTGACCGATTCGGCCACGTTGACCACCCGGGGCACGAGGCGTTCGGTACCTTGCACATGCGCGGACACTACGTTCTCAACCACTCGAGTGCCCACGACGCCTTCTAGCTCGCGCGACAACGCACTTGCTAATGCGTCACCGTTACTGGCCACTTTGACGGTGACAATGGTGTCGGCCCCGGTGCTCTTCTTGAGATTTGACGGTGTGTCGAGTGCGAGAATTTTTCCGTGATCCATAATGGCAACGCGATCACAAAGTTGATCGGCTTCTTCCATGTAATGCGTCGTCAACACCACCGTCTGACCTGACGAATTGAGCTCTTGCAACATGTCCCAGAGTGCGAGACGACTTTGGGGATCGAGACCAGCCGTTGGTTCGTCCAGGAACAAAACGGCGGGTCTGTGAAATATCGCTCGCGCCACCATCAGCCGCTGCGCCATGCCACCCGAGAGGGCGTAGACCGACGCTTTCGCCCATTTCGAGAGCGAAAAACGATCAAGCAGTTCATCGGCGCGCTTTCGTGACTCTTTGGCGTCGATGCCAAAGAGTCGACCGTGAAAATACAAGTTTTCCCACGCGGTGAGTTGGCGATCGAGCGTGTTCTGTTGTGACACGATGCCCGAGACTTGTTTTACAAGGGCAGGGTGCTTGCGAACGTCGAAGCCTGCGACGTGCGCGCTACCCGAGGTGGGTACAACGCGCGTCGTAAGGATGCCTGCCGTGGTTGTCTTGCCCGCGCCATTAGGTCCAAGAAGACCGAAAATTTCGCCTCGATGTACCTCGAGATTCAACTGATCGACCGCGGGCACGTCCATGCCCGTGTACGACTTCGTAAGATTTTCGGTGCGGATTACGTCGTTGTCGCCCACGTACTCGATCTTTTCGCTGGTCAGTTGCCAAAACCACTCTAGGGGGCGCTTCTCAGCTTCTTTGAGAGTCCGTAATGACGTTCTATACAGTGGACCTCAATGGTTAGTAAAAACGCGCGCGCCTACAAACTCAGTCTCAAGCGAGAGTGGACAAAGGGTATCGTCGCGGCCGCGATTGCAATCGCGGCGCTCGGTCTTGGAAAAGCTTTTGGCAAGATCACCAACTCCTCATCGAACGCCAAATTAATTGCCTGGACGGCGGCCGTCGTGCTTCTGTTCGCTGGCGCCTACGCCATTCGGCACCTCACGAGAGCACTCGGTCGCGGGTTAACTCGTCGACGAAGCATCAGCGCGGGCGCGACACTTCGCCTGGTCGCGTCGGGCCTTGGATCCTTGATTCTGCTCTTCGCACTCTTTGCGGTCTTGGGCGTGTCACTTCAACATCTGCTCATTGGCGCGGGTCTCGCTGGCGTCATTCTCGGTATCGCGGCTCAGCAAAGCCTCGGCAACATATTCGCGTCCGTCGTGCTCCTGTTCGCTCGTCCATTCTCCGTTGGTGACGACATTCGAATTCGCTCGGGCGTCGTTGGCGTTATCGATGTCAAGGTGATGGGCATTGGGCTTACCTACGTCACCGTGCGTACCGACGAAGGTATGTTGAAAATACCGAACTCGGTGATGCTCGGGTCCGCGATCGGACGACCACACCCTCCGGACCCGAAACCGGTGGAAACACCGCCCGGAGCAGCCCCTGCATCGGCCGAGGAGAAATTGCGTCAGCAGTAGCACTCGAAAGGCGTTACTGATAAGCGAGATACGATGTACGGCGCGCGGGCGTAGTTCAGCGGCAGAACATCAGCTTCCCAAGCTGAGAACGCGAGTTCGATTCTCGTCGCCCGCTCCA
>Ga0208357_1001187_pt1 | contig 19404 bp, 15 predicted proteins | sample NGESurdeep092012_6_FD_184487 | JGI IMG/M metagenome (GOLD analysis project Ga0208357, IMG submission 184487) | Arctic peat soil microbial communities from Barrow, Alaska - NGEE Surface sample F52-2 deep-092012 (SPAdes) | ecosystem: Environmental > Terrestrial > Soil > Wetlands > Peat ... | reverse complement strand
GCCTGGTCCTAACGCAATCGCCCCACGAACTGACCAGAAGGATCACACGCTGGAAGGATTATCGGGAGATCGAAGCATCTTCCAAGCCAGCGGCGGGATTCTACTCAGCGATATTCAGGTTCGAAGGGAATCGATATGTAAAACGATCAGAGAGAACCGAGGGACTCCAGTAGCAAGCGTGAGACCCGCCGCCAACTTTATCAACTTTCCGAAAAGTCTGGCGGTGTCAACTGGTCGATGCAGCTCCATCGAATACTCTAAGGGTGGTGTCTATGACACAAGGAAGACGGGACAGGCTCTCCGCGGAGCAGAGGACCGACACGTGGCGCCGTCGGAACGCGGGACAGTCGTGGCGGCCAGCAGACGAAGCCGAAAACACTGGCCAACCGCCTAAAACCACGATCGTCAAGCTCAAAGACGGTCTGTAGGCCGCTAGTCGTGCTGCACCTTGCGCGCTACTCGTCTGCACCTCAATTGCCTTTTCAGCAAGTCATTAGTGAGGCAATTTCTAGTTCCTTTTTGGTTCAGCAGAATTCAAGCTGGACGATCGCACTACGTTAAAAACATTCCCACGCAATCTGTCTTCATGGTTTGCGTGCTGCTGTTAGAACGCTTCCTGATTTCCACAAATACACATCGAGGAGAGATGTAACTACCGGAACACTATAGGTTTATATAAAGGTTACTCATACAAAATGATCGCGTTTGTCCATACAAAATGATCGCGGTTCATCATTCAAAGTGATCGTGGAAAAACGTCAGATTTGTTCGCAACCCACAGGAGGAACAATCATCCAATACAAAGTGATCGTGGAAAACACCTGGTGGCATTAAGGATCCATATACCAATGAGTTAGGCGGGGATCAATACAAAGTGATCGTGCTGTTGCGGATCACAACCGACAAAAATACTGTCAGGCGCAAACGAGATGCGACGGGCTGGCGCTAATTATTGAGCACCTTTTGACGGGCGGTGGGCTCTGGTACAGCTTCAGACCGGACAGTGGCTCTGTACGCCAGATGGCAACGCCATTATGGTAATGACGTCGTGGCCGCTTGGCTTCATCATCTTCGATGCGGGCGGCAGAATAGACCGTCAACACTTCTCGAAGTGCATTGCGAAAAACGCGACGGAAATTGAAAATCCGTTCTGGATCGTATCCTTGCCCGAATTGTTCATGTAATGACAACCATGAGATTGTTTGCGGTCTGTCTACTGGAATCCTATGAAGGCGTTGGGCCAACCAGTTGTAAATATCGAGTGCGAGCGCACTATGAGAGAGCGCCGTGATATGCGCCCCGTCGACGGGAACTGCGTGCTCGATTAGGTCGTTGAAGTAATCGAGCGATAAAGAAATTGTTGAGGGCCAGAAGACACGCTGCCTATCATCCTTAGGCATCCAAAGATCGAACGCTTTGACAATGCCTGAGTTCACTGTGATTGCGTGCCCATTGTGAGCGAAGCCCATACGGATCGAAGAGCCGGAGAGTCGCGTAAGTTGCTCCTTGACCGTTCGAATATTGCGACCTTGGGATGAAAATCCCAAGATGCGCTCAACGAAATGCGTCAGAGAGCGGCCAACCTCGATTGTAGGAGATTGAGTGATAATGGCCACCCGGTTTAGGTGCATGAGAATCATGCGGGCCTTGGGGCCGAAAGGAAGGCCAATATCTACAATCTTCAGCTGTGTAGGGTGCATCGCACGGCCAGCCGCGATCTCAAGGTGAACCTGCCCGTTGCGGCGCTGCCAGAGCCGTACATTGCTGCCTGGATCGCGGTAGGGAAGGTAGGTCTGACAAAAAATGCTGTGTTGGTACAGTATCGAATCGATGCCATCGCTATTCGCTGCCGCATCGAGCAGGCGAGATTCAATTGGTGAAGGTCCAACAATCGCTCTTCTTAATCTCGGCGTCATGATTTGGCCGAGTGGCGTCAGAGTAAGCTGATTGCGACGTTGCGTCGCGGCCATCTGTGCGTTTCGATGATCCAGACCAGGGCGTACCATCGCTCTTGATCCCAAAGGGGAAGGCATGAACATCGCCCCCTAGTGGCAATCGAGAACAGCGGCAATCTTGACGGTGTGGAAATAGACGCGCCGTCCTAAACGCACACGGGCAGCGTTGATTGCACGATAGAACTCGCTGTCAGTGTGTAATCCGTATCTGACGCCCTCTGTGGAGCGCTTCAGTGTAGCTGCTAGATCAGCAAGTGACATCAGGATGCCGTATTTTTCGATCAAATATTCTACGTTGGACACCGTTGTTCTCCTCAAGACTCAGAAGTCTAGGGAGGATTCTCGCGTACTCAAATGAATCGAAAAAGGGGGAATTTTGTCTCTTAAATATCCCCCAAATTGAAGGGGGATATTCCGCCTTCAACTCGACGATCATTCTGGGAGATTGGGAAGAGCAGAGCGTAGATATTTCCAATTACAAATCAAGCGCATATGGCACTTAGAAGTTGACGGAATTCGGCACTGTTGGAGTCCATAAGGGCTTCAGCGACTGGTCTTGTCGTATCCGCTACTTTCTTGGAATCGTATGAGCTCTTCGAAGGAGGATAAATTTTTTCTGCTAGATCGATGTCGCTGATTGCAATTTTGGAATTCCTTCGGCTGGCAGCTTCAACCTCGGAATAGAGCTTTAAGTCGATATAGGGAAGAATCCCATTTTTGCGCCAGCGATTGAAAAGAGTGCTGCTAATCTGCTTCCCGTTCTGCTTCTTCAAAAAGGATGCATGAAAAAGTGCTTCAAAACATTCCCTTGCAAGTGCGTACGGTGTAGTTGCATCCAGTGCGAAATAATTCGTGAATTCTCTTGGGATGTGATCAAACAGAGGCTCGTTCAAGAAATCGCTATTTTCATTGCCCCAGCCATTGTTGCTGAGGACGTCGTTCAGTACCCGCACCTTGGAATCATGCTTCTTAAGCCGTGATAATTCTGCAATAACATCCTCGCGATAACGCGCAAATACCTGTATTTCGCTTGGAGTCTTTTTGTTTCTCGATGTACTGAGATGGCTCTCGTCCTTACAATAATCAGCAAATTGCAGTTTAAGTGCTGGGTATGGTTTATCTCTTTCTATGCAGTCAAGAACGTGCCGGATCAAATCCCTTTTTTCTGGTGTTAGTGATGCATAAATCAAAACCAAGTCTTTCGATGTCAAATGACGCACAGGGCTAAGACCACGCTGTACCATCGAAACAGTGTGAAAATCGATTCGATTGTGATATCGAGCAACAAGCTTATGAACCGGCAGTAAAGGGTGATGGTGGAGGATCTTGTATATCTCACGGAAGTCCATGTCGCACTCATCCGGCATGGGTCCGTAATACCCTGTGGCAATTTCATGCCAATAAATTCGTAGGTCAATTCGAATAGCGAATTGCAACAACCAACTAAGAGGCGTTGTTAGTGCAGCAAGACAATCATATGAAGATAGCTTGAACCATTTTGGAATTTTGAGCTTTTCATTATCCTTGCGATTCGCCATCGATACTCTTCCCCTCACAAATGCTCAACGCGTATTCTCATCAGAAATTTGGTCAAGCCGCCGAACCAGATCTTCGGCCCTCAAATGCGTGTAGCGTTTGAGCATCTGCATGGACTTGTGGCCGCTGATGGCGGAGACTTCCTGATCGGAGAATCCGGCTTCAACAAAGCGGCTTACGGCTTCATGTCGAAGATCGTGAAAGTGTACGTCGGTTAGCTTCAGCGCGCGTTTAATATTGAGCCAAACCGGATTGAACTGATAGGGGCGGCGCTTGCCGTCGCGCCCTGGCTCGCCGTAAAAGATCAGGTCGGTGTCGATGGGACGCACCGGGTGATCCAGAGCGTCGCGGAATATTGCCGTGGCCGCCGCACTCAGCGGCACCGTGCGCGGCGAGGTGTTTTTGGTTTCGAGTAGGCGCACAACGCGACGCTTGAGGTCGACTTGCGACCGACGCAGCGTCAAAATCTCAGAGGCGCGCATTCCCGTGGTGAGCGCCACGCGCACAATCCAGCGCAGCATTGGATTCGAGTGCGCATCGACTGCGACCAACAGCCGTTTTTCTTCGTCCTCAGTCAGACGTCGATTGCGCCCTGGGCCTGGCGCTGGCCGGCGAATGCTCATCACCGGATTCACGACTAGGCCGACGCCCCACTCCTTGATGGCAATGGTGAACAGGTGGCCGAGCAGGGCCAATTCAAGCCGGACCGTGTTGTTGGCGCGGGGAATGGGTTTCCCGTTCTCATCCTCGCGATCTTCACCGGCAAGGCGCATATCGCGAAAGCGGGCGATGATCTCAGGATTTAGGGCGGCAAGAGAGTATTTGCCAAGATGCCTCTCCAGAATTGCGGCGCGGCGAACCTCGCCCTCTTGTGACGATGGTCTTTTGGTGGGTGTGACCTCGGCGCTGTAGCGTTTCAACGCCGCCGCCAAGGTCATGCGCTCGGCTGTGGCGCGGACAATGTGAACGCCGCGCACCATCTCGTCCTCGGTGCGGCGCGCCCAGTCTCCCGCATCTCGTTTGGTGCGGAATGTCTTGATATTCGTGGGCCAGCCATTCTTGCGAATGACCGCTTTCCAGGTTCCCGAAACGGACTTAACGAGAGTTGCCATAGTCACTCCGGGACAGTGCAAACATTCCGTCACTGTACCGAAATTGTACCGAAAGCGAAAAAAAGGCGCAAGCTCTCTGGAATTCACTCTCTTGTCTTATTGGACTCATTGCCGATATCTTGTTGTAATAATGGAGTTTATTTGCTTATACTTTTGGTGGGCCCGGTAGGATTCGAACCTACAACCAAGGGATTATGAGTCCCCTGCTCTAACCGTTGAGCTACAGGCCCTTCTTTTGCCCTAACCGAAGGAAAGAAAATGACTTCGGCCAATCGAGGCTGTTCAACATCAGAAGGCTCCTGGGCGGTGGTGCCGTTTCTGGTGTCGGTTCCTTCCTCGTTAGTGTTGCATAGCCGTTCGACCGCAGCCAACTCTTGAGACTGCTACAGATGGGTATAACTGACGACCCGCTGCAATGATTCGGGTCCCAATCAGCAACGATCCGGCGTCTAGAGTCGAAATCAACCCCGCGACGAGGAACAAATCGGCGGCGTCAAACGATCAGCCGCCGGCGCAGAACTTCCCTGAGCCGGGCGTGAGTCGAAGTACACTCGGATTGGAGGCAATACTTATGGCCCGCGAGATCAATTGGACCGATACCCTCGAGATTGGCATTCAATTGCAGGAAATGTTCCCGGATACTGACCCCTATGCGGTCCGCTTCACCGACCTGCACAAGTGGGTGACGCAGCTTCCCGGCTTCGTAGGCGATCCGACGAAATCCACCGAGGGCATCCTCGAAGCCATCCAGAGGGCGTGGCACGAAGAGTACGAAGACGCCAAGGACGCCTAACCGCAGCGTATCCGTACTGACCGGTAGGGTTGAGCCCCCGATGTGGGAGCCTTGGATGGTTCCACTTCTTTACCGATCGGTTGGATTTTAGCGGCACGCAGGCGTAGTCCGGGCTACATTGGTGCGTATGAGCCTCTCTACACCCACCAAGGCACCGGCAACGCCGCGTGCCGGTCGGCCCCGCTCCTTTGACCGCGAGGAGGCGCTCGACGCGGCGATGCACGTCTTCTGGCGACAAGGCTATGAGGGTGCGTCGCTGACAGCGCTCACCGAAGCAATGGGCATCAACCGGCCCAGCCTGTACGCTGCCTTCGGCGACAAGGCCGGTCTGTTCCGCGAGGCTGTGGCGCGCTACGGAACCGGGCCCGGGCGCTACATTCGACGCGCGCTGGGCCAACCCAGGGCTCGCCAGGTGGCCGAGATGCTGTTGCGCGGCGCTGTTGCTAGTGCCACAGATCTTGCCAGCCCTGGCGGCTGCCTATGGGTGCAGGGAGCCCTGGTCACAAGCACCGAAGGCGAGATGATCCGCACAGAAATGATGGCCCTGCGCAACGCTGGAACGACGCAGATACAGGACCGCCTCGACCGAGCCCGCCGCGAAGGCGATCTCCCTGCTGCCACCGATGTCCAGACCCTGGCACTGTTTCTGGTTAGCGTAATGAATGGGATCGCGGTGCAGGCGAGCAGCGGCAGAAGCCGTGAGGCGCTCAACAGCGTCGCAGATTACGCCCTGAAGTCTTGGCCAGTCTAGCCGTTTCAGCGCAAAGAAAAAGCCGCCCGCAGCAGCGAGCGGCTTTTCAGATCGAAACTGTCTACCGCTTCTTTGCGACCGTCCGATGGGCCTCGGGGGAGCTGGCCACCATGGCCTCGGCCTGGTCAATCGCCTCATAGAGGTCTGAAACATCCTTGACCTGGATCCAGCCCTTGGGCGTGACCACGATGATGGTTGGGGTCTCGTTGAGACCGAGTTTGTCGCCGATATCTTTATCGGCATTGACCTCCCGGGCGAGCTCCCCGGTAGGATCGACGACGAACGGAAGCTGCTTGCCGTGCTTGGTGAAGAACTCCTGCGTAAAGCGGTTCAGGTCATCCTTGCTGGCGATCTTGAACTGCGAAGCGAAGACCTCACGGCGATATTCCGTGGCGAGATCGGGCGAGACTTTGTCCTGAAGGTAGCGAGCGTAGATTGCGGCTTCGCGGCTCCACATGTGGCCGGGAATCAGGAAATCGCGGCGGACCAAAGGAATCTTGTAGTGGTCGATCGCCATGTGTATGAAGGGGAAAGCGTGGGCGCAGGCGGGGCATTCCAGGTCTTCCCACTCGAGGATCGCGACCTTCGCACCCGGGGGTGGAACCAGCATCGATGTATCCCGGAAGTGGGAAACCTCGTTGGGCGGAACAGAGGTCTGGGCCATCGCGGGGATGGCGGCGAGAGAGACGAAAAGGGCGGCAGAGAGGATTCGGGACATAACTGATAGACGCAAGCGCAGAACCTTCGCGAGCAAAGTTTGCTCAGGCTTCTATTGAATCACCAACTGACAATATGCGCCAATATCACTCATTTGGAGTGTGTTAGTTGGTGGTGTCTGACTCTGCATCTTCCCCCGCGGCAATTGACAGACTGGACTGCCAGTCTTCATGCTGCATGATCCTCGGACGAATGGCGATGGGCGCACCATCGGCTAAGTCCTTTTCGCCGATCTTCAGTTCACGCAGCTTTCGAGCGATAGAAAACAGGCCGCCATGGCCTTCCGCCTTGTTGAGCACATCGTCGTACACATCCCCGGCCTTCTTCAGTGCGGCCCCCATATCTAGAAATGACTTGTGCATGCCGGCGAGTTTCGCATAGAGCTTATTAGACACGTCTCGAATCAGCTCTGCGTCTCTCGCAATCTGTGCCTGCTGCCATCCATACGCAACAGCTTTCAGGAGCGCAATGAGCGTGGTCGGAGTGGCCAAAATGACATTGGTAGTAGCGCTGTATTCCAGCAAGGATGGATCCTGCTCGAGGGCTGCGCTAAACAACACTTCGCTGGGCAGAAAACAGACGACAAAGTCCGGGGATTCGTCGAAGCGGTTCCAATAAGCCTTTGCAGATAGAGCATCCAAATGCTTGCGAACTGCGACGGCATGCTCGACCAGAAACTTGTGGCGGAGCACCTCATCCTCACATGCGCCCGCATTCAGAAAGGCATCCAAGGGTGTTTTAGCGTCGATAACGATGCACCTTTGGTTTGGAAGTCGCACTATGAGGTCCGGACGTATCGAAACATCTTCACCCCGAACAAACTTCTCAACGTCGAAGGACGCATACTCGATCATTCCTGCGTGTTCGACGCAGCGACGAAGCTGCATCTCACCCCAGTTGCCACGCACCTTTGGTGCCCGCAGCGCTTGTACTAACTGTGTTGTCTCGCGACGAAGATCGGTGTGTGATCGTTGAATGTTCTTCACTTCTGCAAGAATCGCCTCATACGCACCTTCGCGCTTCACTTCTAGGCTCTGACTATGGTCGGCAAGCTGTTTGAGCGAATCACGCATCGGCCCCAACAACATACCGATAGCCGACTCTTTCGCATCAAGCTCTTGGTTCGCCTCCAATTTCTGTCTCGCTAATTCAGATTGGCTCAATTGCAATAGTTGTTTCGAGTTAGCATCTAACGCACTAGCTGCAAGAGATTGAAATGTGTCCTTGAGCCTTTGCTCTACTTGAAGCAATGCTGACACCTGCTCCTTCGCTGAATCTAGCTCGCTTTCAGCCTTCGCATTAACCCCAGCAAGCAGGGCGCGACTGGCTGCGTGGTTGTCACGTTCATCGTCAAGCTGCTCCCGAAGCGAAGCTATGTCCTCGCGCATTTCCTTGAGCAGTTCATTCTTCGTTCTCAACTCAACTTCAGAAGCTGCGACAACTTTGCCGCTGGCACGATTGCCCACCAACCAGCCAAGAACAATGCCGAGAGCACACCCGAAGACGCCAAAGATAACTGTAGCGAATTGCATAGCAGCTAATTTACGCTTTATCTTCGCCGACAGCTAGAGTGTGCCAGAGGATAGTTGGGAGTCACCTCTGTCTCTATCATGTCGACCATTGCGGCCGGTGACGACGAATAATTTTGCCGAGGAAACTTATTTATCCACTCTTCCGAATCAGGGTCTTACGGCGACAGTTTACGCACTCCCACGGGTACCAACCGAGCAGGCTCAGCACATACTGCTGGAGGATCCCCTTCCGGTTTACCCTACGGAAGTGCGTGGAACCGCACCAAAAGCACACCTTTGCAGTCACGTTTGCGCTGATCCTTCTGCCGCTAGATCCAGTTAAGCCTGGCATCAATATTCACGCTAAATATACCTGAGTTTCCTCTCTGGGGTACGTTTTGGCGTGTAGTATCGTGCGCTTTCGCCCAGCGCATCCACAAGTCTTCTTTACACCGTCCGAGCACGTCGGTATGCTTTCACCTTGGGGCAGTCAATCGGGCAGCGAGCTAGAAGTGGCCGCATCCCTTTCGCCCAACCCAGGACTTTTATAGGAGATCGCAAGATGCCAGCAGTGGATGAGAAGGTTAAGCAGATTATTGTCGAGCAACTTCAGGTGGACGAAGCCGAGGTGACTCCCGGCGCCAGCTTTCAGGAAGATCTTGGTGCCGATTCGCTCGACGTCGTCGAGCTCGTCATGCAGTTCGAAGAGGCCTTCGATATCCAGATCCCTGACGAGGATGCGGAAAAGATCAAGACCGTCAAGGACGCGACCGAGTACATCGAGAAGCATCAGAAGGGCAAGTAAGCAATGCAGCATCGTCGTGTCGTTGTCACGGGCATGGGCCTCGTCTGCGGGGTCGGGAATACGGCTTCGCAAGTCTGGGAGGGCCTGCTCGCCGGGAAGAGTGGCATGGGCGAGATCACCGCATTCGATCTCACCGGCCACTCCGTCCGCTTTGCAGCCGAAGTCAAAAACTTCGACCCTCACGTCTTCGTGGAGAAGAAGGAAGCCCGCAAGATGGGCCGCTTCATCCACTTCGCCATGGCCGCCGCACAGGAGGCCATGCAGCACTCTGGTCTCCAGGTAACGGCGGAGAACAGTGAAAACGTCGGCGTCCATATTGGCTCCGGCATCGGCGGATTCGACGTCATCGAGCGCGAGCACACTGCGCTGATGAACGGCGGTCCTCGCAAAATTTCACCGTTCTTTATTCCGGCGTCGATCATCAACCTGGCGGCAGGGCATGTCTCCATCAAGTACGGCGCAAAAGGCCCGAACGAAGCGACCGCAACAGCGTGCACCAGTTCCGCGCATAGCATCGGCGACGCGTTTCGGATCATTCAGCGCGGCGATGCCGACGCCATGATCGCCGGCGGTGCCGAGGCTGCGATCACGCCACTTTCGGTTGGCGGCTTTGCTGCCATGAAGGCCCTATCCACCCGCAACGACGATCCCACCCATGCCTGTCGTCCGTTCGACAAGGACCGCGACGGCTTTGTGTGCGGTGAAGGCGCGGGCATCCTCATTCTTGAGGAGCTTGAGTTCGCGCAGGCACGCGGTGCCCACATCCTTGCCGAAATTATCGGCTACGGCATGAGCGGCGACGCATACCACATGACTGGCATGGCCCCCGAAGGCGAAGGTTGCCGTCGTGCCATGAACGCCGCTCTCAAGGTTGCAGGCATCTCGCCGGACAAGATCGACTACGTCAACGCGCACGCGACGTCGACACAACTTGGCGACGCCCTGGAATCGCAGGCCATCGAGAACGTCTTCGGCGAGCGCGCACGCAGTCACGAACTGCTGGTGAGTTCGACCAAGTCCATGACCGGGCATCTGTTGGGGGGCGCGGGAGGCCTGGAGGCCGGCATCGCGATCCTTGCGATGCAGAACCAGATCGTTCCGCCGACCATGAACCTCGACAATGTCGATCCTGCCTGCCGCCTCAACTATGTGCCCAACAAGCCGCAGGCAGCAAAGCTCGATTACGTGCTCTCCAACAGCTTTGGCTTTGGCGGAACCAATGGTTCGCTGGTCTTCAAGCGCTGGGGCGCTGAGTAGGTCAATGTTTCGTGAAACCAGAAGGGCCCGGCAATCTGCCGGGTCTTTCTGGTTTAAGCTGCATCCAAAGGAGCGGAGGACAAAACCATGGCATTTCTGAAAGTTGGCAGGGAAAATAACGCAGACATTGAGCTTTATTACGAGGATCGCGGCACCGGAAAACCGGTGGTGCTGGTCCACGGCTGGCCACTCAGCGGAGCCTCGTGGGAGCGCCAGTCCGCCGCCCTCCTCGCCGCCGGCTACCGCGTGATCACGTACGATCGCCGCGGGTTTGGCCGGTCCTCACAGCCGAGCACCGGGTATGACTACGACACCCTCGCAGGAGACACGTCGAAGCTCATGGAGGCGCTCGACCTCGACGACGTAGCCCTCGTCGGCTTCAGCATGGGAGGCGGAGAAGTGGCACGAACCTTTGGCAAGTACAACGAGGCTGGCCGCGTGACCAAGGCCGTTTTTATGGCGTCGATCGCTCCCGCCCTGCGTCACTCCGCCGATAATCTCGAAGGCATTGACCCCGCTGTCTTCGAAGGCATTAAGCAGGGCATTGAGGCCGATCGCTTCGCGTTCCTCGAAGGCTTCCTCAAGAACTTCTTCAACAAGAAAATGGTCGGCGGAACCGACATCTCCGATGCCGCCATTCATGCCAACTTCAACGTGGGCGCCGCCTCGAGTTACCACGCCTTTCTGAACTGCGTCGATGCGTGGCTTGAAGACTTCCGCGGCGACATCGCGCAGATCAAGGTGCCGACGCTGGTCATCCACGGCGACAGCGACCAGATTCTACCCATCGAGGCGACCGGCAAGCGCACCGCGGCGGTGATCCCGGGGGCACAACTTCACGTCGTGGAGGGCGGGCCGCACGGCCTCAATTGGACCCACGCCACAGAGGTTAACAAAGTCCTGCTCGAGTTCATCGCAAAGTAAATGCGCACAACGCGAAGAGGCCCGGCCAGCAGCCGGGCCTCTTCGCGTTGTGCAAGCGACGCCTATCCCTTCGCCGCCGTGAAACCAACCAGGATGAACATCCCGATCAGCCACCATCCGACCGCCACAATCGCCGCCTGCCCCTTGCTCTTCTTTGAAATAATCGCTAACCCGATCACCATCAGCGCCAACGACCACAGCCCAAAAATATCGAAGAAACTCCCCGCCATCCGCAGCCAATGCGCCGAGTCCGCCATGTAATAGCCAATGTTCGTTCCCACCGGATTAGTGAGGTCGAAGTTCTCCGTGTTCACACCCGCATACACGAAAACAATATTCAGCAATGCAATGAAGATCTTCGGCAACCCCGCATACATACACACAGCAAAGTTTTGACCAAACGTCGTCTTCGCTCCCAGCCCGAAGTTCATGCTCGCCCAATTTAGCAGCGCAACGATCGCCCCGAAGACAAGAATGAAGACTCCCGCAGCGTAATTACCGTACTTCTGCCCAATGGCGATCCGGTGGACTGCGGCGGCCCGCGCATCCGGCGCAAGCTGCGACATCTGGTCCGTAGCCGACGCACTTTGCGAGATAGACTGCTCGGCTACCCGGTCAAACCCTATCTTCTGATCGATCGCGAACGCCGAAGCCATTGTTACCACCATCAAAATCAAAAACGGTAGCCACCAACTCGTGCTGCGAAGGATATCGAGAAACGTCTTGCTTGGCGCAACAAACGTGTCCACTACGCGCTCGACCTGTGAAAGCCCCTGAGTCGCGGCTACTTGAACGTCTTCCATATTAAAGCTCCTTGAAACGCCTGCGTGAGATTGACGGCAGTGTACCCTTCTCGGAGCTTCACGTGAAGATATTTCTTACTCGAGGAGCCTCATCGTTTAGCGGCGCGGCCCAAAGCGACCAGGAGGCTCGTCAGAAACGAAAGGCCGCGGCGAGCGTCCCTGGAAGTCGATCGGCGAAACAGCGTCCACAGGCTGGGTGGCTCTTTCTCCTCCTGATGTTCCTTCGACGTCTTGTCGAAACCCCGCGCAAGACGTTGCAGCATGTCTGGGTCAATCGACCCCAGGATTCTCGCCAGCGCAATACCATTGCGCATCGCGTTCACGCTCTCGGGAACACTCGCCGCCTCGGCCAGCTTGCCTGCGATGATGTCCTTGCCGCCCATCATTCCTTGCGCCAGCTCCAGGATCCCCTGATCGTGCGATGTCTGCAACAGGTCCCACGCCACCAACAGTGCCTCGGCATGCTCGCGCGGAGCCGCGTCTACACGCTGCATCAACTCCTTGTGATAATCCACCGGCTGCGGCTTGAACGTTATCGGATGTGCCATTTCTGCCTCGTCTTTCTGATCGCTGAATTGGTGCGTGCTGCTCTAAAACCCTACACCGGCTCCATCGATTTGATCTGGATGAGCTTGTCCGCCGGCTTGGTTCCGGGGACGTGGTAATCGGCGCGCGCGCGCTTCTTCTCTACCTCGACGCCGTCGGTCGGCGTGCGTGTCCCATAGCGGAAATTCTTGCGTGGCAGCGGGTTCGCGCCCATCTCCGGAAGCACTGTCATCTTCACCGACAGCTCCTTGTACGCGGGCGTATGGGTTGACCGATCCACATGAGAGCTCGTCAGAGCGTTCACCGGTTCGAGTATAGAAATCATCCCCATATACATCTGCTTGCCAGCCACGCGGTCGGTCACCAGGGCCTGCACGCGGACGCGGCCGTACGGACTTTCAAGATGGACCCAGCGGCCTGATTCCAGCCCACGTTCGCTCGCCAGCTCCGGCGAAACCTCGACAAAGTTCTCAGGCGTAATCTCCATCACACCCGGCACGCGGAACGTCATGTTGCCCTGCTCGAAGTGCTCGAGCAGCCGGCCATTGTTCAGGTGCAGATCATAGATCGCGTTGGCCTCTTCACTCGGGCTGACATACTCCAGCGGCCAGAACGTGGCCTTGCCATCGGGATGACCGAACTTCTCCGTGTAGAGCAGCGGCGTATCCGTGCCATCCTTCGCAACCGGCCAGCAGAGCGTCTTGTAGCCCTCCAGCCGCTCATAGGTCACGCCCGCAAAGTGAGGTGTCAGGCTCGCGACCTCATCCATCACGTCGCTCGGATGGTGGTAGTCCCAGCCGCCAGCGCCGCCCAGTTTCTGCGCGATGGCCTGGATGATCTTCCAGTCCGGCTTCGAATCCCCGAGCGGCTCAAGCACTTGGTAAAGCCGCTGAATTCGGCGTTCTGTATTCACAAACGTGCCTTCCTTCTCGAGCGATGGCGACGCTGGCAACACGAGGTCAGCATACCGGCACGTCTCCGAGAAAAAGATGTCCTGCACCACCATGAAGTCCAACTTGCCGAACGCTTCCGCCACATCATTCGCATTCGCGTCCGAGGTAATGGTGTCTTCGCCCTTGATGTACATCGCCTTCAGCTTGCCCTCGTGTGCGGCCTCAATCATCTGCCGGTTGTCGAGTCCCGTCGTGGTCGGCAGCGTCACGCCCCAGGCTGCTTCAAACTTTCCGCGAATCTCCGCATCATCGACCTTCTGATAGCCCGAAAATATGTCCGGCATCGAACCAAAATCGCTCGTGCCCTGCACGTTGTTGTGACCACGCAGAGGAAACCCTCCCGCGCCCGGCTTGCCAAAGTTCCCCGTCGCTAACAGCAGATTGCAGATCGCTGTCGAGGTATCCGAACCGCCGCAGTGTTGCGTCACACCCATCGCCCAGCAGATTGCGACCCTTTTCCCGACGATCTCCTTCGCGACCTGCTGCAGCGTCGCTACCGAAATCCCCGTCACGTTCTCGGCGTACTCCAGCGTGTAACCGTCCAGCGACGCCTGAAACTCCGGCCACTTATTCACCCGCTTGTCGATGAACGCCTGGTCCTGTTGCCCTGTATCGATGATGTACTTCGTCACAGCCTGCAACCACACTTCGTCGGTCGAGGGATTCGGACGGATGAACATGTCTGCGCGCTCCGCCATCTCGTGCATGCGAATATCGCTCACAATCAGACGCTGGCCGCGGTGCTTATGGCTGCGCTTAATACGCGTAGCCAACACCGGATGGCTCTCCGATGTATTCGACCCGATGATAATTACCAGGTCAGCCGTCTCGATGTCCTGGATAGTTCCCGAGTCGCCGCCGATGCCGACCGTCCGGCTCAACCCCTTGCTTGCAGGCGTCTGGCAGTAGCGGCTGCAGTTGTCTACGTTGTTGGTGCCAATGACCGCCCGCGCAAGCTTCTGCATCAGGTAGCTCTCTTCGTTTGTGCACTTCGACGACGCGATGAACGCAAGCGCATCCGGCCCATGCTCGTTCTTAATCTTTGTGAAGGTATCGGCGATGATCTGTAGCGCCTCATCCCACTCGATCTCAACGAAGGTGTCGTGGCCCGCGTTCTTAGCGCGCTTCAACGGCTTGCGCAAACGGTCTGGCGAGTTCGCAAAGTCCCACCCGAACTTACCCTTCATGCACGTTGAAATTCCATTCGCAGGCCCTTGCGCGGGTTCCACTTTGAGGATGTGACGATCCTTGGTCCAGATGTCGAAGCTGCATCCGACGCCACAATAAGTACAGACCGTCTTGGTGCGCTTCACCCGCTGGTGACGCATCTCCGCCTCAATCTCAGAGAGCGCAAGAATCGGAGGATAGCCCGTGCTCGGCTCTACAGCCTTGACCACTTCGATCATCGTGTTGAGCACGTTCGGCGGCATGTTCGTCAGGTAGCCCGCTTCGCCGAGCATACCCTTCTCCATCAGCGCATTGCATGGGCAGACGGTCACGCAATGACCGCAGCTGACGCAGCTCGACCCCTCGATCTGCTCGCCGCCATCCCACATCACGCGCGGCATCTCGCGATCCCAGCTGATGGTCAGCGTCTCGTTTACCTGCACGTTCTGGCAGGCTTCCACGCAACGGCCGCACAGGATGCATTGCTCCGGGTCATACCGGTAGAACGGATTCGAGTGATCCTGCGCATAGCCCTTCGATCTGTACGGCCGGGCGTTGTGCTTCACCACCAGTTCAGCCGTCGTGTTGTGCAGCGTGCAATTCTGATTGTTGTTATCGCAGACGGTGCAGTACAGCACGTGATTTTCAAGCAGCCGGTCGAAGGCATCGCGCTGCGCGATGTCGGCCTTCTCGCTCCGGGTCAGAATGCTTTCGCCGGGAACCACCTCAGCCTCGCACGATCGCACCAGCTTTCCATCCACTTCGACCATGCACGTATCGCACGAGCCAATCGCACCCATCGCGGGGAGGTAGCACACCTGCGGAATCGGATCGACACCACGCATCGCCGCCGCACGGTTCAGTGCATCCACCAGCGGCTCACCTAGCTGCGCGGAAACGGCGATGCCGTCAACATGAATTGTGGCATCCGGGACGAACGCGCGAGGCGTATTCATTAGAGGTTTCGGGTTTGTCATAGCACTCTTTTCGACGTTCAAATCCGCAGACTCGTTGCAAGCCACGGCGCAGCGCAATCTGCACGAGTCTCCACCTTACAGAATCTGCATCACTGGAAGAACATCCCTGTCGATCTCATGAAACTCTGGCCCCTGCCACGTAATAAGGGGCTCCCTCTTTTGGCCGTTGCACCGGGCTCCGGGGGGCGGAACGCTATCCGACATAGCGTTCCCGCACCAACCGGAGCGCCTCATCCTTGGTGGTCACAGTGCCCTCGAGTTGAGCGTCCTCTGCCGCCTCCAGCATCACCCGAAACTGCGGCCCTGGCTTGTATCCCGCGGCAATCAGGTCCTCCCCGGTCAGCAAGAGCCGGGGGCGAATCTGCGCCTCTCCCAGCTCGTCAAAGCGATGCTTTGCGAACGAATACAGGTCAAGTTTCCCGTGCGAACTCAAGCAGTCGGCTTGATGCAGCGCCAGGTGCTCCTCAAACTTCGGTAGCCGCAAAAATCGCTTCAGCGTCGACTGCTTCATCTGCATCACATGGCCGAACTTCATATGATTCTGGATGAGCGCCAGGATCTGGTCGGTATCGTCGCCGCTGAATCGCAGCCGCGTCAGGATCGTCCGTGACACAGCAACACCCACATCGACGTGGCCGTTGAACCGGATCCGGTCCCCCGGCTTTCCCGGGTCAGGCGCAGTAAATGTTGCCGGCTTACCCACATCGTGCAACAGCATGCCCCACGCCAGCGTCGGGCTCGCTCCGGCCGGCAGTTGATCGAGAAGCAACAGCGTGTGAATCCACACATCGCCCTCGGGGTGATATTGCGGCGGCTGCTCTACGCCCTGCATGCGTTTGACCTCGGGCAGCACCTGCGTCAGCAGGCCACTCTCATCCAGCAACTCGAATCCCCGGCGCGCGTTGCCCTCGGTTAGGATCTTGGTTAACTCTTCGCGCACGCGCTCTGCCGACACGACGCTGATCGTCGCAGCCTGCTGCCAGATTGCGTCCATCGTGCGCCGCTCGATCGCGAACCCCAGCCGCGCAGCGAACCGGATGGCACGCAGCATCCGCAGCTTGTCTTCGGCAAACCGCACCGCAGGCACGCCGATCGCCCGCACCAGCCGCGCGTGCAAATCGCCCCTCCCACCTACATAATCCAGCACGCAATCCTCGACTCGATCGCCAGCGTCGTACGCCATCGCATCGAGCAGCAACCCATTGATCGTGAAGTCCCTCCGCAGCACATCCTCACGCGGATCGAGCGAGAACTTCACCGCATCCGGCCGACGCCCATCGCTGTACGCTCCATCGTGCCGAAAGGTCGCCACCTCGGTCGTCACATATTCTTCGGAAGCCTGGTCGATCACCAGCACCACCCCAAAGTGGGCCCCTACCGACTCGGTGCGCTCAAACGCCGCCTGCACGAGGTCTGGCGTCGCCGATGTCGCCACATCAAAGTCCTGCGCCGGCACGCCCAGGAGCAGATCGCGCACGCAGCCGCCCGCAAAATACGCCGCATGTCCCAGCGCCCGCAGCCGCCGCACAATTCGCAGCGCCGCAAGATACCTCTGATCCCCAGCCCTCGCCATTCGTCTCTCTCTCGATCTCTGTCTACTGTCTACCCTACTGCCTGTCGCTCCCTGCCTAGTACGATAGTCCCAATGCCCAACGGCCTCATCCTCGGAATCGAAAGCTCCTGCGATGAAACCTCCGCAGCCGTCGTCCGCGATGGCCGCGAGGTCCTGTCCAACGTAGTCGCCTCGCAGTTGATCCACAGCGACTACGGCGGCGTCGTCCCCGAACTCGCCTCCCGCGAACACCTGCGGGCCATCGTCCCCGTCGTCCGCGAAGCGATGCAACGTGCGAACCTCACCTACGTCGACCTCGACGCCATAGCCGTCACCGAAGGTCCGGGCCTCGCCGGCGCGCTGCTCGTTGGGATCACCTTCGCCAAGGCTCTGGCGTTCGGTTCGGACCTCCCTCTGATCGCCGTCAATCACCTTGAAGGCCACATCCACGCTGTTCTTATGGATGCCGCGACCGCGTTCGCCGACGCCTCGCCACTGCTCGCACTGGTTGTCAGCGGCGGCCACTCGCACCTCTATCTTGCTCACAAGACGCCCGAGAGTACCTGGCACTACCGCAACGTCGGGAAGACCCTGGACGATGCCGCGGGTGAGGCCTTCGACAAGGTTGCGAAGCTGCTTGGTCTGCCCTACCCCGGCGGCCCTTGGGTGGACGCCCTCGCCCCCTACGGCGATCCTAAGGCTGTTCCGTTCACCTTCGCGCAGATCAAGGCCAAGGCGACCGGCCACACCGCTCCCAAGCTCTCCCGTGAAAATCTGGACCACGCCGACCCCACTCGCTTCGACCTCTCTTTCAGTGGCATCAAAACCGCTGTCCGCCGCTATGTTGAGCTCCACGGAATGCACGCCGCGATTGTCCAGCGCGAGGCGGCCCTCCGGGCCGGCAACCTCATCCACGCCAAACCCTCCAACCCCGACACCCTGGCACAGGCGCTCACCCACTTCGATACCCAGACCCTCAACCTGATCGCCAGCTTTCAGGCCGCCGTCACACACTACCTCACTCGTACAACGTTCGCTGCCGCCGAGCACTTCGGCGCCGGCGGCCTGCTCGTCAGCGGAGGCGTCGCAGCCAATAGCGAACTCCGCCGCCGCATCACCGCCGAGGCCGCTCGCCGCGGGCTGCCCATCGCCTTCCCCACCATTGCGCTCTCCACCGACAACGCCGCGATGATCGCCGCCGCGGCTTTCCCCAAGTTCCTCGCCCGCAACTTCGCCCCCGACACCCTCGAACCCACCCCCCAGCTGCGACTTGGCTGAAGGCTCAGGCTCGGCTGGGAGCTCCAACTCGGCTAAAATCAAATAGGTACAGACAACAGTAGAAAGTAGCCTGCGGTGCGACGCACAATGTCTCGCCCAGCGGCATGAAGCGACGCGTGGCACTCGAATTATTCAACACCCTTTCCGGAAAAATCGAACCGCTTTACGCCTCCGACGGCCACGCGCTACGCTTCTATTGCTGCGGCCCCACGGTCTATGACTACGGCCACATCGGCAACTTCCGCACCTTTCTGCATGTCGACCTCCTGCGTCGTACTGCCCGCCTCCACGGCCTGGCGCTGCATCACGTCATGAACATCACCGACGTCGACGACAAGATCATCCGCAACTCCCTCGCTGCCGGCAAACCCATCGGGGAGTACAGCGCCAAATACGAGCGCGCCTTCTTCGAAGACATGGACGCACTCGGCATCGAACAGCCCGAACAGATCGCCCGCGCCACCGAAAACATCGAGGGCATGGTCGCCCTCATTGAAAAACTCGCTGCACAGGACATCGCCTACAAGGCCGAGGACGGCAGCTGGTACTTCCGCATCGCCCGCTTCCCCGGCTACGGCAAGCTCTCCAAGAAAGACCTCGACGGTATCGAAGATGGAGCGCGCGTCGACGTCGACGAATATGAGAAGGATGCGGCCCGCGACTTCGCTCTCTGGAAGGCGACCAAGCCCGGCGAAACTTCGTGGGAGACGCCCCTCGGCCCCGGCCGCCCGGGCTGGCACATCGAGTGCTCCGCGATGGCCATGAAG
>Ga0208357_1001186_pt1 | contig 19434 bp, 17 predicted proteins | sample NGESurdeep092012_6_FD_184487 | JGI IMG/M metagenome (GOLD analysis project Ga0208357, IMG submission 184487) | Arctic peat soil microbial communities from Barrow, Alaska - NGEE Surface sample F52-2 deep-092012 (SPAdes) | ecosystem: Environmental > Terrestrial > Soil > Wetlands > Peat ... | reverse complement strand
ACATCAGCGTCGTTTCTTTCTTTTCACTGCTACGTAACTTACGACAGTTAGGGTTCTCGGTATGCGATTACTCCTCACGAACGACGATGGCGTCCTCGCGCCCGGCCTGGCCGTATTAGCCCGATGCGTAGCGCAGTGGATGGACGAGGCCCCCTCGGGCGAGATTCGTGAGGCCATCATTGTCGCGCCGAACAAGAACTATTCTGGGATGTCCTCAGCCGTGGGCGACGTCTTTGAGCGACCAACGGTCAAGTACCGTCGCCACAAAATTGCCGGCGCCGAGTCCATTGTCACCTACGGACTCGAAGCACCACCTGCTCTCTGTGCGATATTGGGCTCGCTCGGCAGTTTCGATTTTCAGCCCGACGTTGTCGTCTCGGGCATCAACGCCGGGGCGAACGTCGGTCGAAGTGTCCTGCACTCGGGCACGGTGGGCGCCATTCTCACCGGTGCTCAGCTTGGACTCTCAGGTCTGGCCGTATCCGTGCAATGGGGTGATGACGTGCACTACGACACCGCCGGGGCCGTCGCCATTGAAGTACTCGACGAACTCTTTCGAGCGCCCAAGCGCACCCTGTTGAATCTCAACGTTCCCAATTTGCCGGCCGCGGAGCTGAAGGGCGTACGACGTGGCCGAGTGTCAATGGCGGGCATCGTAAAGGCCGCCGGTCCCAAAGCTGGTGGCGAAGCGCTGAGTGACGAAGGCGAATTACCGCTGCGCATTGGCGCAGCGAGTCCAGAGCTCGGTGACGTGAGCGACGAAGACCCCGACGAAGACGGCGCGCTCATTGCCGCTGGTTACGCTTCACTCACGCCTCTTCGCGGTCCTCACGAAGACGAGACCGCGATGACGTCTGACTTAATGGTCAACGCACTCGACGCAATCAGCCGGCATCTCGAAAAGCAGCGCTAATCGTCGTTTGGTCGACGACGCTGTTCTTTTAGTCGTCCGCGCGCCTTTTTGTCGTCGACGCGACGTATCTTGGCACCCTTGGTGGGTTTCGTGGCGCGACGAGGCGTGCGTGGAGCAAGCGCGATCGCCAACTTTTCTCCCAGTTGCTCGAGTGCCGCGTTTCGATTCTGTCGTTGAGATCGAAATCGACTGGCGCTCGAACGAACTACGGTGCCAAGTTCATCGACAATCCGCTGCTTTTCATAGTCCGACAGGACGTTCGATTCAAGCACGTGAAACGAGACAACAACGCGCGTCAGTGATCGATTCGCGTGCTGACCTCCGGGCCCCCCCGACGTGGTCACGCGCTGGAGGATCTCTTCGGCTGGCAAGGTGAGTCGAGTTCGAATCGTTATCGAACCGTCGTCGTTGGCGTGCGCGCCACTCACCACAACTAGCGACCTTCGGGAAAGCGCACCATAGCGAGTTGCGACGATGACGCCACGAGTTCGTCGGCCTCGTCAAAGAGTTCGAGACGCTCATCGACGAGACCCTCGGCAATCACGACCGCCCACTGGCGCGCTCGCAACCATTCACTCGTGGGTATTCGTCGAACGTACGAGGTGAGTTGCAACGTCGGCACCCAACCTGAGGAACCTATGGGAAAAGTAGCCGGAGGTAGCGCGTCACTCGCGAAGAGCAGACTCCACGCGTTCCACGACGCTTCGCCGTCGTCGAGTCGTAGCCAACCGCGCACTTCCGCCTCCAAAGAGAACTCACCAGTCCGCCACCCCGTGGAGGCTGGATCGAGGCGCTGATCGACGACGCTCATGATGTCGAGTTCGTCGCTACCGATTGACTTGCGACACTCTTCAATCGGCGCGATCTTGGGCACGTCGGCGTTTTGGTAACGCAGAGCGGCTCCTTCTTGCAAGGTGCCCAGCGTGGCCAGTGACTCACAGACCAGTAGTTCGTTCTGAAAGAGCGTCACGTGGACGAATGAGGCGCCACGACCAACGCGTCGAACTTCAGTGCGCACTTCAGCGGGACCAACCGAGGGCGAATGGACGTAGTTCGTTGCGATGGCGGTGACGTCTCGGTGCGCGGCGCCCTCGTCGCTCGCGCCCGCGAGGGCGCCCCCGCCCATAACGCACTGCAAATACCCACCGTGTGGATGGCCCATCACTGTGTAGGCGGGAGACAGATTGACCGAATAGCGTCCGGGACCAAGCGGTTCAAGTGCCGCCGCCGTTCTTAATGCGCGTCCTTCGTCGGGAGAAGTCATGGCGCAACCCTAACGGCGAAAACACGCCAACTAGTAGATTGGCTCTGCGAAAGAGGTAAAAAATGAGAGCAGTTCCCCACTTCATTAACGGCGTTGTCGTCGAAGAGGTCGGCCACTCGCCCGTCTTCAATCCCGCCACTGGCGAGGTCATCGCGAACGTACCCGTCCCGTCGCTTGACTTTATTAATGGCGTCGTCGCGAGTGCCCGCAACGCGTCAGTGACGTGGGCCCAGTCGTCACTCTCCATGCGGACCAACGTGCTCTTCTCACTGCGTCAACTCATCGTTGAACACACCGAAGAGTTGGCCTCCATCATCACGCTCGAACACGGGAAAACCATCGCTGACGCGAAAGGCGAAATCGCGCGCGCGGTGGAAAACGTGGAGTTCGCCTGTGGACTGATCGAACACCTAAAGGGCGGCTTTTCTAACCAAGTCGCGGACGGAGTTGACGTGCACACACTTCGCGAACCCGTGGGTGTCGTGGCGGCAATTACGCCCTTCAACTTCCCCATCATGGTTCCCATTTGGATGAGTGCGAACGCCATCGCGAGCGGCAACACCGTGATACTGAAACCCTCTGAGCGCGACCCCTCAGTCTCGGTACGTTTGGCGAAGCTCGTAAAAGAAGCGGGACTACCCGACGGCGTGTTTAACGTTCTCCAAGGAAACGCTACGACCGTCCAGGCTCTCCTCGAACATCCTGGTGTTGACGCCATAAGTTTTGTCGGCTCCACGCCCGTCGCTCGCCACGTCTTCGAGACCGCGAGCGCCCAGCACAAACGAGTCCAGGCGCTTGGTGGAGCAAAGAACCACATGGTCGTGCTGCCCGACGCGGACCTTGACGTGGCGGCTGACGCCGCGATCAACGCTGGATACGGATCAGCCGGCGAGCGGTGCATGGCAATCAGCGTTGTCGTCGCCGTCGGTGACGTCGCCACGCCGCTCATCGACAAGATTGCCGAACGTCTCGACCGCTTGAAGGTGGGACCCGGCGACGATCCGGGCAGTGACTTTGGCCCAGTTATCACCAAGGAACACCGCGATCGTGTCGCGAACTACGTCACGACCGCTGGTGCGGACAACATCACCGTCGTGCGCGACGGCACCACTCTCGAACTTGGTGAGGGTTTCTTCGTCGGTCCATGTCTGCTTGACGGGGTGCGCCCCGGCACGAAGGCGTATGACGACGAGATCTTCGGACCCGTCTTGGGTGTGGCGCGCGTCGCCAACTTTAACGACGCCATCGAACTCGTGAATAGCAATCCCTACGGCAACGGCGTGGCGATCTTCACGCGCGACGGGAACGCCGCTCGTCTCTTTTCTCGCCAAGTCCAGGTCGGCATGATTGGCGTGAACGTGCCGATTCCCGTGCCCATTGCGGCGTACTCCTTTGGGGGCTGGAAGAACTCACTCTTTGGTCACTCGCACATCTATGGTCCCGAAGGCTTCGCTTTTTACACGCGCGCCAAAGTCATCACCACACGCTGGCCTCAAGCCTCGGAGTCACAGATTGACCTCGGTTTTCCCACGACGCGTTAACTAATGGTTGGCGCCGCTCCCGCGTTCATCCACTGGTTCGCGATTGGCTTCAAAGAGGCCTTCGCCATGATTTGGCTGACCTGGTGGCCGCTGGTGCTCGGCTTCACGCTCTCGGGACTGGTCCAAAGCATGATTCCGCGCGACGCGCTTCGCGCGCAGTTAGGCACGACGACAGCGACGTCAGTCGCAAAAGCGTCACTACTCGGCATTATCTCCTCGTCGTGTAGTTACGCTGCGAGCGCGATGTCGCGCGCTCTTCGCGAGAGGCGCCTCATGGTCGAACTCTTTGATCTTCATGATCGCCTCGACCAATCTAGTTATCGAACTCGGGGTTCTTCTCTACCTCTTGCTCGGGTGGCAGTTCGTACTCGCTCAATTCGTTGGCGGCGTCGTGATGGTGATCTTGCTCGCGCTCACGACTCGCGTGATCTTCAGCGCACGTCGCCAAGATCAACTCATGCAAAGAGTCTTGCTCGACGCGCCACCTAATGAGCACGCCGCGGGCTCGACGTGGCGAGAGCGAATTCACCATAAGGAGAACTTCACGCGCGCCGCTCGATTCACTATGGGTGATCTCACAATGTTGCGCAAGGAACTTCTCGCGGGTTTCTTGGTAGCGGGCTTTATCAGCGTGCACGTACCAACGTCGTGGTGGAGTCACATCTTTGTGAGTGGACACGGTGCGTGGACGGTCGTCGAAAACGCTCTTCTCGCGCCCTTGGTCGCGGTCATCGCGTTCGTGTGTTCAGTGGGCAACATTCCTCTCGCCGCCGCGTTATGGATGCACGGCGTGGCTTTTGGTGGCGTGATCGCCTTCATTTTCGCGGACCTTATTGCTTTTCCGCTGCTCGCGATCTATCGCCGCTTTTACGGTGGCGCGTCGGCCTGGCGTCTCTTCGTACTTCTTTGGTTCGTCATGAGCGTCGGCGGATTGCTCGTGAACGGCCTTTTTCACGTGGCGCACCTCGTACCCTCAACCCACCAGGTGCGTGCACTGAACGGTGACTTTCCCCTCGGATCAACGCTCGTGCTCAATATTCTCGCGACGTTGGTACTGATCTACGTATGGTGGCTCGCGCGTTCAACCCGCGTAAGTTCGCAAAGCGCGACTGACCCGATCTGTGGCATGAGCGTTGATACATCGTCGCCCGCCGCGACGTACGTGCTGGACGGTGAGACCTTCTACTTCTGCTCACCGCGCTGTCGCGAGCGATTCGAGCGCCAACACGCGAAGAATGCTGTCGTCACCATGGCCGAAGACCTCGAGGGTGACCAGGTCGATCCGGTCTGTTCGATGCGCGTGTCGTCGACAAACGCGCTCCAGGCTACCGGCCCGGACCAGGTGACCTACTATTTCTGCAGCGAGGGGTGTCGATCGACTTTCCTCGGTGGTTCACGCCCTCTGGCGAGCCAACCAATCGAGTTAGGACGAAAAGCAACAGATGAGTAAACAACACACCAGCGTGAGGGCCTACGGCATCCTCGAACACGACGACAAAGTGTTGCTCGTTCGCTCGAGTAGTCCCCAGATCAAACCTCCTCTGTGGTGGCTACCCGGTGGCGGCATTGACTTTGGCGAATCGCCCGAACAGACGCTGTTGCGTGAGTTCCAAGAAGAGACTGGTCTTGAAATCAAGGATCCACTGTTGCACGACGTCATAAGTGACGTGCGGCGCCGTCCCAACGGGGACCGCATTCACACCGTTCGCGTGTTGTACACCGTCACGCTCGTGAGTGGAGAACTACGCCACGAAGCCGAAGGAACGACCGACCAGGTCAAGTGGTTTCAACTGGACGAACTTGATGGCGTCAATGTGGCCGAGTACGCCGGGCGCGCCATTCAGAGCGTGTTGTCGAAGTAGATCGCGGGCATCTCGCGCTTTAAGAGTTTGCCAGCCGGATTGCGCGGCAACGGCTCACTGGTAAAAGCCACGCGGGTCGGAATCATAAAAGCCGCAAGTCGCGTCGCGAGAAAACTCCGTAGCGCTTCAACACTCAGCGACATATCTTGGCGAACCATGATCGCGGCCGCGACCTCTTCACCAAGGCGTTCGTTGGGCATGCCAAAGACGGCAGCTTCGTAGACCGCCGGATGCTCGTAGATCGCTGACTCCACTTGAGCGCAGTAGACGTTCTCGCCAGCTCGAATAATCATGTCCTTGGCCCGGTCTTCGATGTAGAGGAATCCCTCCTCACTCACGTGACCCAAGTCGCCCGTGCGAAGCCAACCCGCCGCGATCGCCTCAGCTGTTGCTTCGGGTTTACGCCAGTAGCTCTTGATCATCGTCGGCGACTTCAACCAGATTTCGCCACTCTCGCCAACGCCAACTGAATTCAACGAGTCGTCTCGTACGTCAACGTCCATCACGATGGTGGGCACGCGCCCCGTTGACGTGGGGTGCGAGAGATAGTCTTCCCCGTAATTTCCCGGTCCGTACGCGTTGGTCTCGGTCATGCCGTAGCCGAGCGTCGGTTGACCCTTCTTGAAGGATGTACCCACGCGCGCGACCAACGTCGGAGGAGCGGGCGCACCCCCACCACCCACGGCGCTCAGCGAGGACGTGTCGTACATAGAGAAACTCGGCGACTCCATGAGATCCCACGACTGGGTCGGAACGCCAACAAAGCTCGTGACCTTGTGGCGTTCAATCAACTCGAGCGCTCGCTCGGGGTCCCACTTGTACATCATCACCAGTTTGAAGTGCCACGAAAAGCACGACATCATGACTGGAATACAGCCCGTGACGTGAAAGAGTGGCACGATCAAGATAAAGCACGGCGCCAGTCCACTGCCATCGATGTCGGCGCCGCGACGAGCGGCTTGAATGGCCGCTCCCGATGAAAACGACATGATCGCCTGACAGATAGCGCCGTGGGTTGAAACCGCGCCCTTTGGAAATCCGGTGGTGCCCGAGGTGTAAAGGATGGTGGCCTCGGTGTCGGCGTCAAGTTCGACGTCGGGCATCGCGACGCCTGTCACCACCACGTCGCTCCAGCGCTCTACCGCGTCATCGTAGGACGTCGCTTCATTGAGTCGAACACCGAGCATCCGGACTCCGGCCTTCACACACGGCGTCGTAGCCCGCTGAATCCGTTCGTTGTCGCCAATATAGACCGAGAGCTCCGAGTCGTTGATGGCGTAGTCGAGTTCGTTCTCGGTCCACCAAGAGTTCAGCGACACCGAGATCGCGCCCACCGAAATGATCGCCGCGAAGGAGATGACCCATTCGGGGTAGTTGCGCATCGCAATACCGACGCGGTCACCCTTCTTGATCCCGTAGTGGTGCACGAGGGCGTAACCCAGGGCGTCCACCTCGTCCATGACGCGCTTGAAACTCCACTCTTCGTCCTCGTAGACCATGAAGGTGGCGTCAATACCGCGCGCTAGGTCAAAAAACTGGCGAACGTTGGCTGGCGAGTTCTTAAAGACCCGATTCGTTACACCGTTACGTTCAACTTCGATAACTTCAAAAGGCTGTCCGGGCGCGGCGACTTCCGCGATCGCGTCTTTAATACTGCGCACCGACTACCCCCATGAACTCGTACTCCTATGCAGATCCCTCGAACTACTACACCACATGAAGCGACCACTGTCGCACCAACGCGGCCACCGCACGCGCCACCACGTCGTGACGTTGAACGCAGACTCTACACTTCGCGGTATCACCCTCAGAAAGGACCACCATGCTGGCTTCGAACTATCCGTTATTGGACGTGTTCATCTCAACGCTGTATTTCGTTGGATTTATCTTTTGGATCATGCTCGCGTTTCACGTGTTCGCCGACCTCTTTCGAAGCCACGATCTCAGCGGAGGGTCGAAAGCGCTGTGGGTACTTTTCATCTTGATCTTGCCTTTGGTGGGCTGCTTGCTCTACGTCATCATCCGAGGCGGCTCAATGCATGAACGTCAGGTTCAGGTGGTTCAAGCTCAACAAAAAGCGTTCGAAGACTACATTCGCCACGTCGCGAACACCAAGGAGTGAGCGGCGCTGGCGAAACGTCAGTGCGTGGGAGAGAGCGTCGACTTGAGAGCGGACGCCTTCTGGGCCATGCGCTCGACGGACTCGGCGATCTTCGCCTTCACGTTGACCAAATCGACGCGAGCAATTTCGGCCTCCTTGGTGAGGCCCTTTAGATGTTCAATGTCCCAAAGACTAAGTACGGGCGTCAGCACGTCACCGAGGTATTGACCCAGCCCGTAGATGCCCTCTTTGGCGATTCGTACCGCGTGTCGAGTGAAACTCGGAATGCCCGTCCCGGGCATGGCGAAGGTGCTGACCTGTTTTGACACAGCAATCATCATCGCTGATGGATCGATAGCGAAGGCCGCCAAAGTGAGGTCGCGATAAAAGAGGTAGTGCTTCGTCTCGTCACCGGCAATCAGCGCGAGGACGTTGCGACCGATCTTGTCGTCTTTGGGTAGTTTCGCGCCGGTGTTGCGGTGCGCGATCTGCGTCGCGCGCTCTTGAAACGAGACGTAGGAGATTAATTCGGCGAACGTGGCGGGATGGGGTACTTCACCCTTTTGCATCTGCACGCGACGGCCGTCTTCGAGCAGCGTGGGATTGATGCATCGACTGATGTGCACCCAGTCGCGCATAACCATGGCGTGGCGATTCTCTTCCATCGTCCACTGACAGGACCAGTCACGAATGGGGTGACCCATGGGCGCGTGTTCCAAAATGGCGTCGGTGTAGTACGGAAGATTGTCCTCAGTGAGGAGATTGACGTAGATGGAACTTCGTACGCCGTCACCGAGAGGATAGTCCTCGGGTGACCACGGACGATCGTTGAAGTTCTCGCCTTCGCCCCAGTTGATCTGCTCGTGGGGGTACCAGAGACGTGGGGCTTCGAGGTGGCGGTTGTAAAGACGCTCAACGTCGGGAGCAATCTCTTCTAAAAGGTCAACGCGGCTCTTCGCCAAACGAGTGCTCAAGTTGTAATACCTCTCCAAGCGCAACGCGCGTACGTCCTAACCATAACCTTCCAAGGGATCGGTGCTTTATCGCTCTTGTGATTCGTCGCACAAAGGTACTCAGGTATCCTGGTGAACTTGTGAAACTCATCGATACGCTCGTTCCGGTTGACTTTCGATCGTCAGTACGCGGCCCCCTACGCCGTTTCTACATCTGCACGTTCATTGGCTGCATTGGCAACGGCCTCACCCTCTCGCTCTTCGTTATCTACCTCCACAACGTGCGTCATTTCTCGACGAGCTTCTCGACTTTATTACTCGCGCTCTCAGCGGTCGTAGGGCTCGCGGCGGCGCCGCTCTGGGGTACGTTCACCGATCGATTGGGACCAGTGCGCGTCATCCTCTTCGCCTACGCCGCTGACGCCATTGCGTTGGTGTTCTGGGCATTCGCGCACACGCACGAGCAGGCCATACTCGCGGCGTTGCTGCTCGCTACGTTTGGCGGCGGCGGCTGGGGTCCTATGGCCACGATGCTCAGTCGACTCGTCTCACCAGAACATCGCCAACGCGCTTTTGGATTTAACTTCATGCTCGTAAACCTTGGTATTGGCTTTGGCGGACTTATCTCGGCGAGCGTCGTGAACCTCCAACGTCCCGACACCTTCGTCGTGTTGTACATCTTCAACGCTGGCGTCACGGTCTTAGCTGGTCTCTACTACGTGACCCTTCGTAAACACGGTGGCGCGTACAAAGAACACCACGACGATCCGGTCAAGAGCGCTCAGGGTTGGCGCGAAGTCATAAAAGACTCGCGAATGATTCGCTACGTCATTGGCTCGGTCTTCTTGATGATCGGAGGGTACGGCTCACTGGACGCTGGCTTAAGTCTCTTCGTCGTGAACAACCTCAAACTCTCCGTGCACGTCATTGGCGTCATCTTCTTTTTCAACACCTCAACGATTGTCCTCGCCCAACTCTGGGTGCTCAATCGCATTGAAGGAAAGAGTCGCACGCGCGTCCTAGGAGTCGTGGCGGCCTTTTGGTTCCTGTTCTGGCTCATTCTCGAATTGACTCTGACGATTCCAGCGTCGGCCTCGATCGCCATGTTGTGTCTCGCGATGATCGTCTTCGCCATCGGCGAGACGATGCTGCAACCCGTTGGTTCAGCGATCGTCAATGACATCGCGCCAGAACACCTGCGTGGCCGCTACAACGCCGCCGCGGGACTCTCGTGGGGTATCTCGGGATCTCTCGCTCCGGCCATCACCGCTCTGTACTTCAGCGTGCATCTCGGAAACTGGTGGCCCATTGGTACGGGCATCACCGCACTCGTAGGCGGGGCGATGATGATGAACCTGCGTCGTCACATCAGCGCGAGTGCCGACGGACGAGTCACGGCCTAATAAAGAGGCCCTTCTCCGTTCTTCAGCTATGGCTTCACGACCTCTGACCAGCGCCATTGTGGTGAAAGTCTTTACGCTGACTGGACATGAGTAAGTAGGGCAGTGAAAGGCAGGTCACCATGAAGTCAGTCGCGTCGGCACTCGCGGTTCTGGGGTTGGTTGTGACTGGTTTCGTCGTGGGAGGTCCCGCGCTCTTAAGCGCCACACCCGCCTCGGCCGCTACTGCGAAAGCATGTAAGCCAACACACATCAAGGTGTCACATGGCCACTCTGACGGCACCGCCGGAACGATCTACTACCCCATTGTGTTTACCAACACGGGCGCGACGTGCACCCTCTTTGGCATTCCCGAGCTTCAGCCCGTCACTGACTCAACGAAAAAGACAGTCGGACCGATCTCGCGCAATCTGTCCGTGGGCGAAATGGCCGCGATGCACACGCTCGCCAAGGGCCAATCCGTGAGCGACGCGTTCGGCGTCGTCGAGACGGGCAACTACACAGCGTCAACCTGCGTAGCGCGCAAGGCCCAAGGAGTGCTCGTGACATTGGGCTCTTTCGTGATCTCGCGATACGTCGTTCTTCCGATTACGGTGTGCACTAAGCGCGCAAGTACGACGACTCGCTTAGTCGCGCCAGGCGTTACTGGCAACTAAGAACATCTGGAACTATCACGTTCCGAAGTTCCAGCCAGTTCCCTCTTCGTAGCGATGGAGAATGTTCTTCGCGATGAGAATCTTGTGCACCTCATCGGGACCGTCGGCTATGCGCAGCACTCGCGCGGTCAGGTACATCTGCGCCAACGGCAAGTCGTTGCTCACGCCGGCGCCGCCCCACACTTGAATCGCGCGGTCGACGACGCGGTGAAAGGCCGCGGGCACGAAGACTTTGATCGCCGAGATGGCCGTGCGCGCGTCAGGGTCAGCGTTGGCGACTTTCTCCGCGGCGTTGATCGTCATGAGGCGAGCGGCCTGGAGATCCATGTAGCTGTCGGCGATGAAACCCTGGATGAACTGCTTGTCACGCAGTAATCCGCCGTGTACTTCGCGCACGAGTGTGCGCTCGACCATGAGATCGAAGGCGCGCCACATCTGGCCGATCGAGTTCATGCAGTGATACACCCGTCCGGCGCCGAGTCGATCTTGCGCCGCTTGATGACCCTGGCCGACAAGGCCCAGCGTGTTCGTGAGCGGGACGCGCACGTTTTCGTACTTAATCTCACAGTGATCAGACGTCGCGTGACCAAAGATGCCGATGCCGCGCACGATATTGACCCCCACGGTGTCGGTTGGAACAATGATCTGGGTCATGCGACCCGACGCGGCGAACTCCCCGGTGGGATCGTTCGCTCGACACATGACGATGAAAAAGTTAGCGTCGATGCCATTCGAGGTGAACCACTTGTGTCCGTTGATGACCCAGTCGTCACCGTCTCGCACCGCTTCGGTGGCGATGGAGCGCGGATCGGAGCCGGCGTGATCTGGCTCGGTCATTGAAAATCCTGACTCCATCTCACCGGCGATAAGTGGTAACAACCATTTGGCTTTCTGCTCGTCAGTTCCGTACTTGACCAAGATGCTCGCGTTGCCCGAGTTGGGCGCCGCGATACCGAACAACGATGACGCGCCCACGGCGTACGCGAGGATCTCGTACATGTAGGCCAACTCCAAAAAGTCCAAACCAGCGCCGCCGTACTCCGTTGGTAGATGCGGCGCCCAGAGACCGGCGGCAAAGACCTTGGCCTTGATCTGTTCTCGAACCGCGATACTGTCGCGCCGTGCGGACTCTTGTTCGTCGTGGCTGAGGTCGCGCCCCCGGCGCGAACGCCACAGTACGTCTTCATTGGGCAGTATCTCGTTGTTGATCAATTCAGCGGTTCGACGGCGCAGATCGTTGATGCGTGGACTGAGTCCCGGTATTGCGGTGACGTTGATGGCCATGGCGTTCTCCTAGAGGTGTCCTCTTGAATCTAGGTGCACCCGCTCGTGTGCTCAAAAGTACGAAGATTCGATAAGTTCGCGTCGTGAAGTTCGCTCGTGTCGATCCGACCAATGACGGAAACTTTGACGCGTGGTTCGGCGTGCTCCAACGCTCTGAGATCTTGCGTGACCTTGGAGAAGGCCGAGGCTGGCACCCCGACGAGTGGCGAGCGCGCGCACTCAACGAGTCCGCTCCGGCCTACTACCAACTCTTCTCCTACGGCGAGGCACTTGACCACCCGGTCGCCGTCGGCTCATTAGAAGTGACGCGCATCGACAACTTGCACTGGATTCGAGGTGACCTCTTCGTGGATCCGACGCAGCGCCGCCATGGCTACGGGTCAGCACTACTTGGACACCTCGAGGACGCAGCGTGCGCGCTCGGGCGAACCGCGATCTTGTTCTGGGTCATAGAAGGGGGCCACGAGCGTGGAGAGGGTCCAAATCGAAGCTTCGCGACACTGCACGGCTACGACGTGGTTGAAGAGTACGTTCGCCGCGATCTCGCGTGGCCGCGACCCAACGGTGAGCTTGACCGCCTGCACGCTCAGTGGTCGCCTTTCGCGAGCGCCTACGCGATCCTCTCCTGGCGAGGACCAACGCCAGAGAGCGTGGTGCAGGGACGAGCACACTTAAGTGCCGTCATGCCCGTTGAAGTTCCTGACGCGGGTTTTGGCTTAGAGGAAGAGACGTGGAACGCCGAGCGGGTTCGCCACCATGAAAACGAGACCAACGAGATGGGCCGCGATCTTCTGGTCGCCGCGGCTCGCCACCTCGAGAGCGGCGAGCTCGTGGGCTTTAGTGAACTTACGGTCTCTCGTGCACAACCTGACACCGCGTACCAGTGGGACACGTTGGTGCTGCGCGCATACCGCGGTCACCGACTCGGCGGTCTCATGAAAATTGCCACGATGCGAATGCTCCTGGGCGCCGAGTACGAAACGCGACGGATTACGACTTTTAATTCAGCGATCAACGAGCCGATGATCGCGGTGAACGAAGCTCTCGGCGCCATCGAGGCGGGCGGAATCGTGACGTGGCGCAAGCAACTTATCTGACTCGAGGCGTCCACCTCGAAAATGGATGGCCCGTTGCAACGACTTCGAGACAGTGGCGTCAGAGTTTCTGTGTTCCCGGAACACGTACCTTGTGCCACTGACGACCTTCGTCGGTGGTGCGAAGTAGCGAAGAGTTCGAGCTGTACTGGTTCTCGATGAGCCAACCATCATTTGTGTTGTCAAAGACAACGAGACCACCTGGGGGTGCACCCTTCACGTAGGAAGGGTTCATCAGCACAGTGTCACTGGTGAGATCGAACCACGAAGCGCCGCCGTTGTTGGTCTCGAGGATCTCCTTTTGGTACGTAAGTCGCCACTGTGTCGCCGTGACGAGATCGATCGCCCACGGCAAACGCTTTCCGGGTGGATAGACCGGATGGAACGACCGGCCTCCGTCACTGGTCACGTAAATCGCCGAGTAACTGCCGCCGCCGTAGGTGACCGCCCCTCGTAAGCCGTTGAACACGGGCAGCCCAGTAAATCCACCGCCGCCCAGTGGGACTGGCGATGGTTCCTCCACCTTTTGAGGGGCCCAGGTAACACCACCGTTGGAGGTCTCGTAGATGATCGCCCCGGTGCCGCCATTACAGAGGAAGAACACGAAGCCCTTCGCCGCGTTCTCGAAGTAAATGCTCTTGTCACAGGCAAAAGGAATCGAACCAGGCGACGTCGAGGCCGACGACGCGCCGCTCTGAAAGATCTTGTGCCAGCTCGCGCCACCGTCAGTGGTTCGGTAGATGCCAATCGGCATCGACCCTCCAGCACCCCACAACTGTGAGCACGTTCCGTCCTGCGCCGTGACGAACTCCAACGAGCAACCAGACGGGGGCAATACTCCAACTCGTAGCCAGTGCAGTCCAGCGTCGCTCGTCGTTTCGAGAGTCTGAGGGCCTTTTCCAGCGCCTCCCTCAATCAGCCACGCGCGCGTCGCTGAGAGCGCGAAGAAACCATTAATCCAGTGGGAGCCTCCATCGACTCGCAGGTTGGGCGGCGTGACGTTCGTCCAAGTCTTTCCCGCATTTGCCGTCAACTCAATGTCTTGTCCGCCGCCGCTCAACTTCACTTCATTCGTCGTCCAGACCCACAGAATGCGCGGACCAAAGGGTACGACCTGATCAATACTTTGTCCGCCGAGGACAGTAATCGCCGCGAGGTTCGTTGGTCCGGTGGACGAACCGTTTTTCGGACTCGAGGTTTTGACGCGAGGAGGTGACGTAGGGTGCGTTGTGCCGCCACTGCCTTGCCAGACGACGATGCCCGCAACAAGCACAATGAGTGATGCGACGGTGTAGCGAAGGCGGCGGCGGCGCATCTTCACTCGGGCCTCTTTGATCAAGAGTTCGCCGGCGTCGGGCAGAGTCTGCGAGTTCGGCTCACGAATCAGTGTCAACGTCATCCCTACTCCACGTTCTGCATGAAATTAATAGTACTATTCAAAATAGTACTATGAAGACGCTGAGAGTCAACAAAAAAGATCCGGTATCTCTCCACGAACAGGTGGCCGCGGAGATTCGTCGAGCCATCGCCGAGGGCGAGGCCGTCGAAGGTGAGCGTCTGCCGCCGGCGGTGGACCTCGCGACAGTGCTCGGGGTAAACAAAAACACGGTCATTCGCGCTTTGCACATCCTTCGAGACGAAGGTCTGCTCGACTTCACACGAGGTCGTGGCGTTCGAGTTGTTGGAACACCCCAACGCGGCGCGGTGATGAGGCGTATTGACGAACTGCTCGACTACGCGAGGTCCCAGGGATACCGAAGCGACGAAGTCGTTGCGCTGATTCAAGCTCACCGGTGAGGTCGCGTCTCATTTAACTCACGTGGTGTTCGCCAAGTTGGTCGCGCCGCGCACGATAGATCGCACCACCCGCACGGTCGCGGTCGTTGGCCGAGTCTCTTGACCCGATCCCAAACCTCGCGCGTGGATGCGACACAAAGAGAAATGCCTCCTCCGGCCAAGGCCAGGAGGAGGCACACTCGATTCTCAATTTCGCCAGTAGATCCTAAATTCGATCCACCACGTGAGCTACATCAAAGGAAATCCAAGGGTCCAACTTTTGCGTGTAAAGTTGCATCCGAGATGCAGTGGAGCCTTCTCCAATTTGCACTGAATCCCTGCGATTGTCTCTGATTCGTCCTATGGGTCTTATTTCAACCGGGTTGACTATGCGCTTATATTGTGCACCGTTATTTTAGTATATGGCTTTTTGCTAAAATAAAGGGGTTACTAGGAGGCAGTTATGTCGGGAACAGATCGTGCAGGATACAACGTTAAGCAGACGGGTGGCTTTTCCGCGTATATCCCCAGTCCGCTGCCCCCAGCACCAGAGTTGGACCTCAGGCGCCTCGTCGGCGCCCTTTCTACGGCCGATCAGGCACTTGGTCGCCTAGACGGGGCAACGCGCCTTCTTCCCGACGCTGACCTGTTCTTGGCGATGTACGTTCGGCACGAAGCGTTACTTAGTTCTCAGATCGAGGGAACCGACTGCACCCTCGACGACGTGCTCGCCTTCGAGCTCGACAAAGCGTCCGCCGATGTACCAGGAGTTGACGTACAAGAGGTCGTCAACTACGTCGCGGCACTGAACTATGGAATTGCGCAACTTTCGTCTCTGCCGATCAGTGGCCGGCTCTTGCGCGGAGTCCATCAGCACTTACTGCGAGAAGGACGGGGTTCGGAGAAGTCCCCCGGCGAGTTTCGCCGGACCCAGAACTGGATTGGGCCCACGGGCTGCTCTCTGGACAAGGCAACGTTCGTCCCACCGCCAGTAGAGCAGATGCTCTCAGCGGTAAGTGACCTCGAGAAGTTCATCGATGCTTCGAAAGAGCGTCCTGAAGTCTTGCCACTGTTGATTGTTTGTGGCCTGGTGCACGCGCAGTTCGAGACGATCCATCCCTTCCAAGACGGTAACGGGCGAATTGGACGTTTGCTTATTACCCTTCTCCTTTGTGAGCGCGGTGCGCTTGAAGCTCCAGTGCTGTACTTGAGCACGTACCTTCGCCGCCACCGCTCGCGCTATTTCGACCGACTTACCGACGTTCGTTTCGAAGGTGATTGGGAATCTTGGTTGGAGTTCTTCCTCCACGGGGTTGCAGAAACGGCAAATGACGCTGCCGAAACCGCGCAACAGCTTCATTCGATGCGTGAGGACCATCGACACCGACTTGAGAAAGTCGGCGGGCGCGCGAACGATTTTGCCTTCCTCGACTGTCTTTACACGCAACCGCTCGTCAATGCGAAGTGGGTTGGTCAGGCCATCAACGTCACTCCCGCCACAGCAAACAACGTCCTCACCCGATTTGAACAATCGGGAATCCTGCGCGAGATCACTGGCTACGCTCGAAATCGAGTATTTCGCTACGACGAGTATCTGTCCCTCTTCGATCAGCACGACGGGGATGATCTGAGTGACGAGACCGTGGCGTAGTACCACGCAAAGAGACGATCAAACTCGTCTGATGTTCAAGGCAACTCGACTGAATCTCGGATGCAACCGTACTGAAGTTCGAGTGAAATTCCCACTGAAGTTCGAGCGCAACTTGGCATTACGAACAGCCACTCGTCGCGCCGCACGTCGAACAGACGTAGCACGAGCCCGCACGCTGCATTGAGTTACCGCACTGGTAACACATGGGCGCGTCACGTTGTTCGGAACGACCGAGCAGCGACGGCGTCGGCGCATGCTCGACGGGCTTGTCCGTAATCTCCAAGAGACCGGCTTGCATCGGCAAGTTGATCGTGGGGGTTGCTTGTTCCACAATCTCTGGCAACGTGGGCTGAATGCGCTCACTCGTTGAAAGCACGCCAAGCTCTTCGCGCTCACTTGGGCTTAAGTAGTCAAGCGCCAAGCGACGAAAGATGTAGTCCACCAGCGACGTCGCGATACGAAGATCCGCGTCGTCGGTCATGCCCGAAGGTTCGAACTTCATGTTCGCGTACTTGCGCACGAAGGTCGCGAGCGGCACACCGTGCTGCAAGCCAAGACTCACCGAGATGGAGAACGCGTCCATAATGCCCGCGAGCGTCGAGCCCTGCTTGGCGACCTTGATGAAGACCTCACCCGGACGGCCGTCTTCGTACTCTCCGACTGTGACGTACCCTTCACAGTCCGCAACGCGGAAGGAGAACGTCGAGGAGAGTCGACGTCGCGCGAGCCGCTCACGAACCGCACCAACGACGACGTCAGGGCTGGCGCTGCGCGCACTCTCAAGCGCCGACTCGAGCTTGGCGATCTGCGCGTAGAGGTCGACGACTTCGGCGGCGTCAACATTCGTGTCGATAAGTGGCGTGCTCTGACCTTCACCATCTTTCTTCGCCGTTGAGAGGGGCTGACCGACCTTGCAGTTGTCGCGGTAGATCGCGACAGCCTTAATGCCGAGTCGCCACGCGTCGAGGTGCAGGTTCTCGACGTCTTCGATTGTCGCGTCTTCGGGCATGTTCACCGTCTTAGAGATCGCGCCCGAGATGAAGGGCTGCACGGCACCCATCATGCGAACGTGACCCGAATAGTGAATGGTGTTGTCACCCATTGAACACGCGAAGACCGGCAAGTGCTCAGCCTTTAGGGCCGGAGCGCCCACGATGGTCTTGTGCTCGTCGATGTAGGCAATGATGACGTCGTTTTCCGCCTGGGTGTAGCCCAACTTCTCTAGCGCACGGGGCACTGTCTGGTTGACGATGGACATATTGCCGCCACCCACGAGCTTCTTGAACTTCACGAGTCCAAGGTCTGGTTCGATGCCCGTGGTGTCACAGTCCATCAAAAGACCAATGGTGCCCGTCGGCGCGAGCACGGTGGCTTGCGCGTTACGGGTACCGTGACGAGCGCCTAGGTCCACAGCCTCTTCCCACGCGCGCTGCGCGGCTTGAAGGATGTCGGCGGGTGCCTTGGTGTCGTCGATCTGGTACGACGCATCTCGGTGCATGCGCAGCACGTTGATCATCGGCTCAGCGTTCTCGGCGTAGCCCTCGTGAGGGCCCATCCGACCCGCGGTGCGCGCACTCGTCACGTAGGCGTGTCCCGTCATGAGTGCAGTAATGGCGGCAGCCCATGCGCGACCCTCGTCGGAGTCGTAGGCGAGACCTGAGGCCATGAGGAGCGCTCCGAGGTTGGCGTAGCCGAGACCTAGTTGGCGGAACTTTCGTGAGTTTTCGCCAATCTTCTCCGTTGGGTAGTCAGCGGCGCCGACGATGATCTCTTGGGCACTGAAGAGCACCTCAACGGCACTCTTAAAGGCGTCAACGTCAAAACGCCCGTCGGTGCGCAGGAACTTCAAGAGGTTGATGCTCGCTAAGTTGCACGCTGAGTTGTCAATGTGCATGTACTCAGAGCACGGGTTCGAACCATTGATGCGGTCGGTGTTGGACGACGTGTGCCACTTGTTGATCGTGGTGTCGAACTGCAGTCCGGGGTCCGCGCACTCCCAGGCCGCGCGAGCGATCTGGCGCCAGAGGTCGCGCGCCTTCATCGAGCGAACCGTCGTGTTGCCGTGACGAGCGGTCAAGTTCCAGTCGCTGTCGGTAAGGACGGCTTCCATGAACTCATCAGAGACGCGCACAGAGTTGTTGGCGTTTTGGTACTGAATCGAATTGATGTCCCTACCATCGAGGTCCATGTCAAAGCCCGCGTCGCGCAACGCGCGTGCCTTCTTCTCTTCGTGGGCCTTGCACCAGACGAACTCTTCGATGTCGGGGTGGTTGGCGTCAAGGATGACCATCTTCGCGGCGCGACGAGTTTTACCACCGGACTTGATGGTGCCGGCTGACGCGTCAGCGCCTCGCATGAACGACACAGGCCCACTCGCGGTACCGCCGCCTTCGAGGCCTTCAGCGCTCGAGCGAATCTTTGAGAGGTTCACGCCCGCGCCCGAACCACCCTTGAAGATGATGCCCTCTTCGGTGTACCAATTCAGAATCGATCGCATCGAGTCTTCGACAGCGAGAATGAAGCAGGCACTGCCTTGCTGAGGAACGTCCTTCACGCCGATGTTGAACCAGACCGGTGAGTTGAAGGCGGCTTTTTGGGTGATCAGCAAGTGCTTGAGTTCGGCGCGAAACGTCTCCGCCTCCTCTTCGTCAACGAAATAGTCGCGCTCAATACCCCACGTGGCAATCGTGTCGACGATGCGGTCTACGACCTGCTTCAACGAGGTCTCGCGCTCGGAGGTGCCGAGCGTGCCACGGAAGTACTTCTGGGCGAGAATGTTCGTCGCGTTAAACGACCACGTGGCCGGCACTTCAACGTTGAGCTGCTCAAAGGCCACCGTTCCATCGCGGAAGTTTGAGATGCGCGCGTCGCGACGATCCCAGACCACTTCGTCGTAAGGATGACGATCCTCAGTTGTAAAAAACCGACGAAGTCCAATT
>Ga0208357_1001185_pt1 | contig 19436 bp, 16 predicted proteins | sample NGESurdeep092012_6_FD_184487 | JGI IMG/M metagenome (GOLD analysis project Ga0208357, IMG submission 184487) | Arctic peat soil microbial communities from Barrow, Alaska - NGEE Surface sample F52-2 deep-092012 (SPAdes) | ecosystem: Environmental > Terrestrial > Soil > Wetlands > Peat ... | reverse complement strand
GGAATCGCATCAGCCGCAGGGCGTCATCGACTTCTCTTCCAACGACTATCTCGGGCTCTCCACGAATCCGCAGGTGGTGGCGGCGTTAGCGCGCGCGACGCGCGTGGGTTCGGGCGGCGCGAGGCTCTTGGGCGGACGCCATCGCGAACATTCGCTTTTGGAAGAAGAGCTGGCGGCTTGGTTAGGCCGCGAGCGCGTCCTGCTGTTTTCGTCGGGATATTTGGCCGCGCTGGGCGCGATCGCGACGCTGGGCGGCCTCGTCGAACGAATCTACTCCGACGCGCTCAACCACGCGTCGTTGATCGATGGTATCCGCGCGACCGGCTTGCGGCGGACGATCTACCCGCACCGGCAGTTGCCGGCGTTGCCGGCGGCCCACCCGCCGGCGGCGATCGTGAGCGAGTCCTTGTTCTCCATGGACGGCGACAGCGTTAGCGTGCGGTCGCTGTTGACCGGAATCGGCGAGGACGACGTGCTGTTGCTCGACGAAGCGCATGCGTTGGGCGTGTATGGCCCCAGCGGCGCCGGTTTGGCATACGGCGTCGCCGATCCGCGGATCGTGATTCTCGGCACGCTCTCCAAGGCGCTCGGCGGAATGGGGGGTTTTGTCGCGGGTCCCGAGCGGACGATCGAACTCATGATCAACACCGCGCGCACGTTCGTCTTCGATACCGCGTTGCCGCCCGCGTTGGCACTGGCCGCGCGCATCTCGCTGACGATCGCGCGCAAGGCCGACGATCGTCGGTCCCGCTTGGCCGAACTGGCGGAGCGCCTGCGCGACGGATTGGCCGCCGCCGGCGCGATCGCCGCCGGGGATCGCCAGTCGCCGATCGTTCCGGTCATCCTAGGGGGCGAACGGCGCGCGCTCGAGGTCGCGCGGGCGTTGTACGAAGCGGGGAGTTACGCGCCGGCGATTCGCCCTCCCACGGTTCCCGCTGGCACGTCGCGTCTGCGTATCTCGTTGCGCAGCGACATCGCCACCAAACACGTCGACCGCCTGATCGAGCACATCGCCGGATGTCTGGCTACTTCGTAACCGGAACCGACACGGACGTCGGCAAGACGCGCGTCGTCGCAACCCTGGCGCGCGCGCTGCGCGAACGTAACGGCAAGCCGACGATCGTGAAATGCGTACAGACCGGATGCGAGCCGGGCGTACCCGGCGACGCCGCGCGAGCGGGCGCGCTGGCCCAGTCCCGCTTTGTCGAGTTGGCGCGCTTCGCCAAGCCGGCCGATCCCTGGTCGGCCGCATTGGCCCAAGGCGCGCCACCGCTCGCGGCGGCGGATCTGGCGGCGGCGATCGGGCGAATCGCCGGGATGCTGGTCGTCGAAGGCGCCGGCGGCATCGCCGTGCCGCTCAACGCCGACGAAACCTTGGCCGACGTCGCGCGGCTGTGCGGGCTGGAGACGATCGTCGCGGTGGGTTTGCGCCTGGGGTGCATCAGCCACGCTCGGCTGACCCTGGCGTACTGCGAGCGCGCGGGATTGCGCGTCGGAGGCGTCGTGCTGGTCGAACGCTGGAGCCCCGTCGAGCCCGATTACCGCGAGGATGTCGAACGTGCGTTGCAGGACAAGGCGCGCGTGTTGGGCATACTGCCGTTCTGCGCCGACGAGCCCGCCGCCGTGACGGCCGGCGTTTCAACGTTTTCCACCCTCATCGACCAGGCCGAACGGAAAGATCAGTGACCAACCCAACGATCGTACGCGCGCGCGCCGGCGCGCTGATAAGAAACGTCCCCGCATCGCGCGAGCTGCTGTTCGAATTGGCATCGCTGCCGTCGTCCGATGTCGCCGATCTGCTCGCGCTGGCCGACGAGGTGCGGACCCAGTACTGCGGCAACGGCATCGCCGTCGAAGTGCTGTACAACGCCAAGAAAGGCGGCTGCTCGGAAGATTGCAATTTCTGTTCGCAGAGCGCGCGTTACGCCAGCGACGTCGATCCCGAGCCGCTGTCGTCGGTGGAAGGTTTCGTCGAGGCTGCGCGAGCGGCGCACGCGCGCGGGGCCGGCGAGTTCTGCGTCGTGGTGGCCGTGCGCGGACCGTCGAACAAGTTGATCGAACGCGTCTGCGAAGCGACCCGCGCGATCAAGGCCGAAATGCCGCTCAAGGTCGCGGTCTCGCTGGGGATCCTGCGCGAGGATCAGTTGCTGCCGCTCGCGGAGGCGGGTGTCGACAAGGTCAACCACAATCTTGAAACCTCGCGGCGCTACTTTCCGTCGGTCTGCACGACCCACACCTACGACGAGCGATGGGAGACGTGCTTGCGCGTACGCGCGCAAGGGCTGGAACTCTGCTGCGGCGGCATCGTGGGCATGGGCGAGGACCTGGAAGATCGCATCGACTTCTTGAGCGCGCTGCAAGAACTGCAACCAGAAGAAGTGCCCATCAACTTCCTCAATCCGCGTCCCGGGACGCCGTTTGGCGATCGCTCGCTGGTCGAACCGACCGAGGCGCTGCGCTTCGTGGCGATGGCGCGGCTGGCGCTGCCCGGCGCACTGATCCGCTTCGCCGGCGGCCGCGAGGTGACGCTTGCGGGCCTGCAAGATCTGGGCATGCGCTCGGGGGCCAGCGGCTTAGTGCTTGGAAACTACTTGACGACGGCGGGCCGTGGGGACGAAGATGACTTTGCCATGCTCGACCGCCTCGGCTTCGAGGTCCTCGCGTGAGCCGCGTCTCCCGCAGCTAGTGGACCAAACCAAGACCCCGTACTTTCAAGCGCTTCTCGACTACGTCGATGCGGGCGTCTTGCCGTTTCACACGCCGGGGCACATTCAGGGCAACGGGATGGACCGGTCCTTTCGCGAGTTCGTCGGCGACAATATCTGTGCCATCGATCTGACGCCGATGCCGGGCATCGACGATTTGCTTCAGCCGACCGACTCGATTCGCGAAGCGCAGGAATTGGCCGCCGAAGCCTACGGTGCCGACCGTACGTTCTTCTTGATCAACGGGTCGACCAGCGGCAATCAGTGCATGATGATGACCGCGGTGAATCCCGGCGAGAAGATTGCCGTGCCGCGCAACTCGCACAAATCGATGCTGGGCGGCTTGGTCATGAGCGGCGCGCACCCGATCTACATGGCCCCCGAAGTCGATAACGAGCTGCACATGGACCATTGCGTGACGCCCGAAACCGTCGCGCGGACCATCGAGCAATACCCCGACCTCAAGGCCATCTACATCGTGAGCCCGACCTATTACGGCGCGGCAGCCGACCTGGTGGAGATCGCGCGCATCACCCACGACGCCGGCATGCTGCTGCTCGTCGACGAGGCGTGGGGCCCGCACTTTCATTTTCACCCGGCTTTGCCGATTTCGGCTACCGAGGCCGGGGCCGACATGTGCATCAACTCGACGCACAAGATGCTGTCGGCCTTTTCGCAGTGTGCGATGCTGCATCAGATCGGCGATCGCGTACGCGTCGATCGCCTCAAAGCCGTGCTCAAGATGTTCTTGTCGACCTCGCCCAACCTGCCGATGGTCGCTTCGTTGGACGTCGCTCGCCGTCAGATGGCCGTCGAAGGCTCGGCCTTGCTCTCGCGCACGATCGCACTGGCCGAGGACGTGCGCCGGCGCATCAACTTGATCGACGGCTTGTATTGCTTCGGCGAAGAACTGCAAGGCCGCAACGGCGTCTTTGATCTCGACCCGACCAAGATCGCCGTGACGGTCAAGGGGTTGGGATACACCGGCTACGAGGCCTCGGAACTGCTGCGCAGGCGGTACAACATTCAGGTCGAGCTGGCCGACCTGTTCAACGTCGTGGCGTTGTTCACGATCGGAACGACGCAGGAAGCGGCCGATCGTTTCGTCGCCGCCTTCGAAGACATCGCTCGCGACGATCGCGCCTTCGACCAGTTCGCGCCGTCGGGCATTCTGGAACATCGGCTCAAGACGTCCTACGCCATGCCGTCGATTCCGCCGATGCGCATGCTGCCGCGAGATGCGTTCTTGGCCGACACCGAGCTGATCGCATTCGGGCGCAGCATCGGGCGGATCTGCGCCGAGACGCTCTCGCCGTATCCGCCGGGCATTCCCGTCATCTCGCCGGGCGAAGAGTTGACCAAAGAGATCGTCGAGTACCTCAAGCTCGAGATCAAGGCCGGCGTGCGCATCCAGGGCCCCTACGACGACCGACTCAAGAAGGTTCGCGTCGTCAAGGAGTGACGCAAAAAACCCAATTCCGCCATGCAGGGTCATCCACAGCCTGTGGATAACTCGGCTCAAACGACTCACGGGAAGCGAGGGTCCGTATTGGCGGCTAAGATCGAGTCAATTTCACCGAGCTGGGAGCTCTCCCAACTCCTCGATATCTTCCCCCTCCCCATCCGACAAGCGCTGGTTCGACTGCCCAACCTCGAGGCGATCATCGAGGTCGTACTCGATCTGGGGCGGCCTCCCGAAGCGCGTTTCGAAAACGATTTCATCTATTTGTCGGACGTCTGCGTTACCAACGAAGACATCGCGCACGTCAGTTCGCGCATCTCCTCGTTCGGCAACGATAATCGCGCCGGCATCGAGCAGACGCTGCACCGCATTTCGGCGATGCGCAATCGCGCCGGCAAGATCGTCGGCTTGACCTGTCGCGTGGGGCGCGCGGTCTATGGAACGATCGATATCGTTCTGGACGTGCTGCAGAGCGGGCAATCGATTTGCTTGCTCGGCCGGCCCGGCGTCGGAAAGACGACGATGCTGCGCGAGTGCGCGCGCATTTTGTCCGAATCCCGCAAGCGCGTGGTCATCGTCGATACCTCCAACGAAATTGCCGGCGACGGCGACGTGCCGCATCCCGGCATCGGGATGTCGCGGCGCATGCAGGTGCGCGACCCCGAGCTCCAGCACGGCACGATGATCGAAGCCGTCGAGAACCACATGCCCCAAGTGATCGTGATCGACGAGATCGGCACGGCCGCCGAGGCCGAGGCGGCCCGCACGATCGCCGAGCGCGGCGTAACCTTGATCGGCACCGCTCACGGCCAGACGCTCGAAAATTTGCTGATGAACCCGACGCTATCGGACTTGGTCGGCGGCATCAGCGCGGTCACGCTCTCCGATGAAGAAGCCCGCCGGCGCGGAACCCGCAAGACCGTGCTGGAGCGCAAGGCGCCCCCGACCTTCGACGTGGTCGTTGAAATTCACGACCGCGACCGTTTGGCGATTCACAAGAACGTCGCCGAGGTCGTCGACGCGCTCCTGCGAGGCTACCAGCCCCAGCCCGAGATCCGACAGCGAACGGCCAGCGGCGACGTCGCGATCGTCCAGGAAGCCGACGCCGAGTCGATGCCGCACGTCGCGATGGACTTTCACGATCCACACGACGCCGACGAACGCGATCGCCCGGTCGCGATCTTCCCCTACGGCGTCTCGCGCAGCAAGATCGAGCGCGCGATCGCCAACCTGCGCATCAACGCCTCGATCTCGCGCACGTGGGACGATGCCGATATCGTGCTGACGCTCAAGACGCTCGAGCGCAGGCAACAGACCAAGCTCAAACAGATCGCATCGGACAACGTGCCGATCTATTCGATCAAGACCAATACGACGACGCAGATACAGTCGGCCTTACGCGATTTCTTCAACCTCGGCTCGATCGACACCGAAGAGATCGCTTTGCGCGAAGCCGAAGAAGCGATCTACCAGGTGATGCTCACCAGCCAAGCCGCCGAACTCACGCCGCAAACGTCGTACGTACGCCGCATGCAGCATCAGCTCGCCGAAAAATATCGCGTCCAATCCCGCTCCACCGGTCTGGAACCCAACCGCCGCGTCATGATCTTCAAGGCCGCGGGCTAGCGAACTCTCCGACGGTTGCGCTCGCATTGCATCGTGCCGGTTTAAGCGCGCGACGAAGACGGTGCGCCCACGCTCGGACGTTCGTCGCCCCCCGTCCATGGGGGGCTCCTACTCCACCGTTTCCTGCTCCCGCCGTCCATGGCTCCGCAGGAAATCGGTAGGCCTCGCTTAGGGCGCACCATCTTCGTCGCGCGCTTAAACCGGCATCGTGGCGGGCCGGTTTGTTCTTGCGTCGAAGCGTGGCGATGATGTTCGTTAGCGTTGAAGGGATTGAAGGAAGCGGGAAGAGCTCGCTGTTGGCTTTGCTGGCGCAACGCTTGCGGGCGCGCGGGGTCGACGTGGTGTTGACGCGAGAACCGGGTGGGACGCCGGTTGGCGATGCGATTCGGCGGATTTTCTTGAAAGAGCCGGACTTGCCGGTTTCGCCATTGACCGAGGCGTTCTTGGTGAACGCGTCGCGGGCATCGCACGTGGAAGAGGTCGTGCGGCCGGCGCTGGCGGCGGGCAAGCTGGTGCTATGCGATCGGTATGCCGATTCTACCCTGGCGTATCAAGGATACGGTCGTGGGTTGGGCGTGGACCTGACGCGTTCTTTGTGCGATGCGGCGACGGGCGGGTTGTGGCCCGACGTCGTGCTGCTGCTCGATCTGCCGGTAGCCGCGGCGTACGAGCGCGTTCGCGATCGCAAGGGTGGCTTCGATCGGTTGGACGGCGAGTCGGCGGACTTTCACGAGCGCGTGCGTGCGGGATTTTTGGAGCTGGCGACGAGCAATCCGCATTGGCACGTGCTCGATGCGACCTTGCCGACCACCGAGCTAGCCGATTTGGCGATGGCGTTGCTGTGAGCGATCTGCGGTTCGACGTCGTCGGCGCGCACGGTCCGCGGACGTTCTTCGAGCGGATGACGCGCGAGAATATCGCGCACGCTTACCTTTTTAGCGGTCAGCCCGGCGTGGGGAAGAAGACGTTCGCGCGTCGGCTCGCGCAGTCGCTGCTCTGCGACGCGCCCAAGACTGCCGCCCTGGGATACGACGCAACGTGCGCGTCGTGCCGGTTGTTCTCGGCGGGCGACGCGACGCGGCATCCCGATTTCTTGGAGAATCTCGGAACGCTGAAGATTGGCGATTCCAATGGGGCTCAGGGATTTTACGAGGGCGAGGGTCTGACCGCGCGCGACATCGTCCGGCAGTTTTCCCTGGAATCCTACAGCGGCGGCATGCGCGTGCTGATGTTGGGCGATGTTGAATTTGCGACCCATCACGCAGCTAGCGCCTTGCTCAAATTTTTTGAGGAGCCGCCCGACAACGTCGTGCTGATCCTCACGACATCCGCACCCGGCATGCTGTTGCCGACGATCCGCTCGCGAATGGTTGAAGTACGCTTCGCGCCGCTTTCTATTGCGGAAACCCGCGACGTGCTCGCGCGGATGGGATACGACGAGCGCGACGCCGCGCTGGGAGCCAAGCTCGGTCAGGGAAGCGTCACGCGCGCGACCGCCGCGCTGGGCGGAGGTGAAGAATCGCTGCGGGCGCAGGTGGCGGAGTGGTTTTTCGCGGCCGTCGGCGGCGCGACGCCGCCCGAAAACTGGGCGACGCGCGAAACGCTCGACGAGGGCATCGAAACCATCAAAGCGTTGGCGTGCGATTGGGTCGCGCTGGGTGCGACCTCCGACGCTCCACTGGTCGCCGTGGACTTCGACCAGCGGTTGCGCGATTTGCCGGCGCTCGATCCCGCCGTTGCCGTCGCGATGCTGTCCAAGATCGACGACGCGCAACGCATCGCGCGCACCAACGTCAGCCCGAACATGGTCGGCGAACTGGTCCGCATGGCGATCACGCGCTAGTCCAAGGACGTAACCCTTATAATTCGATACGAAAGCGCAGGGCGTCGCCGCCGCCCTGTGCGCGCCCCTTCTGAAACGGTTCGACCAGCGTACCGCCATTTGCAAGGATGACGCGCTGGGATGCAAGGTTGTCGACGTCGGTTACCAGCTCGACGTACGGAAGATCGAGCTTGCGCGCTTCCGGCAAGATCTGTGCCAGTGCGGCCGTTGCGTAACCCAGGTCGCGTTTCCAAGGCACGACCGCATAGCCGATATGCCCCAAGCACGTCGGCGGCAGCACGGGAGTCCCCGGCGACCAGCGCAGGCCGATGCTGCCCGAGAACTCGCCGTCCCACATCCACCTGCGTATCCCGGGCAAACGCGGGGCAAACGAACCGTCGGGCATGGGTATGGGGGCGCCGCGGGCTTCGGGATCGTCGAGCCCTTCCACAAACGCGTCGGCGTCTTGACGAATCTCGTTTAATTGCTCGCGCGTGACCTTCGCGAGTCGAATCGTATCGGGCGACCATCCGCGCTCCAAAGCATCCACGTAACCGCGCAAGCGTTCGATGGAGGGCTTAACTAGGAACATTCGCTGCCGTATTACGACGCAAAATAACGGCCGCGTTCGCCGACGATGCGTTTTCCTTGATAGCGCGCCATCGACATGATCGAGATCATCGGGTTGGCACCGCACGACGTTGGAAACGCGGAGGAGTCGCAGACGATGAGGTTCGCAACGCCGTGAGACTCGCCGCGGGAGTCGACGACACCCTTGCTCGGATCCTCGCTCATCTTGACCGTCGCCTGACAGTGCGCCGACGAGAGCAGGGTTTGATTTGGGACGAACTGCAAACGGTTGCACGCGTCGGCTTGGGTTGCTCTGGTGAATCGGGCGACCTCTTCGCCGGGAAGTATCGGCTCGTTCGAACTGAGCAATACCTCGCGCGCGCCGGCAGCAAACATGATCTCCACGGCCTTTTGTGCGCCGACGCGAAGGCGGGGTTTGTCCTCGGCGACGACGCGGTAGGAGATATCGGCCTTACCCGTTGCGCGATTCCAGCGCACGCGGTTTTCGTCGTTCGGCGTGTCGACCAGCATAACGCCCAAGCCCGCCGTGCGGCTGAAGTTACGCATCCGCCCGTAATGGGCGGCGCCGAAACCGGGGATTGCAATTGCGGCGTCGATCGGGTGATCGAACAGGCACTCAAGCACGAAGCCGTAGCGATCGTAGAAGTGATCGCTGTAGTACGAGCCAGTTATGCCCCGCTCGCCGTGAATGGGGTGGTCGAAGAGCGCTGCGATCGGTAAGCTGGGATGCGCGATTAATCCGCGGCCGATGCGATCGTGAGGGTCGGGATGTTGAGACCGCTGTAAGAGCGCGGGCGACTCGATCGACCCGGCGGCGACAACGACCAGGCGCGCCTTGAACGTTATCGGCCCCGGTGCGACGGTATTGGGCCGCGAGCCCGGCGCGGTTGGAGCAATCGTTCCACTCGCCCCGACGACGCGCGGCCGATCGGCGCCGGGTTCCAACGCGAGCGTGTCGATGCTGCAATGATGGATCAGTTGCACGCCGCCTGCAAACGCGTCCTGAAGATATGTCACCATCGTTCCGCGCTTTGCATCGTAAGCGCAACCTTGACCGCAGAAGCCGCAACCGATGCAGCCGCGCATGTTGAGCTGAAATTTGCGCGCGGTGATGCCGAGCTTGGAGCAACCGGCGTGAAAGAGTCGATTGTTCTCGTTGACCTCATCGTCGCGCGGCTCGTGGACGTTGCAGCGCACCTTTACATCCCGCGCGCATGTCGCGAGATTAAGCCCTTCGACACCGTAGTCATCGGCCGAGGGATCGAAGCTGAAGCCGCGGACGCCGTAATCGCGCCGCCAGCGCTCCCACATACTGCGAACCGGATCAAACGAAAGGGCGTAGTTCACGGTCGTTCCGCCGCCTACGCAGGCTCCGCCGGCGAATGGCATCGCGCCGTCGCCGGTAGCCCGCCCGCCGCGTTCGGCGAGGAGTACGGTCATGTCCAATTCACGCTGGTTGAAGAACTCGGCGCCGTAGTATGCGCCCTTCTCGACCAGGACGACGTGAAGACCGCTCCGTTCAACCAACGTTGCCGCGAGCGTCGCACCGGCGGCGCCGCTTCCGACCACGAGCACGTCGCAAGCAACGTCCGTCATTTGGGAACCCCGCTGCGCTGTATGAGGGGGCCGGAATATTCGATCGCGGGCCAACCCTCGGGCAGGGAGTAGAACGCAAAGTACGTCACCGAGCGCATCGACGTGTAAAAACGGCGCCGGTCGTCCGATGCGTCGAGCATCCACTGCGCGAGATACATGCGGCGTTGGGCGGCGTCGAGTCCGACGAACGACGCGGTTGACGATGCCGCGTTGAAGTATCTCAGCGAGGCGATAAATGTGGGGCTGGCTAACAGGCCAAAGAGTTGGTCGATGCGATCGGCGATCGCCCAAGGTGCGAGCGTGGGTAAGTGCGGATCGTCGAAGGGGAGGATGGTGCCGACTAGTGCGTCGAGGACGTCACGCGGCGAATCGGCCGGTTCGCCATCGCCGATTCCGGTAGAAGAAAGCCAGAGAGCGGCGGCGGTCGCGGCGCCGGAACGAAGAAACGATCTTCGACCGATTCGCGCTGCGGGCACGTCACCAATACGCGCGGAAGGCGACGTCGTCGTATTGCTTGGCGACCGGGAAGGCCAAGTAGCCGAACAGGATCGCTTGGACGACGACGTTGAGCACGTTGGCGAACTCGCCGGACGGGAGCGACAATGCCGCGAGGTTGGGAACCTGTTCGAGCAACAGCCACACGATCGTTAAGACGGCGGCGGACGCTGGATTGGCGCGGACCGCGCGGATCGATGCCGACAGTGCCATTCCACCGGGAACGCCGCCGATCGCCGCGGCCGGGATCGTGTAAATGAGAAAGAACGTGGCGATGATTTGCAAGACGAGTGAGAGCGGACCCAGGCCCAGCGTCGCGCCGATGTAGGCGGCGATCCAAATCACGAATGTGAATCCAATGGCGGCTAAAGCGATGTTGCCGAGTTTGCCGCGCGACTCTTGCCAGGCTTGAGCGAACGACCCGCCTCGCCCGCGCCAGACGTTGTTCGCTTGCACGATCGCTACACCGAACGCGCAGAGGAAGACGATCTGACCGACGGCGCTGTAGATGCCCGCGCCGACGTTGCCGATCGGGTCGGTCATCGTTTGCCCGAGATAGTCCAGCAGCAGTGCGATCGCGCCCGCGCACAGCGTCCCGGCCAGGATCGAGAGATGCTTGAGGAAATGCACCACGCCTTGGCCGTATGCGGCGATATCGATCTGAGGAGCTCTGCGCATCGCGTCGTATTATCCGCGGGCGCCGTCGAGCGCGTGCCGGCACGAACAGTCGGCGTTCAAGTCGATGGCCGTGACGATCTTGCCGATCGCTTCCTTTACGCGATCGTTGTTCTTCTTGAAGACTTCCATGACGGCGTGATGCGAGACGGGCTCGATGCCGTCCATACCGACGTCGTAATCGGTGATCAGTGAGATGTTCACGAAGCAGATTTCCAACTCGCGGGCTAGGTAGCACTCGGGATATTGCGTCATGTTGATGACTTCCCAGCCTTGGCTTTGGAACCACTTGGACTCCGCGCGGGTCGAAAAGCGCGGGCCTTGGCAGACGACGACCGTTCCGCGGTCGTGCGTTTCGATACCGAGCGAACGCAGTGCGGTCGAAGCGATCGGCCGCAGCGTCGGGCAATACGGATCGGCAAACGACACGTGGGTCGTGATCGGGCCGTCGAAAAACGTATCCTTACGACCCGACGTGCGATCGACGATTTGGTCGCAGACGACCATCGATCCGGGAGCGACCTCGGTCTTGAGCGAGCCGCAGGCGTTGGGCGCGATGATGCTGGTCACGCCCAGCATCTTCATCGCGAACAAGTTCGCGCGATAGTTGATCGATTGCGGCGGGAACCGATGGTCCTTGCCGTGGCGGGGAAGAAAGGCGACCTTCTTGCCCGCGATCTCCCCGAGCGCCACGCGGTCGCTCGGGGCGCCGTAGGGCGTTTCGATCCATACCTCGCGTGCGTTTTCGATCAGCGAATAAAATCCCGAACCACCAAAGACGCCGATGTCGGCGCGTTCCGTCGTCTGCATAAGTTCCTTACCGTGATAGCGAGAGGGCGCGAAGATGATTCGAGGTAGGTCTTGGGTCACCTCGAAGCCTGGCGGAATGCTTCGCCCGCTCGCTCTTTTGTGTGCCTTCGGCCTGCTCGCCGGGTGCGCGCGCGCCGCGCCTCCGCCGGTTTCGGGCGCCAGGCACGCCTGGACCGTGCCGCACGAACTGCGCATCGCCGACATCAGCGACCCCGACCACCTCAATCCATATCTGTCGACGATGGACCTGGTCTACGATCTGTCGTCGCTGACCTATTCGTATTTGGTCGTCGCAGACGGGAACGGGCGGCTGATCGGCGACCTTGCGACCGCCGTTCCAACCGTCGGCAACGGCGGCATCTCGGCCGATGGCCGAACCTACACCTATCACCTGCACCGCGGCGTCCGCTGGCAAGACGGCTACGCGTTTTCCTCGCACGACGTCTTGCGCTCGTGGCAAGCGGTCGTCGATCCGCAAAACAACACGCTGCATCGCGAAGGCTACGACCTCGTCGCTTCGATCCAGACGCCCGACGTGGCGACGGTGGTCGTACACCTGCGCAAGCGCTATCCGCCGTTCGTGACGCAGTTTTTTGCCCCGCTCCAGGAAGGCGGGAAGCCGATCTTGCCGGCCCACATCTTGGATCGCCAAGGCGATTTCAACACCGGTTCGCTCAACGCGTTTCCGGTGGGCACCGGCCCGTTCAAGTTTGTGAGCTGGGACCGCGGCAACCGAATCGTCCTCGCGCGCTTCGACGGATACTTCAAAGGCCGCCCGAAACTCGCGCGGATCGAACTGCGGATCGTTCCCGACGACAACACGATTCTCAACGAGGTGCGGCTGCATGAAGTGGATTTGGTCGTCTCGCCTCCCGGAGCGCTGTATCGCGAATATCGCGCAATAGCCGGCGTTCGCACGGACCTGTATCCATGGAACGCTCAGGAGGTGCTGATCCTCAACAGCCGCAGGCCGGGGCTGCACGATGTGGCCGTTCGCCGCGCCTTGTCGCTGGCGATCGATAAAGCTGCGTTGATCGAGAAGATCTCGCGCGGCGTCGGCGAGACGGCATACAATAGCCTGCCGCCGACCGCGCTGGGATACGTGCGTCTGCCGCCGCATCCATACGACCCGGCCGCTGCGAATCGCTTGCTCGACCGATCCGGTTGGCGTCGCGGCGTCGACGGCGTGCGCTCCAAGGACGGCACGCGGTTGGCCTTTACGATCGCGGTGGTGACCGGCTCCTCGAACCTGCGCGCGGTTGCCGTCCAGCTGCAAGCATATTTTCACGCCGTGGGCATCGCGCTGCAGATGAAATCGTACCCCTACAATCAGATCTTCTCGTACGACGGCCCCATCTATCGGGGAACGTACGACATGGCCGCCTACTCGACGACCCTCTCGTGGGATCCCGATGCGGCGTTCTACGTTGGATGCGACCAGTGGTATCCCAAGGGGGAGAACACCTACGGGTTTTGCGACCCCGCGCTCGACCGGCTCGAGGCAGCGGGCCTGGCCAGCGACGACCCGGACCGACGTGCCGCCGCTTACCGGGCCGCCGGCAGGGTTATCTGGTCGGAGATACCGTATCTCCCGCTCTACGAACTCCGCCGTCAGACGGTGCGTTCGGTGGACCTCAAGAACTTCGACGTCAACCCCAGCGCCACGCCGTGGTACGACGCGTGGCAGTGGGACATTTAAGGGAGTCTCGCATGAAGAAATCTCTCGCACTTGTGTTTGCTGCAGTCGTCGGAGCGGCGCTGCTCAACGCTCCCATCGCAGCCCAAGCCGACGCCGCTTCCGATGCCGTCTTGCAAAGCCAAATCCAATCCGCCTACGACGCGCAATGCTCCGACGTCATTTCGGGGGACTTCGCCAACTTAGCCAAGAGTCAAACCGGCGATTACACCGGCACCGCTCCGAACGGCACGGTCATGGACTCAGCGAAAAGTGTGGCCGGCCTCCAGGCTATGACCGCGCAGGTTACGTTTGTGGCGTGTAAGGCGCAACTCGCATCGGTCCAGCAGAGCGGCTCTACCGCGGTCGCCTCCGTCACGACGACGCTCGACGGAAAGACCGTAGCAGGCGCAACCCCGCTTTCCATGATTTCGACCTCGGTCGATACCTGGACGAACACCAGCGGCGCGTGGTTGATGAGCAAGTCGATTGTAAGCGAGACCAAGATCATCGTGAACGGCAAAGTCCTCCAAGACATGGTAGCCCCCGCCGCAAAACCGCCGCGCTAACGACCTACCAGGCCTGCTAGTGGTTGAAGTCTGAGGGTTTGAGGTCGTCGAGGAATTTCTTGAACTTGCTGACGTCGGGCTCGTCGTCGCCGGGTACTTCCGCGGCGGCTTCTTGCAAGACGATTTTGTCTGCGACGTAGATCGGCGACTGCGTTCGCAGGGCCAGCGCGATGCCGTCGGACGGGCGTGCGTCGATCTCTTCAACCTTGCCGTCGACGCGCACGATCAGCTTGGCAAAGAACGTCGCATCGCGAATGTCGTAGATCACGACCTGTTCGAGTTTTCCGGCAAGGGTGTCGATGATCGCGCGCATCAGGTCGTGCGAGAGCGGCCGCGGAACCGACGCGCCTTCCAGCGCGAGCGCGATGGCGGTGGCTTCGAACGGGCCGATCAAGATCGGCAAATAGTGCGACCCGTCCAGATCTTTGAGGATGACGACCGGATCGTGCGTGAGCAGGTCGATCCCGAGTTTGTCGACCTTCATCTGTCGCATAGAGCCCTATCCTACGCAGCCGCCGGATTCTCTTGCACGAGCGCGCACAGGAGGCGAGGCAACCGGCCCGAACGCTGGCCCGTCGATTATGGCTCTTTCATGCGGAATCGTCGGCTTGCCCAACGTTGGGAAGTCGACCATCTTCAACGCCCTGACGCGCTCGGCCCAAGCGCTTGCGGCAAACTATCCATTCGCGACCATCGAGCCCAACGTCGGCGAGGTCGCCGTTCCAGACGGGCGCTTGCCCGTGTTGGCCCGGCTGGTATCTTCCAAGAAGATCGTGCCGGCTACCGTGCGGTTCGTCGACATCGCCGGCCTGGTGCGCGGGGCGAGTTCGGGGCAGGGCCTTGGCAACGCGTTCTTGAGCCACATTCGCGAAACGGACGCCATCGCCATGGTCGTGCGCTGCTTTGAAGACGAGAACGTCACCCACGTCGAAGGCGGTCCCGACCCCAAACGCGACATCGAAATCATCGGAATCGAACTCGCGCTCGCCGATCTCGCCAGCCTGCGCAAACGCGTCGACAAACTCGAGCGTGAGGCGCGTGTGAACGTCAAGCTCCGCTATAAGCTCGATGCCGGTAAGAACCTGGTCGCTAGCTTGGAAAATGGCATACCGGCACGCTCGTTCCCGGTCGGTTCGCCCGAGCGCGAGGTCGCGGCCGAAGCCTTCTTGCTGACCGAAAAGCCGCTGCTCTACGTCGCCAACGTGGACGAGGGCCAAATCGGCAAGCCCGGTCCGCTGGTGGAGGGAGTCCGCGCGGTCGCCGCCGTGGACGGGAGCCCGGTGGTCGTCCTTTCGGGCAAGATCGAATCCGAGCTGGCGGGTCTGAGCGAGGCAGAAGCGCGCGAGTTTTGTACCGAGCTGGGCATCGAGCGCAGCGGCCTGGACGGCCTGGCGCTCACGGCCTACGACTTGCTGGGCCTCATGACGTTCCTGACCGCCGGCGAGATCGAAGTACGGGCCTGGACCATCGCCAAGGGCAGCCGCGCGCCCGAGGCCGCAGGCAAAATCCACTCCGATATCGAGCGGGGCTTCATCCGCGCCGAGGTCGTCTCGTACGACGATTACGTCGCCTACAAGACCATGGAGGCCCTGCGTGCGGCCGGCCGCTTGCGCTCTGAAGGTAAGGAATACGTCATGCAAGAGGGCGACGTCGTCAACTTCCGCTTCAACGTCTAACGAGCGGGGCGTACGACAAAAGGGTCCCAGGGACTCTCGCTCCCGGGGACCAACCCATCTACGTTTGCCCTACCGCTTGGAGGAACCAACGCTGTGCGCGATGTCTCGGTCTTCGGTGATGGAATCGCTTATTTCAACGAGGCGGCCGATCGGCTCAACCTCGACGCCGGGATGCGCGCCATCCTGACCCACCCGACCCGTCAGATCATCTTTTCGATTCCATTCCAACGCGACTCCGGTGAGTTCGAGGTCTACACCGGCTACCGCGTGCAGTATTCGTTCGCGCGCGGTCCGGCCAAGGGCGGCATCCGCTACCACCCCGGGGTAACGCTCGATGAAGTGACCGCGCTGGCGTTCTGGATGACGTGGAAATGCGCGGTCGTCGACCTTCCGTTCGGCGGCGCCAAGGGTGGCGTAACCTGCGATCCCTCGACGCTGTCGATGAACGAACTCGAACGCATCACTCGGCGCTACGCTGCCGAACTCGTCGAGGTCGTCGGACCCGACAAAGACGTGCCGGCGCCCGACGTCAATACGACGCCGCAAATTATGGCCTGGTTCATGGACACCTACTCGATGCACACGCGACAGAGCGTCCCGGGTGTGGTTACCGGCAAACCGCTGGAGATCGGCGGCTCGCGCGGGCGCGTCGAGGCGACAGGACGCGGCGTGACGATCGTCGCGCTCGACCAGATGCAGAAGATGGGCTTGCGCCCCGAGCAGGCCTCGATCGCGATTCAAGGTTTCGGCAACGTCGGGATGCACGCCGCCAACCTATTCGCCGAGCGCGGCTGTAAGGTGCGCGGGATCTCCGACGTCAGCGGCGCCTACTACAACGAAAACGGCATCGACATTGCCGGCGCGATGGCCTACGTCGGCAAGCATCGCAATCTCGAGGGCTTTACCGGCGGAGACAAGATCGGCAACGCCGACTTGCTCACATCGGAATGCGACGTGCTGGTTCCCGCCGCGCTCGAAAAGGTTTTCACCGGCGAGAACGCATCGAAGGTTCGCGCCAAGCTGATCGTCGAGGGCGCCAACGGCCCGACCACGCCCGAAGCCAACAAGATCTTCGCCGACCGCGGCATCGTCGTGATCCCCGACATCATGGCCAACGCCGGCGGCGTGACCGTCTCGTACTTCGAGTGGGTCCAAGACCGTATGGGTTATTTTTGGAAGGAAGCCGAGGTCAACGAGAAGCTCGAAGACATCATGCTCGACAACCTGCACGCCCTTCAGAAGATCGTCGCCGACAACGACTGCACGATGCGCACCGCCGCCTACATGCAAGCCATCGACCGCGTCGTCAAAGCCCTACGCCTGCGCGGAGTCTACGCGTAGCTGCGGCAGCGTGTCGACTCCTATGCGATGGCAGTAGTCGCCGAAGGATTCGGCTTCGAAGCCACATTACTACGCGGGCCCGGGCGAGTCAAGTGCTTACGTTAGCGCGCTTCCGTCGCACCTCCCAAGATTTAATCATGTAGTACAGGACCGGCGTGATGCCCAGATTGAGCAGCGTCGAAACGATCATGCCCCCGACCACGACGGTGCCCAACGACTGACGGGCCGCGCTCCCCGCGCCCGTGGCGAACATCAGCGGCAGGGCGCCGATGATGAAGGCGATCGAGGTCATGAGGATGGGGCGCAGCCGCGTTTGCGCCGCTCGCAACGCGGCGGTCCTGACGTCGGCGCCGGCTTCGATCTGCTGGTTTGCGAACTGGACGATCAAGATCGCGTTCTTGCTAGCCAGGCCGATGAGCATCACGTAGCCGACCTGCGCGTAGACGTCCTGCGAGGGGCCGGCGATCGGCGCGACGTTGTGCAGGATGAAAATATTGAACATCGTCATGACGGTCGCGACGATCGTTCGGAAGAGGATGAACAGCAGCGCTCCTAACAGCGCGGCCGGAACCGCCAGCATGACGATGAGCGGGTCGATCCAACTCTCGTAGAGAGCCGAGAGCACCAAAAAGACGAAGACGATGCCCAAAGCAAAGATGATGACGGCAAGCGATCCCGCCTCGATCTCGTCCAGCGTGATGCCCGACCATTCGTACGATACGCCGGCGGGGTCCACGCGATTGGCGATGCCCTCCATGGCCGAGATCGCTTGACCCGAACTGTGGCCGCTGCCGGCGCTTCCGCTCAGTTCGATCGAACGATAGAGGTCGTAGTGCGTGATCGAGGGCGGGGCGAGTTCGTGGTTCACGGTGACTAGCGATCCCAGCGGCGACAATCCTCCCGACGAGGAACGAACGTAGAGTTGCGACAGGGAATCGTAGCGATCGCGATAGCGTTGTTCGGCCTGGACGTAGACGTGGTACGACCGGTTGAGGTAGTCGAAATCGTCAACGTACGTCGGGCTGAGGCTGGCCCCTAGCGTCGTGAAGATGTCGTCCAGCGAGATGCCCAACGACGTGGCCTTGTTGCGGTCGACGTGGACGTCGACCTCGGGTGAGTTGATGCGGAACTGCGTGAACACGTTGGCCAAGCTCTTGTCCCCAGCCGCCGCTCCCATGATCGCGCCCGAGGTCGCAGCGAGCTTGGGCAGGCCGACGTTACCGCGATCTTCCAGTTCGAACTGAAAACCGCCGATCGATCCGACGCCATTGATCGCCGGGGGATTGAATGCGAAGACCTGGGCTTGCGGAAACTTCGCAAACTCCATGAAGAAGCGAATGACCAGCGTCGATGCGGAATGCGTCGCACCGCCGCGCTGATTCCAGGGCTTGAGCTGGATGAACATGATCCCGTTGTTGGGAGCGCTTCCCGAAAACGAGAACCCGCCCACGTCGAACAGGTCCGCGACCTCGGGATTGCCGCGCACGATCTTTTCGGCTTGCAGCGCGATCGTGTGTTCGCCGGCCAGCGACGTGCCCTGCGGCGCCTGCAAGAGTACGATCATGAATCCCTGATCTTCGTCGGGGATGAACCCGGTGGGCAAGACCTTGAACAGGATGCCCGCCACGACCAGCGCGGCGACGAACACCATCGTCGTGGCCCGGCGATGGTTCATGAACGCCGGCAAGTGCTCGCGATACCAGGTCCGAAACGCCTCGAGCCGGCGATTGAACCATTTGAACAGTCCGAAGCGCGGCTCGCGCTCTTCGTAGTTAACTAAGATCGCCGCCAGTGCCGGCGCCAGCGTCAGCGAGACGAACAACGAGATCGCGACCGAGGACGCGATCGTAATGGCAAACTGCTTGTACAGTTCGCCGGTCGTGCCCGGGAAGAACGCGACGGGAACGAAGACCGCAAGCAGCACCAGCGATGACGCGACGACCGCTCCCTGAATCTCGTTCATCGCGATCTGTGCGCCCTCCATCGACCCGAGCTTTCGCTCGCGAATCGTGCGCTCGATATTTTCGATGACGACGATCGCGTCGTCCACGACCAATCCGGTCGCCAAGGTAATCCCGAATAGGGTGATGCTGTTGATCGTGAAGCCCAGCAATTTCATCATCGCAAACGTTCCGATCAGTGCGATCGGGATCGTGATGGCGGGAATCAGGGTCGACCGCCCGTTCTGGAGGAACAGATAGATGACCAAAATGACCAGGATAATTGCCAGTATCAGCGTTTTGAGGGCGTCGCTGATCGATTCTTGAACGAAGGTAGCGCTATCGAAGGCTACCTGGTAGTGGACGCCGGACGGAAAGGATTTGGAAAGCGTATCGAGCTGCGCGCGCACCGCGGAGGAAACCGTCAGCGCGTTGGCCGTCGAATACTGTTGG
>Ga0208357_1001184_pt1 | contig 19439 bp, 20 predicted proteins | sample NGESurdeep092012_6_FD_184487 | JGI IMG/M metagenome (GOLD analysis project Ga0208357, IMG submission 184487) | Arctic peat soil microbial communities from Barrow, Alaska - NGEE Surface sample F52-2 deep-092012 (SPAdes) | ecosystem: Environmental > Terrestrial > Soil > Wetlands > Peat ... | reverse complement strand
TCTTCGAGAATTGCCTTGTGATGCTTCTTGGCGTTAACGGCCCTCTTTACTCTTGCCATCTCGCTACCTCTTTCCTAACTCGTTCTCTCTACAGACCCAACATGCGCTTGACGTGCTTCTCTTGGCCCGGCGCGATATCAGTCTCGCGACCCAGACGCCTTGAGCGCACTGAGGACTTCTTTTCCATGATGTGACCACGGAAGGCCTTGCGGCGACGGAGTTTCCCGCTGCCGGTTATCTTGATGCGCTTCTTTGCACCACTGTCGGTCTTCATCTTTGGCATTTCAACTCTCCTCTAGCAACACTTCAACACCCGCGGGCGTTACTTCTTCAACAGCATCAATTTGAACTGCATGACTATCAACTGCATCACTCTTGGGACCTTCAGCGACCTTCGCTTTGGACTTCTTATCGGGGCCAAGCACCATAATCATGTTGCGACCGTCGAGCTTGGGAGCGGACTCCACGCGCGCGACGTCCTCGAGCTTCTCGACGATTCGATCGAGAATCTTCTTGCCCAGTTCAGGGTGAGCGGACTCTCGACCGCGGAACATGATGGTGACTTTGACTTTGTGCCCTTCGCCTAAAAACTTCTCAACCAGGCGGGTCTTGGTATTGAAGTCTCCGTCACCGATTTTCGGACGGTACTTCATCTCCTTGACACCCACGTTGAGGGTCTTCCGGCGCGACTCCTTAGCTTTCTGAGCTTCGTCGAATTTGAACTTTCCGTAGTCCATAATGCGACAGACCGGTGGTTGCGCGGTGGGCGCAATCTCCACCAAGTCCAAATCGAGGCTCTTAGCTAGCGCCAACGCGTCTCTGGTTGCCATGACGCCACGTTGATTTCCCTCTTGGTCAATCAGGCGGACAGTCTCGACACGGATACGTTCATTGACGCGGTGGTCTCCAGGCACTGTTGCGATAACTCACTCCTTGCTCTATGCGACACCTCTATGGTGTCGCCACGGCAAGCGAGGCGCAAAACTCCTAGAAACCCGGACGCACATCGGTGGCCAGGTGGACGTTGGCACTGCCAACCTCGCTTGCTGAACTGCCCTACTACTTTAGCAGACACCGCCTCGGACTCGAATATCGGGGTCCGAGCGACAAGTTCGCCCTAAAGGCGACGGCGCAAGCAGGGCTCCATTACCGCTACGTTGGTTCGCGTGAGCGATGAAACGAAAGAGCCGACCTTCAATGAAGCGGACGAGATTGCCTATATTCGCACGACGCCCGTCGAGACGATTCTAGGTAACCATCTCTTTGTCCTGATCCAGGTGGCCGCTCTGCGGCTTTCAGAAACGCCCCCAAACCTAGAGGCGGCTGAGCTGGTCATCGACACCGTCGCGGCCATGGTCAACGCGGCTGGTGAGCGTTTGGGCGAGCACGTTGACCTCTACCGAAACGCCCTGGCCGAGGTGCAGCAGGCGTACGTCCGTGCGAAGAGTTCTCCCTCGAGCTAGTCAGGGCTTGGTTGGCGGCGCCAGCGGAAGGTCGAAGCGAAGCGCAAGGCCACCGAGGGAACTGCGTTCGGTCTTCATTGAGCCACCAAGAAGTTCCGCCACGTCTGCCATGATGCTCATCCCGAGCCCCGAGCCACCAGTCTCTCGCGAGCGAGAGTCATCAAAGCGCTGAAAGCGCTGAGGCCGGGAGCCGTAGGACGGCAGACCTGGTCCTCCGTCTTCGATAAGCAACTGTGCCCGCTGGTTGGTCGTGTTGAGCACGACGCGTAGCGCAGCGTTCGCGGGCGTGTGTCGAACAACGTTGGTGAGTGCGTTACTGATGAGGCGTTCGACGTAGTCGATCCGAGCCAGGATCGTCACGTGAGGTTGAATCACACTGTTCAGAGCGCGTCCGGGGTTCTCAACCCCAAAGTCGGCGATTTTGCCCTTCAGGAGTTCACCCAAATCAACTATCTTTTCGGCGTGACGTGGTGCCTCTCGTACCTCAGCGAGCAAGAGCAGATCTCGCACGAGTTCCTCCATGCGCTCCACTTCTCGCTTGATTCTGGCCACGGCGCGAACTTGTTGTTCTGGGCTCGCGGTTCCGTTGGCGAGTAGCTCGTTGTAGCCCTTCACCACCGTGAGAGGCGTGCGAAGTTCGTGCGACGCGTCACCGATGAACTGCTGCATGGCCTTGGTGCTTCGCGTTTCTAAGGCAATGCGTTCTTGCAATGCGTCAACCATGATGACTAAGGCGGCTCTTAATTCTTCGAGGTCACGACTCCCCTCTCCCGCTGGCATCGGGCCAACCTCGTCACCGTTGGTGACGTTACCGGCGTAATGAATCAGTCGTTCCATGGATCGAAGGTCGCGTCGGATTACAAGGCGCGCGAGCGCAAAACCAACGAGAGCGATCGCGACCGCAACCGCCGCTACCAAAAGTGCCAGATGCTGATTCTGTTTCCTTATATTTGCCGTCGAACCGGCCACGACTAGATAGTCACCACCGCCAATGTTCACGGAGCGAATCACAAAGCCTGGAAGGTTCGTCTCACTCACGACACTCGTGAGTGAGTTCTTAACGTCGGCAATGGTCGGCTTGTGGCGAAGAGGCACGTAGCCCGTGTTCACTCGGGTGATCAAACCCGAAGGAAAAATGACGTCGAGCGTGAGGTCGTCGTTCTGTCGCTGTACGACGTAGAGAGCATTGCTCAACGCGGCGTTGGGGTTTTCCTGTCCACTATCGACGACCGAGTTGATCTCGCTGTCAAGCGAGGCATACTGCGCGCGCGAACTCAGCGCTACGGCAAACCAGCCCACCGTGAAGGTCACCACGATGATGAGCACGACAAAAAGAATCGTCAGTCGTGTGGCAATCCTCACTGACGAGCGGCCTGATCCACCAACTTAAAGCCCACACCTCGAATCGTTGTAATTGGCGCGAACTCGTCACGATGAATCTTTCGTCGTACGTACGAAACGTACGTGTCGAGCACGGAGGTCTCTGAGTCAAAGTCAATATTCCACACCTCGCGAAGGAGCTGCTCTCTCGTCACCACTCGGTCTTGGTGTTCGAGCAACACTTCTAACAAGCGAAACTCCGTTGCGGAAAGTTCGATTTCTTCCTCTTCGTAGGTAACAACGTGACGATCAACGTTCATCACCAACGGGCCGCAGTTGAACACGTGGTCGTCGTTCTCGTCAATCCCCGTTCGACGCAAGATCGCGCCGACGCGTAGTAGCAACTCTTCAAGACTGAAGGGCTTTCGCACGTAGTCGTCGGCACCTTCACGAAGCCCTCGTTCAACGTCGTCCTTGGCGTCACGGGCCGTCAACATCAACACCGGCGTTTTGGTGTCGTGCGCTCTTAGTTTCTCTAAGAATTGATAGCCGTCCATGGTGGGCATATTGACGTCCACGATGCACAAATCGGCGCTGCCTCGGCGCAACTGATCGAGGCCGTCCGCGCCGTTGGTGGCCAACTGGATGACGTAACCCGCGTTACCCAACGCGTCCTGGAGCAGGTCCCGAACTCCTGGTTCGTCGTCGATGATGAGAATGGTCGTCAAGGGCGAACCTCCATGTGGCGAGCGTACTGTAGGGCCACCGGACCCATCGTGAGGTTTAATCTACCTTTTCACAAGAATTCGACAGATTCCTCACAGTACTTTCTTACTTTGATTCAGTATTCTTGTTCTGTGAAGAGATTTACCACCCGAAGCCTGTTCGTCCTGGGGATAGTGACCCTGTTGGGAATTGCCGCGCCGGTGGTCGCCTCTGCCGGCTCTCATAACTCGAACAACCAAGGCAGTACCCAAAAGTCGTCCCATCAAGGGTCCACTCAAGCCTCTGGCTCGACCCATCAGACAAAACAGTCGATTGAAGCCACGTTCCACCAAGCCGTTACTACGGCCCAAGCGACGTTCCAAAACGCTCTCGCTGTAGCGACGACCTCCGCGCAACGAAGTGCTGATCGCCAGGCGATGCAGGCAGCAATTATTGCGGCCGCGGCCGCGAGAAGTGCTGCCTTGTCGCTCCTTGGAAGCGGCTCCTCAAACCCTTTGTAGCGATTGCGCGTCTTGGGGCAACGCTGCGCGTCTTTGACTGGTAACGCGAGCTCTCTAGGAGGTCGCCGCCACCGCGTCTATTTCGTCGCTGCCCAGGTGTCCAACTCGGCGATTACCAACGACCACCGTGCCGACGTCAATCGTGCGCGATCCATCAAGTATCGACACGCAGTGAAAGTACAAGCTCTCGCCCGCGTCACTCACGATCACCCCGTCGCCACGAAGCTCATTGAAGGCGCCAACAACGCCAACGACCGTCATGAACTCGCGAGCGAACCTTGGCGAAGCACGTTCACCATCTCTAACGCACTCAGTGCCGCTTCTCGACCCTTGTTCGACTTATCGGGCTCGGATCGTTCAAGTGCCTGCTCAATCGTGTTGGTGGTGAGTACGCCAAAAATGACGGGAACGCGCGTACTTAGCTGAACGTCCTGGACGCCGCGCGCGCACTCGCCCGCGACGACTTCGTAGTGACCGGTGTCGCCTCGAATAACCGCGCCCAACGTGATAACCGCGTCATAGGGACGATCCGCATCGGCGTAGGCCAGTGCGAGGAGCGGAATTTCAAAGGCGCCAGGCACCCAGCCAATAGAGATGTCGGCACGGTCAACACCGGCTCCTTCAAGAGCGTCGAGGGCACCTTCTAAGAGGCGAGCGGTGATCGCTCCGTTAAATCGGGCGCACGCGAGAGCTACGCGAAGACCGCGCCCCGCAACGGCGCCTTCGAGCACTTCGCCACTGCGCTTGCCTAACTTGTCCGCAACTTTGCGATCAAAGTCCGTGTCATTACTGGATGTCATCAAGTCCCTCGAGAAGGTGGCCCATACGTTCCCGCTTGGTTCGTAGGTATTCAATGTTGAAGGGATTCGGACGACTCTCGAGAGGCACTCGTTCAACGATGTCGAGACCAAAGCCTTCGAGACCGCCGTACTTGACGGGATTGTTCGTCATGAGACGCATCGAGGTCACACCAAGGTCAACGAGTATTTGTGCGCCAATTCCGTACTGGCGAGAGTCCACGGGCAGACCTTGATCGAGATTGGCGTCAACCGTGTCACGACCATCTTCTTGAAGCGCGTAGGCGCGAATCTTGTGAGCGAGACCAATGCCGCGACCTTCTTGGCCGCGCAGGTACACAACGATCCCCGCGCCCTCAGCCGCGATTTTCGCGAGCGACATGTGCAGTTGTGGCCCACAGTCACAGCGCAATGAACCGAGCGCGTCGCCGGTAAGACACTCGGAGTGCACGCGCACGAGCAAATTCTTGACGTTGTCGATATCGCCGTACACCAGCGCGATGTGCTGCTCACCGTCCATCACACTTTCGAACACGTGAGCTTGGAACTGTCCAAATTCCGTCGCGAGGGACGACTGCGCGACACGCTTGACGAGCTTCTCGTGACGGCGGCGATAGCGAATGAGATCGGCAATCGTCACGATGGGCAACTTGTGGCGCGCGGCGAATTCTTCGAGTTCGGGGAGACGCGCCATGTCGGACTTGTCAGCTGAGACAATCTCGCAGAGCACGCCGGCTGGGTACTTGCCCGCCATCCGGCACAGGTCCACCGTGGCTTCAGTGTGGCCGGCGCGTTGTAGGACTCCACCACGGCGATAACGCAGAGGAAAAATATGACCGGGACGATTGAGGTCGTTGGGGAGCGTCGAAGGGTCAACGAGCGAACGCACCGTGATCGCTCGATCGTGCGCGGAAATGCCGGTCGTCGTGCCGTGACGATAGTCAACGGTTACCGTGAAGGCCGTGCGCTGAGCTTCGGTATTGGCAACCACCATCAACGGCAGTTCCAGTTCGTCGGCGCGCTCGCTCTCCAAGGGAACACAAAAGACACCGGACGTGTGTTCGAGGAAGAAGGCCATCGACTCAGACGTGACGTCCTCGGCGGCCATGATGAGGTCGCCCTCGTTCTCACGGTCTTCGTCGTCCACGACCACGACCATGCCGCCATTGCGCAGTTGGGCTACCGCTTCTTCGATTGTTGATAACGCCATTACACCTCCACGTCAATGCGCACGTCATCGCCGAGGCGACGTACGTCGACGATGCGACCTCGTCGTAAGGCTTCCATCGTAGGCGTCGAAAGGCCCTTTAAAGCCGGGAGTGTTCCTTCGCCACCGGCGAAAGCCGCCGCTTGGTACCAGACCACGTGATTTACAAGACCCGCTTCTAAGAACGCGCTGGTGGTGGTGGGGCCGCCCTCAATGAGCACCTGGAGGACGTCGTGGTGGCCGAGTTCGTCAAGCACTAATCCAAGATCGCCCGATAGTTCGAGGCACGGTCGCATCTTCGCGTTTTCTGGGGCGTGACCGAGCACGACACGAAGCGGTTCGATGACAATGTCGTCGAGGCGTGCGGTCAATACGGGATCGTCGCTTCGCACTGTGCCGGCCCCGACCAAAATTGCCTGGCTCTGCGCGCGAAGCACGTGGGCGTCTCGCCGCGCATCAGTCCCCGTTATCCACTTGCTGGTTCCGTCGGCCATCGCGACGATGCCGTCAAGCGTGCTCGCGATCTTCGCGACCACGTAGGGACGAGCCGTGACGCGGTGCCATATATAGGGCGCAAGTTGCGCGCGGACCTTCTCTTCTTCAATGCCAACTTCAACGTCGACGCCCGAGGCCTTTAAGAGCTCGATACCGTTGCCCGACACTCTGGGGTCGGGATCGATCATCCCAATAACGACCTTTTTAATCCCGGCCTCAATAATCGCGTCGGCGCACGGACCCGTTCGCCCAACATGGCTGCACGGCTCCAAGGTCACGATCATCGTGGCACCTCGTGCGTTCTCGCCTGCTCGACGAAGCGCTTCGATCTCAGCGTGCGATTCACCGGGAACCTGCGTGTGGCCCTCGCCCACGATGACGCCACGGTCGTTCACGATGAGTGCACCCACCCAGGGATTCGGTGGTGCGTGATAACGCGCCTTCTCGCCTTCGGCCATGGCGAAGCCCATCAACTCCGAGGGAGACTGTTTCATCGTTGAGCCGCGGCGCGAAGCGCTTTGGCGGCCCCGAGAGGATCACTTTTAGAAAAGATTGCCGAGCCCGCGACGAGTACGTTGGCGCCGGCGCGCACCGCGAGTGGCGCGGTGTCAACGTCTATCCCGCCGTCCACTTCAATATCGAGAGCGAGCGAGTGAAGCTCTACCTCGCGCCGAGCGAGTTCGACTTTGGCCATCACGTCGCCAATGAACGACTGGGCACCGAAACCGGGAAACACCGTCATCAAGAGCAACAGATCGATGTCACCCAAAAAGGGGGCAACCGCTTCGAAGGGAGTGTCTGGATTTGCCGCGAGTCCCACGCGCAGTCCGAGAGAACGCGCGTCGTCAATCAGCGACGCCGTGCCTCCAATTTCCACGTGCACCGTGCAACCGTTCGCGCCTGATTTTTGGAAAGACTCTAGGTAGCGTCCGGGCTCAGTCATCATCAGATGACAGTCAAAGAAGCGTGTGCTGTAGGGGCGAAGTGATGCAACAACGGGCGGCCCGAGCGAGATGTTCGGCACGAAATGACCATCCATCACGTCGACGTGGAGCCAGTCCGTCTCGGCGTCTATGGTTTCCACGGCGTGCGCCAGGTTGCCAAAATCGGCCGCGAGAATCGAAGGGGCGATACGTATCTCGCCCACCGGGCCAGCATCGATCACCGTCACGCGTTTAGCCTAGGGCGTGCCATCGGGGCCTAGCGCCAACTGAGTTGATCACCTTTGCCGTGATGGCCCGCCCACCATGCCTGCGCGCTCATGGTCTTAGAACCCTCGGGGCGAACCTGTACTAACGCCACTGCTCCGTCGCTCGCTCCAAGAAGCACCTCGCCCCCGACGCGCGCAACGATGCCTGGGGCCACGTCGGCGTCTGTCGCGTGGGCCGCGACCACGCTAAGGCGATTGCCGTCAATGAAGAAAAACGCCCCACCCAGGCGCACGGTTCGAAGAACCAATTCCGCCGAGGACGTTGGCGTCAGGTGAAACGTCTCTTTCGTCAGCTTTTCGGCGTAGGTCGCTTCGCCCACTTGCACGCTCGGATTTTCGAGCAGTTCTGGTGTCGCCAAAACGTCGAGCAACGCCTTCGCGCCAAGTTCGGCGAGTTCCTGTGTTAGCTCGTCGACGGTCTTTTCCCCGACTAGTACCCGTCGTTCAAGGTGCACGGGACCAGTGTCGAGCGTTGCTTCGAGAGAGATAATCGCGACCCCGGTCTCGGGGTCGCCGGCCAGTATGGCGCGATGCACGGGCGCGGCCCCACGCCATCGGGGCAAGAGAGAAAAGTGCACGTTCAGCATCGGCAACTCGGCGAGTAGGGCGGAAGGAATAATCGCGCCGTAGGCCACGACCACACCCAGCTCGACCGCGTGAACGTCGATGTCGCGAAGGCTGTAGCCAACCGGGAGACCGAGTTCGAGTGCGGCACGCTTCACTGGACTCGCTACGAGATCACTTCCGCGTCCTCGACGACGATCGGGGCGCGTGATGACGACCACAACATCGTGCCCCGCGTCGACGAGCCCTCGAAGAGTGGGCACGGCCGCCTCGGGAGTACCGAGGAACGCGACGCGCATCTACTCGCCGAACAGCTGGCGAAGCCCGTCGTGATCGTCGCTGGATATCTTGAGACGACGCTTGCGAAGAATTTTCTTCGCTTCCTTCTTTTGCTCGTCGGTTAGTCGCTCGACGAGGAGGACCCCATCGAGGTGATCGCACTCGTGTTGAAAGATTCGTCCTTGATATTCCTCGGTCTCAATGTCGAGTTCGTTGCCGTCTAAGTCAAAACCTTTGAGGTGAACCTGATTAGGACGAACGATCTCCCAACTGAGTCCGGGCACCGAAAGACACCCCTCTTCGTACGTCCACTCACCCGACGTCTCGACAATGACCGGATTCACCACGACGTGAGGTCCGTCGCCTTGGTCGTAGACAAAGAGGCGCTTTTGCACGCCAATCTGGTTGGCCGCGAGGCCGACCCCCGGGGCCTCGTTCATGGTCTCGATCATGGACTGTGCCAGGGCGGCAATCTTTCCGTCGATGTTCTCGACGTTGGTCGTCACCGTGGACAGCACGGGGTCGCCGTAGGTTCGAATGGGCAATAAACTCACAGCTCTACGTTACTGTGCCTTCGCTGAACTTCCCTTTCGACTCGTTGCGCTACGCGCAACGATCACTGGACCGCGACGCGCAACTTTTGTGCGGGACGTTCGACACTTCGAAGAGCATGAGTCAACGTCGCTACGTCCGAGGCACGCACGACGTACCCCGTGGGCGTGCGTTCGACGTTGACCAGAGACGTCGCGAGTCCCTCGACGAACGTGTCGGCACCTTCGCCCGATACGTCCGCACTCGCTCCGTAGGGACTGAGTCCGAGAAGCTCCGCTGTAGCAATGTCCTCCGCGATAATCGTGTCGAAGTCAGCGTTCATCAGCGCGTGCACGACCGCGTCGTCACCTCGCCGGGTTTGGAGCACCACGTGACCGCGACCTTCTCGCCTCGAACCGACGAGCCGTCCAGCCTTTCCAACCGCGTTAATCGCGCTCCGTCGAGCAGATTCGCGTGGCGCCAATAGATACTGGTCAAAGTCCACGAAGATAACAAGGCCGCAGCGACGCACGCGTTGCCACGTCGCTTCAGTGCCTACGACCACGCGCGCCAGTGGCGTCAAGGGGTCCGTGGCTGCGGTTATCTCGCTCACTGGTTGTGAGAGTTGTGCGCTGAGATCGCGCGCCAACGTCGTCACACCACCGCGAAGTCGCTTCAAATTCGTTGAACCGCACGCTCGACAGAATCGTGCGCGCAGTTCATGTCGCTCGCTACAGGCCAACTGACCGTCAACCTCTTCTTCGGCCTGCGAGCACTGCGCGCATCGAGCTAGTTCGCCGCACTTCACGCACGCGAGGAGTCGTCCCGAGCCAAGTCGCTGCAAAATGACCGCGACCGCGATCTTCTCTTCTCCCAACAACGTTCGATGCGCGGCGTCGAGAGCCTCGCTCGCCAGCACGCCGTCACGGGGGTCACTCGAACGACGATCGATCACCTCGAGACGCGGCCAACCGCTCACGAGGTCGCCGTTCTTCTGGTAATTCGCGCCATTAATAAGTGATGGTGAGGGAATAATCGACGTGCACCAGAGCGGCGCGGCGTCTCTGCGACAACGTTCGCGCAACATCGTCACCGCTTCCCACGTAGGCGTCGCGCTCGAACGATAGGACTCGTCATCGGCGTCGATAATCACCGCGCCCGCCACTTTGGGCACTGGCGCGAGCGCCGTGCCGCGCGCTCCAACAACCACCGGCCAGCCTGCTCGCATGCGGTCCCACTGGTCTTCACCCGAGGCCACGGCGCAGCCACGCTGTTCTAAACGTCCCCGAAGGCGACTCGCCCAACTTTCGTTGGGCACCAGGACAAGAAGCGAACCTTCAGTGTCGCGAGTGACCTCGTACACACCGAGCACCAGCGCCAAAGGATCGCTCGTGGGAGCAACTTGGTGGACACCCGGAGGCAACGTTAAGGAGAAGTCGCGCACCGATTGACTGAGCGCTGCGGCGAGGGGCGCACGCGGCAAGACCGTCACCAGTCGAGGAGGCGACGAACTCAAGAGAAATCGCGACCACGAACTGTACCAACGCTCACTCGCCCACTTCAAAAGATCGAGGAGCGACGGCGGTGGTCCATAGCCCAGCCACTTCTTAATGGTTTTAAGTTCATTTGAGGGCTGCGCCTCATCGATCACCCAGCCTCGTACAGAGCGGTGATTGAAGTCCACCCGAACGCGGTCGCCAACACTTACTTGATCGGTGGCGTCACTAAGCGCGTAGTCGAATGGTCGATCGACCGCGGCGACCTCGGTAATAACGCGAACCGCGCGAGCGGCCACTAGGTCAGCGACAGTTCCCGGCGAAGTTCATCGAGCCGGGGCGTGAGCTCCCAGGTGAAACCTTGGTCACTTCTTCCAAAGTGGCCGTACGCCGCAGTGCGCTGGTAAATAGGGCGCCGCAAATCGAGGTCACGAATAATCGCCGCGGGACGAAGGTCGAAAAGGGCGTCGACGGCCTTGGCAATTTTCGCGCGATCAACGCGCTCGGTGCCAAAGGTTTCGACCAGAACCGACACCGGACGGGCGACGCCGATCGCGTAGGCCACCTGCACTTCGCAACGTTCCGCCGCGCCCGAGGCCACGACGTGCTTAGCAACCCAACGAGCGGCGTAGGCCGCCGAGCGGTCCACCTTGGAGGGATCTTTGCCGGAGAATGCCCCACCACCGTGTCGCGCCATCCCGCCGTACGTGTCAACGATGATCTTTCTTCCCGTCAAACCTGCGTCGGCGTGCGGTCCGCCGAGTACGAACTTGCCCGAAGGATTAACGAACACCCGCATCGACGTGGTGTCGAGATCAGTGGGCAACATTGGACGAATCACGTGATCGATGATGTCTCGTTGAATCGTCTCGTGGTCGTAGCCGTCTTCGTGTTGCGTTGAGACGAGGACGGTGTCGACGCCCACGGGTCGACCATCTTCGTAGGCAATCGTCACCTGAGTCTTGCCATCAGGTCGAAGATAAGGAATCTGGCCGGATCGACGAACTTGGGAGAGTCGCATGGACAAGCGGTGCGCCAGCCAGATTGGCAACGGCATGAAGTCGTCGTTGTCGCTACAAGCGTAGCCAAACATCATGCCCTGGTCACCAGCGCCAAGAGCGTTGAGCTCGTCCTCGCCCCCCGCGCCGCTACGCAGTTCGAGCGCGACGTCAACACCACCAGCGATGTCGGGACTCTGTTTGTCCAGTGAAACCAGGACCGCGCAGTTCTTGCCGTCAAAGCCCTTCGCGCCGTCGTCGTAGCCAATGTCGAGAATGGTGCGACGAGCGGTCGCGGTGATGTCGACGACCGCACTCGTCGTGATCTCGCCGGCCACGACGCACAGACCTGTCGTCAATAAGGTCTCACACGCAACCCGCGCGTAGGGATCTTGCGCCAGTATCGCGTCGAGCACACTGTCAGAGACCTGGTCGGCGATCTTGTCAGGGTGTCCTTCGGTCACTGACTCAGACGTAAACAGGGTCCGATCGCTCATTGGGCTCCTTGAGGTAACAATGCAGCAACCCTAGCCAAGATTTCCCACGAAATGGCTTCTTTCGAGCGAAGAGAGACGCGCGTGGGCTCTTCGTTGATAGCCAGCAACACGACTTCGTTCGTCGAATGCTCAAAGCCTGCACCCGGAGCGGACACGTCGTTCACCACGAGTAGATCGACGCCCTTCTCCTTCAGTTTGGCCGTCGCGTTCTCCAACACGTTGGTGGTCTCGGCGGCAAAGCCAACAAAGACTTGTTCGGGATGGCGCTGCGCCACCAGGTCCGCCAAGATGTCCGGCGCAGGCTCGAAATGCAGCTCGGGCAGGCCTTCACGTTTCTTTATTTTTTCACTCGCGGCGCGCACCGTGAAGTCCGCCACGGCGGCGGCCATGATCACGACGTCGCTCTCTTTGCTGCGCTTTTTCATGGCCTCGTGCATCTGCGCGGCGCTCTCCACCGACACGACGTCAATTGCTTTGACGGTGTCGAGACTGAGCGGCAGATTGACCGTCGAGACGAGCGTCACCGAAGCGCCCATGCGACAGGCCACTTCAGCCAGTGCGTAGCCCTGGCGACCAGACGAGCGATTCGATAACACCCGAACGGGATCGATCGCCTCACGGGTCCCGCCCGCGCTGATGAGCACGCGAACGCCGCTGAGCGCGCCACGGTGTCCACTCACGATCTTCTCGACGAGCTCGGCGATTTTTTCGGGCTCGGGCAGTCGACCTGTGCCTTCATCGCCGCCCGCGAGGTGACCGGACTCTGGCTCGAGAATGAGCACGCCACGACGACGCAACGTCGCGAGATTCTCCTGAACCGAAGGCTGCTCCCACATCTCAGTGTGCATCGCGGGACACAAGAGCACCGGCGCTCTGGTGGCAAGGAGCGTCGCGGTCAGGAGGTCATCGGCGAGTCCCATGGCGTAGCGCGCAATGAGGTGCGCGGTCGCGGGCGCGACGACGACAAGGGAGGCCTGCTGGCCCAGATAGGTATGGGGAATCGGTGTGGTGGGATCGCCGTAGATGCTGGTGCGCGCGGGTTCACTGGCCAGTGCCGAGAACGTCACCGTGCCCACGAACCGAGTGGCGTCAGGAGTAAGAATCGGCGCGACGTGATAACCCTTGTCGCGAAGGAGACGCAGCAGCTCGACGGACTTATAGGCGGCGATACCGCCGGCGACGCCTAGGACAATGCGGGGAGTTGACGAATTAGGCGTCGCGGAGCGCATCGGTGAAGGCGTCCAGGTCACTGTTGGCGTCCTGGCGAGCCTGCTCCAGCGCCTCGGCCTGCAAACGCTCGTCTTCGAGCTCTTCGGTCGTGGGGCGATGAAAGAGCAACTTACCTTCGTGGAGCTCTTCCATGGCGAGCGACAGCGACTTGTTGGACAGCGAGGTCACCTGTGGTGGAATCAAGGCGCCGTGGCCCGAACCCAGTCCGTTGTAGTACTCGTTGATCTCACGGGCCCGAATAGCGGTCACCGCGACGAGGGTGAACTTCGAGTCCCCCACCATGTGCAGGAGGTTCTCAATGGGCGGATCGACAAGTGTGGGGCGTTCGGCCATGAAGTTAGTCCTTTGAAGGGGGGTTCCGCCGATGCTGGCGGAGTTCTTCCAGTATAGAGAGGATTTGGACGCTTGCCCTCTCCACGTCGTCATTAGTTACCACGTACGAGGCCAATTCGTGACCCTTTTCGAGCTCTGTAGGGGCGCTCGTCAGGCGATCGACGACGTGATCGTCGTCATCGCCGCGAGAGCGAAGTCGCTCTTCGAGGCGCTCCATGGAGGGGGGCAGGATTAAAAAGACCACCGCGTCCTCTCGATGACGGCGAACTTGCTCCGCGCCCTGGACCTCAATTTCGAGCAACACGTCAGTGTCGTCGGGCGCTTGGGGAAGCGGCGTGCCGTAGAGGTTGCCGTGAAACTCCGCCCATTCGAGGAACTTTCCTTCTTGAATGGCCTTCTCGAACGTCGCACGGTCAACGAAGTTGTACTCATCACCACGCTCGCTGGGACGTGGCGTACGTGTGGTCCAACTCTTACTTAGCCAAAGATGCGGGTCCGCCTCAATGAGTCGTTGCGCCAAGGTTCCCTTGCCAACGCCCCCGGGACCAATAAGTACAACAACGAGGGGATCAGCGGACAAGAGCTCGAAACAGTTCAGCGCGCTGCTTCGGACCAAGTCCTCGAATTCGTCGAGTCTTTGCGATAGACGCGCTCTTCATGATGCGCTCGGCCTTCACTTCGCCAATCGCGGGCAACGCCGAGATGAGATCGTAGGCGCGCATCTGCGCCACGCACTCTTCGCGCGCGGCCAATGAGAAAAGCTCCTCCAAAGAAAGCTCGCCGGATTTCACGAGACGCTTCACGTCGGCACGTCGACGACGATTAGCGACCGCCAAACGTGATGCTTCGACGCGCTGTTCTTGCGACAGTGTTGGTGGAGTCGGTGTCACGAGGTCAGACTACTCCGCTGGCGTCACGTTGGCTAGAGGACGTCTCGCAGGTCGTCGCGCCAGCGCTGAGCGGCGTCGCGCAGGCCGCGACGTTCCGGACCGGCGCGCAGAATCGCTCGTGCAACGTTCACAAGAACGGTCCCCTCGTCACACTGTTCGAAGAGTCGTGCCACGTCGCGTGGGCCCGCTCCCTGAGCGCCGACGCCCGGCACGAGGTAGGGGCCGGCGAGGGAGTTGAGCGCGAAATTGGGTGCGTCGCGCGTTGCTCCTAGCACAACACCGATCGATCCGAGACCTTCGTCTCGATGATTGAGTTCGGCCACTCGTCGCAGCACCATCTCTTCAACACGTTCATTCTCAAATGTCCGAGCTTCTTGGATGACGCGCCCGTCTTCGTTCGACGTCGCCGCGAGAACGAAGACGCCGCGACCGCTCGTTGCCGCGAGGTCAAAGAGTGGGGCCAAAGCGTCCACGCCAAGGTAGGGACTCGCCGTCACGGCGTCGACCGCGAGAGGTGAGTTGTCCTCGAGCCACGCTTGGGCGTAGCCCACGTTGGTCACGTTGAAATCACCGCGTTTTGCGTCAGCGACCACCAGCAATTCCGCGTCGTGAGCCTCTTTAATGAGACGCTCCAACGCGCGATAACCGGCCGAGCCAAAGCGCTCAAAGAAAGCAACCTGGGGTTTTATGACCGGCGCGATTCCGATGACCGCTTCGAGCACCGCGAGACAAAAAAACTCGAGTCCTTCGGCGTTATCGGGTCGGTCCCACGCGGCGAGGAGTTCCCTGCTCGGATCAACACCCACGCAGAGTGGGCCTTGTTCTCGCAGTCGCTCCTGAAGTCGAACACCAAACGTTTCAGCCATGAGCTGCTCCTACTATCTCGTTAACGGTCGCGACGTGGTGTCGCTCCATCCACTCGCGTACTTCACGTTGAATAATCCACAGCGCGCGCGGATTCGCGAACGTCGCGGTGCCAACTTCCACCGCGCTCGCGCCCGCCATCACCATCGCAACCGCGTCCTCGCCACAACTCACGCCCCCTACGCCCACCAAGGGTGTGTTGGGAAAGGCTTCGTGACACTCATAGAGCGCGCGTAACGCCACTGGCAGCACACCGGCGCCGCTCACGCCCCCGCCACCGTTGCCGAGCGTGGGGCGTCGCGCCTCGACGTCGATGGCCATACCGAGGACCGTGTTGACGAGCACCAGCGCTTCGGCTCCCGCTTCAACGGCCGCTTCAGCGATTTCGAGCAACTGCGGCGTGTTCGGAGAGAGCTTCACCCATAAGGGCAGACCGGCCACTTTTGACGCGGTCACAATCTCCTTCGTGGCGACTGGGGAATGCGCAAAAATCTGTCGTCGATTCTCTAAGTTCGGACAACTTGCGTTAACCTCGAGCGCGATGACCGGCGCGCCCTTCATTGCCTCAGCGGCGTCAAAAAACTCGTCGACGGTTCGCCCCCATATCGAACCCACCACTGACGCCCCTCGCTCTCGCAGCGTCACTAAGTCACGCTCGCGCCACGCCGACACGCCTGGTCCTTGAAGTCCGACCGCGTTCACCATGTGCTCGCCCGACGACGTGACACGCGGTGCGGCGTTGCCCGGCCAGGCAAAGGCCGCGAGCGACTTCGTCACGACCGCGCCCAGTTCGCTCAGATCGCCGTAGCCAGCGAGCTCGTCGCCGAGACCGGCCGTGCCCGAAGCCGTCAGCATCAACGAACCCAGTTCGACGGTGCCTACTCGTGTCGCGAGACTCGTCACGCGTGCAACTCTTGGAGCGTGTGCACGCGCCAACCCTTTTCGCGCGTGTCCGCAATACCCTTCGCGGCCGCGAAGCCCGCGCTGAGAGTCGTGACACAGGCCACGCCGTAACCAACGCAGGCGATGCGAATTTCAGCGCCGTCAGAACGAGCACTCGATCCTGAGGGCGTGTTCACGACCATCTGGACCTCCCCGGACGTGATCATCTTCACGGCGTCCACACCCAAGTCGCCCAGTCCAATTTTTCCCACCAGCGTGTCGACCGCGACGTCGTTCGAACGAAGGTAACCCGCCGTGCCCACCGTTGCCGCGAGGCGAAACCCGAGTTTCACTAATTGGCGGGCAAGCTCGAGACCCGCCACCTTGTCGCGGTCGGCCAGTGACATGAACACCTGTCCACTATCGGGTAGACGGGTGCCCGAGGCAAGTTGGGACTTCGCGAACGCAATGCCAAAACTTTCCCCGATGCCCATGACTTCGCCCGTCGAGCGCATCTCAGGACCGAGCACCGTGTCAACGCCGGGAAAGCGATTGAAGGGCAGTACTGCCTCTTTGACGCTCACGTAGTCCGGCACGGGCGTCGTGGCGGGCACGACGCCTTCTGCGCGCAGCGTCTTCAGACTCTGGCCGAGCATGACGCGCACGGCCACCTGGGCCAAGGGCACCCCGGTTGCTTTGGCGACAAAGGGCACGGTGCGACTGGCGCGGGGGTTGGCTTCGAGGACAAAGACCTCTTCGTTCTTTACCGCGTACTGCACGTTAATGAGTCCCACGACCCCGAGCGCGTGAGCGATCTTGACGGTGTGCTCGTGCAGCGTCGCGATGACTTCACTGCTCAGTGTCTGGGGCGGTAGCGCGCACGCCGAGTCCCCTGAGTGCACACCGGCCTCTTCGACGTGCTCCATGATGCCAGCGACGAAGATGTCGCCTTCGCCGTCACGAACGGCGTCCACGTCAACTTCAATGGCGTCTTCGAGAAAACTGTCAAGCAAGATGGGGCGGCTCTGGGACACGCCGCCTTCGCGCGCGAGCGAGCCGTGCGCGCTCGTGAGGTCCTTCATCACGCGCTCGAGCGCCGTGTCGTCGTAGACAATCTCCATCGCGCGTCCCCCGAGCACGTAACTCGGTCGAACCAGCACGGGATAGCCCACGCGCTTAGCGATCACGCGCGCCTCGTCTAAGGTCAGCGCGACGTCCCCGGGAGGTTGACGCAGACCGATTGACGTGCAGATCTCCGACCAACGTTGACGATCTTCGGCGGCGTCGATGGAGCTGACGGGCGTGCCCAATACGAGCGCGGGATCGAGCGAATGTGAGAGCTTCAGTGGCGTTTGACCACCGAGCGCGACGATAACGCCCACCACACGCGCCCCGTCAACACAGGCGGCAACTTCTGCGGCGATGACTTCGGCCACGTCTTCGGGCGTGAGAGGCTCGAAATAGAGGCGGTCCGACGTTGAGTAGTCCGTCGAGACCGTCTCAGGATTGCAGTTCACCATCACGCTCTCGTACCCCATGTCGCGAAGAGCCATTGACGCGTGCACGCAGCAGTAGTCAAACTCGATGCCCTGACCAATGCGATTCGGTCCCGAACCCAGAATGATGACGCGGTCGCGTGACGAGGGTTGGACTTCGCTGGTGTCTTCATAGGTGCTGTAGTGATACGGGGTCGACGCTTCAAACTCCGCGGCGCAGGTGTCCACGGTCTTAAAAGTGGTCATCACTCCCGCGTCTTTGCGCAGCGACGTCACCTGAGCACTTTCTTGGCCCGTCAATTGCCCAATCTGCACGTCAGAAAATCCCCACTGCTTGTAACGTCGCCATCCTTGCGCGTCAAGGCTGGCCAGATCAAAACCAACTACTAATTCTTTTTCTCGCGTCACGATCAACGACAATTGGTGGATGAACCACACGTCGATCCGCGTTCGTCGTGCGACCTCCTCAATCGTCGCTCCGCGCAGCAGTACTTCATGTAGCGCAAAGAGGCGTTCAGGCGTCGCGACAACGCACAACTCCCACAAGGCATCACTCTCAAGTTCAGCGAACTCTGATGCCGTGCCGAGAGCAAAGCCCGCTCGTCCTTGTTCAAGCGAACGCACCGCCTTTTGAAGTGATTCAGCGAAGTTACGGCCAATAGCCATGACTTCGCCCACTGACTGCATTCGCGTACCAAGTTGCGGCGACGACCCAGGTAACTTCTCAAAGGCCCAGCGAGGAATCTTGGTGACCACGTAGTCAATGACGGGCTCAAAGCTCGCGGGCGTGACCCTGGTGATGTCGTTTTGAATTTCGTCCAAGGTGTACCCCACGGCCAAGCGAGCGGCAATCTTGGCGATGGGAAAGCCCGTGGCCTTGGACGCCAATGCGCTCGAACGAGAGACGCGAGGATTCATTTCAATAACGAGACGCTCGCCCGTGTCGGGATTGACGGCGAACTGCACGTTCGATCCGCCGGTCTCCACGCCGACTCGACGCAGTACCCGAAAAGCGTCGTCGCGCATCGCTTGGTACTCAACGTCCGAGAGGGTCTGTTGGGGAGCAACCGTGATCGAGTCACCGGTGTGCACGCCCATTGGATCAAAGTTCTCGATGGAACAGATCACGACGCAGTTGTCGGCGTTGTCGCGCATGACTTCGAGCTCAAACTCTTTCCATCCAGCGATCGACTTCTCAACGAGGATCTCGCCAATGGGCGAGGCCGCGATGCCCTCGGCCGCTAACTGGAGAAAGTCTTTCTCGTTGTGCGCAATACCGGTTCCGGCACCGCCCAAGATGAAACTCGGACGAATAATGATCGGCCAGCCGATTGTTGTCGCCACCTTGAGGGCGTCCTCGACCGAGTGTGCGAACCCCGACTCGGGGACCGCGAGATCGATCTCGGCCATTGCCTCTTTAAAGAGCTCACGATCTTCCGCTGTCGAGATGGCGTCAGGTCGCGCTCCGATCACTTCAACACCGAGTCGCTCTAAGTCACCGCGTCGCACGAGTTCCATCGTGAGATTCAACGCAGTTTGCCCGCCGAGCGTGGGTAGTAAGGCGTCGGGCCGCTCGCGCTCGATGATGTCAACGAGGACGTCGGCGTCGAGGGGCTCTACGTACGTGGCGTCAGCGGTCGCCGGATCGGTCATGATAGTGG
>Ga0208357_1001181_pt1 | contig 19440 bp, 18 predicted proteins | sample NGESurdeep092012_6_FD_184487 | JGI IMG/M metagenome (GOLD analysis project Ga0208357, IMG submission 184487) | Arctic peat soil microbial communities from Barrow, Alaska - NGEE Surface sample F52-2 deep-092012 (SPAdes) | ecosystem: Environmental > Terrestrial > Soil > Wetlands > Peat ... | reverse complement strand
CGCCGGACATCGTCTGCGATCTGCCGACGCGGCCGGAGACGGCGCTGATCTATCGCCTGTCGGGAGACGTCAATCCGCTGCACGCCGAGCCAGCCTTCGCGCGCACGGGCGGCTATCCGCGGCCGATCCTGCACGGGCTGGCGACGTTCGGCGTCGCCGGGCACGCCCTGCTGAAGTCGGCGTGCGGCTATGATCCGGCGCGGCTGACAGCGATGGCCGGCCGCTTCTCGGCGCCCGTATTTCCGGGCGAGACCATCCGCACCGAGATCTGGCGCGACGGTACGATCGCGAGCTTCCGCGCCCGCGTGGTCGAGCGCGACGTGATCGCCATCAATAACGGCCGGGCGGAGATCGGATAGCGATTTAGCCGGCTTGTCGTGGCCGGGCTTGTCCCGGCCATCTCGCTTAGGTAGGCACTGCCTATCTAAGCGGGATCACCGGGTCTCGCCGCTTCGCGGCGGCCCGGTGATGACAACTATCATGAGGTCATGCATGGCCAAGCAGCCCGCCTCCCACGAAACCTATCCCGACATCCGCGAGGGCGTGCGGGCGCTGTGCGCGCGCTTTCCCGGCGAGTACTGGCGCGGGCTCGACCGCGAGCGCGCCTATCCGGCCGAGTTCGTGCGCGCACTGACCGAAGCCGGCTATCTCGCCGCGCTCATTCCCGAAGAATACGGCGGCAGCGGCTTGCCGGTAAGCGCTGCGGCGGCGATCCTCGAAGAAGTGCATGCCTCCGGCGGCAACGGCGCCGCCTGTCATGCGCAGATGTACACGATGGGCACCATCCTGCGGCACGGCTCGCCGGCGCAGAAGGCGCGCTATCTGCCGAAGATCGCGGGCGGCGAGTTGCGCTTGCAGGCCTTCGGCGTCACCGAGCCGACCTCCGGCACCGACACGTTGTCGCTGCGGACCACCGCGCGCAAAGACGGCGACCACTACGTCATCAACGGCCAGAAGATCTGGACCTCGCGCGCGGAATATTCCGACCTGATGCTGCTCCTGGCGCGCACCACGCCGCGCGATCAGGTGAAGAAGCGGACCGACGGCCTGTCGGTGTTCCTCGTCGACATGCGGCTCGCGCTCGGCACCTCGATGACCATCACGCCGATCCGCACCGTCATGAACCACGCCACGACGCAGATATTCTTCGACGATCTGCGCGTGCCGGCGAAGAACCTGATCGGCGAGGAAGGCAAGGGCTTCCGCTACATCCTCTCCGGCATGAACACCGAGCGCATTCTGATCGCGGCCGAATGCATCGGTGACGCCAAGTGGTTCATCCGCAAGGCGACCGACTACGCCAAGGACCGCGTTTTGTTCGACCGGCCGATCGGCCAGAACCAGGGCGTGCAGTTCCCGATCGCGCGCGCCTATGCGCAAATGCGTGCGGCCGAACTGATGGTGCACGAGGCGACGCGCCGCTACGAGGCCGGCGAGGACATCGGCGCGGAGGCGAACATGGCCAAGCTTTTGGCCGCCGACGCTTCCTGGGCGGCCGCCGACATGTGCGTGCAGACGCATGGCGGCTTCGGCTTCGCCGAGGAATACGACGTCGAACGCAAATTCCGCGAGACGCGGCTTTACCAGGTAGCGCCGATCTCGACCAACATGATCCTCTCCTACCTCGCCGAGCACGTGCTCGGCCTGCCACGGTCGTATTGATTCAGCCTGCGTCCGGGACAAGTAGAGTAGCCGCATGCCCCTCCCCCTCTCCGGCCTTCTCGTCGTTTCGATCGAACAGGCGGTCGCCGCGCCGCAATGCACCTGCCGCCTGGCCGATGCCGGCGCGCGCGTCATCAAGGTCGAGCGCCCCGAGGGCGACTTCGCCCGTGACTACGATCACGTCGTGCATGGCGAGAGCACGCATTTCGTCTGGCTCAATCGCGGCAAGGAATCGGTGGCGCTCGACCTCGGCGATACCGAGGACAAGGCCCTGCTCGAAGCCATGCTGGCGAAGGCAGACGTGTTCGTGCAGAACCTCAAGCCCGGCGCGCTGGCCAAGCTCGGCTTCGCGATTTCCCGTCTGCGCAACGACTACCCGAAGCTTATCTGCTGTTCGATCTCAGGCTATGGCGAGAGCGGGCCTTACGCGCAGCGCAAGGCTTACGACCTGCTGATCCAGGCGGAGTCCGGCGTCGCCTCCCTCACCGGCGGCCCCGAAGCGCCGGCGCGGGTCGGCGTGTCGATCGTCGACATCGCCGCCGGGCTCAATGCCTACATGGCGATCCTCGAGGCAGTGATCGCGCGCGGCCGCACCGGACAAGGCGCGGAAATCTCGATCTCCATGTTCGATGGCATGGCCGAGTGGATGACGGTGCCGCTGCTGCACGGCGAGTGGGGCACGCCGTTCAAGCGCATCGGGCTCGCCCATGCCGGCATCTCGCCCTACGGCGTGTTCAAGACCCGCGATAACGGCGATATCCTGATCTCGATCCAGAACGACCGTGAGTGGCGCGTGCTGGCGGAGAAAGTGCTTGGCGATGCTTCGCTCGGCGCCGATCCGCGCTTCGCCACCAACATCCAGCGCGTCGCCAACCGGCCCGAGACCAACGGCATCGTCGCTCGCGTGTTCGCGCGCCACGATGCTGCGCAACTCGAGGAGATGTTGGCGAAGGCGGAGATCGGCTTCGGTCGCGTCAACGATTGGGAATTGCTGTTGAAGCATCCGCATCTGCGGCGCGTCACCATCGACACGCCGACCGGCCCGGTCCAGACACCCGCACCGGCGGCCGTCGTCGCCGGTGACGAGCGCCGCTATGGCGCTGTGCCGGCGCTTGGCCAGCACTCCGACGCTATCCGCAAGGAATTCGAAGGCGGCTAGCCGCCCTACTCCATCACGATCGGCTCGTCGTCGTGCCCGCCGCCGGCCGGCGCCGCCGCCTGCTTGCTGCGGCCGATAATGAAGATCAGCGGAATGACGATCAGCGTCAGAACCATCAATAGTTTGAAGTCGTTGAGATAGGCGATCAGCGTCGCCTGCTGCGTGACGATGGCGTCGAGCATGGCGCGGCCGCTGTCGGTCGCGATGTTCAGGATCGAACTCACATTCGGCATTTGCAGCGCGCCATTGAACGGCGTCACGTCCTCGGCGAGCCGTGCGTGCATCACCGTAGTCTCGCTGGTCAGTTGCGCGATCACCATCGAAATACCGATCGAGGAGCCGATGTTGCGCACGAGCGTGAGCATCGCCGTGCCGCCGGTGCGCAGGTTGCCCGGCAGCGTGGCGAAGGCCGCCGTGGTGATCGGCACGAACAGAAGGCCGAGGCCGACGCCCTGCGCGATGGAGGTCGTGACGATCGTGTACTGCGTCGTGTCGAGCGAAAAGCCCGTGAATATCCACAGGGTGGCGCCGGTGATCAGCAGGCCGGCGAGGATTAGCCAGCGTATCTCGATGTGCTTCATCAGCCGCGGCGCCGCCATCATGGTGAGCAGCGTGCCGACGCCGCGCGAGCCGAGCAGGAAGCCCGCGGTCTGAATCGGGTAGCCGAGCAGGTTCTGCATGAACGGCGTGACCAGCGCCATCGTGCCAAACAGGACCACGCCGATCACCACCATGAAGACGACGCCGGCGATGAAATTGCGGTCCTTGAACATCTCGAACCGCACGAAGGGCTCGTCCGTCGTCAGCGAATGGGCGAAGAAGTAGTAGAAGCCGAAGATCGAGATGATCGCCTCGATCCAGATCTCATTGGCGCCGAACCAGCCGACCTGCTCGCCACGGTCGAGCAGCATCTGGAGCGAGCCGATGCCGACGGCGAGCGCGATGAAGCCGAACCAGTCGAAGCGCAGGTGCGTGTGCAGGTCGGTCTCCTGCATGAACACCGACAGTCCGGCGACCGTCATGAGGCCGATCGGCAGGTTGATCAGGAAGACCCAGTGCCAGGAATAGTTGTCGGTCAGCCAGGCGCCGAGGGTCGGTCCCATGATCGGACCGAGCATCACGCCGATGCCCCAGATCGCCATCGCGCCCGCGCGCTCCTCGACCGAATAGGAATCGAGCAGCACCGCCTGCGACAGCGGCACCAGCGCCGCGCCCGCCATGCCCTGGAGCAGGCGGAACAGCACGATCTCATCGATGTTCTGCGCCAACGCGCAGAGCAGCGAGGCAACGGTGAAGCCGGCGACGCAAACGATGAACAGCTTCTTGCGGCCGAACCGGTCGGCGAGCCAACCCATCGGCGCCGTCATGATCGCCGAGGCGACGATATAGGAGGTCAGCACCCAGTTGATCTGGTCGAGCGAGGCCGACAACGAGCCCTGCATGTAGGGCAGCGCCACATTGGCGATCGTCGTATCGAGCGCCTGCATGACGGTGGCGGTCATGGCGCAGACCGTCACCATCGTGCGCCGAAAATTCGGCGACATGGCGCTCGTGGCGGAGGGACTCATCGCCTCGCAGCTTTCCTTAGTTCGCGGTTTCCTTGGCCGACGCGCCGCCGCCGAGCCAGGACGGCCAGCGGCTGTGATGCGTGTCGATCGACACCGTCACGCTCATCCCCGCGCGCAACAGACGCGTGGCGCTGTCCTTGTCGAAAGTGATGCGCATGGGCACGCGCTGCACGACCTTGACCCAATTGCCGCTGGCGTTCTGCGGCGGCAGGATCGAGAACTGCGCGCCGGTTGCGGGGCTGACCGAGGTCACCGTGCCGCTGAAGGTGCGGTCGGGAAACGCATCGACGTCGAGCGTCGCCTTCTGGCCGATACGAAGATAGGTGATATCGGTCTCTTTCGGATTGGCGTCCACCCACGGCGCCTCATCGTCGACCACGCTGAACACCGGCGTGCCGGCGGGGACGAAGCGGCCGAGCTGAATGCTGTCGACCTGCGTGGCGATGCCCGAGATCGGCGCACGAATGACGGTGTGATTGAGATCGCGCTGGGCGCTGTCGAGCGCCGCTTTTGCCTGGGCGTATTCGGGGAACTGCTCGAGCGGCAGGTTCGGATCGTCGAGCAATTGAGCGAGCGTCGTGTCGCGCTGCTGCTCGGTGAACTTCGCCTGCAATTCAGCCGTCACCAGACCTCCGGCAGCGGTGTCGACGTCGGCTTGCGAACCAGCCTGTGATGACAGCAGCCGCTGCTTGCGGTCGACGTCACGCTGTTTCAATGCCGAGTTCTTCTGCGCGAGGTCGGCGAGCGTGGTCAGCGACTTGAGCGTGGTCTTCGCCTTCTCGTAGTCGGTCCGCGCGGCGTTGAGCTTCGCCTTAGCGCCCTCCAGCGCGATCTGATAGGGTTGCTTGTCAAGCGTGAACAACTCGTCGCCTGGATTGACGTGCTGGCCTTCGCGCACCGCCACGTGAACGATTTTGCCGGAGATGTCCGGTGTGATCAGAACCTTCTGCGAACCGACATAAGCGTTGTCGGTTTCGATGTAGCGGCCGCTCGTCATATAGAACAGCCCGCCGCCGGCCAGCGCGATCAGCGGCAGCACGACGAGCAGGATCATCCGCAGTCGCTTGCGATTATTGCGCGGCGCGGGCGCCGGCTGAGCCGCCTCGGTCTTGGCTTCCGTCGCCGATTTGGCTTCCGGGACGGAAACGATTTTCAAAGCCTTGTCACTCATGTGCTTAACCAGTCGCAGTTTGATCGTTGGCGGCGTTGCGAGCGATGGCGTCGCGCAGATTGTCCTTGATCGCGTCAAGGTCCTTCAGCAGCCGCTCGCGCGACGCTTCGTCCATTTTGTCGAGCACCGTCCCCATCACGTCTTCGCCGAGCTCGGAGAGCTGTATCAGCAGCGGCCGCGCTGCCGGCGTGAGATAGAGCCGGTTGGCGCGGCGGTCGTTGGGGTCGGGGCGGCGCTCAATCAGGCCGTTCTCGGCGAGACGATCGAGCAGGCGGGTCAGCGAGATCGGCTGAAGGTCGAGCACTTCGGCGAGTTCTGACTGCTTCAGACCTTCGAAGCGGTCGAGCCGCATCAGCACGGTCCATTGCGAGCGCGAAATGCCGAATTGGCGCGCGCGCTGGTCGGCATAGGTGCGCAGCATGCGGGCGCCATCGATCAGGCCGATGGCAATTTCGCGGGAAATGGGAACTTTGGACATGGAATTCGTCGAATCCGGGTTATCGTTAGCTGGTATATAATAAGCATCCTTATAATAACGTCAAGTATGAAAAGCGGTCTCCCGGCAGCAATGGTTTCGCCGGGCGGCCATGTTCCCGCCGCCCCTGACAAGCCGGTCGCTGTCGGGCAAAGTCGCGCTCTCAAGAAGATCATTCGGGAAGTCATCATGGACATTGGTTTCATCGGCCTGGGGAACATGGGCGCCCCCATGGCCCGCCGCCTCATCGAGGCCGGTCACAAGCTCGTCGTCTACGACACGCGCAACGACGCGGTGGCGCCGTTCGTGGCGCTCGGCGCGCAGCTCGCCGCCTCGCCGCAGGACCTCGCCGACCGGGTCGAGACCGTGATGGCGAGCCTGCCGTCCCTACAGGTTTCGGAGAAAGTGGCGACAGGCGCAGGCGGCGTCATCCACGGCAAGCGCATCAAGCGCTTCGTCGACCTGTCGACCACCGGCTCGGGCATGGCGATCAAGATCGCCGCGATGCTGGCGAAGAAGAACATCGTGCAGATCGACTGCCCCGTGTCGGGCGGCGTCGGCGGCGCTGCCAAGGGGACGCTCGCGGTGATGGTCTCCGGACCCAAGGCCGACGTCGACACGGTGAAGGATGCGCTCGCGGTGTTCGGCACAGTGTTCGTCATCGGCGAGAAGCCGGGAATGGCGCAGACCATGAAGCTCGCCAACAATTTCCTTTCGGCCAGCGCCATGGCGGCGACCGCGGAAGCGGTAGCGATGGGCGTGAAGGCCGGGCTTGACGCCGCCATCATGATCGACGTGATCAATGCCGGGTCGGGCCGGTCGCGCGCCTCGGACCAGAAATTCCCGCAGTCGATCCTGCCGCGCACGTTCAACTACGGCTTCGCCACCGCGCTGATGCTCAAGGACGTGCGGCTCTGCTTCGACGAAGCGAAGGGCCACGGCACGCCGCATGCCGTGATGGGCAGCGTGCTCGATCAGTGGGAAGCGACCAACACCGAGTATGGCGGCGACAGCGACTTCACCGCCATCGTCAAATTGATCGAGACGCGCGCCGGCGTGACCATCGGAGCCAAGAAGTCATGAGCGACGACATCCACGAGGTCTACGCCATCTGCTACGGCTCGCATGGCCGCAAGCGCGCCGAGAATTACATTTTCGGCGACCCGCACGACGAGATGACGTCGATTTCCTATTACGTCTGGGTGATCAAGGGGCCGCACGGCACGTTCGTCTGTGACACCGGTTTCGACGAGACGGCGGCCAAGGAGCGCGGCCGCACGATCACCAAGCCGGTCGGCGAAGGACTCAAGGCGCTCGGTGTCGATCCGGGCAAGGTCGATCACGTCATCGCCACGCATATGCATTGGGACCACGCGGGCAATTACGATCTGTTCCCGAACGCGCGTTACCACGTCCAGGACACCGAAATGGCCTACAGCACCGGCCGCTGCATGTGCCACAAGATGCTGCGCGTGCCGTTCTCGGAAAGCGACGTGCACGCGATGGTGAAGAAGGTGTTTTCGTATCGCGTCGACTTCCACGACGGCGACGAGGAGATCGCGCCGGGCATCAGCCTGCACAAGATCGGCGGCCATTCGAAAGGCCTCCAGTCGGTGCGGGTGAAGACGCAGCGCGGCGACGTCGTCATCTCTTCAGACGCGTGTCATCTCTACTCGCACATCGACGAAGGTCGCGTCTTTCCGATCACCTACAGCGTCGCCGACACGCTCGAGGGCTACAAGAAGCTTCTGAAGCTCGCCTCCTCGCGCCATCACATGGTGCCGGGCCACGATCCCGACGTGCTGAAGCTCTATCCCGCGGCGAAGCCAGGCATGGAAAACTGGATCGTGCGGCTCGACGTGGCGCCGAAGATTTAGTTCAGGTCAGCCCCAACTCCGCGAACGCGTCCTGGTGATGCGCGGCGCTCGCCTCCGAGAAGCAGCAGAAGATGACCTGGGCGATGCCGCGTGGTGCCGCGGACACTTCCGCTGCCACCGTGCCGACGGCGACGCGTGCCGCACGGTCGGCGGGAAAGCCATAGACGCCGGTCGAGATCGCCGGAAAGGCAAGCGAGACCAGCCGGTGCTGCGCGGCGAGGTCGAGCGCCGTGCGGTAGCAGCCGGCAAGCAGCGCGTCCTCGCTGTGGCCGCCGCCGTTCCACACCGGGCCGACGGCGTGGATGATGTGCCGTGCTATCAGCCGATGCCCGCTCGTGATCTTGGCCGATCCCGTGTCGCAGCCGCCCAAAGCCGCGCATTCCTGACGCAGTCCGGGACCCGACGCGCGATGGATCGCGCCGTCGACGCCGCCGCCACCCAAGAGTTTGTGGTTGGCGGCGTTGACGATGGCATCGACATCGAGCGTCGTGATGTCGGCGACGACGATGTCGAGTCGCGTCGATCCGATTTCGGCGGTGAGCAGGGGCATATTCTCGCTTTGTCATCACCGGGCCGGCGCGCAGCGCCGAGACCCGGTGATCCCGATTAGGATGGCACAGCCTTGCCGTCCTAAGCGAGATGGCCGGGACAAGCCCGGCCATGACAGATGGGAATCACTCCCGGTCCGCGCAGATCTCCGCCTTCAGATCGATGCTCGATCGCACGCCGATGTCGGTATAGTGCCCATCGAGAAAGCGGCGCGCACCGCGATGACCGAGCTTGCGCAACAATTCGAAGGACTCGAGGTCGTTGCGCAGCCGGGCAGACGATGAGATACGCTCGCCGAGCCCTTCGAGCACAATGCGATGCACGCGAACGCGCCGGTACTCATTCGGCCCCGTGCCGTGTGGCACCCTGCCTTGCTCGATCAGCCGGTTGACGAACTCGATGGCGCGCAGCTCCGCCATCAGCGCGGAATTGAAAGTGATCTCGTTGACCCGCGCCACGATATCGCGCGTCGCGCGCGGCACTTTCTTGCGCATCAGCGGATTGATCTGCACGATCAGCACGTCTTCTGTGGCGGTGGCACGGAAGAATGGAAACAGCACCGGATTGCCCAGATAGCCGCCGTCCCAATAGGGCACGCCTTCGATTTCGACCGCGCGAAACACCGCCGGCAGGCACGCCGAGGCCATCACCGCCTCGGCCGAGATCTTGTCGTGCGGAAAGATGTGCAGCCGGCCGGTCTGCACATTGGTCGCGGCAATGAAGAGCTCCCGCGGATCGGCGCGCAGGCCCTCGAAATCGACGAAGCGCTCGATCAAGTCCTTCAGCGGATTGATGTTGAGCGGATTGACGTCGTAAGGCGAAAGATAGCGCGACCAGGCGTTGAGCCAATCGAAGGTCGGCGAACTATCGCTCGGCAGCAACGAGAACAGGCGGTTGAGCACCGCGCGCTGCAGCGGCGGCAGGTCGCCGCCGAGGCTCGCTGCCCGCCAGAAATCCGAAAGCCGCTTGCGCGCCTCGTCCGCGCCGCCGTGGCGCAGGCCGTCGGCGAGCATCACCGCGTTGACCGCACCGGCAGACGTGCCGGAAATGCCGTCGATGGCGATCCGCCCGTCCTCGAGCAGATGCTCGAGAACACCCCAGGTGAAGGCGCCGTGCGCGCCGCCGCCTTGCAGCGCCAGATTGATGCGTTTCGGTCCGTTTTTGTCGGCACGCGATGTGCCGAAGGCGCGCGCGAGCAAGTCGATCACTGCGCGGTCCAGCCCCCGTCGATCGAATAAGACGAGCCGGTGATTGTCGCGGCCGCATCGGACGCGAGGAAGACGGCGAGCGCACCGATGTTCTCCGGCTTGGAGAATTCGTGCATCGGCTGCTTCTCGGAGATGAGCGCGATCTTGGCTTGCTCGTTCGATTGGCCGGATTGTTTCGCGCGCGCGTCAACCTGCTTCTGCACCAAGGGCGTCAGCACCCAGCCGGGGCAGATGGCGTTGCAGGTGACACCGTCATTCGCCGCTTCAATGGCGACCACCTTGGTCAGACCGACGAGGCCATGCTTGGCAGCGACGTAAGCGACTTTCTGGGTGCTGGCGACGAGGCCGTGCGCCGAGGCGATGTTGATGATGCGCCCCCATTTGCGCTTCTTCATGCCGGGAATGGCAGCCCGAATGGTGTGAAACGACGACGACAGATTGATCGCGATGATCGCGTCCCAACGGTCGATCGGGAAATCCTCAATGTTGGCGACGTGCTGGATGCCGGCATTGTTGACGAGCACGTCGAGCGAACCGAACTCTTTTTCGGTCTCGCCGATCATGGCCGCGATTTCGGCCGGCTTGCTCATGTCGGCGCCGGAGTACCGCGCCTTGACGCCGAAGTCCTTCTCGAGCGCCGCCCGCTCCTGCTCGATTGCCGCCTTGTCGCCGAAGCCGTTGATCATCAGGTTGGCGCCGTCCTTAGCCAGCGCGCGGGCGATGGCGAGCCCGATGCCCGAGGTGGAACCGGTGACCAACGCAGTCTTGCCTTTGAGCATGACGACCTCTCGAAGTGCGGCGGAATGGAATAGGCAGCGACCCTGCCTCGAATTTTGCTGCAGTGCAACACATCCGAAACGTCTAGGTTCCGGCAGCTATTTTCGCCCGAACGCCCGGATCGACTACACTTAGCCGTAACAGGAGCAGGCGGTGGCACGAAAGCATGCGATTTTTCCGGCGCCCGGTCATGACCACGACCGCTGCGCCACCAATGCGATCGCCCATGCCGAGGCAATCTGCGCGGCGCGCAAGGAGCGGCTGACACCGATCCGCCACCGCGTGCTCGAGGCGCTGCTCGCAAGTCATCAGCCGCTCGGCGCATATGAGTTGATCGACCGCCTCGCCGATGACGGCAGCCGGCCGGCGCCGATCACCATCTACCGCGCGCTCGACTTCCTGCGCGAGCAGGGCCTCGTGCATCGCATCGAAAGCCGCAATGCGTTCATCGCCTGCGTGCACAATCACGACAGCGGCGACCCCGTCGTATTTTTGATTTGCGAGAAATGCGGCGCGGTCGGCGAGGCGGCCAGCGCGGCGGTGGCCGAGACAATCCGCAACGCCTCGCGCACAGCGGGCTTCACGCCCAAGACGCCGGTGATCGAGATCTCCGGCATCTGCGCGCACTGCAAGGCGGCGTAATCATCGCCGCTCGCAAGCGGCGTCGATCAGGTAAGCGTCTTCAGGAGGCGTGCGATCAAGCGCTGCTCCTCCGGCGAGAGCGGCGCCAGCGTCGCCACCGTGATTTCGGCGGCGGCCTTCATCGCCGATTCGGTGGCTTCACGCCCACGCTCGGTGAGCGCGACGGCGCGGCGGCGGCGATCATTAGGATCGTTGAGCGCGGTAACAAAGCCGCGCAGCGCGAGGCGGTCGACCACGCCCTTGATGGTGGCGCCGTCGAGATAGATCAGCCGGCCGAGATGGTTCTGCGAGCAAGGACCGACCTCGTAGAGTTTGGCGAGCGCGGCGAATTGTGTCTGAGTCAGGCCGTCGGTCATGCGCGACGTGAAGATGGATGTGTGCCGCTGCATCGCGACGCGCATGAGGAACCCGACCTGCTCGTCCAATAAATAGGCGGGCCCTTCCGCAGCGTGGCCGAGCTTGAGCTTCTCGCGCGGCATGATTCCCGCTTCCCGTGCAAACTGCGTGTGCTTTCCAAAACGCATGATGACCGCGAAGGTCCGTCGGAGAAAGGCCTAATCCGCGATAATCGCGCAAATACGGGCGGAATTTCTCCGCTTCGATCTCAAACCGTCAGATACGCCCGCTGCACTTCCTGATTGCGGTCGAGTTCGTCCATGCCGCCCTGCCACTGAAGCTGTCCCTTCTCCAGCACATAGACGCGATCGCAGACCAGGCGTGCGAAGTGCAGGTTCTGTTCCGACAGCAGGATCGCGAGGCCATCGCGCTTGAGTTCGACGATGGTGTTGGCCATCTGCTCCACGATCAGCGGCGACACGCCCTCGGACGGCTCGTCGAGCAGCACCATCAGCGGATTGCCCATCAGCGTGCGCGCCACCGTCAGCATCTGCTGCTCGCCGCCGCTCATGCGGCCGCCGGGCCGGTCCGGCATCTCGGCAAGGTTGGGAAAGAGCTTGAACAATTTCGAAGGCGTCCACACCGGCGCCGACGTGCCGTCCGGAAAATTGCGCGGCGGCTGCCGGCCGATGTCGAGATTCTCCATCACCGTCAGATCGACAAAGATGCGCCGGTCCTCCGGCGTGAAGCCGAGCCCCCGACGGGCGATCTCGAACGGCTTGAGACGCGAAATATCTTCGCCGTTGAAGCGCACTTTGCCGCTGCGCGCGGCGACGAGCGCCATGATCGCCTTCATCGTCGTGGTCTTGCCGGCGCCGTTGCGGCCCATCAGCGCCACCACCTCACCGCGTCCGACCGTCAAATCAAGGTCGTAGAGGATGCGCGCGGCGCCGTACCAGGCGCTGAGCTTTTCGACATCGAGGATTGGGAGTGAGATCACGCGGCGCTCGCTTCCTTTACCCTCCCCCTTGTGGGGACGATCGACGCGCGAAGCGCGTCGAGGTGGGGGTCTTGCTGGATGACAAACGACCCCCACCCCCGACCCCTCTCCACAAGAGGGAGGGGAGAAGAGAGCCGTGCGCGCGGCATTGTCGTGGTCATCGCGCCGCTCCAGCAAACGTCTTGCCGCTGCCGAAATAGACCTCGCGCACCTGCACATCCTCGCGGATCGCGGCTGCGTTGCCGTCGGCGATCACACGGCCGCGCGCCAGCACGACGATGCGGTCGGCAAACGCGAACACGACATCCATGGAATGCTCGGTGAACAGCACCGATATGCCGCGCTCGACGACCAGATGCTTGACCAGCGCGATGAGATCGTTGCGCTCGCGCGGCGCCATGCCCGCGGTCGGCTCGTCCATCAGCAACAGCTTGGGCTCATTGGCGAGGGCGATGGCGAGCTCGATGCGCTTGATGTCGCCATAGGCTAGCGCGCGGCTCGGACGGTCGGCCGCCTCGCGCATTCCGACCTGCTGAAGAAGGCCGAGCGCGCGGTCGCGATGGCGCGCCGCCGCCGGACACCACAGGCCGTAGGTCTCGCCGGCATGCGAGATCAGCGCCATCTGCACGTTTTCCGCCACCGTCATCGAGGCGAAGGTCGCCGCCACCTGGAAGGTACGGCCGACGCCGCGCCGCCACACTTCGCGCGGCGTGAGCCCGGCGATGTTCTCGCCGTTGAGCAGGATTTCGCCGGAGTCCGGCGCAAGCTGGCCATTGATCATGTTGAAGCAGGTCGACTTGCCGGCGCCGTTCGGCCCGATCATGGCGAGGAATTCGCCGCGGCCGACGTCGAAGCTCGCCTGCCGGACCGCGTGCACGCCGCCGAACGACTTGCTGAGCGCGCGAACGCCGAGCACGGTCATGGCGCGCGCCTCCTTGCGAACAAAGCCGCCGCCGCACCGGCGATCCCCTGCGGGAAGGCGAGCACCAGAACAAGGATGATGACGCCCAGGAGCGCGCGCCAATATTCGGTCTGGCGCATCACCATGTCCTGCAACGTAGCAAAGAACGAGGCGCCGACGATCGGCCCTGCGAGCGTTTGGATGCCGCCGAGCAGCACCATGACGAGGCCGTCGATCGAGCGGCCGACGCTGATCGTCTCGGGCGAGATCGAGCCCTTGGCAAAGGCGAACAGGCCGCCGCCGATCCCGCACACCGCACCGGCGACGGCGAAGCCGAGCCAGTGCACGCGCTTGACGTCGATACCGATTGCTTCGGCGCGCAGGGGATTGTCGCGGCCGGCGCGCATAGCGTAACCGAACGGCGCGAACAATAGCCGCCGCAACAGCAGCACGGCGAGCACCGCGAGCATGAGCGTCAGTAGGAAGTAGACGCCGGTCTTGTCGAATGGCGGCGGCGGCCAGATTCCGATCACGCCGTTCGACCCGCCGGTCAGTTCCTCCCATTGGAATACGGTCGCCCAGACGATCTGCGCGAAGGCGAGCGTCAGCATTGCGAGGTAGACGCCAGAGAGGCGCACCGCGAACCAGCCGAACAGCAGCGCGCCGATGAGCGCGGCGAGCGGCGCGGCGACGAGCGCCACGCCCATCGGCATCGCCAGCCATTTGACAAGCAGCGCGGCGCCGTATGCGCCCAGGCCGAAATAGGCGGCGTGGCCGAACGAATGCATGCCGCCGGGGCCGGCGATGAAATGCAGGCTGGTGGCGAAGATCACCGCGATCAGGACGTCGATGCCGAGCACGAGAATGTACGGCGAAGTCTGCGCCAGCCACGGCAGAGCCAGAAGAATCACGAGCAAGAGCGCGCCCATCCACTTGAGCAGCGGCGTTGCCGGACGGATCGGATCCTCCGGCTCGGCGACCGAGCGCACCGTAGCCTGCGGCTTACCCATGAGGCCGTAAGGCCGCGCGATCAGCACCACCGCCATCACCAGGAATTCGGCGACCAGCGTGAACTTGGAGGCGTTGATGCTGAACGCGCCGATGTGGAAGACGCCGATGCCGATGCAGATCGCCTTCACCTCGGCAATGATAACGGCGGCAAGATAAGCGCCGGTGATCGAACCCATGCCGCCGACCACCACGACGACGAAAGCGTCGCCGAGCGCGACGAGATCGGTCGCCAGGCTCGCCGGCTCACGCGCGAGCTGCAACGCACCGCCGAAGCCGGCGAGCGCGGCGCCGAGCGCGAACACGCAGGTAAACAGGATCGCCTGATTGACGCCGAGCGCACCGACCATCTCGCGGTCCTGCGTCGCGGCGCGGATGAGGCGGCCGAAGCGTGTGCCCTTGAGCGCGAAGTGCAGGCCGAGCAGCACCGCCGGACCGACGAAGATCAGGAAGAGATCATAGCTCGGCAAATGCCGGCCGAATATCTCGACGGCGCCACGCAGGCCCGGCGCGCGCGGCCCGAGCAGGTCCTCCGGTCCCCAGAGATACAGAGTGGCGTCGTTGATCACGAGCACCAGCGCGAAGGTGGCGAGCAATTGAAACAACTCGGGCGCGCGGTAGATGCGCCGCAGGAGCACGATCTCGATCAGGGCGCCGAGCAAGCCGACGACAAGCGCGGCCGCGATCATCGCGCCCCAGTAGCCGAGGCCGCCGCCGACTCGCGTCGCGATCGAATAGGCGACGTAAGTCCCGAGCATATAGAGGGACCCGTGCGCGATATTGATGATGCGGGTGACGCCAAAGATCAGCGACAGGCCGACCGCGACAAGAAACAGACCCGAGGCGGTGGACAGCCCGTTGAGCGCCTGGAAAAGAAAGGCGGTGAGGGTCATGGCTCTTTCTTATCCCTCCCCAGCAAGGGGAGGGTGGATGCGAGCGCCAGCGAGCAGCCGGACAGGTCACGTCGCGAGCGGAGAGGTCCCCTCACCTGGTCGCCTTGGCGCCCACCCTCCCCGCAAGCGGGGGAGGGATGAAAGCGCTCAATCCTTCGCGGGCCGCAGCTTCGCCACTTCCGCCGGACCGGGCAGCACCGAGGCGCCGTCGACATATTTGAAGTCGACCATCGTCCCCTTGCCGTTCTCGAGCGCGAGCTTGCCGACGAAGCAGCCCATCGTCGCCTGGTGATCGCTGGCGCGATACTCGAACGGGCCGAACGGGCTGTCGAGCTTGAGGCCCTTGAACGCCTCGACCAGCTTTTCGGTGTCGGTCGAGCCGGCTTTGGCAAGGCCGGCGGCGAGCGACTTCATGGTCACGTAGCCGACCACCGAGCCAAGGCGCGGATAGTCGTGATACTTGTCCTGATAGGCTTTCAGGAAGGCGAGATATTCCGGCGTCTTGATCTTGTTCCAGGGAAAGCCGGTGACAAGCCAGCCCGTCGGCGCCTCGTCCTTGAGCGGATCGAGATATTCCGGCTCGCCCGACAGCAGGCTGACGACCAAGCGGTTCTTGAAGATGCCGCGCGTGTTGCCCTCGCGCACGAACTTGGCGAGGTCACCGCCGAACTCGACGTTGAAGATGGCGTCGGGCTTGGCGTCGTCGATTGCCTGCGCGACCGCGCCGGCGTCGATCTTGCCGAGCGGCGGCGCCTGCTCGGTCACGATCTGGGCGTCGGGCTGATCTTTCTTCAGCAGCTCCTTGAACGCGGCGGCTGCGGCCTGGCCGTACTCGAAGTTCGGATAGACCAGCGCCCAGCGCTTCTTGTGCGCGGCGGTCGCGCCCGGCATCAGCATCGCCGTCTGCTCCCAGGTCGAGGCGCGCAGACGGAACGTGTACTTGTTGCCGTCGGACCAGGTGATCTTGTCGGTGAGCGGCTCGGCGGCGAGGAAGAACACCTTCTTCTGGCCGGCGAAATTCGTCACCGCGAGACCGACGTTGGAGAGGAACGTGCCGGCGATGGCAACGACACCCTCGCGCGTGACCAACTCTTCCGCGGCGCGCACCGCATCGCCCGGATTGGCCCCGTCATCGCGCGAGATGACTTCGAGCTTCTTGCCGTTGACGCCGCCCTTGGCGTTGACCTCGTCGATCGCCATCTCCCACCCCTTCTTGTAGGGGTCGAGGAAGGCCGGCTGCGATTTGTAGCTGTTGAGTTCGCCAATCTTGATCGTCTGCTGCGCCGTCGCAGGCAGCGCGAAGGCGGCAGCGACGGATCCCGCAAGCGCGAGCTTTATGAGGTGACGCAGTGGCAACATGACTTTCCTCCCCTCGGTGGCGGCGGCCGCGACGGCGCGCGGAATATCCGCAATGTGGTGCAAGTCTGTAACGTCGTCGTCGCCTCGGGCGTGGCGAACTTGTTAGTGTACAAATAGTCTGACCGCACTCCGAAACTTGTCAAGCGAACGCTTCAGGCACGCAGTGCCGCAGATGCAGGCGCTGCGCCTCGCCGCCCCCACTCCGTTCATTCCCGCGAAAGCGGGAATCCAGTTGAATCTTTCATTGCTGCATGTCTGCGCTGGGTCCCCGCTTTCGCGGGGACGAACGGAGAAAACGTCAGCCCCTCGGCCGATCGCGGAAGCGGTCCATCAGCGGCTTGTCCTGACCGCCGTCGATCTCGATCATCGTGCCGTTGACCATCTCCGCCAGCGGCGACGCGAGCATGACGACCAGGTTCGCAACCTCCTCGACCTCGGCGATGCGGCCCATCGGAATCGACGCCGGCGCGAGCTTGTCGGCGTCCTCGCGCGGAATCTTCATGTCCCGCGCCATCGCATCCACGAGCCCCGCCCAGCGTTCGGTGCGCACCGGCCCCGGATTGACGGCGACGAACGAGATCTTCTCCTTGCCGTACTGCCCGGCGAGCGACATCGTCAGGTTCTGTCCCGCAGCGTTCGCCGCACCGGGGCAGATCTCCCAATAGGACGGCTTGACGCCGTCATTGCCGATGAGATTGACGACGCGGCCGCCGCCCTGCGCGCGCATGACCGGCAGCACGTAGCGCAGGCACCGCACGTAGCCCATGAACTTGAGCTGGAGGCCCTTTTCCCAGTCGTCCTCGGTCAGATGCTCGATGACGCCACCGGCCGCGGAGCCGGCATTGTTGACCATGATGTCGATGCGGCCGAGCGCCTTGTGCGCTTCGGTGATGAACTTCTTGGCGTCCGCGTCGCTGCGCAGGTCGGCGGGAATGGCGACGATCTTGCGGCCCGTGGCTTTTGCGATCTCCTGCGCGGCGGCCTCGAGCGGCTCCTTGCGCCGCGCGCAGATGGCGACGTCGACGCCTTCCTTGGCCAGCGCCAGCGCGATGCCTTTGCCGATGCCTTCCGAGCCGCCGGTCACTGCCGCGGTCTTGCCTTTGAGTTTGAGGTCCATCGCACTCTCCGTTAGAAAAAATGTTTACTTGCCGCGATGCGCCATCCAGCGCCCGGACTCGGCATTGACGATCAGATCGGCGAGTGCGGCGTTGAATGCCGCCGGCTCCTCGCTGGTAATGGTGTGGCCCGAGCGCGGAATGACGCAGAGGCCGGCGGTCGGCACGGTGCGCTTGAGATAGATGCTTGAGTCGACGCACCAGTCGTCCTCGTCGCCGACCAGCACGAGGAGCGGCACGGCAAACTTTATCAACTCCGCCTCCAGCTCCCACAGGCTCGGGCGCTTCGCCTGCAATTCGCGCATGGTGAGCGCGTGGCCGACCGGTGAATGCTCCGACAGCATCTGCGCGAATTCGGCGAAGCCGCGCGGGTCCTTGTGCTTGTGCGTCTGCCGCGTGGCGCCGTCGGCATAGCGTGCCGCGGCGGTCTTGAAGTCGTCGGTCTCGAACATGCGCGCGGTCTCGCGCGAGGCCTGGCGCGTCTCTTCGACGATTTTGGCATCGGGGCTGGAGCCGTAGCCGCAGCCCGCGGCGGTGATACTGAGGCATCGCTCGGGATATTTGAGGCCGACGAGCAGCGCGGTCAGTGCACCCATGGAATGGCCGACGACGTGTGCCTTGTCGATCTTCAGGGCATCCATGACCGCGACGACGTCGTCGCGGCAGAGATCCTGGCCGTAGCGCGATGGATCGGTCGGCACGTCGGAGGGCGGATAGCCGCGCTGCGAATAAGTGACGCAGCGATGCGCGCGCGAGAAATAGCGCATCTGCGGCTCCCAGGTGCGGAAGTCGCCGGCATATTCATGGACGAAGACGACGGGCGTGCCCTGCCCCGCCTCCTCGACGTACAACCCTGTGCCGTCGCGCGTCTCGATGTGCGGCATCGTCCGCTCCGGTCAGGTTCCCGATAATGTTTGCATGCAAATGAATTCAGGTAAAGTCTCCCCCGCGATGGCCGGGTGGGCGGCACCGGGACATCACAAAGAAGGCCCAGAAAGAAAGGGCTTTCCGCCGGGGCCAAGGGTCCGGAACGGACCGCACCGCAAAAAGTTGGAACTTCATTGACGGCCCGCTTAGATGATCCCCCAGAGCCTGCCGGCCCGACCGCATCGGGTAGGCTGAGGCTTTGCGCCGGGATCGCCGGCGGGCTAGTTCTGTTCCGCGTTCCCTTCAAAGGTTGGTTCTCATGAGCGGTATTTCGACAGAAGCGCGGCACCAGACCGTCGCCGTCAATGTCGGCGGGGTCATGGTCGGCGGCGGCGCGCCGATCGTCGTGCAGTCGATGACCAACACCGACACCGCCGACATCGATGCCACCGTCGGCCAGGTCGCGGCGCTCGCCCGCGCCGGCTCCGAGCTCGTGCGGATCACCGTCGACCGCGACGAGGCCGCCGCCGCCGTACCGCACATCAAGGAGCGGCTGGTGAAGATGGGCGTCAACGTGCCCATCGTCGGCGACTTCCACTACATCGGCCACAAGCTGCTGGCCGAGCATCCCGGCTGTGCCGAGGCGCTCGACAAATACCGCATCAATCCCGGCAATGTCGGCTTCAAGGACAAGCGGGACAAGCAGTTCTCGCAGATCGTCGAGATGGCGATCAAACACGGCAAGCCGGTGCGCATCGGCGCCAACTGGGGCTCGCTCGACCAGGAGCTCCTGACCGCGCTGATGGACGAGAATTCCAAAAGGCCCAATCCGCTCGATGCCCGCCGCGTCATGCACGAGGCGATGGTGCAGTC
>Ga0208357_1001177_pt1 | contig 19516 bp, 17 predicted proteins | sample NGESurdeep092012_6_FD_184487 | JGI IMG/M metagenome (GOLD analysis project Ga0208357, IMG submission 184487) | Arctic peat soil microbial communities from Barrow, Alaska - NGEE Surface sample F52-2 deep-092012 (SPAdes) | ecosystem: Environmental > Terrestrial > Soil > Wetlands > Peat ... | reverse complement strand
CGGCCCAGCCAATCCAAATAACTGGCCCTGATTTAGTTAGGTGCTTGTGGTTTAAGCGCGCCCAGGTATTGCGCCACTACGGCCGCCTTGGTCGGTCCAAGGACTTTTATAAGCTCGTTTTCGTCAGCTTGGGCGACGCCGCGCATCGAGCCGAAAGTGCGCAGCAGTTTCTTGCGGGTGGCCGGGCCGACGCCCGGAATGTCATCCAGCAGGCTGGCGGTCTGGCGCTTGGTTTTCAGGACGCTGTGGTAGCTGACGGCGAAACGGTGGGATTCGTCGCGGATACGCTGGAGCAGCTTAACCAGGTTGGTGTTGTGCGGCAAATTAACCAGGATGAAATCGTCGCTCTCACTGGCGAAACCGCCCATTTGCTGCAAACTTAACTTGTTAAGTGTTACGTTAGATTTGTCTTTTTGGATGGCGATCTGCTCTTCGCGCTTGGCCAAGCCGATAAAAGGAATGTTAGGGCAGCCCTGTTCGTCGCGGGCTTGGATAGCGGCGTCCAGCTGGCCCTTGCCCCCGTCAATCAGCACCAGGTTCGGCAAGCCCCAGGCCTTGCGGTTCTTGTCGCTCAGCCGGCGCTTGATGGTTTCGTTCATATTGTAGAAGTCGTTGTTGTGGTCGAGCCTGGTCTTGAATTTGCGGTACTGGGCCTTGTCGCTGACGCCGTTGGTGAAGACCACCATACTGGCCACGACATCGCTGCCTTGCTGATGACTAATGTCATAGCCCTCGATCCGCCGCGGAAATTTATCAATACTTAACAAGTTAACTAATTCGGAAAGGGCGTGGTCTTTGCTGATGTCCAGGAACTCCTTGTCACTGAAAATAACTTGTTTGTCGAGTCCGCGGAGAGCGAAAAGCTGGTTGCGCAGCTTGGCCGCCCGCTCGAAATCGGCGGCCTTGGCGGCCCGCTTCATGTCGCGTTCCAGTTCCCTTTCGATCGTCTTGCGCTTGCCTTCGATGATAGCGATGAGTTTGCGTAAGTTAGCCCGGTAATCCGACAGGCTGGTCTTGCCTTCCTCGAGTCCCGGGTCAAGGCCTAGATGGTAGTGCAGGTTGGCACGCTTCTGGCCGGCAATCCGGCTCGAGGCAAACGGAAAAGCCCGGCGCAACAGCTTCAACGACTGCCGGACGGCGACCGTGCTGAAATACGGCCCGAAATAACGCGCCCCGTCATCCAACGGCCGCCGCGTCGTGCCGACCGTCGGATAGTCGCTGTCATAATCGATACGGATATAGCTCATGGCCTTGTCGTCACGCAGCAGGATGTTGTAGCGCGGCATATAGCGCCGGATCATTTCGGCTTCCAGGAATAAAGCTTCCAGCTCGCTGTCGACGACCATCCAATCCAGGTCGGCGATGTCGGCGACCAGAGCCTCGGTCTTGGGGTCGCGGCCGCGCGACTTCTGGAAATACTGCCGTACCCGGTTGCGCAGCACCGCCGCCTTGCCGACATAAATAATCTGCCCGGTCTTATCCTTATGGAAATAGACGCCGGGCTGCGCCGGCAATTCCTTGAGTTTGCGCTCCAGTAAGTCGTTCATGCTACCTACTATACCGGCGGACGGCGTCAGAGGCCAAACGCGTCGATGATATGGCGGGCCGATTCCGGCGGCGTCAATTTGGACGTGTCGAGGCTGAGGCTCGACGGATAATCGATCTTGGCGCGGGTGTTGTAAGTGGCCGCCTTCCAGCGCACGTGTTCTGGATCGGTCGGTTTGTTCAGCCGGCGGCGCGACTCATTAGCGACCCGCTCGATGAGAGTGGCGTCCGGCGGCGTCAACTGCACGAAATGGACGGTGCCGCCGTGGCCGGTGACGGTTTTGATAATGCGGGGTACGAACTCCGGACTGAGCTCAGGCACGTAGGCTAGGGTAAAAATCGTGTTGATGCCTTCGCGGGCCATGGCCTCGAAAACGTCCAGCCGCAAAGTATCGAGCAGCTCGAACCGGCGCGGGTCATAGCTATCGTCGAACAACGCCCGGGCGATATCGACCGTCAAGTGGTTATGGAAAAGTTTGTAGCCGGTCAGTTCGGCCAGCTGGCGGCCGATGGTGTATTTGCCGGATGCCGTGGGGCCGTAAATAATAATTAGCTTCATGGTTTACACGGCGACTTGGGCGCAAGCCGGGCCGCACGTTGAAGTTGCCGTCCGGCAATCCCGGCAAATTAAGACCAACCGGTTGCAGGCCCGGTTGGCACAGTTCTCATAATTGCTCGTCTGGCCGCCGCAATTGATACAAACGCCGATATCGACCGCCTTATCGGAAAACTTCTGGCCCATGCGGCCGTCAAAGACATAGAGTGAGCCTTCCCACAGGCCATCGTCGCCATACTCCGCGCCGTATTTAGCGATGCCGCCGTCGATCTGGTAGACTTCCCGAAAACCGCGCCGCTTCATCAACAGGCTGAGTACTTCGCAGCGGATGCCGCCGGTGCAATAAGTGACGACTGGCTTGTCTTTGATCGAGTCGTACTTGGGGTCGTCCAGTTCGCGGGCAAAATCGCGGGTATGTTCGACGTCGGGTACGACCGCGCCTTTGAATTTGCCGACCGCGGCCTCGTGAGCGTTTCGGCCGTCGAAGAAGACCACGTCTTGGCCGCGTTCGGCGACCAGCTGATGGACTTGCTTGGGCTTCAGATGGCGGCCGCCGCCGATGATGCCGTCCTGGTCGACTTCGATCTCGCCGGGGACGCCGAAAGTAACGATTTCCGGCCGGACCTTAACCGACAGGCGCGGGAAATCGTCCCGGCCGCCGGCGCTCCATTTGAAAGCCAGGCCTTTGAAGGCGGCGTAGCCTTTGGTTTCCCGGGCGTAGGCCCTAAGGTCTTTCAGTTCGCCGCCCAAAGTGCCGTTGATACCGTGCGGCGCGATTATGACCCGGCCTTTGAGGTTTAATCGCTCGCACAGGGTTTTTTGCCAGAGGCGGACGGCTTCGGGGTCGGCCACCGGCGCGAATTTGTAATAAAGAATGGTTTTTTGCATACCGGATATAAGTATAACGCCTAGGCCCGGGTCATGAAGAGCACGATTATCAAGGCTAGCAGTATGGTTATGGCGCCGGCCAGGCCGATGTCGACCATCCGCCGGCTCTGTTTGTGCTGCTGCAGCTGGCTGGACTCATAGAGCGCCCGGGCCTTGAAGAAAGCCGCCTCTTCCTCGCTGTCATTGATGTTGAGGGCAGCCTTTTCGAGCAGCTCGTTGAGGGCCTCTTGGCCGCGGGTGCCGCCGCCCAGGTTCTTGGGCACGGCCTGGGGGATCATGCCGCGGACGCCGGGGTCACGCTCGAAGTCTATCTCCCGTTCGACGACTTCGCGGCGCAGGGCTTTCCTGAGGTCGCCGCCGCCCAAGTGCTCGGCAACCAGGCGGCGTAAACCCTGCTCGCCGATCAGATGGCTTTCGTAAATCTGGCGCAGGCTGCTGCCGTCGACCAGGATTTGTTCGCTCATGACTAGCAGCTCGGCGCGGCTGATGGTGCCGATCCGCTTATTGGCGGCCGGGGCGGTTGAGCGCTCGGCCGGTTGCTCGGCACTGTTGCCCGCCCAGGCGACGGCTTCGAGGGCCGATTTGCCGGTATGGCGTCTTATGGGCTCAGTTTCGTTGGCGGTTACCAGCATCCGGCCGATGTGTTCCGGGGCCGGTTGTTCGGGACCGGACAGTTTGCCGGCCGCGGCCTTGGATAATTTCTCGGCGACGCGGGACGCCTGGGCTTTAGCCTTTTCGGCGGCCTGGCGGCGCGTTTTACTATCTTCGGCCTTTTCCATGGTATTGGTTAAGCATTTGCGCCTATTATGGTTGCATTAACAGATACTGTAGTATACGATGGAAAGTATTAATTAGCAATTTCATCGGCTTTAATCGGCTGGTGATTTAACCGGAGGCGGCCAAAATGTACACCACACCAATCCTGTTCGACGTTACCGCCCCGGCGGCGTGCTAACTCTCGAAGCCTCAAAAACTTTCACAAATTACACTATTAAACCAACCCGCGCTGCAGGAGGCAGCGGGCTATGAAACCGACTGAATCCGACCCCACAATCAAGCAGACCCTAGGCATTTTCTGGCGTTTCACCAAGCCGTATCCTTTCTTATTTTGGTACGGTACGATCGGCTCGATGCTGGGCGTGCTGAGCACCGACATTATTCCGCAACTGGTTATCGCCCTGGCGTTTAACAGGTTGCAACAGCTATACGCCACCCACCAGGCCATCACTTTCCACAGCGTAGCGCCGTATTTCATCGGCTATAGCGCTTCTGCCGTAGCGTCCATAGCCATTTGGCAAACCCAGGCCATGTCGGTCTGGCGCTACCAGATACAGGCGATGCAAAAAATCATGGAACACATGTTCCGGCATATCGAGTACATGGACAACAAATTCCACGCCGACCGTTTCGGCGGCGCGCTGGTGTCGCAGGTCAATAAGTTCGTGCGTTCATACGAGGTCTTAACGGACGCTTTTAACTGGAGCATCCTGAACGGCTTAACGGCGTTCGTCGCTTCGCTGGTTGTCTTGCTGTTTGTCAGCCCGCTTTACGCGCTCGTCTTTGCCGGTGTCTGCGCCATTTATTTCACGGTGGTATACCACCAGATGAAGCGCCAGATCCCATACAATAACAAGCTGTCCCATAGCGAGAGCGAAACGACAGCCAAGCTGGCCGACGCGATTACCAACGTGACGACTATCAGAGCCTTCGCCGGCGAAACGACCGAAAACAGCCTGTTCAACCAGCAGACCAAGAAAAAGACCATCGCCCACTGGAAGCTAATGAACATCCAGATGAAGAACGAGTTCATCAGCCGCAGCGGCACCGGCATGGTGAAGATTATAGCCTTCGGCGTCGGTATCGCTAGCGTTGTCGCTTTGCACACCCCGATCGGGGCGCTGTACCTGACGCTGACTTATACCCTATCCCTGACCGAACGCCTGTGGCAGTTCATGTTTATTGTCAGGAATATCAACCGGTCGCTGGGCGATGCCGCCGACATGACCGCCATCCTGCAGCTTGAACCGGCCATACAGGATCCAGCCACGCCCGAAAAAGTCCGAATCAACCGCGGCGAGATAGAATTCGACGACGTCAGCTTCCGCTACGAAGAAGGCGCCAACCGGCCGTTGTTCCACGGCCTGAACCTCAAAATCAAGCCGGGCGAGCAAGTCGGCCTGGTCGGGCATTCCGGCGGCGGCAAGAGCAGCCTGGCCAGATTGTTGTCCAGATTCATGGACATCGACGGCGGCGCTATCCGCATAGACGGCCAAGATATTACGCATATACCCCAGCGCGCGCTGCGCAAACATATCGGTTACGTGCCGCAAGATCCGCTATTGTTCCACCGCAGCCTGATAGAAAACATCCGTTACGGCCGGCCGGAAGCCGACGACGAGGAAGTTATAGCGGTGGCCAAACTCGCGCACGCCGACGATTTCATCAATGCCCTGCCCAAGGGTTACGACACCCTGGTCGGTGAACGTGGCGTCAAGCTGAGCGGCGGCCAGCGGCAACGGGTGGCAATCGCCCGGGCGATGCTCAAGAACGCGCCGATTCTAGTCCTGGATGAGGCTACCTCGGCGCTTGATTCGGAGAGCGAAGTGCTGATTCAGGACGCCCTATGGAAACTGATGGAAGGCCGCACGGCCATCGTTATAGCCCACCGCTTGAGCACGATCCAGAAGATGGACCGCATCGTCGTCATGGAAGACGGCAAAATCGCCGAGCAAGGTTCGCACTCCGAGCTGCTGCGCCACGACGGCATTTACGCCAAGCTGTGGACCCACCAATCCGGGGGCTTCATCGATGACTAGTATCAGTACCACGCCGCCAATCGAATCGCCGAACTGGAAAACTTTGCGGCTATATACACGCTATTGGCAGCGCTACCCGTTCTTGACTTTAGGATCGTTGATATTTAGTCTTGGCCTGGCACTGAAGGCGACTATGATACCGCTGCTGGTGGCGCTCGCCTTAAACCAGCTCATCAACCACCATACCGTTAACGTCGGCCTGCTGGTGTTTGCCGGCTGTTTCCAGTTCGCCTCGGTCGCCATCAACCACGTGCTCGATTATTATTGCGTCGCCGTACTGCACGATAATGTCGTCGAGAACCTTTATGACGACTGCTTCGAGTACCTGACGCACCAGGATTACGCCTTTTTCGCCGATAATTTCAGTGGGTCGATCGTCACCCAGGCCAGCCGTTTCGCCAAAGTTTACACGACCTTCAACGATACCATATTCTTCGACCTTATACCCCAGGTCATCATAGTTTTGATATCCGCCGGCATCATGGCTTATTACAGTCCTTTTATCGGTCTGGCGACTTTCGTTTTGTGGCTGGGCTCAACCATGCTGGTCATCAGGTTCGCCCTCGGGCGGCTGCCGGTCCGCCGAACGGCCGTGGCCAAAGAGAGCGAGCAGGTCGGCGAATTGGCCGACACCATCACCAACGCCTTGACGGTCAAAACTTTCGCCGCCGAAAACCGTGAAATCGAACGTTACCGGAAGCTCAACCATGTCCGCGCCGGCCTGTTCTTAAGGAGCTGGCACCAGGCCGTCCGCAACGGTTTCATAATCGAGGTATTGTGCGGTGTTCTCCAGATGGTGGTTTTTGTCGGCGGCATTATAGCTGTCCATCGGGGCAGCCTCGGCATCGCCACGTTCCTGCTGTTCCAGGTCTACATATTGCGGATTATTGAAAACTTGCGCAGCAGCACGTTCGTAGTCCGGCAGCTGGAAGTCGTGTCCGGCGACGGCCAAGAAATGACCGAATTGTTAGAACAAGCGCCCCTGGTGCAGGACAAGCCGTTCGCCGAAAAATCCGGCATCGCGCGCGGTGCCATTAATTTCAGCGGCATGACTTTCCAATACAGCGACGCCGGCAGTGACGAAGCCCTGTTCGACAGCTTCAGCCTGGACATAAAAAGCGGCGAGAAGATCGGCCTGGTCGGCCCCAGCGGCGGTGGCAAAACCACTATCACCAGGCTATTGCTGCGTTTCACGGACATCCAGGGCGGCGCCATTACCATCGACGGCCAGGATATCCGCGACATCAAGCAGCAGGACTTGCGCCGCGCCATAGCTTACGTGCCGCAGGAGCCGCTGCTGTTCCACCGCTCGATCAAGGAAAACATCAGGTACGGCAAGCCTTCGGCGAACGACGCCGAAATCACGGCGGTGGCCAAAAAGTCATTCGCCCACGGCTTCATCGCCGACCTGCCGAACGACTACGATACTATGGTCGGTGAGCGCGGCGTCAAGCTGAGCGGCGGCCAGCGGCAGCGAGTAGCCATAGCCCGAGCGATGCTCAAAAACGCGCCGATTCTGGTCTTGGACGAAGCGACTTCGGCGCTCGACAGCGAGAGCGAGCACCTTATCCAAAAAGCCCTGTGGGAGCTCATGAAAGACAAAACGGCCGTCGTCATCGCCCACCGCTTGAGTACGATCCAGCGAATGGACCGGATAGTCGTCCTGGACGACGGCAAAATCATCGAAGAAGGTTCGCACAAGGCCTTGCTCAAACAGAACGGCCTCTACGCCAAGCTGTGGGCCCACCAATCCGGCGGCTTCATCGAAAGCTGAATCAGGCCTTGGCCGCGCGGGCCGGGCCGGAGCCGCCATCTGACGCTCCGTGCAGCTGCTGCTGCCATTCCCGGTAAATCAACCAGAGTATAACAATGTCCAGGACGCTCAGAAAAGCCATGCTAAAAGTCGGATCGGTAACCAAGAGGTAGGCCTGGTAAACCAGGAACACGCCTAGGACGCCAAGTGCCCATGGGTAAACCCACAGCTTATTGAGCAGCAGACAAACTACCAGGACGACTTTGACCAAACCATGCGTCAGCAGGAAAGCCGCCGCGAACAGGTTATGACCCCCAGCCAGGTGGTTGCCGAGCTTAAGCACGTGCGTGGCGATAATATTATGCGGGTTTTCCTGCAAGGCGTCCTGGGTCAAAAAATTGGTAACGCTGGTGATGGTATGGGGATTGAGCAGCAAAACCAGCGCCCCGCCGACCAGCTCCAAGATGCCATCAATACCTTTGATGATGATACCGACCTCGTAGGCTTTGTCGAGTAGCGTCTTAGGGTGAAACCATTTCATAGACTCAAATACTATAGCACGAGCGTTATAGGCTCTGCGGAACCGGCTGACTATTCGGCTTTGGCGTCAGGTTTGGCGTCAGCGTCCGGAGCTTGGCCGTCGGGTTTCTGTTCAGCCTTTGGCTCGCCTTCGGCGGCTCCGGCTTCGGCGTCACCCTCGGCGGCTTCACCTTCTTCGGCCGGCGCTTCTTCCTCGGCGTCGCCGCCGGCAGCGTCGTTGGCGGCCGCCAAAGCGCTAGGTTCATAGACGGTGGCGATAGTGTGTTCGGCGGCGGTTTCCAGCTCCACGCCTTCAGGAATCGTCAGGTCGGCTATGGTCACGTGGTCGCCGACTTCCACCAGCTTCTCGGCATCGTATTCGAAAAAGTCGGGCAGCTTGGTGGCGATAGCTTTGACCTGCACGGCTTCGAGCTGGGCCAGGACGATCAGGCCGTTGCGTTCGGCCGGGCTGGACTCGTTACCCTCGTCGTAGCGCGGGCGGATCGGGATTTCGGCGTCGACCTTCTGGTTCTTGTCGACGGCGTTGAAGACAATATGGGTCAGCAAGTGCTTCTTGGGGTCGAATTCGGCGGCCTTGATAAGGGCTACGAAGCTCTGGTCGCCGGCCTTAAGTTCGATCGGGTGGTGCTTGCCGGCTTGGCGCCAGACTTTGAGCATGGCTACGCCGTTGCCTTGGACGTGCAGCGAAGCTTTGCCATGGTCGTGGATGACGGCCGGAATCTGGCCTTCGCGCCGCAAATGTTTGACAGCCTTGCCGGTTACCGTGCGCGGCTCAAGGGTCAGGCTAATAGAATCTTGGGACATGGGATAAATACCTCTTCTTATTGAAAGCTTTCGATCCATTATAACAGATATGGCTGGACGGTACAGGCATAAAACGTTAAGCTTGAGGGACATGTTAAACGTCACCCATATCATTCAAGCTGGCGGCCTGGCCCTGATAGCTGCCCTCATCTTCGGTGAATCGGGCATGTTTATCGGCTTTTTCTTCCCCGGCGACACGCTCTTATTAAGCGCCGGGGTCTTCGCCGCGACCGGCAAACTGCCGCTTCTGCCGACGATCCTGGTCATCGCCGTAGCCGCGATTCTCGGTGATAACACCGGCTACCATATCGGTAAACGCTACGGCCGGCGACTGTTCCGCAAACCTGACGGCGTCGTGTTCCGCCAGCAGTACGTGCAGCAAGCCGAAGATTTCTATGAACGTTACGGCAGCAAAACTATGCTTATCGCCCACTTCGTGCCCATAGTCCGGACTTTCGCCCCGGCCGTAGCCGGCGTCGCCAAGATGGACTATAAGCAGTTTTTTGCCTTCGACGCTATCGGCGACACCGCTTGGGCGGCCATCGTAACCCTGATCGGCTACTGGTTTGGCCGCCGCATCCCCAACCTCGACCATTACATCATGCTGGCCGTGGCGGCCGTCGTGGTCATCACGCTGGGGCCGACTTCTTACCACCTGGGCAAAGCTATCCTAAAGAAATATCGCCAGAACCAAGCAAAGTAAGCCCTGCCTAATTACAGCATTTTGCTTAAATATTGGCCAGTATAGCTGGTTTTGACCTTGGCGACCTGCTCGGGCGTGCCTTCGGCGATGATTTGGCCGCCGGCGTCGCCGCCTTCGGGCCCCATGTCGATAATCCAGTCGGCGTTCTTGATAACGTCCAGGTTATGCTCGATGACGACCATGCTATTGCCGGCGTCGACCAGGGCGTGGAGCATGCGCAGCAGTTTGTCAACGTCGGCCATGTGCAGGCCGGTCGTCGGTTCGTCGAGGATATAAAGCGTCCTGCCGGTCGGGCGGCGCGACAGTTCGGTCGACAGCTTGATACGCTGGGCTTCGCCGCCGCTAAGCGTCGTGGCCGACTGGCCAAGCGTGATGTAGCCGATACCGACGTCAACCAGGGTCTGTAGTTTGCGAGCGATGCTCGGAATGTTGGCGAAGAACTCCAGCGCCTGGTCACAAGTCATGGCTAAGATGTCGCTGATGGTCTTGCCCTTGTAATGGATCTCTAGGGCTTCGCGGTTGTAGCGCTTGCCGTGGCAGACTTCGCACGGCACGTAGACGTCCGGTAGGAAGTGCATTTCGATCTTGATGATGCCGTCGCCGGCGCAGTTTTCACAGCGGCCGCCTTTGACGTTGAAGCTGAACCGGCCGGCGCTGTAGCCGCGCAGCTTGGCCTCCGGCATGCTAGCGAATAGCTCGCGAATCGGGGTAAACAGGCCTGTATAGGTGGCCGGGTTGGACCGCGGCGTGCGGCCGATTGGCGACTGGTCGATGATAATGGCCTTGTCGAGCTGTTTGATGCCTTCGATATCATCGTGGCGGCCGGGTACCGTACTGGCCCGGTGCAACCTGGCCAGCAGTTCTTTGGCCAGGATGTCGTTAATCAGGCTGGATTTGCCCGAGCCGCTGACGCCGCTGACGACGACCAGCTTGCCGAGCGGGATTTCGGCGTTGACATTGCGCAAATTGTTTTCGCGGGCGCCCTTGATAATCAGCGATTTGCCGTTGCCCGGGCGGCGTTTCTTCGGCACGGCGATTGATTTCTGGCCGGATAAATATTCGGCCGTGATACTGCCCTTAGTCTTCGTGACTTCGGCCGGCGAACCGGCGGCGGCCACTTCCCCGCCATGGATACCGGCGCCGGGCCCGATGTCCAGCAAGTAATCGGCCGTGCGGATGGTTTCTTCGTCATGCTCGACGACGATGACGGTGTTGCCTAGGTCGCGCAAATGCTTCAAAGTCCGGATCAGCCGGGCGTTATCCCGCTGGTGCAAACCGATGCTCGGTTCGTCCAGCACGTACAGCACGCCCATCAGGCCGGAACCAATCTGCGTCGCCAAACGGATCCGCTGTGCCTCGCCGCCGCTAAGAGTGGCCGCCCCGCGCAGTAGGTTCAGGTAGTTCAAGCCGACGTCCTGCAAGAATTGCAGCCGGGCGCCGATCTCTTTGAGGATCAGCTGGGCGATTTTGGCGTCTCTTTGATTCAGCTTCAGGCCCTTAAACCAGGCCAGCGCGTCATCGATCGACAACGAGCAAATGTCCATGATCGACTCCTTGCCGATAGTAATTGCCAGCACCTCAGGCTTGAGGCGCAAACCGTGGCAGGCGTGGCAGGGCTTCTCTTGCATGAACCGCTCGATGTCGCGCCGAATGAAATCGCTGTCGGTTTCCTTGTGCCGCCGCTCCAGGTTCGGCACGACGCCCTCGTACGTCGTTTCGAACGACCGGCCCATGCCGAGCCCGACCTTAAACGTCTCCTTGCCCGTGCCGTACATGATCAGGTTGAGCTGCCCGTCCGTTAGTTCGCCGGTCGGCACGTGCAGCGAGAAGTTATACTTGTCGGCCACGGCTTGGAGTTTCTTCATGTACCAGTTGTCGACGTTGATACGGTTATACGGCCGGATAGCGCCCTCGGCAATGGTCAGTTTGCCGTTAGGGATGACCAGCTCCGGATCGACCTCCAGCCGGTTGCCGAGACCGGTACAAACCGGACAGGCGCCGTGCGGGCTGTTGAAGCTGAAGGTCCGCGGTTCCAGCTCCGGGATGGTTACTTCGGGATGGTCCGGGCAGGCGTACATCAGGCTGTAAGACCAGGTTTCGTCATTGTCGGCGTCGAGTATGACGACCCGGCCTTCGGCGACTTCCAGGGCCTGTTCGACCGATTGCACCAGCCGGTTGCGGCTGTCGGCGTTATTGACCAGCCGGTCGACTACCACTTCTATTCGGTGGCGGTAGGCCTTGTCCAGCTGCGGAAACTCATCCAGCGCGTAAATCACGCCGTCTACCCGGACGCGCGCGAAGCCGGCCCGCTGGTACTGTTCCGGTATGTGTTCGAAAGCGCCCTTCTTGTCGATCACGACCGGCGCCAGCACCATCAGCCGTTTATCGGCCGTCGTCGACATGATCTGGTCGACGATGCCGTTGGTCGTTTGGCGGACCACGGCGCTGCCGTCAATCGGACAGTGGGGCACGCCGATACGGGCGAACAAGAGGCGCAGGTAGTCATAAATTTCGGTCACCGTCGCGACGGTGGAACGGGGGTTGCGCGAAGTCGACTTCTGGTCGATCGAAATCGCCGGCGACAAGCCGTCAATTTGGTCGACGTCCGGCTTCTCCATCAAACCCAGGAACTGGCGGGCATACGAACTCAGCGACTCGACATAGCGCCGCTGGCCTTCGGCGTAGATCGTATCAAACGCCAGGCTCGACTTGCCCGACCCGCTGAGGCCGGTAATGACCACTAGCTGGTTGCGCGGAATATTGACGTCAATATTCTTGAGGTTATGTTCCCGGGCACCTTTAACTACGATTTCATCAGCCATTTTTCTCCCTGTGCAAGGTGCTCAATTATACAGAAAAACCGCGGCTTTTTCCAGTCTAATCATGTTTGCTCCGCGGTCGCGGCTTAGACTTTGCACTATTTCATAAATCATTGTATGGTGTAAGACACTTATGTCCGAGCTTACTTTGCATACTATCGACCCGCCGCAACCAAGCGGCCACCGCTACGAAGCAGTTGTCGGCATCACCGTGGCCGGCCGGAATACGGTCTGGGACCGCAATCCCTACACTTTGGCGGAAATCGACCCCGCCGAGCCCACCGGTACTACCGCTCAATCATTTGACGTTCCGGCCCGCATAGGCGACCGGGCCAGCAGCTTCCTAATGGACAGGATTATGCTCAGCCGTCACCTGTCCTTGGAACACAAAATACTTCTTCAATACAACTGCCATTCTTTCGCAAGCTTCGTAGCCGACGACAGACCGGTTTCAAACGCGTTTTTCGGCGAGCGGCGGGCCAGAAAAATCATGGATCAGGGCGTTACGGCGGCCGATCCGCCGCCAGCCGGCCGGCAACTAGTCATAGGCGGCATTGATAAAGCCAGGCGCAGGCACAAGGCCAGGCCCGAACATAGCATGATTTCGCTGGGAGAGGCCGATCCGCGCTGCCTGCAAGTTACCAGTTTGTGGGGCCATATGGCGCTGGCCAGGTATGATGATGTTTTCCGTGCCCATGGTGTTGGCGAAGAAGATGGCGACAACCATGTTTATGTCCGGGCAGCTTGATTTATAGTTTCGTTCAAGCATAAGCTTCAATACAATACTCTTGACAGTTTGACAATTAGGTGTATAATCCAAATCAAATAACCGCAAAAATAAGAGGTGGTGGGACTTCAAAGGGGCACCAATGTATTCGTTTCTGGTTCTGGGCTTAATCCCGGGGACTAATATCCAAATCTCGTTTCAGGCCTGGCTGGTCATAATGCCGGTGTTGCTAGTGGTGGCCATTCTGCTTAAGTCGCCTTTGCGCAAGCTTATCGACTTCGGCAAGGCAGTTGCGCCGCACGAGGCGATGGACGCTAGCCTGCTGCATCATCGTCTGCAGCATACGGCACGATAGATTGTCCGTAGAGCTGAAGCTCCTCCAGTAAGTATTGCTGTTCGCCGCTGGGTTTGCCCTTGCCCAGTTCCTCGAGACGGGCAAAGTATTTGGCCATTTTGCTGTCGGCGCCGCCGGTTGATAGTTTGCGCCGGCAGAATTCATCCCACGCGGCGCGCTCTTCGGCCGTCAAACTCCTCTGGTAATTGCGGGCTTTATAGAGAGGTAGCAGGTCACGAAGGCGGCCGTCATGGAAAGTCCCGGCGAACCGGTCGAACTCATCCGGCTGGGCTGCCCGGAGCGCCCGCATCGCCGTTTTGTCGGTGTTATCAACGAAGCCGTCATACAGCCGGCCGTCAACCGTTAGCTGGTCGGTGACCAGGGCGGTCTGGGTCTGTTCCCGTTTGTCGTCCATACGGGCGACGGCCTCGAGGATCTTCTCGGCGAAAGCCGCCTGGCCGGCACGCAAAATTGCCAGGTGTTTGGCCACGGTTTCCAGTGATAATTGCAAGCGTTCCTGGGCAGCTTCGTCTTTGATAACGCCTAGCGGCGCGATGGCCGGACAGCGGTTGTATTTCAGGGTTTTGACCGGCAAACGGACGGCCTCGGGGTCTTTGGTGAAACGCCAGGCTTGGACAATCTGGTCGACATCCATTTTCATAAACGGCGTCGGGTCGACCCGCAAATCATAAACCAGCGCGGCGTCCTGGGGGTGCTTGCTCAGCAACACCGCGGCCGTAGTGTGGGCGTACTGGCTGCCGTAGCGGCCAGAAGTGTAGACGAACGGAGCGCCCTTGAGCACCAGTTCGGCGACCTTTTTCTTATCGCGCAGCCCCAGCAGGTACTCGAACAGGTCCTTTTGCTTGCTGCGGACCAGGTCGGCGACGGCAATCGTGGCCCGGACGTCGCTGAGCGCGTCATGGGCGCTGGTATGCTCCAGCTTATTGACTTTGGTCAGGTACTCCAACCGGTTGGCCGGTTTGCCGTTGGGCGCGAACGGCCACTCGATGCCTTCCGGCCGGAGCGCCCTTGTCATGCGCACGACATCAAGCAAGTCCCAGCGCGAGCAGCCGTCTTTCCACTGCCACTCGTAGGCGTCGTAGAAATTACGGTAGTTCAAAAAGCGCATGAATTCGTCATCGAAGCGAATGCTGTTGAAGCCGGCGAAAATCGTGTCCGGCCGTACCACCTCGCCGTAGAACAGCTTCAGGAACTCGGCCTCGGTCACGCCGTCGGCCAGCGTCTGCTGCGGCGTGATGCCGGTGACCAGGATAGCGTCCGGTTCGGGCAAAGTATCGGGTGACAGCTTGATAAGCACGTTGACCGGCTCGCCGATCGGCTTCAGGTCCAGGTCGGTCCGCTGGCCGGCAAATTGCATAACCCGGGCCGCGCGCGGATTGAAGCCGGACGTTTCGAGATCGTAGAAGAATAAGCTGGCCGCCATACGTACCCACCAGTGTAACACCAAATTTCCGGCTAGTAGGCGAAGCTGCGGGCCGGGCTGGAGCCGAGCTGGATGGTTTGGCCGGGGGCGACGCCCTGGCGGCGAAGCTCGTGCAGGATGCCGGCACGGCGCATGATGTCGCGCAGACGCTGGACGCCCTGTTCGTTATCGAAGTCGGTCCGCTTGGCGAATTGCTCGATGCGCGAGCCGGTGACGATGAAGCCGGCGGCGGTTTTTTTGACTTGCCAGGCGTCGGAAGTGTCGGCCAGAGTTAGGACCGGCATGTCCGGTTTTTCGGCCGCGGCTGTCGGCTTGGCGCGGGCTGCTTTGACGATGTCCTTGATGGCGAATAAGAGTTGCTGGAGTCCGGCGCCGGATTGCGACGAGATAGCCGTAATCAATGTTTTCTTGGGCACCGCCTTGGTCAGCTGGGCGGTCAGGTCGGCGATAATTTCGCTGTCCAGGCCTTCGGTTTTGGTCAGGGCGACGATTTCGGGGCGTTTGGCCAGGTCGGGCTGGTAGGCCGCCAGCTCGTCCTTAATCGTCCGGTAAACGGCAACAACGTCGTCGTTATATGCGTCAATAAGGTGGAGAATAACAGCCGTGCGTTCGACATGGCGCAAGAAGTCATGGCCAAGGCCCTTGCCCTTGGCCGCGCCTTCAATCAGGCCGGGGATGTCGGCGATTAGGACGCTGGTGTCTTGGTCGATATCGACCACGCCGAGATTGGGCGTCAAGGTGGTAAACGGGTAGTCAGCTATCTCCGGTCGGGCATTACTTAACTTGCTAAGTAAGGTTGATTTGCCGGCGTTAGGCAGGCCGACCAGGCCGACGTCGGCGATCATTTTTAGCTCCAGCTGGAGTTCCAGACTCTCGCCGGGTTCGCCCTTCTCGGCGAAGTTCGGCGCCTGGCGGCGCGACGATACGAAATGGGCGTTGCCGAAACCGCCGCGGCCGCCTTTGGCGACAACGGCCCTTTGCCCGTCTTCCACCAGGTCGGCGACAACCGTACCGTCCGTGGCCGTGGCTATCGTGCCGACCGGAACGGCAACTATTAGATCCTTGGCGCTGCGGCCATGCATGCGCTGCTTGTCGCCCGGTCGTCCGTCATCGGCCCGGACTTCTTTCTGGTAGCGAAAGGCCACCAGGGTATTCTGATTGCGGCTGGCCGCTAAGACGATGTCGCCGCCGTCGCCGCCGTCGCCGCCGTTAGGGCCGCCCTTGTCGATAAATTTTTCATGCCGGAAACTCAGCTTGCCATTGCCGCCCGTGCCAGCCACCATCGTCACCTTAACTTTATCAACGAAACTCATAACTACTAGGGTAGCGGGTTTGGGGTCGCCGGTCTAGCTCTAGTGGGTGATGAAGTTTTGGAAGACCCCGTCCGATACGGTGCCGGCACCGACCCGGCCCCAGCCGGCCAAGCCGTTCATGTCACGGATTTGAATCGTACCGTCGGGGTTAACGCCGGTTACCATAGCGACGTGGCCTTCGCCGCCAGCCGCATTGCCAGTCTGGGCAATCGAACCGACAGTCGGTGTTTGGCTGACGTTCCAGCCGCTCAAGCGCGCGTAAAAGGCCCAGGTAGCGGCATTGCCCCAGTTGGCAGGCACGGCCACCTGGGTGGCGACGTACCAGGTACAGTAGCCGTAATCATAGCCGTTGGAACCATAGATCGGGCCGCTACCCCAAGGGAAACCGCTAGCCCCGGAAGCGATGGTGGCAGCGCTGGTGCCGGCGACCGACTCGCTGGCGTTAGGGATGATAATTTGCTCGCCGGCTTGGAGGCCCGAAATCTCGGCGTCGTTATAGGCGATAATCTGGTCTTTGTTGGCGTTGAATTTGGCGGCCAGGCTATCGGCCGTATCGCCGGATTTAACGGTGTAAACAATGCCGTTAACCGGTGGAATAGTCAGCGTGGTGCCGGAGGCGACATTGTCGCCGGTCAGGCCGTTTGACCAGCGGATACTATCCGAGGTAACCCCGAACCTGGTCGCCAGGCTCGAGATAGTATCGCCGGCCTGGGTAGTATAGGTCTGGATGTCGGCCCGCGACTTGAGCGCCGTGGCCACGACTTGGGGCTTGGTCAGGACGTTATCATTAGAGGCGGCAATAGCGATGTCGGCAGCCTGGGACTGGGCCTGGTTGGCGATGGCCGTGGTTTCCGGCAGGGCGTTCAGCTGGGCGACCGTTTGGGCGATATCGGTCGAGGAGACCTGGTCGAGCGGGTTGCTGGTGGCAGCCGGCGGGCTATCGCTTAGCAGGGACGGTGAGGCCGTAGTGGCGGCATGGGGGTTTTGGAGGACGAAAGCCAGGATGATGGCCAGGATAACGACATTTGATAAAACCAGGCCGATCCGGATTGCCCGGCGCCGGGTCGTTGTGCGGCGCAATTTTGAGGCGAGGTAACGATACGCTTTGGCCGAGCGGACACCAGCCGGCGCGTTTAAACGATCAGTAACCGTTGTGGAATGGGTCGTGCTAATACAATCTCCTGGTAGCCGGACGGGAGCACACAAAAGTCTACCCCTGTTAAAGCTACCAGTCCATTGTAGCAAAAACCAAACCCCTTGCAAGGCTTTTATGCTTTGGTACCCCCGTTGTTATTGGCTACAGAGTTTATGGCAGTACTGCTGGGTCTGGGTCTGGTGGTCCTGCAAATTAGTCGAGAAATAGGTGGTGCCGTCGTCGCCAGTGACGAAATAGAGCCAGTTAGTGGCGGCCGGGTGCGCGGCCGCGGCCAGCGCGCTGCTGCTGACCGTGCTGATTGGGCTGGGCGGCAAGCCGGCATGTATCAGCGTGTTATAGGGCGAATCGAAATGCAGATTCGGCGCCTGGCCGGCCTCGATGGCGCCGTAGTCGGCGGTGACGTCGGAGCCGAGCGTGCTGTTGGCCTTCAGCCGCGACAGGAAGACCTGCGCGACTTGGGTTTGGTCGTTAGGTTTATTAACTTCCTGCTCGACGATTGAAGACAGCGTCAAACCCTGGTAAGTCGTCAGGCCTTCGGCGGCAAAAGCGGCCTGGACGTCAGGCGTCAGGTGCTGCCCCATTTCGACCAGCGATTCGCGGATAATGAATGACGGCGCGGTCGACGAATTCTTCTGGAAAGAATCGGGCCACAGCAGGCCTTCCAGGGTCGTAACGTTGGCCGGCTTGTAAGCCAGGGCTGGCAGGCCGCCGTATTGGGCGGGGTCCAGCGCCTGGTCGACCGCCGCCGGCGTAAAGCCGTCATTAATCAGGTCGGCCCTTACCTGGTCTATCCGCCAGCCGGGCAGGATCGTCACCAGGCGGGTCGTCACCTTGCCTCTGGTCAAAGTCGTGACAATCGAGACTGTGTTCTGGCTCGGCGATAAAGCGTAAGTGCCGGCCTGGAGCAGGTTGTTCAGTTCCTTGCTATGGACATAAAGTTGAAATGCCCAAGCGCTGCGTATGAGATGGTCTTTTTGCAGATCATTGGAGATTTGCTTAACCGAGCTGCCCTCGTCGACAGTGAAAATCTGGGTTTTCTGGTCGGTGCTGACCGCCCGCAAGTCCAGGTTGTAAACGTGGCGCGAGATGAACACGCCGACGATGAACAAACAGACCAGGCCAAGCAGCAGCCACCAAACGCGGCGCGGCAGGCGCTGCCGTTTGCGGCCCATGGCGTAAGCCGACATTACGCTGCCGTCCCCTGTTGGCGCGGCCGCTGCCCGGCCAGCCAGTCTTCCAGGATGTAGGTAGCCGCCAGGGCGTCGATATCGCCGCGTCGGTAAGGCTTGCCGCGGGACTCAAGTTCAGTCTCGGCCTGCTTGGACGTCACGGCCTCGTCCTGTAGGTGGACCGGCAAGCCGCAGTTCCGGCGTAATTCATCGGTGAAGCTTTCGACGGCCTGGGTCTGGGCGGTATGCTGCCCGTCCAGGCCGCGCGGCAGGCCGACTACCAGAGCTTGGGCGTTCTCGGTTTCTATAAGTTTGCGGAGGGCTGGCAAGAAGCCGTCGTCATGCCGCAAGGTGGTCAAGGGCCGCGCCAAGCCGGCCGCCAGCGAGGCCGCCGCTACGCCTATACGCTGAGCCCCCACATCCAAGCCCAAGACTGAGCTAGGGGCTGGTGCCACTTGAGCTGCTCGCTTTCGTGCTAGGTGTCGGTTTGGCGATATTGACGGTGATGCGGGTAGTTTTCTTAGGTGCCGAACTGATCCAGAAAGGGCTCAGACTGACATTGACGCTGGTAACGTCCGGATTGTTGGACAACTGGCTCTTGATGGCACCGACTTTTTGGCCGGCAGCCTGCTGCTTAATTGAATTTATATCAAGGTGCGGACCGGCCGTCGCGTTCGTGGTCATGGTCAGCTGGGCGGAGGTGTTCGAAAGCGTATTGGGGTTGAAGACCGCTTGGCTCAGACCGGTGTCCAGAACACTTTGTTTGCTGGTGTCGATCTGGGTGTCGACCTGGTTGTTAATCAGCGTGTTCAGGTCGCTCTGGTGGACACCGAACAAGGTGTAGGTGACCGTTTCGGTGACCGTCACGTTGTTGGCGACGTCACCGACGTTGGCGCTAGTCGTAACGACCGGCGTACCGGCCGTGTAGGTCGCGTCAATCGGGTAGTAG
>Ga0208357_1001176_pt1 | contig 19531 bp, 11 predicted proteins | sample NGESurdeep092012_6_FD_184487 | JGI IMG/M metagenome (GOLD analysis project Ga0208357, IMG submission 184487) | Arctic peat soil microbial communities from Barrow, Alaska - NGEE Surface sample F52-2 deep-092012 (SPAdes) | ecosystem: Environmental > Terrestrial > Soil > Wetlands > Peat ... | reverse complement strand
AGACGACCATCACGGCCGCCCGTGGCAGCGCGATGCGTCCGCTGCTGTCGCCCGACGGACGCTGGCTGGTCTACGGTACCCGCCGCGACGCCGCCACCGACCTTTGGTTGCGCGAAGTGGGCAGCGGCGAGGAACGGTTGTTGCACGCAGGCGTGCAGCGTGACGACCAGGAATCTTTTTCGCCGACTCTGGACCTGCTGCCCGGCTACGCGTTCACGCCGGACGGCAAGTGGGTCGTGGCGACCTACGACGGCAAGATCCATCGCATTTCGGTGGCAGATGGGACGGCGCAAGTGATTCCGATGGAGGTATCGGTGTCACAGCAGATCGGACCGGATATCAACGTGCAGGGGCGGGTGCCCGATGGTCCTGTCGAGGCACGTATCATCCAGGGTCCAGTGCGTTCGCCGGGCGGGAAATCACTTGCTTTCTCGGCGTTTGGCCAGCTGTATTTGCAGTCGCTCCCCGATGGCGCTCCCCGGCAGCTCACCCACGGCCCCGCTGGAGGTTATCAGCCGGCCTGGTCGCCGGACGGCAGGTGGCTGGTGTATGTCAGCTGGTCGGGAACCGAAGGCGGTGCGATCTGGAAGCAGCGTGCCGATGGCTCCGGTACGCCGGCCCGGCTCACCCGGGACGACGCCTATTACCGCGACCCGGTCTGGTCACCGGACGGCACGCGCCTGGTCGTTCTGCGGATGCCGAGGCACGATTTCCTCGTGCAAAACGCCGACCTGGCGATGAGCAGTGCGGGTGCCACCGACGAAGACGAAGGTTACAAGGCGCCGGATGCGGATGCGGATGCGGGTGCCGCGGCATCGCCGGGACCCGACGTGGCCTGGATCGATGCCCGCGACGGCGGCACTCGGATCATCGGCCGTGCAGACGGGCTCACCCATCCGCATTTCGGACCGGACCAGAATCGCATCTTCTTCTCCGGAGGTCAGGGCAACACCCTCGTGTCGATGCGGCTGGACGGCAGCGATCGCCGGACACACTTGAAGGTTACTGGCGCGGTGGCCGGCAGCGAATACGCCCGCGACGAGAAGTCGACGACCCTGCTCAGTCCCGATGGTCGCTGTGTGCTGGTTCGCTACCGCAATCGGGCCTACCTGTTGCCGATGACCTGGACGGGCCTGAGCACACCGTTGACGGTGGACCTGAGTGCGTCGCCGCTCCCGTTGCGGCATCTCGACACGCTGGGTGCGGATGAGATTGCCTGGACACCGGACGGTCGCCAGGCAACCTGGACATTGGGAAATGCCCTGTTCCATGTGCCGATGCCCGGCGATGGACATTTCCCGGGCCGGGATTTTGGATCGGACGACATCGAATCGACCAGGATTGTCGTGCAACGCCCGCGTGCGCATCCAAAGGGGACCCTCGTCCTTAGCGGTGCCCGGGTGGTGTCGATGAAGGGCGACGAGGTCATCGAAGACGCCGATCTGCTGGTCGTCGACAACCGGATCGCGGCGCTGGGAGCGCACGGGACCCTCGACATCCCGCCGGAAGCGGAGCGCATCGACGTTGCCGGCATGACCATCGTCCCCGGTTTCGTCGACCTGCACCCACACATGCTGCCGTTGCGGCGCGGGGTGCTGGACACCTCAGCCTGGCCGCTGATGAACTACCTTGCCTACGGCGTGACCACGGCGCGCGATCCGCAGGCCCAGACGGTGGATACCTTCGTCTACGAGGACCTGGTCGAGACAGGGGACATTCCCGGTCCCCGGGCCTTCTCGACCGGTCCCGGCATCTACAGCACCAATGCGTTCAAATCCTTCTCGGATGCATTGAACATGGCAAAGCGCTACAAGCAGTTTTACCGCGTTGGCACGATCAAGTCGTACCTCGTAGGCAATCGTCGCCAGCAGCAGTGGATGGTCGCCGCGGCGAAACAGGTCGGGCTGATGGCCACGACCGAAGGCGGCAGTGATTTCCGCATCGACATCAGCCACGTGCTGGACGGGTTCAGCGGCAACGAACACATTCTGCCGTACGCGCCCCTCTACGACGATGCGGTGCAGTTGCTGGCGCGCTCGGGCATTGTCTACACGCCGGTGGTGCTGATGACGTACGGTGCGCCCTTCATGCAGGGATTTGCGCCGTACTACCAGCAGTCGGGACTGTATGGCGACGACAAGATAAAGCGCTTCTATCCGCCCCAGATGCTGCAGAGCAGGAAGTACACCAGCTACTGGAGCCCGCCCGAAGAGAGCTACACGCGGCCTCTTGCCGAATCGGCCGTGGCCGTTGCCAGGGCAGGCGGCAAGGTCTGTGTCGGCAGCCATGGGAACTTCGCGGGCCTGGGCTATCACTGGAACCTGTGGGCGTTGGCCGATGGTGGGCTGACGCCGCACGAGGCCCTGCGAGCCGCCACGATGTGCGGAGCGCAGGCCCTGGGCTACGAGCGCGACCTGGGTAGCTTGGAGCCCGGAAAGCTCGCCGATTTGCTGGTTCTGGAAGCCAATCCGTTGGAAGACATCCGGAACACGACTGCGATCCGTTATGTCATGAAGGATGGCCGGCTCTACGGGGGGAACAGCCTTGACGAGGTGTGGCCCGCGAAACAGAAAGCGCGGGCGTTGTGGTGGCAGGACGCTTCGCCGCTCCGCCGCACGGGAACCGCAAGGACGGAGTGACCAACGCCGCGGACGACAGCAAGGGCCTCGTTGACTACTTCCGGTGCCGCGCTGCGCCACGATGCCGGAGCGCGTGCGCGCGCAGGGTCGAATCTGGCGCTGGCGTTGCCGGTGCAGAACCGGCCCGATCGTACTCCGCCGTTGTTTACTCCCGTTTCATGGACACACGCACCAAGGCAGACCATGGCCCTGCACAGGGCATATCACTAAAGAGGGTTTGGCAATGCAAAGGCAACCGATTCATTTCCGCCTGCTGGTAACGGGTTTCGTTTTATTGTCCATTGGTAGTTACCCGGCAGCAGGGGATGCGCATGCGGAGAACTCGGCCGCGGGGTTAAATCCTGTTGCGTCTTTCGATTTCAGGAATGTAATGAAATCGGAGAAAGGCACCACCTCGCCCGATAGAAAGAGTTTCGCCGTGGGGAAAGTCACCTACGTTGATTCGCCGTTTGGATGCGCCGCGGAATTCGATGGAAAGAGCCGCATTTCGGTGAAATCGGATGATCGCCTGAATTTCAATCATGCCTTTTCGGCCGCGGTATGGGTGAATGGGTCAGGCGCCCGCTATCGAACCATGGAGCTGGCCGGCATGAGGAGCCCGAACTTCCAGGTCGTCGGTGACCGTGTCTATTTCGTGACGAATTCGGATCCGGAAGTGGATAGCTACGATCCGCCCAAAAAAGGCAAGGTTCGTTGGAACTCCGTCATCTGGTCGGGGGTGGCCGATGCCAATCTCGGAACCTGGAACGACAAGAAGCGGACCGAGCTGCCATTGACCGGCCTCGAGCCCAAGTTGCAGGTGGTGGGGGATCGCATGTATTTCCAGTATTTCGGAAACTCCGCCGATGGCGCCTGGCAGATCTACACGGGCACGAGCGGGACGGACGGCAGGGATTGGCAGGCGACCCAGCGGACCTTCACCACGGGACGTTATGATACCGAGCAGACCCGCAACGTCCAAGTGGTCGGAGAAAAGGTCTACTACGCCTTCCCGATGAAGGACAAGGCCGGAAAGTGGCAACTATGGACCGCGACATCCAACCTCGACGGCTCCGCCTGGAAGGTACGCCAGCAAACGACAGGCGGCGGGATCATTCCGAGCTTCAAGGTATCGGGTGACAAGATTTATTACATTTTTCCCGTCGATACGCCCAAGAAGCAAGTGTACGACGTGGTCATCGCCTCCGCGAACCTCGATGGATCTGGTTGGCATGAAATACGCCGCGTTCATGGTGGCGCATGGTGGATTATTGCCCAGCTCACGGTTAACAAGGGCACCATTTATTTCTCCTATTCGAAGGGTGATCCGAATAAAAGCGTCCATCTGTGGACCGGAAGCGTGGCGACGGACGGTACCGGGTTCCATGAGCGCCAGAGGACGTTCGGCGTAGGCAATTCCATACCTGCGGGAGTGCAAGTTGTAGGCGACAAGGTTCTGTATTCGTTTTCGGTTATGCAGCGACCCATGGCGTCAATGAAGAAGCTTGGATGGATGGGTTTTTCATTTTGGACCGCCAGTGCGGATCTGAGTGGCGACAACTGGGTTCAGCAGCGCCATGTTGGCGGAGACGGTGATGACCATCTGACGGGATACAAGATGTTGAGTGTCGTTGGAGGTAAGGCCTACTACGATGTGAACAGGCTCCATTACGTAAAAAAAGAAGGCCATCTGGCGCAGCAGGAGAATGGCGTCCTGGCTTATTCGGGCTCGAACGTCTTGAGCAAGGGGGATTCCTACGGCATCGGAATGTCGGCGTCGGGAAGCGTGTCGGGATTCGTGAATGCCGGTGAAGACTATCTTTATCGCGGCGAGGCCCCGGAGGACACGGCCGGAGCGATGGTCGAGCAGAAGCTCGCTCCCGGTTGGCATCATGTAGTCGTTACTCATGACGGCGACGCCCTGCGTTTATACGTTGACGGGAGATTGGCCCGCGAAACCAGCTACGACAAGGAGCCGGCTGCCAATTCCTTTCCGTTGAGTATTGGGGATGGCTTCGTCGGAAAGATCGCGCGTGTGATGCTTTTTGATCGTGCGCTCGATCAGTCGGAGATCTCCATTTTGGCGGACCGACATGATGAAACTTCGTGCGGAACCGCTCCACGATAAGGTTGGTGTCCTCCGATTGAGCGACGCTCGCGTGTGAATTTCGAGCGAGGTCCCGTTCCTGCACTTTCGTACCACCGGATGGTCTGATTCACCACATGCTGGTGCAAAACCCGCAAAGCCCGAGTCAGGGTTCAGAGTGCACTTTTATTGAGCGCAGCGTGTAGAAAGTCGACTCTGACCCGAATGGCAGCGATACCCTGACCAACGCCAGTGGACGCATCCGGCTCAAGATTACGCTGCAAAGCGTGGCCCGTCTGACCGGCCACGTACGGTGGTGTGGGAGGTGCCCGCGCGGCTGCCCACGAACCCGTTTGTCGCGGCCTGCAAGTCAAGACGCAGGCGCACCACTGGCGCCGTTAATCGTGATGCGCACCCCGACGTGAATGCAGATTCGCAGGCGGCCGTGTAGCTTGACTTGGGTCACCGGATTAGCTTTACGTGGCGGTAGACAGGATTCCGTGCGATATTGTCGCGGACCACAGAATGATGCGGTTTTTGCGTTCTTTCCTCGTTATCCCCGGTGGTGGGACTTGAGTATGGATGGGTGCGCTCGGCGCTAGACTGCGCCTTCAGAGATTGGAGGAAATTTACAGTGGAGTTCATGTCGTCACCGTCGGGACATATCGTGACGCTTGCTGATGCGAGGCACCGTAGATGAGCGCGATGGCCGCTTTGCGGTCAACGCCGCTCGATCATCTTCTCAGATTGGCGGCCAGTGCTGGTGTACGCAGTGCCGTTCGACTGCGTATCAACCGAGGCGACGACCTCAACGCGCGCGATGACGTCGGTTTGCCGCTGTTGATGCTGAACGCAGCTCCTGCTTGGCTGGAGCGATGGCCCGCCGACTACCGCACGCTCGTCCGGGCTGCCGGAAAGTGGGCATGAGAAGCGGCAAGATCAGCGGGAAAATTCTTATCGTCTCCGACCAGAAGGCGGAAGCAGAGTCTTTGCTATCCCAAGTGGCGATTGATTACCCGGATGTCTCGGTTTCGTACGACCCCGAGCATTACGTTACGGAGTTCGAGCGCATCAAGCCGGACGTCCTGTTGCTTGTCTTCAAATCGATCGAAAATGCTCAGAACTACTATCTAGGGTTGTACCGTTTCGGAGCTGCTGTACAACAGCACAATCATCGAACAATTGTCTTCTGCGCCAAGGAACAGGTAAAAAAGGCCTTTGAACTCTGCCGAAAGCAGTACTTCGACGATTATGTATTGTTTTGGCCTTCGCCCTACGATGGAAGCCGCCTGGCGATGTCGATCCACGTGGCGCTGCGCGAGCTCAAGCAGTCCCGAGAGCTATCCGCCAACGAGCACCAGCTCGGGGACTTTGTCAGCAAGCTGACGGAGTTTGGCCAAACGCTGGACCAACGTTTGACACAAGGGGGCCATCAGGTCGAATCGGTAGCAGAGCAGCTGGCTCGCGATGGAGAGCATCTCGGCGCCGCGATCGAAAATTTGCTCGGCCGCATTACCCACGGCAGCCTGGAAAACGCTGTCACGATCCGTGACCCACAGATGCTGGAAAGCGAGTTGAAAGCGCTGGTTTCGAATGAGATCGGGCCGCTGGTCGAGTCGGGGCGGGCCGCTGTCGAGCCTCTTCGCCTTTGGGCAAGGGAATTGCAGCGCGAATCGTCCGTGCAACTTGGTCAGACCCAGGCGTTTCTCAGGGTGCTGGCGACATCGAGCCGCAGGATCCTCGTCGTCGAAGACGATGAATTCAGCCAGAAAGTGGTCGGCAGGATTCTTGAGCGGGAGGGTTACGACGTCGTTTTCGCCGGATCGGGAACCGAGGCGCTCAATCTACTTCGGAAGGTCCGACCTTCGCTGATCCTCATGGACTACATGCTGCCGGACCAGGATGGCGTGGAAATAATACGGGAGCTCAAGCAGATGAAGGAGTTTGCCGCCATACCGATCATCATGCTTACAGGCCAGAGCAGCCGCGACACCGTGATCCGTAGCCTTGCCGCAGGCGCTGCCGATTTCGTGGCCAAGCCCATCAATTCCAGCGTGTTGCTGGGGAAGATAAGCAAATATGCTGGCATTTAGTCGATTTCACCTGTGGGCCCAAGTGGGCTCAGCCATCAGGGCGCATAGCATTCGCGGCCCTAGGAGCCTGTCGGGCTTTGGTTGGCCGGTCTGCGAATCCGCCTGTGCGGTCCATATTTCCGCCGATTCTTGGTCCATAGAACGACTATGGACCAAGAATGGTCAGTTGCTGTCCTCGCACAGCCCAATCCTCGACTCGACCACCAAAGCCCGACAGGCTCCTAGGGTGACGGCGGTCACATCACGGTCGAGCGGTCCTCGTGCCAGCGCGGGGCGGGCGGAAATGACGCTACCGTGGTGTCCTGCATTGGGCCTCGTCGTTGCATCCGGCGGGCTGGCGTCCGCAGTTGCACGGCCGGGGTTCGGGGACTCCCCTTTCACACATGGTTGTCTGCCTGCATGACCGGCGAACTTCCGTTGCTCGTATTTAACCTCGACCTGCTGCGACTGGCTGTGCCGCTGGCCATGGTCGAGCGCGTCGAGCATGCCTGTGAAGTGACTCCCTTGCCCGGGGCGCCGGCCGCCGTGCTCGGCGTAGTCAATCTGCAGGGGCGCGTGGCGGCGGTCATCGACGTGCGACGGCGTCTGGGTCTGCATCAGCGCCCGATCCACCCTTCGGAGGTCTTCGTGATCTTGCAATTGCCGCAGCAGCTGTTTGCGCTTCAGGTGAGCGATGTGGAAGGCGTGGCCGAGATTCGCCGGGAAGATCTGGTGCCCGGCGAAACCCTGATCGATGGGCTGGTGAAGGTGCAGGGCTTGGTGAAAACACCAGAAGGTTTGCTGCTGATCGAGGATCCGCAGCAGTTCCTCGACATCCACGACATGCGCGTGCTGGCCGATGTCATGGATGCCCGACAAGTGGCCCAGTGACATGGCCATTCCCTGGGAAAACGTCGGTGCGGCCGTGGAACGGCTCTTCGGGCTGGACCTGCAGGGCAAGCGGATGCCGGACCTGAAGCGCGCGCTCAAGGGCGCGGCGCATGAGCTTGGCCATGCCGACATCGAAACGTGCGCGCAGCTTCTGCTCTCGGAGAATCTGGACGGCCCGAGCATGGAGGTTCTGGCCAGTCACCTCACCGTTGGCGAGACCTATTTTCTTCGCGACGAGGACACGTTCGCCGCACTCTCGACGCGTATCCTGCCCGAGCTCATCGCCGCCCGGCGGCGTGCGGGAGATCTGCGGCTACGCATCTGGAGCGCCGCGTGTTGCACCGGCGAAGAAATCCATTCCGTAGGCATCCTGTTGCGGCAGCTGCTGCCCGATATCGCCGATTGGGAGATCACCCTGCTTGGCTCCGACGTCAACCCGCGCTTCCTGCGCAAGGCGGCCGAAGGCGTGTATCGCCAATGGTCATTCCGCGGCACACCCCTGGAGTTTCGGGCGCGCTATTTCCGGCGGCTGAGCGGTGGCCGATACTCGTTGTTGCCCGCGATACGGAGCATGGCGACATTTGCAGTGCTGAATCTGGCCGACGAGGCAATCATGGCCGGCGTGAGCAATAGCGCCTTTGACCTGATTCTCTGTCGCAACGTACTCATGTACTTCACGCCGGCACAGGCATCGAAGGTGGTCGGCGTCCTGCATGGTGCCCTGCACGAGGACGGCTGGCTGGCAGTGGCGCCGTGTGAAGCCTCGCAGGTGCTGTTTGCCCGCTTCCGTCCTGCGTATTGCGATGGAGCGATCTTCTACCGCAAGGGCGCAGCACAGATTCTGCGCCCTGCCACAAAGGGAGCGTGTGCCTTGCCGGCCGCGCCGGTCATGCAGGTCTCGCAGGTCAATGCTGCAGCGTCCCGCGCAATTCGTCGACCACTGCCGAGCATCTCCAAATCGGTCGCACCATCTGGCAAGGCAGGAAAGGCGGCGCTTCCTGCAGAGGCTTTCGCGACACGGGCACGGGCACTGGCCGACCAGCGGCGCACGGATGAGGCGCTGACGTGGTGTGATCGTTGGATCTCGGCCCGAAAGCTGGATCCGTCGGCGCATTATCTACGTGGCATGATCCTCAGTGAAACGGGAGATGTGTCTGGCGCTTGCGCGGCGTTTGAGCGCAGCCTGTACCTCGCGCCCGACGGTGTGATGGCCAGCTTGGCGCTTGCCGGCGTGGAGCGGGCCCGCGGACGTGCTGGCCATGCGGCTCGTCATTACCGCAATATCCTGGCCTCGCTCGAACGGCTGCCGCTGGAGGGCGGCGTCGAGCACGCCGAGGGAGTTACCGTGCGGCAACTGACCGCGCTGGTGCAGGACCTGATGGCTGTGGGGAAAGGGACATGAGCTTGTGCGACGACCCTGCCGATACCGACGACATTTTGCGTGAACGTGCGCGGCGGCTGGCACGCGTGCCCGCTGGTCGGGCTTCCGACGAGCAAGTCGAGGTGCTCGAATTCGGCTTGGCCAACGAACGCTATGCCTTCCTTGTCAGTCAGGTTCACGACGTGCAGTCTCTCAGGGAACTGACGCCACTGCCCTGCACGCCACCGTTTCTGCGTGGCCTGGTGAACATCCGCGGCCGGCTGGTGGCCGTGATTGACCTCAAGCGATTCCTTGGTTTGCCCGAGCGTGGCATCACCGATCTGAACAGGGTATTGCTCCTGCGCAAGGGAGAGGTCGAACTTGGACTGCTGTCCGATACAGTCGAAGGCGTCCATGCCATTGGCAGGGACCAAATCCACCCCCCGCTGGTAACGCTCACCGGTATTGCGGCGGAATATATCGCGGGCGTTACATCAGAGGGGCTGGTCGTGCTCAATGCTGACGCCATCCTTGACGACCCGCGTCTGGTCATCGAAGAGGACGTCATTTCATGAACAAAAGGCATCACCACGGGAGACTGCCATGATCTGGTTCAACAACCTCAAAACCAGCACCAAGCTGGTGCTCGGCCTCGGGTTGATCATGGCGTTGCTTGGCGTCATGTGGGGAACGGCCCAGCGCGCGATGGAGGCCATTGTGCAAAGCAGGACCATCGCGGTGGAAGCGAATGCCCTGGACTCCTCGCTCAATGCTGATCGAGCTCTGGTGCTGACTTTGCTTGCTGTGGGTGACGCGACGACGCGCAACAGCCTGTTCAACGAGGCGGCCGAGAATGCCAGGCAGGCCGCCGTACACCTTCGCAGCATGCGTGATCTGGGCCAGGGAGAGCCTGGTCTGCAGGCCGTGATTGCCAAGTTTGAAGACCAGTATGCGGCGTACGCGCAAGTTCGCGACAACCAGGTGCTGGCGCTACTGCACAAGGAACAGCTGGATGCAGCGCGCAGCATCTCGCTAGGCGAGCAGAACAACCGTTACCTCGGATTGCACAAGCTCGGCCTCCAACTCTCCGACCAGGCCCTGGCCATCGGCACGGATGAGGCCAAGCAGGCCCGCGACACGTTTGCCGTGGTTGGCCTGCTGGCGATATTCATGGCTGTGCTGGTGGGTTGGCTACTGACCCGCAGCATTGCAGGGCCGTTGCGGTCACTGACTGCTGCGGCGGAACGGATTGCGGTTGGCGACCTGCCGCCGGAACACGATGACATGGCCCGCAGCGATGAAGTCGGGCTGCTGCACCAGGCGTTTGGACGCATGAGTCGCGCCTTGCGGCAGATGGCCTTGGTGGCACAAAGCATTTCTGAGAGCGATCTGCGCGTCAACATCGAACCGCAATCCGAGCGTGACATGCTGGGCAAAGCGTTTGCGGCGATGGTCCATAACCTGCGCAGCCTGACCAGCGACCTGCATGAAGGCATCAATGTACTGAGCAGCTCGGCAAGCGAGATCTCCACTTCGACAAGCCAGCTCGCTGCCAGCGCTACCCAGACTGCCGCTGCGGTGAGCGAAACCACGACCACGGTGGAGGAGGTCCGGCAGACGGCGCACATGTCGAGCGAAAAAGCGCGCGCAGTTTCCGAATCCGCGCTCCGGGTGTCATCCGTCTCAGAACAGGGCCGCAAGGCTATCGATGATGCGGCGGCAGGCATGGCGCGTATCCAGCAGCAGATGGAGCTGATCGCCGACAGCATGGTGCGGCTGAGCGAACAGAGCCAGGCGGTGGGTCAGATCGTCGCCACGGTCGACGATCTGACCGGCCAATCCAAGCTGCTGGCCGTGAACGCTTCGATCGAAGCGGCCAAGGCCGGCGAGCACGGCAAGGGTTTCGCGGTCGTTGCGCAGGAGGTCAGGAACCTGGCTGAGCAGTCGCGTCAAGCAACGGCTCAGGTACGCAGCCTTCTTGGTGACATCCAACAAGCCACCAACGCCGCGGTAATGGCGACCGAACAGGGTAGTCATGCCGTAGCCGAAGGTGTGCGGCAATCCGCGCAGGCCGGCCAGTCCATCCAGGCACTTGCCAGCAGCGTCAGCGAGGCGTCCCAGGCTGCGGTGCAGATTGCGGCGTCAAGCCAGCAACAACTGGTTGGCGTCGACCAGGTGGCTACGGCGATGGAAAGCATCAAGCTGGCGAGCAATCAAAACGTGGACAGTGCCAAGCAGATGGAAACGGCGGCGCATGGCATCAAGCTGCTTGGCGAAAAGCTCAAGCAGCTCACTGCCGATTACCGGCTGTAGCCTGCCATGAGCGCACACGAAGCCGGGTTCCTGCAACGGTTGCGAGCCGCCTTCATGGTGGAGGCACGTGACCATCTGCTCGCCGTCGGCTCTGGCCTGTTGGCGCTCGAAAAGGCTGGTTCGCCGGGTGAGCGTGGACGACAACTTGAGATCGTTTTCCGGCACACGCACAGCCTGAAGGGCGCGGCACGGGCCGCCAGCTTTCCGCGGATAGAAACTCTTTGTCAGGCCATCGAGGACATCTTTGCGTTGTGCAAACGGCGCGATCGGGTCTTGTCCGCCGACAACCTCGACGTGCTGCACAGCGCCTTTGACCTGGTGGGTGCCCACGTGGATGCGGGAGGCAGCATGACGCCAGGCTCCTCTCCCGACGCAGTGTCGTTGGTGTTGACTCAGCTGCAGGCAATCAGCCGGGCGGAGCCCGCCGCCGGGCCGGGGCTGTCTCTGCGCGTAGGCAATGGCGACAAGCCAACCGACGAACCACCCTCCGTGCTCGCGGACGAGAGACCAGCGCTCGCGGTGGCTGACACTGTTCGTATCCAGACTTCGCGCCTGGACCGCGTGTTACAGGCGGCGGAAGAACTGCTGACGGTCAAGCGGGCGCAGGCCGAGCGTGCCGAAGATCTGCGTCGGCTGGAATCACGCTTTGACCAGTGGTCCAAGCGTTGGCTGGCCGCACAGCCAGCGCTGCGCCGGCTTCGAGGCCTTGCCACTTCGGCTGATCCCGATCTTTGCGCTCAAGCGAAGTCGGCGGCCAAGGCGCTGGAGCTCCTTGATTGGAGCTACGGTTATGTGCATTCGCTGGAGGGTGGGGTCCGCGCCATCACGCGGTCGGCTGTGCGCGACAGTCACCTCGCTGGCAGGCAGATCGATGAATTGCTGGACGATTCCAAGACCTTGCTGATGCTGCCATTTGCAGTGCTGGCCGAGACACTCCCCAAGCTGGTGCGCGACCTTGCGCGCGACCAGGGAAAACAGGTCGATCTGCAGATCGTCGGCAAGGACGTGCATCTGGACAAGCGCATGATCGAGTTACTGCGTGATCCATTAGTGCATCTGCTGCGCAACGCCCTGGATCACGGTATCGAGTTGCCAGCCAAGCGGCAGGCCGCCGGCAAACCGCCACTTGCGACTTTGCGTGTGGAAGTCCGCCTGCTGCCTGGCAACGAAATCGGTATTGAGGTCGAGGACGATGGCGCCGGATTGGATCTGGATCGGCTCCGCGAGGCGGCTGTGCGGTCGGGTATCGTGTCCGAGGACGTTGCCGCGGCGCTGGACGAGCGGCAGGCCTTGGAGCTGGCGTTCCGGTCCGATGTCACCACCAGCCCGATCATCACTGAAATTTCCGGGCGTGGCCTGGGACTTACGATCGTGCGCGAGCAGGTCGAAAGGCTCGGCGGGCGAGTCGAGATTGAAAACCGCGCGCCGCGCGGGGCGTGCTTTCGGATCGTGCTGCCACAAAGCGTAGCGACGCTGCGTGGGTTGTTTGTGGAAGCGGGCGACCAGACGTTCGTCCTTCCCAGCGCGCACGTCGAACGCGTATTACGGGTGCCTCGCGCCAGCATCCACACCGTCGGTGGGTGCGAGACGCTCTCACTCGACGGGCAGGTCGTGGCCCTCGCCCGCCTGCACGAGCTGCTGGGCTTGCCCGTGCACTCGTCGCCTACCGAATCCATGACGGTCGTAGTGGTCGGCGCCGAGCAACGGCGCCTTGCGCTTGTCATCGACGGGTTCCAGCAAGACGAGGAGATTCTGGTCAAGCGCCTGAAGAGACCACTGGTGCGTGTGCGCAACATTGCGGGGGCTACGGTGCTGGCCTCGGGCAAACCGGTTCCGATCCTCAATGTGGTCGATCTGCTCAAGTCCGCCAGGCAAATCGCTGGGCAGGAGCCGAAGCGGCCGGCCGCGACCATGCAGGGCGGCCGACCAATCGCGCAGCGGGTCCTCCTTGCCGAAGACTCGATTACCTCGCGACTGCTGCTCAAGAGCATCCTCGAATCCGCTGGCTGCGAGGTAACGGCTGTGGCCGATGGCGTGGAAGCCTTTACGGCGCTGCGTAGCGAGCCATTCGATCTGCTGGTGTCCGACGTCGAGATGCCTCGCCTCAACGGTTTCGACCTGACCATCCGCATCCGCGCGGACCAAAAGCTTGCCGAACTGCCGGTGGTCCTGGTGACTGCGCTGTCTCGGCGAGAGGATCGCGAGCGCGGTATCGACGTAGGTGCGAATGCCTATATTGCCAAGGGCAGCTTTGACCAGCGCGAATTGCTGGATGTCGTGCGCCGGCTTGCCGGAACCCGGGAGCCTTCGTGAACGAACGTCTCATCGACGTCCTGATCGTGGACGACTCCAAAGCGGCCAGGATGGCCCTGACTCATCTGATCGGACAGGATCCGGCACTGCGCGTGGCCGGCGCCATCGGACAAGGCGATCAGGCGGTCGCCTTCGTACAGGCCACTCCGCCGGATGTGGTGCTGATGGACATCCACATGGACGGAAACGGGTTCGAGACCGCGCGGAGCATCATGGAAACACGGCCGGTTCCCATCGTGATGTGTTCGGCGGTCACCGATGTCCACGCCGTGGCGACCGCATTCCGCGTCTATGAAGCGGGTGCCATAGCCTTGGTGGAAAAGCCAGCGAGTAGCGAGCATCCCGAGCAGAAGCGACGGGTCGCGGAACTGCTGCAGACCTTGCGCCTGATGTCGGAGGTGAAGGTCGTACGGCGTTGGGCACGCAATTCGCAGGCCAAGGCAGCGCCGGCGTCGTCGCCTTCCAAGGGCATCGAGTTCGTGGCCATCGGAGCGTCCACCGGCGGCCCGCCTGCACTTCAGGCTCTCCTGGGCGGACTGGACAAGGACTTTCCGGTGCCCATTTTGGTGGTGCAGCACATCAGCGCCGGGTTCCTGCCTGGTCTGTCGGAATGGCTCGGGCAGACCACCCCCCTCCAAGTGCAGATCGCAGCCCACGGCATCGTGGCGCTTCCAGGCCACGTCTACCTCGCCCCTGACGGTTTCCATCTCGCGGTCGGCGAGCATCGCCGTCTGCGGCTTGACGAGGCGCCAGCGGAACACGGGCTGCGGCCCGCCGTGGATCATTTGTTTCATTCGGTCGCCAGGTGGTATGGGTCGAACGCTGTGGGCATCCTTCTGACAGGTATGGGCAAGGATGGTGCGCAGGGACTCTTGGCGATGCATGATCGGGGGGCGGCCACGCTCGTGCAGGACCGGGCCACGTCGGTGGTCTACGGCATGCCCGGTGAAGCCGTGGCGCTGGGAGCGGCCAGCCAGGTGCTGCCACTGAACAGGATCAGCAGCGCACTGCTGCGCATCATCAAGCCATCTTTCGATCGCAAGGCGGTACCGTGAACAACAAGCACGCCAACAGTACCGACGCCATCGAGATTCTGGTCGCCGAAGACAGCCCCACCCAGGCGTTGAGCTTGAAGTACCTGCTGGAACAGCAGGGCTACCGGGTCACCATCTGTGAAAACGGGCAACTGGCGCTGGCCGAGGCGAAGCGACGCAAACCGGCGCTGGTGATCAGCGACGTCGTCATGCCGGAAATGGATGGCTACACGTTGTGCCTGGCGTTCAAATCGGACGCCGACCTCAATGAGGTGCCGTTTCTGCTGGTCACCACACTCAATGACCCGGAGGACGTCCTGCGTGGGCTCGAGGCGGGCGCCGACAGCTTTGTCCTGAAGCCCTACGACGACCACTTCCTGCTCAACCGCGTCAACTTCGTGCTGCTGCAGCAGAGGCTGCGCCGGACGGAGCGCGCCGGGATGGGCATTGAGATCACCATCAACGGGGACAGCCACTTCGTCAACTCTGATCGCCTGCAGATTCTTAACCTGCTGTTATCGACCTACGACGCAGCGATCCAGCGCAACAATGAATTGCGTCGATCCAAGGAAGAGCTTCAAGAAGCAAACAACGCGCTGTCTGAGATCAATGCCAGGCTGGAGGAGGAGGTCTTCCAATGCCAGACCATGGAGCGGCAGCTGGCTGTCGCCAAGCAACAAGCGGACGCCGCGAACGCGGCCAAATCAGCGTTCCTGGCTACGATGAGCCACGAGCTCCGCACGCCCATGAACGGCATAGTCGGGATGGTCGACGTGCTTGCACACAGCCAGCTGTCCGAGTATCAGGCCGACGCGGTACGGACGGTCCGGGAGTCCGCGTTTGCGCTGTTGCAACTGATCGAGGACATCCTGGATTTCTCCAAGATCGAGGCCGGCAAGCTGGAGCTTGAGCGGACGCCCACAAGCCTCTCTGACACCGCCGAAGGCGTATGCGACACGCTGAGCGCGTTGGCTGACCGCAAGGGCGTGGACCTGTTCGTGTTTGTTTCGCCGGACGGACCGGCCCAAGTGCTGGCCGACCCGGTTCGTTTGCGTCAGATTCTTTACAACCTGGTCGGCAATGCCATCAAGTTCAGTGGCGAGCGACCGGACAGGCGTGGCCGCGTCCATGTCCGGGTGGAGATATGTCGAGAACAACCGCTGCAGGTTGCCTTCACGGTGACCGACAACGGTATCGGCATCTCGCCCGAGGCACGCGCACATCTGTTCGAGTCATTCCGCCAGGCTGAGGTTTCCACCACTCGCCGTTTCGGCGGCAGCGGCCTCGGCCTTGCCATCTGCAAGCGACTGGTGGACCTCATGCAGGGCGAGATCCTTGTTGACAGCACGCCAGGCGTGGGTACGACTTTTACCGTCCTTCTGCCGTTCAAACCGGTGGCCGATGCTGGCGATCTTGCTTTACCGGACCTTTCCGGGGTCGAGTACGTCGTCGTCGACGGCCAGAACGCTCGCGCAAGCGACCTGTGCGGCTATCTTCAGTACGCGGGGGCACAAGTGACCATCGTTGCCGACGGTGAGGAAGCCGTACGGAAGTGTGCCGGCATCGTTACACCGGTAGTGCTCGTCCACGGCGGCATTGAAGCGGCTGGCCGAACGGAATGGTTGAGCCGCTTTGAGGGCCAGCCGAACGTGTGCCACCTGCTCGTGTCAAAGGGCCGTCGTCGCGTCGCGCGGCTTGATGGCCCGGGTGTGGTGACTGTCGATGGCAATTCGCTGCGGCGACGGTCGCTGTTGAATGCCGCTGCTGCTGCCGCGGGTTTGGCATCTCCAGCCACCGAGCAATGGCGTTCTTCCAGCCAGCCAGAGTCCGACGCGAGCACGCCGACCATTACCCAGGCACGTGCGCGCGGCCAGCTGATCCTGGTGGCGGAAGACGACGGCACGAACCAGAAGGTGCTGCTGCGGCAGCTCAACCTGTTGGGATACTCGGCTGAACTGGCCAGCGATGGCCAGGAAGCTCTTGACCTATGGCGCCGCGGTAATTACGCGATGTTGTTGACCGACTTGCATATGCCCACCCTGGATGGCTACGGGCTGGCTGCAGCCATCCGCTGCGAGGAGTCGGCGCAACACCGTTTGCGTTTGCCTATCCTGGCCCTGACAGCCAACGCCTTGCGCGGCGAAGCGAGCCGTGCGCTCGCAGCAGGAATGGACGATTACTTGACCAAGCCGTTGCAGTTGCCAGCGTTGCGCGAAGCGGTGGAAAGATGGGTACCACAGCCGTCTGCAGAGGTAGGCGGAAAGGACGCTGGCGCCGAGTTGGTGCAGCCACGCCTGGCCCGGGAGGTATTTGACATCAGCGTGCTCAAAAGCTTGATTGGCGAGGAGCCGGCAGAGTTGCACGCACTTCTCGAGGACTTCCTTGGCGCAGTGTCGGCGGGATTGGCCACCATCAAGCAAACTGCCGTCGTAGACGAACTTCGCGGGATAGGCTCGCTGGCCCATCGATTGAAGTCGTCCGCACGTAGCGTAGGTGCCCTCCCGTTGGGCGATGCTTGCGCCGAATTGGAGAACGTCTCGCGTCTGGGGGACAAGGTGGTCGCGAAAAAGGCCATCGCCGCCGTCGAAGCTGCGGCCGAAGAGCTGCTGCCGCAGCTCCGGGCGCAGTTGCGAATGCTTCAAGCCAGCCTGCGCTTGGAAGCGAACTCGAGCGGATCTGAAGGGAGCGACGATGAAAATTCTGCTGGTAGATGATGACCCGTTTGTCCTGAAGCTGCTTTCCGTGCAGCTCCGGACCTTCGGGCCAGCGGATATGGATCTGGTGTGCCACACCAGCGGGCAAGCTGCTCTGAGCCTCCTGGAGCATGACCAGCACGTAGACATCGTCTTTTGTGATCTGCAGATGCCCGAAATGGATGGCGTAGAGTTCGTCCGCCATCTCGTGCGTCTATGCTACAAGGGGAACCTGGTGCTCTTCAGTGGCGAAAACCCGAGGACGCGCCAAGCGGTCGAGCAGCTCGCCCGTGCCCATGGGCTGCATGTTCTGGGGACCTTGGGTAAACCGGTGACCATCGAATCGCTGCGTGATCTGCTGGACAGGACAGTTCCGGCCCTCTCGCCGCCGAGCCCCGTGACGCAGGCGCCGCTGTATGCGTCATCCGATCTACAGCTCGCCATCCACCGGGGCGAATTGCTGAATTACTACCAGCCCAAGATAGAACTGGCGACCGGCAGGGTGGCCGGATTCGAGGCGCTGGTGCGCTGGCAGCATCCACGGGATGGGCTGGTTATGCCCCGTCACTTCGTGCCGATGTCCGAGGAGCACGGGCTGGTGGGCTCTCTGGGCGTTGCAGTCATGCGTGAGGCGTTACGCGACCTACGCCGCTGGCTCGATGCAGGGCACCAGCTCGATGTCGCAGTCAACGTGCCCCTGGCGAGCGTTTCCTCGCTTGATTATCCCGACTTTCTGGTCGAGCAAGCCCACGCCGCGGGCGTGCCACTGCATCACCTCGTGCTGGAGATCACCGAAAGTCGACTGATGGACAATCCCCAAGTGCAACTGGATGTACTCACCAGACTGCGTCTCAAGCAGGTGAGGCTTTCGATAGATGACTTCGGCACCGGCTATTCCTCCTTGGAGCAACTGCGCGACTTGCCTTTCGACGAGTTGAAGATCGATCGCGGCTTTGTCCACCAGGCAGCGCACACGCCGTCGCTGCGCGCCATCCTGGAAGCCAGCCTCGGACTGGCTCAGAAACTGGGTTTGCGTACGGTCGCAGAAGGCGTGGAGGAGCGTGAGGATTGGGAGCTCCTCCGTACGTCTAGCTGCGACATGGTGCAGGGGTTCTTTGTTTCGAAGCCAATGCCGGGCGATGAGGTCGAAGGTTGGCTCGCCAAGTGGGCACGCCGGCGAAACGCCTTAATCGACGGCGCTCTTGACGCAGGCGCCAGTTGAGCGGTGTCGGACAGGTCTCGTACGGGCCGCAAGTGCAATGTTTCAACCAGTTTGAGCGGTCGCCTCAAGCTCCACGTGCTGCCCCGCGGTTTTCATCGCATCCGTCACTACGGGCTGCCGCCCGGCCAGACTCGGTCAACCGCCACTTCCCTAGCAAATTGCGGTAAACGAGCTTTTTTCGTTCGAGACTTAGGCAGGCATCCAACTCGAAAGCTGGGTGGTCGTGCAAGGACACCCAGCAGAGCTGTCCCAGGACATACATCTCTCCAAGTCCAAGTTTCTCTTTCATGTTCGACTTCCGGGCCACGGATGCAGCGTCCTCCAGTCATCTTGCTCCCAGTGATGTGCATGACGTGCTCACAATCATGGATATGGGATGACCATCCGGGACCGAACCAGATTCCGCAACGCTTAGAAGCGCACGGGAGACAGCGTGGATAGGACACCTGGGCGTGCTCGCCGCGAAGGCCCGGACAGACAACGCCAGAGAGGAGCGTGAAGCATCCCGCGAAGGAAGCCACTACAGTTTCTTTCGCTCAGCGTTCTGCCTTCGCCTTCAACTCGGCAGCCATTCCTCCGCTGCTCTGCCGACGACATACCTGCTACCGCAAGAATGATGTCCGCCGGCGCATCGTTGTCTGCCAGTAGGTAGGCCAACGGGACGCCAAGTCCCTTGGCCAGCTTGCTGGCCGTCACGAAGCCCGGCTCAGAAGTCCCGAGTTCGTACCTTGTAGCCCTGCTGGACACGACATCCTCCAAGAGTCCAATGCTCCTGCCAAGCTCACGCTGGGAGATGCCCAAAACCAAGCGAGCCTCCTTCAGGCGCTTGGTGAACACGCTGCGGGAATTGGCAGGTGACATGAGCCGAAGCAAGCTATTCCTGTACTGAAATTGTCCCTGACACGAATGGCACTTCTGCCCCTGTTTCG
>Ga0208357_1001175_pt1 | contig 19539 bp, 22 predicted proteins | sample NGESurdeep092012_6_FD_184487 | JGI IMG/M metagenome (GOLD analysis project Ga0208357, IMG submission 184487) | Arctic peat soil microbial communities from Barrow, Alaska - NGEE Surface sample F52-2 deep-092012 (SPAdes) | ecosystem: Environmental > Terrestrial > Soil > Wetlands > Peat ... | reverse complement strand
TGAATTTGTAGTCTGGTAACTCAAATTCTACCTGATGGGGACACCTTTTTCGCGTATGGTCAGCCCTTCAGACCAGCACTTTCACGGTGGATCCAGGTTTAGAATGGACAGTGTCAGATACGTGGGAACTTTCCTAACGTATCCGAAGTGCAATCCGTGAGACTTACCAGCGCCTTTGGGGCGCTGCGATGCTGAAGAACATCTAATTTCTAATGATTTGCATGAAAATACGTTACTGTTCAGGTCCCCCAGTTGACGGGGGTCCACCTCATTCAGGCGTAGCGGGTTTATCATCGCGCCATTACTTGTAATGGCGCTCCGAACAGCGCTAACGAGCCCTCACCCGAAGCGCTGCTCCTTGAGTTAGTCACCTTGCGCGCACTGGTCGAAGAGCAGGCAAATCGGATCGTTGAGCAGACCACGCTGATCGAAGCGCAGACCACGCTGATCGAAGCGCAGACCACGCTGATCGAAAAGATGCGCGCGGAGATGACGGTGCTGCTCGCTCGGCTCTCCTCGAACTCGAGGACCTCGTCCAAGCCACCCTCGAGTGACGGCTATAGCAAGCCGGATCCGAAGTCACGGCGAGTGAGGTCGGGATTGAAGCCCGGCAAGCAGCCGGGCGACCCGGGTCACCACCTGGCCCAGCGAACCAATCCGGACGTCACGGTGCTTCACGCACCGACGTCGTGTCGCCACTGCGGCGATGACCTCGCGAACGCCGAGGTGACCGAGACGATCACTCGCCAGGTGTTCGAGCAGCCCTCGATGGCGCTCTTTTGCACCGAACACCAGGCCCAACGAAAGCGCTGCCACTGTGGCACGCTCACCACCGGAGAGTTTCCGAGCGACGCCACCGCCCCCGCCTGTTACGGACCGGCGCTGCTGCTACGTCTGTTACCTCGTCACCCGCCAGCACCTGCCCATAGCGCGAGTGGCCGAGCTGCTCCACGACACCTACGACGCGTCGGTCTCCACCGGAGCCATCGTCGCCATGGTCGCCGAAGGGGCCGCGATGCTCGACGGGTTCCTCGGTGAAGTGCAGGCCCAACTGCGCACGGCCCAAGTCGTGCACGCCGACGAGACGGGCCTGAGAGTCAATGCCCTACTGGCCTGGGTTCACGCCGTCTCTACGACTGATCTGACGTTGTATCACCTCGATACGCGCCGAGGCGTGACGGCCATGGACGCCATGGGAGTTCTTCAACACCTCACGGGCGTACTGGTCCACGACGGATGGGTGCCCTATCGCCACTACGACGGCGTCGAACACCAGCTCTGTAATGCGCATCACATTCGAGAGTTGGCCGCGGCTGCCCAGAGCGACGGGCAAACGTGGGCCAGCGACATGGCTACTTTGCTGAGTGACACCTGGCACCACGTGCTCGAGGTGAAGGTCAACGGACAACACCACCTCGACGACCAGGAGTTGGTGAGTATTCGCGCCAACTACCGCGCCATCATCGATGCGGGTCACGAGGCCAACCCCCCACCCGTGCCTACGGGTCGGCGAGGCAGACCCAAGCGATCAAAGGCGCACAACTTGTTGGACCGACTTGACGTGCACACGAATGACGTGCTGCGCTTCGTCACCGACTTCTCTATACCGTTCGATAATAATTTGGCCGAGCGCGACATCCGAATGGTGAAAATCGCCCAAAAGATCTCTGGCGGGTTCCGCAGCACTGAAGGCGCCCAGTCCTTCCTCGTCTTTCGCAGTTACCTCTCGAGCGCCGCGAAGCAGGGCGCCAACCGACTTGAGGTACTGCAGCAACTCTTCGCTGGTGACCCGTGGATGCCTATCCCGTCAGGCACTAGTTCCTAAGCCACTTCCTGGCTGGCGGTCGTACTCGCAAGGACCAACAGCCTGCAGTCGGTGCGGGTCACCGAGCAGAATGTTGGCATGGCCAAACCCAGAACACCTCGCACGACGGTTCCGTCGGCACACTCGCGCCGCGTCGCAGCGGGTCAGCCATTTCTCGACGGCGTCGTGGACTCGCCCGAGCGACCGGGTGGCCTCGATGTCGAGCCGCTGTTCGCTGCGCTGCTCCTGGGCGCCCTCGACGAGCACCTCGAAGAGATCGCGATCCTCGTCAACAGCCGGATTGCCGCCCTCAACGCCGTCGCCGAATTGGTCGCCGCCAGTCGACTCCACGTCGGCGACCGGGTCCGCCTCGGGCATAATCTGAAGCCGCTCTACCTTCACGGCAAGAACGCGACCATCGTCGCCAAGGATGGCGAAAAATGGATTGTCCGACTCGACGAGCCGATTGGACGATTCACCAATGCCGATATACGACTTCAGGCGATCCAATTAGAACCGGCGTGACCACCTGAACAGTTACACGTTATTGATCAATTCGATGCGTTCCCTACAGCTACACTAAATTTCGCGGGCCTCAGCAACGTTGTCGAAACGAGCAAATTCGCCGCGCCACGTCAAGTGAGCTGTTCGTGTTGGACCGTTGCGGTTCTTACCGACGATGATTTCGGCATCAGCCTTCATGTCATTAGAGACATCACCGTAGATCTCGGGACGGTACAAGAACAAGACAACGTCAGCATCCTGCTCCAGTGAACCCGACTCACGAAGGTCGGACATCATGGGTCGCTTGTCGGCACGCTCTTCGAGCTTTCTCGAGAGCTGCGACAGCGCCACAACGGGGCATTCGAGCTCTCGCGCGAGGATCTTGAGCGAGCGGCTCATCTCGGACACTTCGACCTGGCGATTCTCTGCGCGACCCCGCGAGCTCATCAACTGCAGGTAATCAATGATCACGATACCGAGGTCACCGTTTTGTTGTTTGATGCGTCGCGCACGTGCGCGTACGTCCATGATCGTCAGACTGGGGTTGTCGTCAATGAAGACCTTCGCGGACTGGAGGTAGCCAAACGCGTCGTGTGCACGGTTCCAGTCGGCCTCACTGAGATCGCCGGTGCGGAGTTTCGAAGAGTCAATGCGCGCCGTGGAGGCGAGAATTCTCTCGGCCAACTCTTGGCGACTCATTTCCAAGGAGAAGAACAACGCGGGGCGATTCACCACTGCGCCGACGTGAATCAGAATACCTAGCGCGAACGCCGTCTTACCGGTGGCCGGACGAGCGCCGACAATGGTCATTGAACTGGTTTGGAGTCCCTGAAGGATCGCGTCAAGCGAGCGATAACCGGTCTCAAGACCGTTGAACTGACCTCTCGTCTCGCCGCGCTGCTCGAGGATGTCAGCCTCACTGAGTAGCAGTCGCTGAAGAGGCGACACCGAGTCAATCTTTCGGTCGTCGCCAATAGCATTGATCTTTCGCTCGGCTTCGTCAATCAAACCAACGACGTCGTCGGTCGCTACGTAGGCGTCGTCAACGATCTCACCGGCTACTGAAATCAATCGACGCTGCTGGGCCTTCTCTCGAACGAGCTCGGCGTAATGCACGGCGTTCGCCGCTGACGGAGTGTTCAGTTGCAGCGACGACAGCACCGCTAACTCAACAGCAACGGCACCGCGCTCTTGAAGTTTCGCTTGCACGGTGACGTAGTCGACCGGCTCGCCAGCGTGAGCGAGCGCGATAATCGCGCTAAAGATCTGTCCGTGAAGCGGACGATAGAAATCTTCAGCCTGCACGTTCTCGTAGGCAACGCTCACCGCTTCTTGTGAGAGCAACATCGCGCCAATGAGTGACTCCTCTGCCTCGATGACGCTGGGTGGAATTCTCCCGCCCGGGACTTGTCGGGATCGGTCTGTTTCAAGCTGCGTCATAAGACCTCAACGGTTGTCGGTTTTAGTTGTTTGCAACAAGATGCCCAAGTGGGGGAAATGCTGTGTATAACCACATAGGTAATTGTGCTTAATGGGTGTGACATCGAAAACTGCCGGGGCACAAGGCCCCGGCAGTCCACGAAGTTGTTAGAAGAGCGTTACTTCGCCACGACCTCAATGTTCGCGGTTGCGACGACGCCGTCAAAGAGGGTGACCTGCGCCGTTGCGCTGCCCACTTCTTTGAGGTGCTCGCCCAGTGAGATTGCGTGGCGATCGAGCGAAATGCCAGTCGCGGTACGAATCGCGTTGACAATATCGCTCTCTCCAATCGAACCAAAGAGTCGACCGTTCCCACCAGCGCGCGCGCCGATCGTAAGTGTTGACTTTTCGATGAGTGCCTTCTGTTCTTCGGCTGCCGCGATGCTCTTCGCGTCAATGACCGAACGGGCCTTGCGCATAAGCGCCGCTTGCACTTCGGTTGTCGCGCTTGCTCCTAGAGCAGCGCCCGAAGGAAACAGAAAGTTTCGGGCATAGCCCGACTTCACGGTGACAATGTCACCGCGTCGTCCAAGTCCGCGTACGTCATTTCTCAGTAGGACCTTCATTCTGCGATCTCCTCAACCAACTGGGTTTCGAAGACTTCTGCAGCTTCGCTGGCGTCTTCGAGCAACTCGCCTGCAACTACAGGACTCTCGCTCGGCGTGTCGCCGTCGCGACTCGGACGAGGAGTACGAGGACCACGATCATCGCGACCCTCACGACCACCGTCACGACCACCGTCACGACCACCGTCACGACCACCGTCACGACCACCGTCACGACCACGTCCACCGCGACGTTCAGTCACGGTGCGCTGCGTGTAGGGCAACAGAGCGAGTTCACGAGCGGTCTTGATGGCGTCACCAACGTCACGCTGATGCTGCTGGCAGTTTCCCGAGACCTTACGTCCGCGAATCTTCCCGCGGTCCGAAATGTACTTGCGCAACTGCGCCAAGTCCTTGTAGTCAACGCGGTCGACGCCGTGCTGACAGAAGGAGCAGGGCTTCTTCTTCGCTCCGCGACGAATATCAATCTTCGGCGCGCGCTTTGGCGGTTTGGGGTTATTTATACGTGGCATTAGAAGGGCTCCTCATCGAAAGCGTAAGTACTTGGTTCATTCGTTCGTGGTTGGTTAGCGGGTCGATCGTTCGACTGAAAGTTCGAACCTTCCGCCCGAGGGGTCTTCGTGACAGCGGCGGTCGCGTAGCGAAGTGACGGCGCGATCTCGTCGGCGTTGATCTCGACGATCGATCGCTTGTCGCCATTCTCGGTCTCCCACGAGCGCTGCTCAAGTCGTCCCGAAACAACAACGCGCGTGCCCTTCGTGAGAGAGTTCGCGGCGTTTTCAGCCATCGAGCCATAGCCCGTGACCTCAAAGTACGACACACGCTCTTCCCACTCCTGGGTCTGTCGATTCTGCCAGCGCCGATTAACCGCGATGGAGAGTCGAACCGCGGCCTGTCCGCTGTTGAGAAACTTGAGTTCGGGGTCGCGGGTGATGTTCCCAACGACAGTGATGGTGTTGTCAGCCATATTTCTTCTCCTTAGAGTTAGGCGTCCGAACCTACGCCTGGGCCGTTACACGGCTGGCGTTGGTTCGCACGTGGCGACGAAGAATTTTGTAGCGAAGAACCTCGTCCGAAAGAGTCAAAATACGGTCAAGCTCATCGACCGTAATCGACTCGCCGCTGAACTCCACCAGGACGTAGTAGCCCTCTTTACGCTTATTAATTTCGTACGCCAAGGGACGCTTGCCCCAACGGTCGATGGTTCCTGGGGTTCCACCATTAGTACGAATTGTCTCGAGCGCTCGGTCGAGTGAAATCTGGATAGCTTGCGCGTCGACAGTTGAGTCGAACACGATCATCGTTTCATAAGGCCTCATGGCCGGTTTCCTTTCCCTCTGGTCCGGACAGGCCGGGCTCTGCGGAAAACAGAGCAGGGTTTGATTTAGCACTACCCCACGCTTGTGGGAAGTCAATCCTACTGCAAGAGGCCAAAAATGGCTAGTTGAGCAAGTCCTCAGGGTTGGCGTAGACCTCGTTGGGCCCAGGAAACTCCCCATTTCGCACGTCACTGGCGAAATGAGCGAGGGCTTCGGTGATCTGCGAACCGATATCGGCGTAGCGGCGGACGAATTTGGCGGCCTTTCCTCGCGACATACCCAAAAGATCGTGAAACACCAGCACTTGACCGTCCGTGTCGGGCCCCGCCCCAATGCCGATGGTTGGAACCTCAAGCGCCTCGGTGATTCGTGTCCCGACAACGCTTGGCACCCCTTCAATCACAACGGCAAAGACGCCCTCATCTTGAAGAATTTTCGCGTCGAGACTGAGTTGCTGGGCCGCTTCGCGTGTCTTGGCTTGGACTTTGAATCCGCCAAAGGCCATCACGCTCTGGGGAGTCAATCCGAGGTGTCCCATCACGGGAATCTCGGCGTCGAGAATTGCTCGCACGACATCGCGGCGAACCCGGCCACCCTCGAGTTTCACGCTGTCGGCGCCGCTTCGAATGAGCATCCCGGCGTTGCGAACGCTGTCGGCGACACTCAAGTGGTAACTCAGCCAGGGCATATCAGCCACGACGTGCGCGTCAGGCTTGGCCGCAGCGACGGCGCGCACGTGATGACACATCTCTTCGACGCTCACGTGCAACGTGTCGTCGTGTCCAAGCACCACGTTGGCGAGGGAATCACCAACCAAAATCAGATCAACACCCGCGGCGCTCGCGAAGCGCGCGCCCGGCTCGTCATAAGCCGTCACCATTACAAGTGGGGCCCCGCCGTCGCGGCGCTTACGACCACGAATGATCGGCGCCGAGAGTTTCATTCGCCGACCTTTTTGACGAGTGGCATGCTCCTTCTCGCCCGTCGTCCACCGGCCACCCATTTGCGCGCCAAATGATGAAACGAACACGCCACGCAGACTTCGACGGCGTAACACTGCACCACGTCCTCACGGCGTTCGAGCTTGAGTAACTCGGCCCGCGACGCGGGGCACGAGCCACCTGACGGCAGGCGCGCACCAAAGACGTACGTTACCTCAACAAGTTCAGCATCACTACAGACCGGACACGTCTCGCCAGATTTGCGACCGAGGTTGCGCGCCGCACGAAGAAGTTCAGGGTGCGCGTCACAGACGTCCTCGTGGCGCAGTTGTCCAAAGGCGATTTTGGCGAGCAGCGCGTGACGCACCAGACCGAACTCAACGACAGCTCCGTCGGCAGTGCTGGTTCCAAAACGCTTATCCATTAGGGGTGACATTACCTGCCTTTAATTCATTGGCACGTCACACTCCGTCTCGTTCGATATATCGATGTGATATGCTGAACCGCGTGTTAGATATTGCCATCCTGGGGCTGCTCATGGACCGAGATCACCACGGTTACGAGATTCGCTCTCAATTGCGCGACCGACTCGGCGTTTGGGCCAACGTATCTTTTGGCTCGATCTACCCCGCACTCGCTCGTCTCGAGCGTCACGGGCTCGTCGAAGCCGTCTTGCCAGTGGCGCCACGTTCCAGTTCGCTCTCGACGGGTTCACTTTCTGGTGAGCGGGCCTCGCTTCGCTCGTTAAGGGCGAGTTCGGGTCTTGGACGACGAGGACGCAAGGTCTATCGAATCACCGATCGCGGTCGCCAAGAGTTCATCACGCTCCTGGGCGACCCCGCCACCCTCGATGATGGCAAGAACTTTTCTCTGCGCATGGCCCTCGCCAAGTACTTGACCCCGACACTTCGGGTCAGCCTCTTAGAGCGCCGTCGCACCGATCTCGTAGGACGCCTCGCGGAAGTTCGCGCTGGCTCGACCAACGAAGAACTCGACACGTATGCCCGCGGCGTGATGGAACACGCAGCCCACGGCGTCGAGTTAGACCTCGCGTGGATTGACACATTGTTGTCCACCGAACGTAGTAATCAGCAGACCTTCGCGAATGACGCGAAGTAGGAAAGGAAGGCCATGAAGAAAATTCGTGTGGCTATTGCTGGCATCGGAAACTGCGCCAGTTCACTGATTCAAGGCGTGACGTACTACCGCGACGCCAAGCCCGGCGATAACGTCCCAGGACTCATGCACGTGGTGCTTGGCGGCTATCACGTCAGCGACCTCGAGTTCGTCGCGGCCTTTGACGTCGATGCCTCCAAGGTCGGCAACGATCTCGGTAAAGCAATCGATGGCGGTCAAAACAACACGTTAAAGTTCGCCGACGTCCCCTCACTCGGTGTGACCGTCCAGCGCGGACCAACACTCGATGGCCTGAACAAGTACTACCGTGCCGCAATTGAAGAGTCACCACTTGAATCGGTCGACGTCGCTCAGGCGATCAAAGACGTCGGCGCCGAAGTGCTGGTCTCGTACCTGCCGGTCGGCTCTGAAGAGGCTCAGCGTTACTACGCCCAGGCCGCGATTGACGCCGGAGTGGCCTTCGTGAACGCGATTCCCGTGTTCATTGCCTCTGACCCCGTCTGGGCGAAGAAGTTCACCGACGCCAACGTGCCAATTATCGGTGACGACATTAAGAGCCAAGTCGGCGCAACGATCGTCCATCGCGTGTTGACTCGTCTCTTTGAAGACCGCGGTCTCACCCTCGACCACACCTACCAGCTCAACGTGGGCGGCAACATGGACTTCAAGAACATGCTCGACCGCGACCGTCTTGAGTCAAAGAAGGTTTCCAAAACTCAAGCAGTAACGAGCCAAATCGAACTTTCTGACATGGATCCCGACGACGTGCATATTGGACCGAGCGACCACGTGCCGTGGCTGCTCGACCGGAAGTGGGCGTACATCCGCATGGAAGGTCGCAACTTTGGTGACGCACCGCTCAACATCGAACTCAAGCTTGAAGTCTGGGACTCGCCGAATTCCGCTGGCGTCATTATCGACGCCGTTCGTTGTGCCAAGGTCGCTCTCGATCGCGGCATCGGCGGACCATTGCTGGGGCCTTCGGCCTACTTCATGAAGTCGCCACCCGTTCAGTTCCACGACGACGAGGCACACGACATGGTCAACGCCTTCGCCGATGGCGCCGAAAATCCCGTCTGGCCCTAAGTAACGCCGATCAAAGAAACCCCCCCGTTTCGGCGGGGGGGGTTTCTTTTAGTGAGGTTGGCTCTCCCACCAGGCACGCAAACGCGTCGCAGCATCCTCTTCAGAGATCTCTCCTTCATCAAGACGTATCTCCATGAGAAAGTCAAGAGCCTGTCCGACCGCGCGACTCGGGCCAATATCGAGCAATGCCATCACCGCAACGCCGTCGAGCGCTGGGCGAAGACGACTTAGGTCCTCGAGTTCGCGAAGTTCCGCAATGCGGATCTCGAGTTCGTCCATGCGCTGGGCGAGTGTGGCGGCTTTGCGGGCGTTACGCGTCGTACAGTCGCAACGAGTGAGCTCGTTGAGTTCCTCTAGTAAGTCTCCCGCGTCGCGCACGTAGCGACGCACTGCTTTGTCACTCCACCCGAGTTTGTAGGTGTGAAATCGAAGATGGAGCTCGACCAGCATTGCGACCTGGTCAATCATGTCCTGGGAGTACTTCAACGCCGTCATGCGCTTACGCGTCATCTTCGCGCCTACAACGTCGTGGAATCGAAACGTCACGCCCTCGTCGCTGATCGCGCGCGTGTTGGGCTTGCCAATGTCGTGAAAGAGTGCACCGAGTCGAAGCACGAGCGACGGCGACGTCTTGTCGACGACGGCCCACGTGTGCTTGAGCACGTCCTTATGAAGGTGAACCGGATCTTGTTCGAGCTGCAACCGAGGCAGTTCGGGAAAGAAGTAGTCGGCGAGACCCGTGCGCACAATGAAGTCAAGCCCAATCGAGGGCTGACGCGTCAAGAGCAGCAGATCGAGTTCTCCGCGAATTCGCTCCGCCGACACAATGGAGAGTTTCTCGGCCATCGTCGTTGCCGCTGCTTCGAGCGTGGGATCGATGCTCATGTCAAAACGGGCTGCGAAGCGCGCGGCGCGAAGCATCCGCAATGGATCGTCGCGAAAGAGAATCTCGGGATCGATGGGTGAGCGCAACACGCGGTCGGAGAGATCGTGAAACCCTCCGAAAAAATCAAAGAGTGTCTGGACGCCGGGCGCGCCTGCGTTCAACGCAATCACGTCGAGCGCCAAGGCGTTGATCGTGAAGTCGCGTCGACTTAGGTCTGATTCGAGTGAGTCGCCCCACTCCACGGCCGGTTTACGAGAATGGTCCACGTAGGACTCCGAGCGAAAGGTCGTCACTTCAACTTTGATCTCACTCTCGCGCAACAGACCGCCGATGGTTCCAAAGTCCCTACCCTGTTGCCACAGTCCGCTGCACAACGGCTTCATGAGTCGCTCAATATCATCGGGGCGAGCGTTCGTCGTGAAGTCAATCTCAAAGTCTTCACGTGGCGTTTCGCCAAGAAGTGCGTCGCGCACCGATCCACCTACGGCGTAGAGCGAGAAACCCGCATCGGCGAACGCGTTCGCGAGTGGACGTGAGAAAAGAGCCAGCTCACTAAGACGGTCGTGGGCGTAAGAAAAGGAAGTCACCGCGAATAACGGTAGTGGGCTCCCGGTGAAGAGACCCTTCGAAGGTAGCCTGTGGTGGCAATGATCCACCGATTTTCGACCTGGTGGCGGGCGCTAAGCGTCGTACTACTCAGCCTCGCAGCAGTGACGTGGCCCTCGGCCGCGCAGGCTGGCGCGACGCCAACGTTCGATGTCGTCCACCAAAACGCGCTTACTACCCTCTCTGCCCAGGGAACGACGCACTTCAACACCACCTTTCGTTTGCCATCCTCCAATGGAAAAACCAGCGCGGACGTCTCAATTTTTCCGGCACTTACAGCCCCCGGAGAACTAACCCCCTACCTCAATGGTTTGGGTACTTCCGCCGCACCACTCTCATCAACGGGATCGTTTTCTCTGGACTGTCTAAAACACGGGCTCGCAACCATCGACATTTTGCTCTACACAAATCAACCCAGTCCAACCAAGCGATCGTGTAACGAGGTGGCGCCTCGCTTGCACGTGACGTGTGCGAGCAATGGCTGCGCGGGGGTCTATCCACTGCGCTACAGCGTCAACGTCGACGGCTCCATAGTGACGAAATGGTCGCTGCTCTCAGTTCGCACCAACACCCCGACCACCGCGCTCCAAGTCGCCTACGTGGAGACTCTGATGACGGCTGCGCTGCGCAACCCACTTCATTCATTAAACGTCTTAGACACTCTCGGCCATTTCTCCGGGGTACCACTCACGCTCGGTGCCGACTACGAAACACTCTCAGCCATGGAGTCCAGTCCCACTGAGAGCACAGTGTGGCGCACGGCTCTCAATAAGGCAATCACCAGTCCGCTGCACCGAGTTATCGACGCACCGCCGGGCAATGTCGACTTCGCGGGACTTGTGGCAAATAATCTGACGACGCAGGTCACCCAACAGCTCTCTCTTACGTCCAAGATCTTGCAGACACTGACGGGTCGCTACGTCGACGGATCAGTACTACTGAGTGGCCCACAGTCACCGGCGAGTTTGCTCGCACTGCGGGGCGCCGGTGTTCACGATGTCGTGTTGCCCGAGAGCGACTTGAGTGTGGCACCGTCGTCCACGCTGACGTGGGGCACGCCGTTCTCCCTTACGGGTGCGTCGCCCATCACGGCACTGAGCTCAGACGGTCCTCTTTCGAAGCTTGTTAACAACAGCGCGATCGAGCCAGGACGTCGCGCCGCGCTGGCTTTGGCGACGTTGGCGTATTTGGACTTCGAAGCACCCACGACCTCGACACCGCGCACGGTAGTGATTGAGGCACCGCTCTCATCAACGTCATCAACCTTCGTTGCCGATTTCCTTAACGGCATGCAAGGAAATCCTCTCAGCAAGCTTGCTTCGTTGTCGCCTTCGTTTAACGAGTCACTCGTCGGCGCGAATGGAACACCCGCTATTCGAACTCTTAACGCACCGATATCTACGGCTACCTGGTCCGCTCGCAACGTGAGCACCCTGCTCACGCTGATCGGTAACGTAACGTCGTACACCCAAGGCATTAAGTCGGGTGATGAAGCCACGCAGTTGCACGTCGCGGTCGCGCGCTCGGAGATCTCTGGTGGAGCGAACCAGCGTCAAAACGCGATCAACGCGGCCCAACGCTTGCTCGACGCCCAACTCGCGCAGTTCTCTGTCAACGAAAGCGCTGTCACACTCGCGGGGTCGGGTACGTCACTCCCGATCACCGTGATATCGCGTGCGGACTACACCGTCGTCGCCCACGTCCATATCGTCACCGATCGCCTCTCGTTTCCCGATGGCAACACGGTGTCGGTCACTATGAACTCACCCACTCAGTCCATTCGCGTCGCCACAGCGAATGCGCGGGGAAGTTCTCTTATTCTCCAGGTAGTTCTCACCACTCCTAATGGACAAGTCGTTCTCGCTCGCGGCGCCATTCAAGTTCGTGTCGCGGGTACGTCAGTCATTGGTTATCTCTTGACCTTCGCTTCGCTCTTCGTCCTTGGGCTGTGGTGGTGGCGGACCAATAAACGACGATCTCGAGGTCGCCACGCACGATGAGCGTCGCATCCTCGCACTCCTCACGCGTTCTCTCAATGGCCGGCGGCACGTTGGTCTCGCGCATCACGGGATTGCTACGAGTCGTCGTACTGGCGTGGGTTCTTGGTCTCTCGTCGATCTCTGACGCTTTCAACCTGGCTAACACCGTGCCCAACATGTTGTTCGATCTCGTGCTCGGTGGCATCGCTACAGCCACGTTCATCCCCGTCTTCGTCGAGCGCCTCGCGCTTGACGGCGAACGACGAGCGTGGAAATCGATCTCGAGCGTCATTACCGGATCGCTGATTGTTCTGGTGATTGCAAGTGTCGCGTCGTGGATCGCCGCACCGGAGATCATTCACGGTTTCACCGTGCTCCAAAGCCCCACGGCCGCACGCTCTGCCACGGTTTTACTCCAACAACGCGCCGTCGCAACTGAACTGCTGCGATGGTTCGTCCCTCAGATCTTCTTCTACGGCGTCATAGGAATCGCGACGGCTCTCCTTAATATCCGCCATCGTTTTGGTATTGCTACGTGGGTGCCGATCGCGAACAACGTCGTGTGCATTGGCGTACTCGTGTGGTTTCACCTCGTCGACCCGACCCCAGTCCTCGGCACGCTCAGCGGCTCACGCGATCTGCTCTGGCTCGGACTAGGCACGACGCTCGGCGTGGCGGTGCAGTTCCTCTGCTTACTGCCCGCACTCGCTCGCAGCGACCTCTGGCGACTGAGCTTTCGGCTCAATCTCAAAGACCCCGCCGTGAAGGCAATTAGCCGCTTGGGGACCTGGACGCTCCTCGTGGTGATCGCGAATCAAATATCACTCTTCGTGGTGCTCGCCTACGCCTTTGGCATCGGCGGGAAAGACCCCGTGAGTGCCTACACCTATGGCTGGGCGATCATGCAGATGCCCTACGCCGTCGTTGTGGTCTCGGTACTCGGAGCGCTCACTCCCCAACTCGCGGGCTTCGCGACCGGTCAAGACTTCGCGGGGCTCACCGAACGTCTGCGTTTTGGACTTCGACAGTCCCTCGTCATCATCATTCCCTGCAGCTTGGTCTTCATCGTTCTCTCGCAACCCATCGTGGCCATCTTGTTAAAACACCTCAACGCATCGCGCTATATCTCGGCTGGCACCGTGCTCGCCGTGCTCGCGGCCGGTCTGCCAGGATTCACAATCTTTCAACTCGGCGTGCGAGGGCTCCAAGCAATGCAGCGCGCGCGCGAAGTATTTTTCCTCTACGCCATTGAAAACGCGCTCACCATCGTCTTATGCGTGGTACTCGGTCGCCACTCACTTGCCGGCCTTACCGCGAGCGTGTCGATTGGCTACACCGTCTCGGCACTCTTGGCGTTAATGGCGCTCGCGCGCCATCAGGTCAACATCATCACCGGCGTATGGAGCGTGCACGTGCGGCGAAGCCTGCTGGCATCACTGGTGGCGACACTCGCCATTGCACTTGTCTATTCCAGTCCAACCTGGTCAAGGGGACTTGGCCTGCTCGCGCGTTTTGGCGCTGCGATGGTTGTAGGTGTCTTCGTTTACGGCCTGGTCGTCGTGGTATTACGCAGCCGCGTTAGACGGCGCTCTTTAAAAATGTAAGGCTTGAGCAGTTCTAGGGGGAAAATGGCTCGAATTCGAGTAGTGACCGACAGCGCGAGTGACCTGCCACAGGAGTACGCGACTCGTCTTGACATCGACGTGGTGTCGCTAACGATTCGTTTTGGTGACGAAGAGTTCACTGACCGTGTAGACCTCTCACCCGACGAGTTCTGGGCCAAGTGCAAGGCCTCTAAGACGTTGCCCGAAACAGCGGCGCCTTCACCGGGCGCCTTTCAAGCAGCCTACGAGCGCGCCAAGGACGACGGATTCGACGGCGTGCTCGTGCTCACACTCTCCTCGCTTCTTTCTGCCACGCATCAATCCGCCTCGCTCGCCGCGGAAGCCGTTAGTAGCGCCATCGAGGTTCGCGTGATCGACACGCTCAGCGTCTCCATGGGTCAAGGGCTCATCGCCATCGATCTCGCCGAATCAGCAAAGAACGGCGCCGATCTCGACGAACTCGAAAGACGAGCTGGCGAGCTCATGGAAAAGGGTGGCGTGGTGGCCGCTCTTGACACACTCGAGCACCTCATTAAAGGTGGTCGCGTTGGCGGCGCCAAAGCGCTGCTCGGACAAGTGCTCTCCATTAAACCCCTCGTAGAATTGAAAGAAGGCGTCGTCGCCGAAGCCGGACGTCAACGCACGCGCGCCAAGGCTCTCGCCGCGGTTGCGAACGCCGCTCGTATGCACGCACCACTTCGTCGCCTAGCTCTCATCCACGGCGCCTGCAATGACGTGGCGACCCTGCAAGATCTCATCAAAGACATTCCGAGTGAGTTTCCCGTCATCCTCACCGACATAGGACCCGTCGTGGGTACTCACGGCGGTCCCGGCATCATGGGACTCACCTGGATCGAAGTGTGACAAGCCAACACCGCTAGGTTTGAAACGTGAATGAAGACGACAAGAAAGTCGAGCCGGACCTGGTGGACCGCCTTTTAGCGGGCGTCGACCATGTGCTCGACATCGTCCACGACCGGGTGCTTCGTCCAATTATCGTCGCTGCACGGATTATCGCCTACGGCTTTATCATCGTGGTTGCGGCATTGGTCTTCGTCATTGTCCTGATTATTGGGCTGATACGCCTGCTCAACGTCTACGCCTTCTCCGGCCACCAGTGGCTCACCTACGCGGTGATGGGCGCGGCGTCGCTGCTCACGGGTCTGATTATCTGGCGCCGCCGCCGTCCCCTCAAACTAAGGAAGTAATGTCCGAGCACACTCGAGTCCTCATAATCGGGTCCGGCCCCGCCGGTCTCACTGCGGCGATCTACAGCGCACGCGCCCAACTCAACCCCATCGTCATTGAGGGCGAACCGTCCTCCACGACGGACCAGCCTGGTGGCCAGCTAATGCTCACCACTGAAGTCGAGAACTACCCCGGCTTTCCTGAGGGAATCACTGGACCCGATCTCATGATGAAGATGCGCGAACAGGCGGCCCGCTTTGGCGCCGACCTTCGCGTGGACAAGGTGCACAAACTCGACACGACACGACGACCTTTTCGCGCGTGGTTGAGCGGTGATGAAGAACCGACTATTACTGCCGACGCGGTCATTCTTGCCACCGGTGCGCGATCGTTGATGTTAAACGTGCCCGGCGAACTTGAGTTCCTCAGCCACGGACTCTCTACCTGCGCGACGTGTGACGGGTTTTTCTTTCGCGGTCAAGACATCGCCGTGGTCGGCGGTGGCGACTCGGCCCTTGAAGAGGCACTATTCCTTACTCGCTTCGCCTCGAGTGTCACGGTGATTCATCGTCGCGACTCGCTGCGAGCTTCGAAGATCATGCAAGAACGCGCACTCGCGCACGAGAAGATCCGATTCGAATGGAACACCCAAGTCACTGAAATACTTGGCGAGAGCAAGGTCATGGGACTGAAAGTTAAGGACACCCTGACCGACGAACCCAGGGTGCTGCTCGTGACCGGTGTCTTCGTGGCAATTGGCCACGTTCCAAACACCACTCTGGTCACCGACTCGGTTGAACTCCACGATCACGGCTACGTGCGAACCGGCCCAGGTTCGTACACCACTATCGACGGGCTCTTCGCCGCCGGCGACGTTCAAGATGAGGTCTACCGACAAGCTGTTACCTCGGCTGGATCAGGCTGTATCGCAGCAATAGACGCCGAACGGTGGCTCGAAGCGCAAGGAATTTGAGCTCCGGTCGCTAAGGTGGTTGGCGCGACGCCGTCGAAGGCGTTTGAGGAGGAAGCAATGAGCGAGAACATCACAACCCTGACCGACGCTACGTTCGACGAGGTCATCGGTTCATCAGAAAAGCCCATTTTGGTTGACTTTTGGGCCGAGTGGTGTGGGCCCTGCAAGATGATTGCTCCCATCCTCGAAGAGTTCGCCACCGAACAGTCGGACAAATTCGTCATTGGCAAGTTGGACGTTGACGTCAATGTCGCCACCGCCACCAAGTTCTCGGTCATGAGCATCCCAACGCTGTTGCTTTTCAAAGACGGCGAGGTCATTGCTCGACTCGTAGGTGCTAAGCCCAAGGGTGCACTGTTGCAAGAAATTACTTCGAGCCTCTAACTCAACTGAGTTTCGAACCACTCCGCCCCGGCGACACGGGACAACGTGTTCGTGAATTAAACGAGCGATTAGCAACGCTCGCGCTGGTAGCCACCAACGAGTACGGCGATGTCTTCGACGCCGAAACCGTCGCCCTCGTCGAAGCCTTTCAACGCTCGCGCGGACTCCCCCTCACTGGCGTTGTCGATCACACAACCTGGCAACGTCTCGACGAAGCACGCTGGCGACTCGGACTGCGACTCTTGTTTCAGACGAAGCCCTATCTACGCGGTGACGACGTGGCTGAGCTTCAAGTACTCCTTGCTCAACTCGGTTTTAATCCGGGCAGGATTGACGGCATCTTTGGACCCCAGTCCGATGCCGCGCTGCGCGAGTTTCAAAGCAACCGGGCACTCGAGGCGAGTGGCGCGCTCACCAAGGAAACGCTCCAAGAACTCACGCGCGTTCGTGCGACAAACGCTGGCCGCAGTTTGGTCACCGACGCACGTGATCTGGCGGGATTTAATCCCCAGGCGAGCGGTTCGGTGTTGCTCTGTGGTGAAGGCATCCTCGCCAGCGCACTAGCGACATCACTCGCCGATTCCCCCTTGGTCCATGTTCTGCTCGACCGCTCACACGAAGAGTCCGCTGACTTTGCCAACGCCCACGACGTAGCGTTGGTGCTCTCGTTTCAAGCCCTCGACCACGTTGAGGGTATCCACCTTCACTATTGGGCTAGCTACTTAGCCCACTCGAGGCGCGGTGAGTTGCTCGCGAGCTCTCTCGCTTCACAATTGGCGCAAGTACCTGATGGACCACGCGTTGAAGTAACGGGAATGGCGCTGCCAATCCTTCGCGAAACCAAGATGACCACGGTCCACGTCGAGCACGGCAACATCGCTGAACAGGTATTTCACCGAGTGATCACTGCGTTAGAGGGTCTAGTGACGCAAGTTATCCACAGATCAGAGTAGAAATACCTTTTCAAAGTGGGGTAATTGAAGGAAAATACCCCGGAAACCCGTGATAATCGAAGTAACCCACAACTTCATCCACAACTTGGGGAAAACTTCAACAAGAAGGTTAAGTTGAAAGTTAAGACTTATTTGGGTTTGGCAATGGCGCTGTAAAGCCGTTCCAGGTCATCGAGGTCCGCAAAGTCAATAATTATACGGCCGTTGCGACCTTTGAGGTCAACGTGAACCCGAGTATCGAGGTAACTCTCAAGCAGTTCTTCTAACTCAGCCACACTCGCGTCAGGCACTGGACGGAGTCGAGGCGCGCCGTCCGGGGTCTTGGCTGTGGCTTCAGCAGAGGGCACCGGCTTGGGCTCGAGAAAAACTTTCACCGCCTCCTCCGTTGCTCTTACTGAAAGTTCGTTCTTAACCACTCGTGCGACCAAGGTTGATTGCGCCTCAGGATCACTGATGGCGAGGAGAGCCCTCGCGTGTCCAGCGGTGATCTGAGATGATGCGAGGGCACTTTGGGCCGTGTCACCCAGTTGGAGAAGTCGTAACGTATTCGTAATATTTGCTCGACTCTTTCCGACACGCTGCGCGACTTGGTCGTGTGTGAGGTCGAAGTCATCCACGAGCTGTTGGTACGCAGCCGCCTCTTCTAATGCGTGGAGATCAACTCGATGCAAGTTCTCGACCACGGCCTGCTCGAGTGAGAGTCGGTCATTCACGTCGTCTTGAATAAGGACGGGAACAACCTCAAGCTTGGCAATGACTGCTGCTCTCCAGCGACGTTCTCCAGCGATGAGTTCGTACTTATCAGGTTCACCCTCAACCGGGCGAACAATAATGGGTTGGAGCACTCCAAGTTCTTGCACTGACGCAGCGAGGGTCTTAAGACTTTCGTCGTCGAAGTTCTTACGTGGCTGGAACTTGTTAGGTCGAACGGAGTCAACCGGCACCATGCGAAGGGGACCCGAGGGCTGACCTTCAGCCGGTGCATCACCAGTAGTCGTGCCCGTGTCGGGAATGAGGGCGCCTAGTCCCTTACCTAAACCTGGTTTTCTAGCCATTTAAGATCTCCTCTGCTAGCGCTCGGTACGCCTTTGCGCCCTTGGATGTTGGATCAAAAACTGTAATTGGCTGGCCAAACGATGGGGCCTCAGCCAGTCGAACTGTCCGTGGAATGACTGTCTTGCACAACTCATTCTCGAAGTGTCTCTTAACTTCCTTGGCCACGTCCGTGGAAAGCGTATTCCGGGAGTCGTACATAGTAAGGACAACCTTGGTGATTCGAAGGTCAGGATTGAGGTTCTTCTGCACCAGATCGACAATGCGCTGAAGCTGTGTCAATCCCTCCAGGGCGTAGAACTCGGTCTGGACGGGAACCAGGATGTCCGTCGCCGCCGCAAAGGCGTTAATCGTGATAAGTCCGAGGGATGGAGGACAGTCAATAAAGATGTAGTCGAAATCGCCCTCAACCGACTTAAGAGCTCGCTTTAAACGAAGCTCGCGGGAGATGACCGAAGTGAGCTCCTGTTCGACACCAGCGAGGTCAAGAGTGGCTGGAGCAACGAAAAGGTTATTAAAGCCGGTCGGCTCGACAATATCGACCATTGGAACGTCGTTTAGAAGAACGTCGTAGACCGATCGCTCAAATTGGCGGCCATCCACCCCCAAGCCCGTCGTAGCATTGCCCTGGGGATCTAGGTCAACGACCAGTACCCTCTTGCCTCGTTCGGCCAGCGCAGCACCTAGAGAAGTCGTCGTCGTGGTTTTTCCGACTCCCCCTTTTTGGTTGGCTACAGCAAAAATCCTCATTGTGCTGTCGTCCGCCATGAGCCTCTTCCCGACCTAAATTACTTACCGACACTGCGTCGAACCACTGCCATTCAACTCGGTTTTGGATGATTCGTCAAGTACCAATGTTTCACGTGAAACATAACGTCTTAGGTTTGGCAATGTTTCACGTGAAACATTGCTTCGCAGAGAAGAGTTTGATTTACACGTGTTTCGGGCAAGAACAGGGAATCAACCCCTCGTTTCAAGTCTGGATGTTTCACGTGAAACATCAGAACAGTGGCTTCTTTTTGGGCGTTCCCGATGCCCTGGGGTATTCCCTGGCCGTCGGGCTCTTCTTAATTAGTA
>Ga0208357_1001174_pt1 | contig 19543 bp, 24 predicted proteins | sample NGESurdeep092012_6_FD_184487 | JGI IMG/M metagenome (GOLD analysis project Ga0208357, IMG submission 184487) | Arctic peat soil microbial communities from Barrow, Alaska - NGEE Surface sample F52-2 deep-092012 (SPAdes) | ecosystem: Environmental > Terrestrial > Soil > Wetlands > Peat ... | reverse complement strand
TTTAGGATATAACTATAGGGATAAAAATTAGCGTTGCCGCAGAAGTACGGGCCCGTAGCTTAGTGGTAGAGCAATCGGTTTGCATCCGATAGATAGGGGTTCGATTCCCCTCGGGTCCACATTAGAAAGATTAAAAAATCATGAAAAAATTTTTGACTTTATTTTTTGTCGCAATAAAATTAGTGCATGAACATACATAATTTAGCGATCGCAATTCAAAAGGACTTTGATAGGGTCAATGAGGAGTTTGGCAAAATCCATACTGATATAGCAGAGATAAAGGCGACGATGGCGACGAAGGAAGAATTGAAAGGTTTTAAGAATGAGATTCTGGAAGCGATCGGGAAGATGGATACGCGCCTTTCCGCATATATGGCTCGCACCAATGAGGACATTTCCAAACTTCAGGGGTCGGATAGGGATTTCGATGTGCGCCTGCGGGTGCTGGAGAAGCGGGGATAGCCCATTTATTTGACATAACACGCGGCCTCGCTTACAATTCTTTGGTATTCGATATGCCTACCATCCGTCAACTCATCAAAAAGGGCCGAAAGCCGCTCGCCACGAAGACGAAAGCGCCGGCTTTGGCGTACTATTTCAATTCCATCCATAACCGGCCGGTGGATTCCACGTCGCCCTTCAAGCGCGGCGTGTGCGTGAAGGTGTTCACCCAGACGCCGAAGAAACCGAACTCCGCCATCCGAAAGGTGGCGCGCGTGCGTTTGACGAACGGCATGGAGATCACGGCGTACATCCCGGGCATCGGCCACGCTTTGCAGGAGCACTCGATCGTGATGGTGCGCGGCGGCCGCGTGAAGGACCTTCCGGGCGTTCGCTATCACGTCGTGCGCGGCGTATTGGACACGACTGGCGTCGAGAATCGCAAACAGCAGCGCTCCAAGTACGGCGCCAAGCGCCCGAAGGCAAAATAGTTTTACTAATATTTAATCATGCGCAAAAAGCGAATATATAAAAAGTTCCATCAGCCCGATGTCGTGCACGGCCGCGTTGAGCTGGGCCGCTTCATCAACTATGTTATGAAGGATGGAAAGAAATCCACGGCAGAGAAGTTGGTCTACACCGCGTTCGATAAAATAAAAGAGACCACGAAAGAAGACCCGCTCGTCGTTTTTGATCGCGCGATGGAGAACGTGATGCCGTTGCTTGAGGTCGCGTCCAAGCGCGTCGGCGGCGCGAACTATCAGGTGCCGCGCGAGGTGCGCCCCGAGCGCCGCTTCGTGCTCGCGCTCCGCTGGATCATCGGCGCCGCCCGCGCCAAGAAAGGCAAAGGCATGGCCGACAAGTTGGCCGAAGAGATCATCGCCGCGTCCAAGAATGAAGGCAACGCCATTAAGAAGAAATTGGACATGCACCGCATGGCAGAAGCGAACCGCGCGTTCGCACACTTTGCACGGTAACCCGCAGAAGGGACCATAATCAGAAGCACACCATTAGTACTAGTACGCTATACCGTCCTGGGCTCACTAAGGGGGTAGAGCGAAAAATGAAGGGTTTTGCTATGTTCTAAAATCACAATTTGTGATTTTAGAATGCTGGATTCATAAGGAATTTTTAACAAACGGCTCTAGCGTCGCCTCAGCGTTACCCTAGTACCGCTTCGGCGCCGTTTGATGGCGCCATTCCATTTGCGCCGTTATTCGCTGTTATTAAAGGTAAGATTTGTTAGTTGCGCGTGCGGCGCAAATATGATATTCTCATCAGCGTGCATAGGCGGCGTCCGCGCCGCTTTTATAAAACCGTAGCGCCAATAATTATTAACTAACTCTATTTATGCCCCGCGCCTATTCCATCGAGAAGACCCGCAACATCGGCATCATCGCGCACATCGATGCCGGCAAGACCACCGTTTCCGAACGCGTGCTTTTTTATACCGGCGTTTCGCACAAGATCGGCGAGGTGCACACGGGAGACACGGTGATGGACTGGATGGAGCAGGAGCGCGAGCGCGGCATCACGATCACCTCGGCCGCAACGACCGCGTTCTGGACGCCCACGTATCACGCGGCGGCTGCCGACCATAAAAAATTCGAACATCGCATCAACCTGATCGACACTCCGGGCCACATCGACTTCACCGTAGAGGTGAAGCGCTCGCTTCGCGTGTTGGACGGCGCGGTCGTCGTCTTTGACGGCGTCGCTGGCGTGGAGCCGCAGTCGGAGACCAACTGGCGCTATGCGGACGATTACAAGGTGCCGCGCATCTGCTTTATCAACAAGCTTGACCGCGCAGGCGCGAGTTTTGAAAAGAGCTTCAACTCCATCATTGAACGTTTGACGCCGAACGCGATCCCGATCCAGTTGCCGATCGGCACGGAAGGCGGATTCATGGGCATCGTGGCGTTGCTTGAGAACAAGGCATACACCTTTGAAGGCGAGCACGGCGAGAAGATCATAGAGATCCCGATCCCGGATGATATGAAGGCGGACGTGGAGAAGCACCGCCACGACCTCATCGAAAAGATCGCGGAGAACGACGACGCGGTGATGTCGGATTATTTGGATGGTAAAGAGATCTCGCTTGAGGACCTGCGCAGGACACTCCGCAAGGCGGTCATCGCTAACACGATCATCCCGGTGATGTGCGGTTCGGCGCTCAAGAACAAGGGGGTGCAGTTCATGTTGGACGCCGTCATTGAATATCTGCCGTCGCCTGCGGACATGCCGCCGATCATGGCGCACGATGAAAAGACGGGCGAGCAGGTGCCGGTCAAGCTCACGGACGACGAGCACTTTGCGGGATTGGCCTTCAAGATCGCGACGGATCCGTTCGTGGGAAACCTCGCGTTCTTCCGCGTCTATTCCGGCGTCCTCAAAAAGGGCTCTTATGTATACAACTCAACGAAGGGCCAGCAGGAGCGCGTCAGCCGTATCGTCCGCATGCACGCCAACGACCGCGAAGAAGTGGACGAGATCTATTCCGGCGAGATCGCCGCGATCGTGGGCTTAAAAGGCACCACCACGGGCGACACGCTCTGCGATCCGGATCATCCCGTGATCCTGGAAAAGATCACATTCCCCGAACCGGTCATCGGTTTGCGCATCGAGCCGAAGACGAAGGCCGACCAGGAGAAAATGGGTATCGCTCTCCACCGTTTGGCGGAAGAGGATCCGACGTTCCGCGTGGAAGGCGATAACGAGACGGGGGAGACGATCATCAGCGGCATGGGCGAACTGCATTTGGACATCATCGTTGATCGCATGAAGCGCGAGTTCAATGTGGGTGCCAACGTCGGTCGCCCTCAGGTGGCGTACCGCGAAACGATCACCGCTCCGGCCGATGGCGAAGGCAAGTACATCAAGCAGTCGGGTGGCCGCGGTCAGTACGGTCACGTCAAGATCCATGTAAAGCCGGGCGAAAAGGGTTCGGGATTCGTATTCTTGGACGAGATCAAAGGCGGTTCGATTCCGAAAGAGTTCATCAACCCAACGGAGAAAGGCGTCAAAGAAGCGGTGGATAAAGGCGTCGTCGCCGGCTACCACATGGTGGACGTGGAGGTAACGCTCTACGACGGATCGTTCCACGAAGTGGACTCCTCCGAAGCGGCGTTCAAGATCGCGGGCTCGATGGCATTCCAGGAAGCGGCCAAGAAGGCCAAGCCGGTCATCCTTGAACCGATCATGAAGATCCAGGTGATCGTGCCGGACAGCTTCATGGGCGAGGTGACGGGCAATGTGAGCGGCAAGCGCGGCGCGATCGAATCGATGGACGACCGTCCGGGCCAGCTCAAGGTGGTGAACGCCAAAGTGCCGTTGTCCGAGCTTTTCGGTTATGCGACGGAACTTCGCTCGATGTCGCAGGGACGCGGGAGCTTTACGATGGAGTTTGATCACTACGAAGCGGCGCCACGCAATGTGACGGAGCAGATTATTGAGGGGAAGAAACGCTAAAACAAACACCGCATGCCTTTTCGGGGACGGGTCGCGTTCTACTGAACGCGCCCTAACGCTCGGCACCTTCGTGCCTCCGCGATTCCCCTCAAAGGTATGCGGTATTGTGTTTTAGCGACCCGTTCCATCGTTATCTGCGGCATGTTGTTCTTAGGGCGAAATAATTAAGAAAAGATTAAATATTTTTTGACATTCTAGGGTGTCGGAGTAGGATAATGGGGATTCAGCGTCTGGGTGTATCAAAAAGGTCGACACCCTCGTATATCAATAGGTAGGGGAAACTGGATTTGCTATAATTAAATTAATCCCAAATGGCTCAAAAAACCTCGGGAAAATCGAAGAGTCTGGTGATCGCGGAATACTTTATAAAGAAAAGTCAGGCCGAAGGCCGCGTGATCACGAATAAAAAATTGCAGAAGCTTCTGTATTATGCCCAGGCCTGGAGCTTGGTTTTTAATGATAAAAAAATCTTTGATGCTCCAATAGAAGCATGGGTGCACGGACCTGCAGTGCAGGAAGTGTATTCTGCGTACAAGGAATTTGGTTTTGGAAATATTACTACTCCTGTCAATGAACATGATCTTGTCACTTTGACATCGGAAGAGAAGAAGGTTTTGGAAGATGTGTGGAAAGCGTATGGAAAGTTTGACGCCGATTATTTGGAGATCCTCACGCACAACGAGGCTCCATGGCAGGAAGCGCGCGGCGGTATCGCTGCCGACGAGTCGTGCAGTAATGTGATCAGCACTGAATCCATGAAGGCCTACTATGAACGAAGACTTGAAGAAGTCAAAGAATCAGGAGAAATGGCTCAAGGCTAAGGTCTTCGAGATCGTTGATCGTTTTAAGAGGACAAATAAAGGAAAAGAAATAGGACCGCCCTTGGAGAAGGCGGTCAAGGTTTTTGAGAAAACGCTGCAAGGCGAAACAATTCCGTCCGAGCTTACTCTTCCGCCCGCAGAAGATCCGGAGCAGGAATGCATCTCAATTAATCTACGTCCAAGCTGCCTCGATAATCCCGAGATACCGCAGATTCAGAAAGAGGCGGCAAAATCGCTCGTTCATAAATTCTCCGAAATGGGCGGTATGACAAAGCGCGCCGCAAACCAGACCGGCGTTATCCGAGACAAGGTTCCCAATCAGGGTGAATATGCATTCTTGTATGCGGGATTATCGCCCGACGTGGAGATCGTAGAGATCCAATATTCCGGGACCGGACGTATCTTCGGTTTTTTCACCCAGTCAACGTTCAATGTGGTTTGCATAAGGACGATACATATTGAAAACCATTAAAATTTTCGAATTAACTGCCCTCGTGGTCCAATGGATAGGGCGCTTCCGTTCTACTGAGGTTGATGTGGGTTAGACTCCTGCCGAGGGCGCTCCGATGAAGTGGTAACCTTTTATCATTTGTACCGTTGTATTTGATAAGGCTTGGCAATCTCGGTTTGTGATTGCTCGGCCGACCGATTACTAGTTGAAAAGTGATACGGAGCAGGCATCGAGCTCGGGAATAAAATAAAAAAATTAATCAAAATGGCCGAAGAAAAAAAGGAAAAGGAAGTTACGATAATAGTTAATGGCACGGCGCATGAGTGGCCTAAAGGCGAGATAACCTACGCGGAAGTGGTGACATTGGATGTACCGGATTACCCACAGCACCCCGAAATCACCTATTCTGTTAAATATACAAAGGGACCTGGAGACAAGCATGAAGGCGTTCTTCCTCCGGGCGGGTCGGTAAAAGTTAAGGAAGGCATGAGCTTCAGTGTTTCAGAGACTGGTCAGTCATAACGACGATATAAGGCGTTTGGTCGAAAAGGGATACGCTGTCGCTTTTGATAGTAATTATCTCATCATTCGGGACGTTCCTTACCTCGATAACGGGCGTCGCTTACAGACGGGTGCAATCGTGGCGAAGCTTGTCTTTGTGGATAAGGACAACGTCATTCAAGATGACCATCAGATTTTCTTTGCGGGCTCAGTTCCGCACGGTCTAGATGGGAACCCTATTCCAAATCTTGGCGGTGGTGTAACCGTGCTCGCCCTAGGAGAAAACTGCGCAGATGTTGTGGTCCAGCGTTCGTTTTCCAATAAGCCGCGAACCGCCACCGGTCAATTCCCGGATTTTTACGAAAAGATAGAAAGTTACGTTGGAATCATTTCTGGTCCTGCGATGGAACTTCACAGCGCAAACCCATATACATTCAACGCCGCAAAAGACGTCGTCTCTAATTGGGAGCGATTTGTTTCACGGCACGCGGAATGGTTACTTTCTCGGATCGCGAACTTTGCGCGTACGCCATCATCTCCTGTGTCTTTGTATGGACGCGCGGAGTATCTGTGCCATCGGGAGTCGGCGCGTTCGCTCGTTGAGTCACGGCTTGCGGTGTTTGCTCCGGTGCTTGAGGTTTCGTATGGCCGGGTTTCTATTCGTGCTCAGAAGACGTGCTGGGGGAGCTGCTCCCGGTCCGGGAATTTGAACTTTAATTACAAGATATTGTTTTTGCCCGCGCACTTGCAGGATTATGTGATCGTCCACGAGTTGGCGCACCTTCGTGAGTTGAGCCACTCTGCGCGGTTTTGGGCGGTGGTTGGTTCTGTTCTTCCCTCGTGGCGCTCGCTCCGGCGGGAGTTGCGGGGGAAGGGGATGCTGTAGGTTTTTTGGCAGTTATCGATAGTTTTTAATATATTTTTAATGCGGGTTTGGTATAATGTGCTGAAACAAAAGGTCGAGATAAGGCGTATCATTAGCTGGGGAGGAATTGACGCAACACTCCCAAATTGTTATTCTAAAATCAATCTGATGAACCTGATAAAAACCACAAAAGACCGCATCGTCAAAGCCGCACTGGGCAAGGGAACCGTCCCAAGCGGCCTTGTTGAGTTGAATAAATATTTTAGGCAATTTGGACAGATCAATTTCCAAGAGCATAAGGAGGACGGAGTCATTATTTCCGTAAGTACGAATTTTAAATACGGAAGCATTATCGCTCACGGAAAGAATCGGAAGGAACTTGATGCGAATGTTGAGGACGCGATTTTGACCTCGTTCGAGGTTCCGTCGTCGTATAAGAAGGAGGCGAGCCTTATCAAAGTTGGTAAGAAGCAGGACGCGTATGTCCTCGCCTGATGATCTCCCCGGAGAAATAAAGAGAAAGAAGTTTATCAAAGCGCTTGAGCGATGTGGTTTTGTCATCAATAAAGTTGGAGGCAACGGAAGTCATTACAAAGCAATTTGGCCTCGGAACAATAAGTCCGTCACCATCCAAAAGGAACTTCCTAAGCCCGTGTTGCGATATCTCTTGAAAGAGATCGAGACGTGTGCGGGGATAACGTGGGATCAGATCAAGGCAAATTTATAGATGCACATGCGTTCTTTCGGACCGATTTTTAATATTTTTTTAATGTTGCTATACTAAACCTACAACCGAATACACATCAAGAGAGTGGAGATGCTAAGGGATTTGGCCCAAAGCTCCGCCCGCAACCGATCGACGATTCGACACGGTGCGAAGTCCAACCCTTCACGGGGAAGATGCTTTTTATGCTCAACCGCCGTGTAGGCGGTTGTTTTTGAACTTTGACAACTTCATGGTCGAAAAATAATCAAATTATTAATCAATTAATCAATCATTATTATCATGCAAATAAAAGTTGCCCAAAAAACTGCCCAAAGAACCGCAGAAGCTGTTTCGCCGAAGCACCCGGATAAATTGTGCGATCTCATCGCCGATTCGCTCCTGGATGCGTATCTTGCGGGGGATCCTTTGAGCCGCGTGGCGGCGGAAGTGATGGGTGGACACGGGCACATCACCGTGTCCGGAGAAGTGACGAGCTCGGCGCAGGTGGATGTTGCTTCCGTTGTTCATTCGGTCGTCGGACCGGACGTTGCGGTGCACGCGAACATCGTCCGGCAGAGTCCGGAGATCGGGCGCGGAGTGGACACGGGCGGTGCGGGAGACCAGGGCATCATGATCGGCTACGCCACGCGCGAGACGCCGTCATTCCTGCCACGCGAATACGTGCTTGCGCGGGAATTGTGCCAGAAGCTCTATGCCGTATACCCGTACGATGGCAAGACCCAGGTGACGATAGATGGCGATCGCGTGACGTGCGTCGTCGCGAGCTTTCAAAATTCGCCGGCCGCGGCGCTTGAGGCGCTCATGCGGAAGAACATCGTGGCCGACGAATATCTGGTGAATCCCGCGGGCGACTGGTCGCTCGGCGGATTCGATGCGGATTCGGGGATCTCCGGGCGCAAGATCGTGATCGACAACTACGGGCCGGAGATCGGCGTGGGCGGCGGATCGTTCTCGGGCAAAGACCTTACGAAGGTGGACCGGTCGGGCGCGTACATCGCGCGGCGCATCGCGGTGGATTACTTGAAGCGCTTCGACGCCGCGCGGGCGGTGCGCGTGAAGCTTGCATACGCCATCGGCAAGTCCGAGCCAGTGATGGCGGTCGCGGAGGTTGAGGAGGGCGGCGCTTCGCGCTCAATTCGCGCGGTTCCCATCGAGGGCTACGACCTTTCGCCCCGCGGCATCGCCACATTGCTCAAGTTCGATTCCGTGCGCTGGGCGGACACCGCCGTGTGGGGACACTTCGGCAGGGAGTTCAGCTGGGGATAGATCTCTCCCTCGCATCGCCGGGCTTTTCTTTTTTGGAAGATAAAAAAGACCGCATCCCTGTGGGATACGGTTAGCTACGTGAGAGCTGCTCAATGGAGAACTCGAGATTTCTCACCGCCTGCTCCTCATATTTTCTCCGGAAGAACTTTGTGGAATAGATCGGTTGCCGGTTAAGAAATCCTTCGAGGATCTCGCACCGTCTGTTGCGGAATTGTTGCGGGGGAACCCAGGAATATTCAGACCGGATCTGCCGTTCGTACTCCATGAATTGCGATCTCGGCTGGCCGAGGATCGCAAGATCGAGATCGCAGAGTACTTGTGCGTCGACATCGTCGGTGCGGCAGACGTGCTTCGTCGCGAGGATCGCGCGGACGACCCGTTCGGTGAAATCCTGTTCGAAGCCCGCGTGATCGCTCACCAATCTGAAAAAATTGGCGCTCCGTTCTTCGTTGCGCTCTTCCCGTGGCACATAGATGGCATCGTGATACCACGTCGCCATCTCAACGATATTCACATCCATGATCCCGGCTTCGTCCGAAACACGGAACTTGTCGAAGTCGATGAACATGGCATCGATGTGCGGGAGCCTGTGGTAATCGCGTTGGGCTTCCCGATAACGAGGTATGAGGTCATTGAAAGGAACGTTCGCTTTGTGAGCTCTATCGATCCGGGTCCATAGCGCGCACCATCGCGTAAACCGCATTAGCATGGCTGGCACCTCCTAACGGGGATTGTATTCCTATCACTCATATTTTTCAATGGCGGGGGACTTGCAATTTTTTGAGAAATATTTTATAATATCTGCAGCGTATAGGCAGGTTTTAAAGCTGAATACGCAGGAGGAATTCCTGTGAAACTGAGATTCTATGTGCTGATGATCACCGTGATCTTGGGGTTGTTCGGCATCGCGATCTGGCAGACCTGTGCCGTTTCTGATCGTGAGGATACTGCAAATCTGCAGCGTTTCGAGACGCTCTCATCCCACGAGCTCGTGGTCCGCTTCACCGCTTTGCAGGAGGTTTTCTCCGGTAAGGCCACGACGTGGGACGAGTATTTCACCAACCTGCAGCGGGCGAGCGCTCTTGAGGGCGGCGCGCGGAAAGCTTTTGCTTCGGAAGCATCGGGTCACTTCGACACGAGCGACAGGGAAGAATTCATCGCTCGCGATATTCCTGTGCAGATGCAGTCGCTGATCACCCAATACCAAGCGAGGAGCAACGAAACGCTTCAAGCTCTCGGCGAAGATGCGCATCAGGCGGCGTACAATCGCTTCATGCAGAGCGGCGGAGATCCTATGCTCAATGCCCCGAATCAACATGTTCAGGGAAGCGAGCGGCTCGGATTTTGGTGGTTGCTGTTCTACACGGTTGCCATGCCGTTCATGTTCGTCCACTATTGCATCCGCATTCGTGCGAACGACATGAAGGTGCGATACGAGCTCCTGGGCAATCCGGCATTTCCGATCTGGGTGCTTCTCTGGCCTGTCGGGATCTTCAAGTATCCGAAGAAGGCTCATGTCCTGGTACAGCTCCGGCGTGCTCAGCAATGGGCCGCGCTTGTGCTGTCTTCCGCGATTCCATGCGGCGCTGCGAACGTAAGTGGCAAGACATGCGAGAAGGATCCGATACGGCTTTCGCTCACCACGATGACCGGGTCGAAATACCTGGGCCTCGCGGACGAAATGCTCTCGGAGCATCCAGTACAGCAGACGAGCTTCAATGCTTCGCTGCCGTGCGGGATCTCTGCGGGAGTGTTCGACTCGATGTCGCTCTCACCAAGCAACGACCATCCGAACTTCGGCAACGAAGTGGACTTCACACTTGGGTGGAGCGGTTCCTTAAAAGGAAATGCGCTCGACGTGCACGGGGCGTACATCGACTTGTCACCATTGGTTCGGCTTCCGAAGGGCGATGTGTTCCAGTTTTCCGAACGGGTGAGCAGAACTTTGCCGCTTGGGAAGAAACAGAGCATCACTCCCTACGTATGGTTGCGGGAAGTGATGCCGGTGCGCGGTCCGACGCCGATCGGTGGATGGTTCGGGCACGGAGGGTTGGTGTTCACTCGCTCCTTCGGGTCGAGGGTATCCAATTCTGCGGATATCGCAACGGTATGGGACTCCGGTGCACTTGGGAACCATCCGGGCCTCATTGGCACGATCGTGGATACGCCAAGCTGGAAGATCGGAGAGCACACCTCTCTGCAATTCCCGCTTAACGTCCAGACGCCGCTCACCCACACGGGGGACGGCAGACGCACGAACTTCACTGGCGGTTTCACACTTGCGTTCAGCTTCTAGCATCGGTCCGGCGATTCACTTCGTCGGGCCGTTTTCATTTAATATATTTTTAATCCGTATCTGTTATTATGCGGCGATGGAACAATATTATTTGACACCAAGTTTATCTGAAGATAAACTTGAGGATATGAAGAAAAAGACCATCGTGGGGCTCAAAGAGTTGCGCGAGAATATCGAGACTTATATTTCCAAAGTGGAGAAAGGGGATTCTTTTATCGTGGTCAGAAAATCAAAGCCCGTTTTCAAAATATCTCCCCTTGAAGATGATGCGGACCTTTGGGAGCCGGTGGTTGATTTCACCAGGATCAAAAAGGGTGGGGTTGCCATCGCGGATCTGCTCTCGCGGCTATAACGTGCTATATGGATGCGATCAAGAAAGCTCTCAAAAAGCTTAGCGCGAAGGAGCGTGGCTGGGTAAAAGAGATTTTGAAAAAGTTGGTAGTCGGCGAATTACAAGGATTGGATATCAGAAAGCTTCAAGGACGCGACGACATATTTCGCATACGAAAAGGTAGCATCCGTATTATATATCGGAAATCCATGGGCACTATCTCAATTTTGCTCATAGAGCGTCGGAGCGAGAGGACGTATTCGTAGCGCTAGCGATACACGCAGAGCCCGGCGATGATCGGCTGAACGACGAGGTAGATTTCGACGAGGAAGATAATCGTGAAGGTGAGGAAGACGGCGGTCGTCACAACGCGGCGGACGTTCCACATGCTTTTTTCTATCTTTTTGAAGCGTCCTTTGATGGCCTCGTAGAGCGATTGCACGAACGCGTAGGCGATGTAGATGAGGCCGAGCGCCACGAGCGTGCGGAGCGCGTCATCGCCGGCGGCGCTCCGGAGCGTCGTTCCGCAATACGATTCCGCGAGGAAGATAAGGAGCGAGATCTCGGCCGCGATGAGGAATAGCGATTTCACGACGACGAACCCGGCGAGCACCGCGATGAGCGCGATCGCAATCGTAAGGATGCCACTCACCACGATCCACGCCGCGCCAAGAAGCGAGATACTCGAGATGTACGTGACGGCGAATATCACCGCCGCGGCGACGGCGGAAACGATGACGGCGATGGTGGTCTTCTTCATTACTAAAGAATTATATCAAACAGGGGATCATTGCTTTACAAATTAAGTTGATTATGAGATAAATGACGACAGAGGCAAGCTGACATCTGATGAGGTGATCATGAACGATCGAAAGGATCTTTTGTTCTCTCCATATCTTCACGTGTGCACTTCCTGCTTCCAGCATGCTTGGATCTTTCTGCCGGTGGTGGGCGGGGATACGAGGGTGACGAGAGAATTTGCATCCAGGGAGATAGGGAGAAAGATCGTTGACCTGCTTTCTGCAGGTCGATATATCAATTCCGCTCAGGCCAAAGCCCTTAATAAGTCTCTGGATGATTCGCTTCTTCCTCCAACAAATACCTCTGGCGAGAGTCTTCTCGACATGCAAGGGCTTTTCATTCCAGAAAGAGAAGCGCGCTATCTCCGTGCGGATTCCGATTGGCCCCCGATGCTAACCGGCAGGATCCAATAGTTGGGCCACCGAGCGATCGGTGGCCTTTTTCTTTGGGGATTTGACAATATTGAGCAATCCCCCTACAATTGCTTGGTAAATCCCTAAAGGAAAAAAGAAAGTCACTTAGGTCGATTGGCTATAGATTTTCACAGCTCTTGCAGCTGTTTTTCTTCGGAAAGGGGATATGCTGGATGCGGATAAAAAATAAACATTAAAAATTTTTAAAAAAATGGCAGAAAAAGAAAAGTTCGACCGGTCCAAGCCGCACTTGAACGTCGGCACGATCGGACACGTTGATCACGGCAAGACCACGTTGACCGCAGCGATCACCCACGTGTTGTTCATGAAGGGGTGGATCAAGAAAGAAGAGAACGTTTCACAGATCGACAACGCTCCGGAAGAGAAGGCGCGTGGTATCACCATCGCGTTGCATCACTCGGAATATAACTCGGAGAAGCGCCACTACGCGCACGTTGATGCTCCGGGCCACGCCGACTACATCAAGAACATGATCACCGGCGCCGCCCAGATGGACGGTGCGGTGCTCGTCGTTGCCGCGACGGACGGCCCGATGCCGCAGACCCGCGAGCATATTTTGCTTGCCCGTCAGGTAGGTGTTCCCTCTATTATTGTCTTCCTCAACAAGGTTGACATGGTAGATGATCCGGAATTGATCGACCTCGTGGAGTCCGAAGTTCGTGAGCTCCTCACGAAGAACGGCTTCCCGGGCGACACCGCTCCGGTGATCCGCGGTTCGGCGCTCAAGGCGTTGAACTCCACCTCGGCCGATTCGCCGGAGGCAAAGCCGATCTTGGATCTCGTCAAAGCGATGGATGACTTCTTTCCGGATCCGGTCCGGGAACTCGACAAGCCGTTCCTTATGCCGGTTGAAGACATCTTCTCGATCGAAGGTCGCGGTACGGTCGTCACGGGACGCATCGAGCGCGGTATGGTCAAGGTGAACGAGGAAATCGAGGTCGTCGGCCTTAAGCCGACCCAGAAGACCGTCGTTACCGGTATCGAAATGTTCAACAAGAGCTTGGATCAGGGCCAGGCAGGCGACAACGCTGGTTTGCTCCTCCGCGGCTTGAAGAAGGAAGATGTAGAGCGCGGGCAGGTGCTCGCGAAGCCGGGCAGTGTGACCCCGCACTCGGAGTTCGAGGGCGAGATCTACGTGCTCTCGAAAGAAGAGGGCGGCCGCCACTCTCCGTTCTTCAAGGGCTACAAGCCCCAGTTCTACATCCGCACCACTGACGTGACGGGCGAGGTCACCCTTCCGGAAGGAATGGAAATGGTCATGCCGGGCGATACCGTCAAGATCACGGTCAAGCTCATCACCCCGGTCGCGTTGGAAGACAAGATGCGTTTCGCCATCCGCGAAGGCGGCAAGACCGTCGGCGCCGGAGTCGTGACGAAGATCATCAAGTAGCAGAAACAAAAACACCCCACGTCTACGGGGACGGCGTTCTCCCGCGGGACTCCTAAGAGTCGCATCTGCTGGCTGGCCGCCTTGGCTCTCAGCGCCTTCGCGCTTCCGAGACACCCCTTAAGACGAGGGGTGTTTTTGTTTCTGCTTATGCCTGAAGATTGTCACGACTCCGGGCGCCTCTGAGAGGTGTGTGGGAGAGACTAATGGCGTATGTCAGAAAATGTAGAATTTTGTTGTATTTTAAAATCACAATCTGTGATTTTAAAACATTGAATTCATAAGGGTAAAACCAAAATAACAGCTACTCCTTCGGGACGGGTCGCGTTCTACTGAACGCGCCCTAACGCTCGGCACCTACGTGCCTCCGCGAGTCCCCTCGAGGGCGATTTTTGTTTGCTTACGTTTAAACATTCGTCACGGCGCCGAGCGCCTCCTGAAGTGTTATAGTAAAACCATGGAGAAAATCCCAGAGGAACCCCTGGAGAATCCCCCAGAAATGATCTGGCGTGAGGCTGGCCCAGGTTATGAAAATGTTTCTGTTTCATCTGAGGCCGGTTATCTCCACGCTATCGTTGATAAAAAACAGTCTCGGCTTTTTATTGAGAATTTTGAATTCAAACCAGAAAAGCGTGGCCAGGGATTAGGCACAGAATATTTGCAATCGCTCGCCGTCGAAGCAAGGAATCGGGGCGTGAAAATAATTTTTGGAGAATTCGTAAGTAAGGCCGTTATTCGTGTCCTTATAAAAACCTTTGGGGAGGAGAACATTTTCTCCTATGATCTCAACACAAAAAATCTTTCTCCTGTTAATCTTGGTGAGATAATGGGAAAAGAGGAACCGTTCCGAATCCCGTTAGCGGTCGAACTGTAGATTTCTGCCGCTGCCAATAGGTTCTGACGCCATCCACTAACCCACATAAACAAAAAACCCGTTGCCGGGTTTTTTGCGAATCCAAACACAATGCTGCGCGATCCGGACTGACATCGTAATCATGATAACAACCCCAAAATATCCGTCAAAACATTTTTAATCTTTATTTAATGTTTTCTTTTAATGCTTTTGCGAGGGGGTGCGAGGACTTGCGCCTCGTGGATCCATGATGTCAGTCCGGATCCAGCACTATGCCACCCCCGCCGACAGTTTATGGAATTGGGCATTAAAACTATCTAAAGTCATTTAAAGCCATCTATCAGTTACTTATTTGACACTTTTGCCCGATTTGCTATACTTTCTTGGTACTCAAATGGCTAAGACCGACGTTCCCCAGAAATTGCGTTTGCGCATCAAGTCCTACGATCACAAACTGATCGACAATTCGGCACGCCAGATCATCGAGGCCGCCGAGCGGAACGATGCGAAAGTGACGGGGCCGATCCCGCTTCCCACGGAAGTGAAGCACTACACCGTCAACCGTTCCACGTTCGTCCATAAGGACGCGCGCGAGCAGTTCGAGCTCCGCATCCACAAGCGTCTCGTCGAGATATTGAATCCCAGTCAGAAGATCATCGAATCACTTTCGAACTTGAATCTTCCCGCGGGCGTCGATATCGAGATCAAGATGGTATAACAGTTGCCGAAAGGCAGCGCAAAAAATCCCCGCGAGAGCGGGGATTTTTGTTTATTAAAAAATCATTAAATAATCTTTGACTTTATCTTTAAATTCGATAAAATGATGACAAGGTGATGATCTGCTGAACTGCGGACCAAAAATTTTCGCTTTGGCGCAAAACAGCTACTTTCGTGGCTGTTTTTTGTTTACATAGTTTTAATGACTCATTCTTTATATTGCTCAAGCCCCTATGGATTTGGGCCTGTAGTTTAACAGTAGAACATCACTTTTGCCAAAGCGAAAATACGGGTGCAAATCCCGTCAGGTCCACAGGGGCAGGAAAAGTTGTATAATGAACGTATGGATGAAGAAAATAAACAGGATCAACAAAACAATGTCGAAGCCAAACCGGCAGGCGAGTCCGATGCTGGGCACGCCAGCGCGCGTCAGCACGTGCATATTTTTGGCGCGGAAGTGAATAGTGGCGATAAATCCGAGACGAAAGAAGAGTGGCGTAAGCGCAAAGACGAGTGGAAGCAGCAACACCGGGCGCATATGCAGGAGCGCCGGGAAGAATGGAAGGCGCAGCGGCATGATTGGCGTGACGAGCATCACTATGGCGGCGGAGGAATGTTTTGGGGGATGATCCTGCTTTTCGCCGGCGTGATCGCGCTCCTGTACACGATGGGCTTCATCTCGCACGCTTTCTGGTATGCGATCGTACCGTTCTGGCCGATCCTGCTCATCCTGTGGGGTGCGAGCATCATTCTCGGCCGCCACTGGTTCGCGCGATTCATCTTGTTCCTCTTCGCGCTCGCGTTTCTGATAATCATCATTTTTTACGGCCTCGTGAAGACCGATTCGCCGCTCGTGAGCTACCTCTCGCCCAACGTCGTCCGGGCGGTGCAGACCACCCAGCCCTTATGACCGTCGTCGGCATCATCTTAATATTGATCGGCATCAGTGCGCTCACTGGGATCTCCCTCGGCGGCTTTATCGTAGCCGTCATCCTCATTGCGATCGGTATCCGCATGATTGCGGGGCGCTCCATCGGTGGCCCAGGCTCGTGGCGCTGGCACAATCATCATCACGGCAGCACTCCATCCGGCGAAATGAGCATTGACGAGGTCGCGATCTTCAGCCCGCTCAACAAATCGTTCGATACGCAGCACTTCAAAGGCGGAAAGATCGTCGTGGTCTTCTCGGGTGGCGAGATCGACCTCACCGGCGTCAAAGCCGATGGCACCGAAGTTGAACTTGAGGTCTCATCCGTCTTCAGCAGTATCGAGATCACCATTCGGAAAGATTGGAGGGTGAAGTCCGACGCCAACGTCTTCGCCGGCAACGTGGACACGCATCAGGCGCAAGGCGGCGATGGTAGTGTGACGTTGACTATCCACGGTGATGCGGTGTTTGGCGAGATCGAGGTGAGAAAGTAGAAGGCATGGAATTTTCATGACTAAATACAGCGTCATTGGAAAATTTAGGAATAAAGAAACTATCCAGAAGTTGGTGGGGGCAATCAAGGCAAAGGGATACGACTGCTACGACTTCACCGCCAAGCCCGCAGATCCAACGAATCCCAATGGCACTGGCGACGAACAGATGAAAGCGCTGGAGTCACATCCCGATTATCCTAACGATCCGGTACACAAGCATCATTTCGAAACCGATCTGAAGGGATTATTGGACGCAGAAGTGGTAGTTTTGTTATTGCCTGCGGGAAATTCGGCGCATATGGAAGCCGGCATCGCTTACGGTCTTCATAAGAAAACGATCCTTATCGGCAAACCGGAAAAACCCGAGACGCTCTATTATATCTTTGACGAACACTATGACAGCGAGGAAGATTTCTTGAAGACGATTTAGTTAATCATAATTAATGGACATCCTAATCGTCACTGGCGGGAATTCTTCGGAGCGGAAAATATCTTTGATCTCGGCAGGGATGGTAACGAAGGCGTTGCGCAAAAACGGCCACACCGTGACTGTATTCGATTTTAGAAAAGGCTATCCTGAGTTGAAAAAAATCCTTGGGAACTTTGATATTGTTTTCCCTGTTATGCATGGAAAGGAAGGGGAGGATGGGATGCTTTATCACTTTCTTAGGTCTGCGGGGAAGATGTTTGTCGGTTCGAATCCCAGAGGCGCTCGGATAGCTTCGAATAAAATCTTGTTCAAGAGATATTGCGATAGAAAAAATATCCTGACGGCAGAGTGGAGACTCGTTAAATCAAGAAAAGATATTATCAAGTTCGGATTTCCGTGCGTACTGAAAGCCGCAAGCGGAGGCTCTTCACACGAGGTTGCCCTTCTCTATTCGATCAAAGACCTGGCAAATCCAAAGGTGAAAAAAATATTAAAACTGCTCAACTCATTTTTTGCGGAACGATTGATAGATGGCGTAGAAATCACAATGGGAGTGGTGCTTGGTAGAATGTATCCCGTGGTCGAGATCATCCCTCCGGGAGGTTCGTGGTTCAATTACCGGAATAAATATTCTGGTAAATCCAAAGAGATCCCATTTGCCCCCTCTGTAAGTAAAAATATACAAAAGAAGGCCCAAAAGATAGCGTTGCGGATTCATCAGGAACTCGATTTGGGAAGTTATTCTCGGACCGATGCGATTATAAAAGAAGGAAAAATTTATATCCTCGAAACAAATACGCCCGGGGGAGTGGGTCTTACCCCACATAGCTTATTGCCCAAAGCGGCAAAAGCGGCGGGGATTTCGTTTGAGCAGTTGGTTGAAAAGATGCTCAAAGGATCAATATGACCAATACGGCAGGGCCCATTTGACATTAGAGCCCCTTTTGCTATAATCGTCATCAAGGTTTGCTCGGATAGTTTTTATGCAAATATTTACCCATTTTGCCTTGGCATGCCGAGGCGCAGAAAAACGGTCGCCGTTTTCTCTGGATCCCGCTTAAAAGCGGGGTAGGTCGGTTGATAGTGCTCTAAACTCCGGGATGAAAGCCGGAGTTAATTAAATTTTACTGGATTCCGCGTCTACTAGTTCTTTGGGGATTCAAAGCCCCCATAGTGGACCCTCCGGACGATCAAGAAAATGTCATATATCTTAGGGAAAAAACTGAAAATGACGCAGATCTGGAAGGACGGCAAAGTCGTTCCGGTTACTGTTGTCCACGCGGAGCCGAACAAGGTTTCCTTTGTGCGCACCGATGAGCGGGATGGCTATGAGGCCGTCCAGTTGACGTTGGGTAAGAAAAAGCGTGAGTTCAAGAACCGTCCCAACCAAAAGGTGGATGTTTCAACATTAAAAATTGATGATGCGATCGGAGTGGATTCTTTTGCCGAAGGCGACAAAGTGCGTGTGAGCGGCATCACGAAGGGACGCGGATTCGCGGGCGTCGTCAAGCGCTACAACTTCCGCGGCGGCCCGAAGACGCACGGTCAGAAGAATCGTCATCGCCACGCGGGTTCCATCGGCTCCACCGCTTTCCAGCGCGTTGTGCCGGGCCGCCGCATGGCCGGTCACATGGGCGTGGAGCGCGTGACGATCAAGAACCTTGTGATCGCAGCGATCGACAAAGAAAATAATCTGCTCTTTTTGCGTGGCGCGGTGCCGGGCAACCGCGGCGGATTGATCGAAATTGCAACTACGAAATAAGTTTACTGAGCCATGAAAGCCGACGTCTATAATTTGAAGAACGAAGTGGTAGGAACGGTGGAATTGCCCGCGTCGGTTTTTGGCACGAAGTGGAGCCCGACGCTCGTCCAGCAGGTGTTGGAAGCGCAACTCGCGAACGCGCGCCAGCCGTGGGCACACGCGTTGGATCGCAGCGAAGTGCGCGGCGGCGGCAAGAAGCCGTGGAGGCAGAAGGGAACGGGCCGCGCACGTCACGGTTCCACTCGCTCTCCGATCTGGGTAGGCGGCGGAAAAGCGCATGGACCCCGCAACGACCGGGATTATTCGCAAAAGGTAAACAAAAAGATGAAGCGCGTCGCGCTCTTTTCTGTGCTTTCCAAGAAGGCCAAAGATGGTGAGATCAAAGTATTCGACACCCTTATGATAGAGGCGCCGAAGACAAAGACGGTAGCCGTGGCGTTGAAGGCGGTGTTGTCGCCAAAGAAGGGCGATAAGCGCTTTGACGTGCTTTTGGTGTCTGATAATTCGAACAAGAATCTTTTCCGCGCAACGAGCAATCTTCAGAAGACGAAGACGATCGAAGCCGGCTCG
>Ga0208357_1001173_pt1 | contig 19544 bp, 21 predicted proteins | sample NGESurdeep092012_6_FD_184487 | JGI IMG/M metagenome (GOLD analysis project Ga0208357, IMG submission 184487) | Arctic peat soil microbial communities from Barrow, Alaska - NGEE Surface sample F52-2 deep-092012 (SPAdes) | ecosystem: Environmental > Terrestrial > Soil > Wetlands > Peat ... | reverse complement strand
CGATCGTGGAAAATTATCAGCAGCGGGATGGCAGCGTGCTGGTTCCCGAAGCCCTGCGGCCTTACCTGAACGCCGAGCGAATCACAAAAGCGGCGGAGCTGAAATAAGCTCGCCGGCGGCATTGACAGAGATACCCCGGCAGGTATACGCTGGTTCTGGGCCGCGATTCGCCGGCCCGCCAGTTCAAGAAGATCAATTCAAGAAGACCAATTCAAGAAGAAAGGAGGCCCACGAATGTCTGACGGCAGCAATAGTTTGCGGTGCGAAATATCCAGTACCGAGTCAGCGGAGCCTCCGTCTTCGTACGGCCTTCCCAGGCCGTAGCGTTTCAGAGAATCCCTGAATTCCCGCCTGGACTATCCAGGCGCGCCTGCTGCCATCAGCCGTGGCATCTTCCATGAACCACGCTGTAATCCGTCCATCTTCCGCGCCCGCGGCCACTCCCCGCGGTATCGTCGTGCGCAATCGCGGGGTTCGTAATCTGCTTTCGTTCCTCATGGTCTTCGGCCCAGGCCTGATCGTGATGGAAGCCGATAACGATGCCGGCGCGGTATCGACTTATATTCAGGCCGGCGCGCAGTACGGCACGAGCCTTCTGTGGCTGCTTGTCCTGCTGCTGCCCATCACTTACTTCGTGCAGGAGATGGTGGTGCGGCTGGGCATTGCCACGGGTCAGGGACACGCCGCCATGATTTACCGGCGGTTTGGAAAGTGGTGGGGGCTCTTCTCCCTGGTCGATCTGCTGCTGCTGAACTTTCTTACTCTGGTGACGGAGTTCGCTGCCATTGCTCTCGCTCTGGGGCAACTCGGCATATCGGCCGCGGCAGGCGTACCGCTGGCGGCGTGTGCGCTCGTACTGCTTGTGCTGACGGGAAGCTATCGCCGCTGGGAACGCATCGTCCTGTTCCTCTGCGCGCTGGATCTCGGCTGGTTCGTGCTGGCTTTCGAGGCGCGTCCGGCAACCGGCGAGATCCTGAGGAACACGCTCGTTCCCTCGATACCGGCCGGGGGACTGACGACCGGCCTCATCTTCCTGATCGTCGGAATTGTCGGCACCACGATCGCGCCATGGCAGCTGTTCTTTCAGCAAAGCTGCGTCGCCGACAAGCGCCTGCGATTCGCGGACCTGAAGTGGGCGCGCCTCGATACGCTGATCGGCGCCACGTTAACCATCCTCGTTGCCGGCTGCATGGTCATCGCGGGCAGTGCCGCGCTGCGTCACGGATTCTCATTCAGCGATCCGGCGCGGATGGCGGGGGACCTGGGCAAAGTCTTTGGCCCGCGGTTTCGGACCGGACTGCTTCTGCTGATGATCAATGCCGCCGCTCTTGGAACAACTGCGATCTCACTCTCGAGCGCGTGGGCCTGGGGAGAAGTGAAGGGCTGGCAACACAGCCTGCAGAAATCGATCGGCGATGCGCCGGGTTTCTATGGTGTTTATGTCGCGTGCGTGGGCGCCGCGGCGGGCCTGGTTCTGATCCCGAAGGCGCCACTGCAACTTATTATTCTGAGCGTCCAGGTGCTGGCGGGCATCATGCTGCCCTCCGCCATCGTCTTTCTGCAGTTGTTATTGAACGACAGGGAAATTCTGGGCGAACGGTTCGCCAACAAGCCCTGGAACAATGTCGTGAACTGGACCATCGTCATTGTCCTGTTTGCACTCTCTCTGGCGCTGGCCGTCCAGGTGGCGGCGCCAAAGCTATTCCCGGCATAAGAAAGGATTTTAACGATGCTCCTCGAAAACGCAACGAACGAACGCGATCTCATGGTTGTTCATCCCCTCGACGACGTTGAGGAACAGAAGATCGAAACGGCGCATCTCGGACCCATGCGAATGACCACGACCGTCAGGGTCTCACTCCTGATTCTGCGCGGCTACCTCGTGTTGATGATGTTTTTCGTGCTGTATCATGTGCTCGATCTGGCCGGCGTGTTCGGCAAAGCATAGAGAAGGATCTCACGGTACGGTGCATGACGACGCCCGATAGCTCACCGGCCGGACCAGCAGCACCAGGATGCTCGCCATCAACGCGCATCCGCCCAGGAACAACATCCCGCTGCGGTAAGAGCCCGTGCCGTTGCTGAGAAAGCCCGCCATGTACGGCCCCAGGAAGCCGCCAAGGTTGCCGAAGCAATTGATCACGCCGATGCCCGCGGCCGCGCCCGTTTCGCGCAAAAACAGAGTCGGGAGCGTCCAGAAACTGGCGCGATAGCCATGCAGCCCGGCCGCCGCAATGGAGAACAGCACCATCGCCAGGGCCACGTTCGCGCCAATCCGTTCGCTCGAAGCGAAGACCGCAAAAGCCATGGCTCCGATTCCCACCGGCAGCGCTACATGCCAGCGCCTTTCGCCTGTCTTATCCGAGTGCCACGCCAGTAACAGCAGCACGGGTATCTCGATCAGAAACGGAATTCCGCTGATTAACGATACTTTGAGTGATCCGAGGCCAGACAGATGCTGCACAATCTTCGGCAGCCACAGGGTGAAACCCCAGTTCGCGCTGAGGATGCAAAAGTAAGCTAGCGCCAGCAGAATCACGGAAGCGGGCTTCTTTCCGGGCATCCTGGTCTATGTGTCCCACTGGTATCGCCAGGAGGATCGGGCTAAGGCTGTAGCGTTCTTCATGGTGGGTATTCCGTTTTCGGAAATCATCGGCGCGCCGGTGTCCGGCTTGCTGCTTCAAGTGCACTGGCTGGGCGTTCGACGAGAATGGCGCCGGGGATTTCGAGTATCAGATATCCAGGGAAGAAAATTCCCGATCCCAAACCGAACACCACGTTCGAAAAATGCAGATTGCGGGTCATCTCCAGACTCGCGTAACTGACATTTACGCGGTCGAGGTAAGAGGTAAGATACAGCAGAAACAGGAACGGCATCAGACGCCAGGTAATGCGCCGGCGGGTCTGCGCGCCGATATCGATCGCGGGGATCAGAACCTGACCTGACCCTCATATCCTGTCATCTCGAGATATCCCACACCAGTCTGGCTCCCCGAATAATCCACCGCGCCTTCCCAGTAAGACGGTCCACCGGTCTTCGGCCGCAGTTCCTGATCGGGCAGAATCGCCTTGCACGCCAGATCGATCCCGAGCGAAGGCACGCGCAACCGCCATTCCACCGGATACTTGTGCCACAACTTCAAAGGCTGCAGGGAAAACGCTTCGCGCGGCAGATGTGCCGCCTTGCCCGCGGCATCGATAAAGGTGCCCGATGAATAGGGATCGATCGACCCGTCCTTCTTTCGCAACTCGAACAACATCAGTTCGGTGTTGTTATCGAGTTGCACGCTGAACCAGTCCCAGCCCACCTGATCCGCCGCCAGTTGATCGGTGAACCACTCGTGGTCCATCCACGCGCGGCCCGTCACCGGGATCGAGTCGATGGTCCCGGCAACCGCGAGGAGCGGGAATGAAACATAGTGAGACGCCCTGCCCTTCCCTTCGGCCTTCTGGCTCACGCCGTTCACGCCCTGAATCACCAGCGGTTTGGCTGGAGCCAGTTGCAGATGGAAGCTGAAGTGTCCGGTCATCGCATCCAGCGTCTGATTCTCTCCATCCCATTGCGCCGACCAGTTCCCGTTCCAGACCCGGCGCCGGGTGAAGCTCGCGCCGGCAACCCCGGGCCCCGCGCGATTGAGCCTCTCATCGTATTGGAACCTCTTGCCTTTCGCGTCCGTCAGCGCCACGTGTGCGAGATACAGGTCCCGCACCGCCCAGGCCGACTTCGGCTTTATGTCCGGCTCATGCCTCTCGCCTTCGCGGAAAAAGACCAGTTCGAACCCGAACCGTTCGCCCCCCTTCCCTGTCACATTACCCGTGTAATACCACCATTCCGTGCGAAAATCTTCATGTTCGAAATGATCTCTGGGAAACTCGTAACGATAGCCGGGCAGAGCCTCGCGGTACTGGTAACTACTCCCCGGCAGAGGGAGAATACACAGCGAAAGCGCCAGGAATAGCAGCGGAGCTTTATTCAAATTCTGCCCCCTTCATCCTGTTACCATGTTGTTGCCGGCTTTCGCTCAAAGACCATGATCGTAGAACCCCAGTGCGCCCGTTTCGACAGCATCGCATTGGAAGGCGGGACCACCCTTTTCCCGGTCGAAGTGGCATATGAGACATACGGCCGTCTGAATGCGGACCGGTCGAACGCCATCCTCATCACCCACGCCTTCACGGGCGATGCCCACGCCGCGGGCATCAGCCACGCCGTCGGCGAAAACGCCGGTAAGCCGGGCTGGTGGGATAACATGATCGGTCCAGGCAAAGCGTTCGACACTGACCGCTATTTTGTCATCTGCTCCAACGTGCTCGGAGGCTGTCAGGGAACGAGCGGGCCGGCTTCCGTCAACCTGGTTACCGGGCACCCTTATGCGCTGTCGTTTCCGGTCATCACCATCCGGGATATGGTGCGTCTGCAGAAGATGCTGATCGATTCTCTTGGGATCGCCCGCCTGCTGTGCGTCTGCGGCGGTTCGATGGGCGGCATGCAGGCGCTTGAATGGGCCGTGAGTTATCCCGAGTCGGTGCTCTGCACCATTCCGATCGCCACCACCTGGCGCCACAGCGCGCAGCAGATCGCGTTCAATGAGGTTGGCCGTCAGGCTATTATGGCCGATCCGGACTGGTCCGAAGGCGAGTACTACGACAAGAAACCGCCGGCCCGGGGGCTCTCGGTGGCGCGCATGGTTGGCCATATCACTTACATGAGCGACGAGTCGATGCGCGAGAAGTTCGGACGCAAACTCCGCCAGAAAGAAAAATTCGGTTTCGATTTCGGCGTCGATTTCGAAGTGGAAAGCTATCTGCGCTACCGCGGCAACCAGTTCGTTTCGCGCTTCGACGCCAATTCGTACCTCTACATCACCAAGGCCGAGGATTATTTCGACCTGACCAACGGCACTGGCAAACTGACGGACGCGTTCCGCACGATCGACACCCGTTTTCTCGTGATCAGTTTTACTTCCGACTGGCTCTATCCCAGTTATCAATCGCAGGAGATTGTGCGCGTGCTGCGGCGTCTCAACGGCGACGTTGCCTATTGCGACCTGCAATCGAACTACGGACACGATGCGTTCCTGGTCGATATCGCGGAGCAATCTGAAATCGTGCGCGGCTTTCTCGACAGCACGGCGCGTCTGGCGCGGGCGGCGTAAATGGGCCAGGCAGTGACAGCGATTCATCATCACCCGGTCACGCTCTCCGAGCGGCCCGATTTTCACGTCATTGGCGAAATTATCCAGCCCGGCAGCCGCGTGCTCGATCTCGGCTGCGGGGAAGGCGAACTGCTCGCCTGGCTGGTGGAGCATAAGCGCGTGCTGGCCCGCGGAGTGGAGATTTCATCCGCGCAGGTGCGTCACGCCATCGCCCGCGGCGTCTCCGTCTATCAGGGGGATATCGACGAAGGGCTGGCCGATTACCCGGACAAAGCATTCGATTACGTCATTCTCAGCCAGACGTTGCAGGAGACGCGTTCGCCGCTGCAGGTGCTGCGGGAAATGCTGCGAGTCGGCCGCCGCGCAATCATCTCATTCCCGAATTTCGGGCACTGGAGCGTGCGGATTGCCATGCTCATGAACGGCCAGGCGCCGAAGACGAAGTTGTTCCCGTATAACTGGTACAACTCGCCCAATATTCACTTCCTGAGCATCAATGATTTTGAAGATTTGTGCCGGGAGCACCATTTCCCGATCGAGCGCCGCTCTTTTCTTGCGGGCGCCCGGCATATCCGGACTTTCCCGAACCTGGTTGCCCAGACCGCCGTGTTTCTTCTGGGATAGCCCGTTTAGATAAGTGGAGCCCGGTGCCGGGATTGAACCAGCGACATCCAGTTTACAAAACTGGCGCTCTACCAACTGAGCTAACCGGGCTGACCTGACTCCCGCCGAGTGGCCTCAGCGGGAGAATTTTCATCATACTATGGCGCGGCAATTCGCTCTACGGCAGAGCAAACACATACATGGCGTTGTAATCGGCCTGGATTTTGATTTCCGGGACCTCGGCCAGAAGTTCCGGCACCTTCAGGTTGTCGCCGGTCATCACCGCGACATACTGTTTACCGTTGACTGCGTAAGTAATCGTGCTGACGGAAACGTTACCGCCCAGTATGGATTCCCAGAGCTTTTTGCCTGTAGTGGCATCGAAAGCGCGGAATCTCCGGTTCATGTCGCCATGAAAAATCAGGCCGCCCGCTGTCGCCAGCATCGCGCCGGTAGCGGGAACTCTCCCGACGTCGAAACGCAGGATTTGACCGGTAGCGAGATTGATTTTGGCGAGGCCCGTGAGCGCGTTCGGATCGGAACCGGGCCGCGGGATGACATGCCAGCCGCCGCGTACGCCGGGTCCGGCAGTAGTAAGATCGCGGCAGTTATCGATATACGAGGTATAGAGCGAGTTAGTGACCGGATCGTAGGCCGTGGGCCAGTAACTTCGTGTATTCCAGTAACAAACGATATGGTGGTCCCCCGGTTTCTTGAAGACGATATCCCAGTTGATGGAAGTCTTTCCGGTCTTGACATCGATGTTCGAAATGACGAAGTTCGGATCGTCATACGGGAACGGCGTGGCCCACAGAAACTGGCCCGTGGTGCGGTCGAGCTCGAAAATACCTCCGGCTTCACCGATCATGACGGCGATATCGCGTTCCTCGCCGGGCTTGATGGCGGGGTTGATCCATTTCACGTATTTGGGATCGGGATTCAGGTGCGTGCGCAGCAGGGTGCGCTCGTGCGTGTAGTCCGAGTCCCAGTCATCTCCCGGAAGGTGCTGGTAATACCAGACAAGCTTCCCTGTATTGGGGTCGAGCGCGACGGTGGAATTGCTGTAGAGATCGGCGGGGGCCGTGCGCGGGATGGCGTCGGGATTGCCATCGTGCCGCAGGTATCGCTGATCCGGCATGGGGTTGGCGATACCCCAGTAGAGAAGTTTGCGGATGGGATCGTAAGTGCCTGGCAGTCCCCATGTGGAAGCCAGACGCTTGTCCAGAGCCGCGCCGCCCCAGCTCGCATCGCCGGGTTCGCCGGGCGCGGGCGTGGTGTAGAAACGCCAGGCCTCCTTGCCGGTGAGCGCGTCCTGCGCCGCAATGTAGCAGTTTTCCCGCTTGCCCGCGCACGCCGCGCCGGTGACGACTTTCCCTTCGACCACGATGGGCCCGGAGGTGTTGCCGCGCGCGTCGGTTTTGGTCTCCCAGCGTTGTTCGCCGGTGCGTGCGTCGAGGCCAACCACGTAACTGTCCGGCGCGGTGTAGAGAATCATGTCCTGATAGATGGCGAGAGACTTGGTGCGGGCCGAGCGTGCAATGTTCGATGGAACCTTGCGCTTGTACTCCCACAGCAGATCTCCGGTGGTAGCGTCCAGTGCTTGTACGATGGCGCCGGGGGCAACGACGTACATGACGCCGTTGTGGACTATCGGGATGGTCTCGGTCTGGCCGGCTCCGAGACCCCGTGTCCAGACCATGCGCAGGCGGGAAACATTCTGTTTATCGATCTGTTTGAGCGGACTGAAGCGCTGCGCGTCATACGTCCGGCTGTACATCAGCCAGTCGTTGGGGCTCGGGTTCTCGAGCATCTGCTGCGTGACGGGTTTGAAGTTCTGAACTTGCGCCATGGACGACGCGGCCGCTATCCATGAGATTAAAAAGATTCGGCTAGTCATGCTGGCAAAATTATATAGCGCCTGCACGGACGATGCGCGCCACGCGGCTGAGCTCGCGGGGAAACGGGCGATATAGTATTTCTCAAATGGCTGTCGTCGTGGTTGCCGGACGCAAGGGTGGAATCGGAAAGTCGACGATTGCGGGGAACCTGGCCGCCGAGTTTGCCGCCATGGGCCGCACCGTCGCCGCGCTGGATGCCGATCCTCAGCACAGCCTTGCCGCATGGGCGGAACAAGGCGGGGGAATGCTTTCGGAATGCGTGGAGAAGGTGAGCGGCAGTTTGGACGAGTTGCGCGGAAAGGTTCGCGCGGCGCAAAAAACCAGGGATATCGTTGTCGTCGATACGCCTCCGGGGATTCAGCAGATTACCTATCAGGCGATGCTGCTGGCCGATCTCGTGCTTCTTCCCTGCGGGCCTTCGCCGCTCGATTTATTCCCGCTGAAGGAGGCTTTGGGGCTGGCTTTGAAGGCTCGCGCGGAAAGGCGGTCGAAGAAGCCACGCATCCGGTTTGTTCCCTCCAGGGTTCTCAGGAACACGAATCTCGGCCGCGGTTTGTCCTCTTCGCTGGAACAGCTGGGGAAGAAGGTCCTGCCTGAAATCGGACAGCGGATCGTAGTGGCCGAGGCCGTAATGAGCGGCCTCACGGTGCGCGAGTATGCGCCCGGCTCCGTGGCTCAGACGGAATTCGAGCAGCTCGCGAAGGCTGTCGACAAACTCGCGCGCCGGTAAATAAAACCGGGAAGTGCTACACCTTTTGCCGCAATCGGCCGATAAGACGGCATATGAATGTCTTCAGCGTGGCTTCGAACGGTCTGAATCAGGCTCAGGTGGCGCTGGAGAGTACCGCGAACCGGATCGGCGGGAGCGGCGGCAGCGCGGCGCAGGTGGACTCAACCAGCCTCTCAAACAACGCCGTCGATCTGATTCAGGCGAAAAACGATTTTGCGGCAAACATCGGCGTGATCAGGACTGCGGATGAACTGGCCCGGTCGACTATCGATCTCCTGGCCTGAGGCTGACAGGCGATGAAGACGATCCGGCGGCGGATCGTTCTTTCCCGGCTAAGCGCGCCATCGCAAAAATGCGCCCGCACCGCCGACCGATTCAAGCAACGGCGAGTCTTCGACAAACGTTACGGCCGCGCCAGTCTGCCTGGCTTTCGTTAGCAGCAGATCCGGCAGGGACGCCTGCCGCGGTTCTTCACTCTCCGTGCCCCCATCCGCATCGGGGATCTCCGGCGCGAGAACTGCTTCCACTTCCTCCAGCCGCGGATGATGCTCCTCCAGCGTGCCACTGACGATCAGTTCTTCGACTTGCCCGTTGACAAGGGCTTCGAGCGTCTCGTGCAACCCGACCACGGCCAAACCGCGAGCGCGATATTGATCCATCAGCCGTTCCACTTTTTCCTCCGCGGTCCTGGCCTCCTGCTCCTGCAGCTTTTTAAGGGTTGCGGTCAGAATATCCTGCTCCGAAGCATGAATATCCAGTTTCATCACTTCCACCATCGGGACCATTTCCTGAGGCAGTTGCTCCTGAAGAAGGGGAATCGCCACCGCGTCACCGGCAAGGATGATATGACTTACATGGTCTTCACGAACGATTTGAGCCAGGTGTTCGATGACCTCTTTGGCATGCTCATGGTGTGCGTTCCCCACACGCCGCTGGTAGCGGGCCTGCGACCATCCGCCGACCTTGACCCGATGAACCTTCTTCCCTTTCACCTCCTCCGCATCGATGACATGGCCAAGGCCGAAGACGAAGATGCGCGCGGTATTGGTGTCCGTAAGCACTGCGGCGTACCGCGGATATTGTTCGTCGAGGCGGGCCAGATGATAGAGATGCGGTTGATTATAGGAATAAATACAGTTATCGCTGACCGGGGTTGTTAACTGAATTGCTTCGAAGAATTCGTCCGCGCCCCAGCAGGCGAAAATAGCGGCCCCGTTCGCCGCGGAGTCGATTTTGTCCGCAACATAGGCAACGATTCGCTCCGCGTCCCGGTCGAAACTGTGACGCTCGGGAGAACCCGGCAGCCAGGTGCGCGCGAGAGCTTTAAATTCGCGATGAAGATACGGTACCGCGTCCGGCGCGCGGCCGTGCCGGTCCGGCTGCGTGTTCAGGTAAACGCTCAACACCGGAAACGTGGTGGGCTCGAAAGCCGCCAGCCGCGCCAGGGGCTCTTCGATAGTGGTCGCCAGTTGATCGGCGATCGGGGATGACATACAGGAACACAAGCACGCCGCTGGCCAGGATGCTCAGGATGAAATTCTTTCAGCTCCGATCCGCTCTGCTTCGACCCCTGCCTTCAGATTCGCCACGCCGGCCGTGTAACGCGAATCCGTAACGGAGAACGCCACCGCATCTTCCATCCAGTCGTGCCAGACTCCGTCCGGATCGTGCGACGCCGCGGTCACGGTATATTCGCCGGGACACAGCTCACAGTCGAAGCGCAAGGTAACGCGCAGTTCATCGCCGGCCGCCATCGAACCCGGTTTCAACTGCTCCAGTTCGGTATTCGTGCCATAGACATTCAATCCGATACGGGTGCGAATCATGATGCCCACCACTGGATCTTCCACGCGGCTCGCAAACCGGACGGTCACATGGATCGCCATCGCCTCGCCGCTCCGAAACACCGTGGAGGGCTCTCCGTTCGCGCCCGTCAACTCCACGCTTTCAAGCACGGCGCGGCCATCGCCATTCCGCATCGTGGGCGCAAGCGGCGCCACTCGATTTGCGCCGGAAGCGCGCAAGGTGTCGGCCACGTAACGCCGGTATTCAGCCAGCACCTCGGACGGATCGCCACGCGCGACCGGTTCGCCATTCCGAATCCACCAGATTTCGTCCGCGCAACTTTCGAGCAGTGCTTCATCGTGCGAGATCAGCGCGATGGTCGCGCCCGCGCGGCGCCATTGCACGATGCGCGTCACCGCCTGCGCCTTCGCGATGGCATCCGACCGGCAGAAAGTGTGGTCCAGGATGTAGTTTCCCGGCGTGACCGGAAGCGGATCGTCCGGCCCGAAACGGGCGATCCCGTTCGCCGCGAGCGTGCCCGGACCGGTCTCAATCACGCCAATAATGCTGCCATCCGGTGCCGTGAGCTTCGGGTCGGTGAATTCGATCATGATGCGAACGATCTACTCGCCCAGTGCATGTTTGAAAGTGCGCAGAGACTCTTCGCCGAACAGCACGACGCGAACTTCCTGCACCGAGCTGGGCTGGTCAAGAAAACTGCGTATCTCACGCACCGCGATCTCCGCCGCCTGATCCATCGGATAGCCGTAAACGCCAGTGCTGATCGCTGGAAAAGCGATCGTCTTGAGATCCCGTTCCGCCGCCAGCTGGAGGCACTCGCGGTAGCAGGATGCCAGTTCGTCGGGCTCTCCCTCTTCCCCGCCCCGGTAGACCGGCCCAACCGTGTGAAAGATGAATTGTGCTTTGAGCCGGCCCGCTTTGGTGACAACAGCCTCGCCTGGCGCGCATTTGCCCATTCTGGACCGGATGCCATCCAGTTCCGTCATTACGCTGGATCCGGCCGCACGATGGATCGCTCCATCCACGCCGGCTCCGCCCGAGAGACGCGAATTCGCCGCGTTAACGATGGCATCCGCTTCAACGAGCGTGATATCGCCCTCTTCGAGCAATATCGCCTTGCCGCCGATTGATTTCCATTTGGTCACACTGAATTTTACCGCCTCGCCGGGCGTGGGGCGAGCGCCACCCCATTTTGAGCGCCCTGCATCGCTGTGGCACAATGAAAAACCACTCCCGATGGCGATTGACTGGTTCCCTCTCTGGCTGAGTCTCGAAGTGGCTGCTATTGCCACGGGAATCTCCCTGCTCCTCGGCATCTGCCTCGCGTGGCTGCTCGCCAACAAGCAGTTCGCGGGCAAAGATCTTCTCGATGCCCTCACCACGTTGCCGCTCGCGCTTCCGCCCACGGTCCTCGGTTTCTATCTGCTCGTCGTGATCGGCCGTGCCAGCTGGTTCGGCCGGGCATGGGAGGCCGTAACGGGCTCTCCTCTGGTCTTCACCTGGCGGGCGGCCGTGATCGCTTCGACTTTGCACGCCATTCCGCTGCTGGTGAAATCTTCGCGCGCCGCGCTCGAAAGCGTGGATCGCGCCTGTGAACGTGCCGGCCGCAGCCTCGGAGCTTCGGAATGGCGCCTGTTCTGGCGCGTCAGCATCCCGCTGGCCCGCCGCCCCATCGCCGCCGCGACCGCGCTCGCCTTCGCGCGCTCTCTGGGAGATTTCGGGGCGACGCTCATGGTGGCGGGCGACATTCCCGGCCGCACGCAAACCGCCGCCATTGCCATTTACGACGCCGTCGAATCGGGCAACACACTGGCTGCCCGGACACTTGTCATCGTCATCTCCATCCTGACGGCCGCGATTGTTTTCATCGCCAACCGCCTGGAGCAACGCTCCACCTGACAACGATGATTCGCTGCGCCATCGCCAAACGCTTTCCGCCCGGTCCCGAATCCGCCGGTTTTCACATGGACGTCGAATTCGAAGCCGCGCCAGGCGTGACCGTGCTCTATGGGCCGAGCGGCTCCGGCAAAACCCTGACGCTCGACTCCATCGCCGGCTTCGCGACACCCGATTCCGGGCGAATCCTCTCCGGCGACCGCATCCTGTTCGATGCTGAATCGGGCCTGAATCTGCCCCCGCGGCAACGCTCCTGCGGCTATGTCTTCCAGAACCACGCGCTCTTTCCGCACATGACTTTGCGCGGGAATCTGGCATTCGCCGCGAATAACCTGCCGCGCCTCGAACGGCATCGCCGTATTGGCGAACAACTGGAGCGCTTCAAATTGACAGGCTTCGCCGGGCGCTATCCGCATGAGCTTTCCGGCGGCCAGAAGCAGCGCAGTTCCATCGCCCGCGCCCTGCTCGCCAATCCGCGCGCGGTGTTGCTGGATGAGCCCGGGCGCGGCCTCGACGAACCTCTGCGCGCCGATCTCTACGCTCTGATCCGGGAACTGCGCGACAGCCTGCGAATTCCCATCCTCCTGGTCACCCACGATCCGGAGGAGTGCTTCGCCCTGGCCGAAAACGTGCTGGTCTACGACGCCGGGCGCATCGTCCACCGCGGCACTCCGGCCGAACTGGTGCGCAATCCCGGTACCGGCGGCGTTGCCCGTCTTCTCGGCGGCTTCAACCTCTTCGAGGCTGAGATCCTCGCGCTTGATCCCGGGCGCCAGACCAGTAAGTTGCGCATCCTTGGCGAAGAATTAGCCGGCCCCTGGCTGCCAGGCTGTTTCAAGGGTGACCGCGTGACGGTCTGCGCCCGCCCGGAGGAATTGCAACTCGCGGCACAGCCAGGCCCCAACCGCATCCGCGCCACCTTGCGGCGCATCGTCGAAAGACCGCAATCGATTCGCGCCGATTTCGGCGACGACCTGATCGTCGATCTGCCCCGCAGCCTCTGGCAGTCTCTCGAGGAGACCGGAAAACACAATGGCTGGTGGATCGAAATACCTGCCGGCCATCTGCGGCACATCGGCCGCTCCGGCGTGAAGTAGCGGCCCGTTGCTTTCAAACCCGGACGAGGTTATCTACACTGGTATTTGCTATCGGGAATCGCCGCGGCCTTGATCGCCTTCAGTTACTTCGGCCTGCTGGGCAACACAGTCAATTTCGACAATGAGAAGCCCGGGGGCTTTCCCGCGGGTTGGACGGCCACGCAGCGCTGGCAGATCCGCCTCGATAATTCCGCGCCCAGCCGCCCAGCCGTGTTCGCGCGGATTCCAGCGGCGGGCGAGCCCAGGTCCGCCCTCGCCATTTTCGACAAGGTGACCTGCCGCGATGGCGATCTCAGCGTCAAGTTCAAATTTACCGGCGGAAAGCGGCGGGCCGGAACCGCCGGCCTCGTCTGGCGTTACCAGGACAGGCAGAACTACTATCTGCTGCAATTCAGCGCCGATGAAGACAATGTCGCTCTGTTTCATGTTCAGAACGGGCAGCCGCGGCCCATTCCCGTGCTCGGGGGAAAGCCGGGCGCCGTAGGTCTCGAGCACGACGTGCGCGACGGTCAATGGTACGTCGTCAAAGTGGTCTTCCGCGGCTCCCGGATTCGCGTATTCTTCGGTAATCGCCAGTTCTTTGACGCCGTGGACGATTCCATTGCCGTCCCTGGAAAAACCGGGCTCTGGACCAGCGCGGGTACAGCCATCTCCTTCGACGATTTTCAAATCGACAAAAAAGCCTGAAAAACATCGTGAACCCGCCGGCCTTTCCCTGCGTTAGCATTGGTGAGGAGACTTTATGCGGCAAACTGCTCTTTTGGCTGCTCTCGTTTTGTGCGGTTCATCCGCGTTTGCGGCCGACCCCGGGTTGATGAACCTCGTCATGCCGGACGCCAGGATTCTGGCTGGCGTGAACGCCGCCAACGCTAAAAGCAGCCCGTTCGGACAATTCGTGCTGGCGAAGATTGCGCAACTCGGTGGCGAACCGCAGCAAGCGATCGCCGCGACGGGTTTCGACCCGCTGCAGGACGTCTCCGAAGTGCTCGCCGCTACCGCTGCCGTTTCCTCCCGGCCGGAAGGTCTGCTGCTTTTGCGTGGAAACTTTAACGTGGATAAGATCGTCGCGGCGGCCATGGGTATGGCCCACGCTACCCTCCAGACCTATGGCGGGAATCCTTTGCTGAGCTTTGCCAATCCCCGCAACAAGAGTGTCATGGCGCTGAGTTTCATCGGTTCCTCCATCGCGGTTGCGGGCGATCTGGCCTCGGTCGAGGCCGCCATCGATCGCAGCGCCGGCGTGAATTCCATCGATCCTGCGCTGGCCCTGCAGGTGAGCGAACTCAGCGCGAACCAGGACGAATGGCTCGCCAGTTCGGCGTCCGTCGCCTCTTTGCTGCCTGCCAGCGTCGCCATGCCTGCTACCGGGCCGGTGGCGCAGTTGCTGCCCGTCCTGAAGAGCGTGCAGTCCTTCGGCGGCGGCATCAAGTTCGGAGCGGACGTGCAGTTCACGGGTGAGGCCACGGCGAATGACGCGCAAAATGCCACCGCCCTGAGCGCCGTCGTCAAGCTTGGGGTCGCTCTCGCATCCATGGCCGGAGGGAAAGGGGGGGCGAACGGCGCCCAAATCGCGCAATTGATCGGCCTTCTGCAAACATTGCAGGTCACCGCCAGCGGTCCCGAGGTCAACCTCGCGCTGTCCGTTCCTGAAACGCAGGTTGAGAGTTTGTTGAATCAGGCCGTGCTGAATCGAGCCACCCAACTGGCGGTGCCGGTTCTGCCCGCGCATCGGCTCACGAACGGCAATTAATTTGCTAACAGATCCAGCCGGTGCGCTTATCTCGCCGTTCCCGGATCGCTTTATGGATCGTTCTCAGTGCCGTGGCGGCACTTTCCGCCGCCGTCGCGGTGCTGATCGTCCGCTTTCAGCCTGTCGCGCGCGACTACGTTGTTAACACGCTGAGGCAGCGCTACAAGAGCGACGTCGAACTGGGCGATCTCCATATTTCTCTGTTCCCCGTTGTCCGCGCGACCGGTGACAATCTGACGTTGAGAATGAGCGGCGACAAGAGCGCGCAGCCCATGATCGTCATCCGGCGATTCACGCTCGAAGCGGGATTCATCGGCTTCTTCCGCTCCCCCAAACGAATTCGGAAGTTAACGCTCGAAGGGCTTCAGATTCGTATTCCACCGAAATCCGAGCGCAAACCGCGGGAGCCGGGATCCGGCTCGCCGAATATCCCGTTCATTCTGGAAGAGGTCGTTGCCGACGGAACCACGCTACAGACCCTTCCCTCCGATCCATCCAAAGCCCCGTTGACCTTCGATATCCGGCAACTCACCCTGCACAGCGTCGGCAAGCGCCTCCCCATGACGTTTAAGGCGGTGCTGGAGAATGCCAAACCGCCGGGGCTGATTCACAGCAGCGGACAGTTCGGGCCGTGGAGCCAGGACCAGCCTGGCGATACGCCGGTCTCGGGAAAATATACGTTTCGCGATGCCGATCTTTCCGTGTTCAAGGGGATAACGGGAATTCTCGCATCCGATGGCGCCTACAGCGGCCGGTTGAATCGCATCGAGGTTAACGGAACCACGGATACGCCGGACTTTTCACTGACCCTTGCCGACCGCCCCGTGCACCTTCGCACCTCCTTTGCCGCTACCGTGGACGGCACGAACGGAGATACGGTCCTGCATCCCGTGCATGCATTGCTCGGCCGTTCCGCCTTCGACGTCAGCGGGTCCATCGAGCGGGCCGCGATGGAGACTCACAAGGAAATCGATCTTGAGGCGAGCGCCCGGAACACTGGCCTGGACGATTTTCTGCGTCTTTCGGTCCGGAGCGCCGAACCGCCCATGACAGGCAGGATAACGTTCAATACCAGCGTGAAGATTCCACCCGGCAAAACCCGTGTCGTCGACCGTATTCAACTCGATGGCACGTTCACGCTGAACGATGTCAGGTTCACCGGCGCCGATGTGCGGCAGAAGATAGCCAGTCTCAGCCATCGCGCGCAGGGAGAACCGAAGGAGACCGGCGACTCCGGCGTCACGGCTGAATTTGCCGGACGGTTCCATCTCCGGAATGGCACGCTCAGTCTCCCCGGGCTCCGCTTCGATGTGCCGGGCGCGGAGGTCGATCTGACTGGCCAATATGCGCTCCAGTCCGGCGCTCTGGATTTCAAGGGCACGGCCAAACTCGATGCAAAAATCTCGCAGATGACCACGGGTCTGAAAAGGATCCTGCTCAAGCCGATCGACCCCCTGTTTGAGCGCGATGGCGCGGGCACTGTACTCCCCGTCACCATTGGAGGCACTCGCGGGAGCCCTTCGTTCCGGCTCGATATCGGACGCATTCTGGAGAGAAAATAGTGGGCTAAAGTTTCGATAAATCTCTGCCGATAGTTGTTAAAGAAAGCGAGATGACACAAATGCAATTGTTATCCGGCCAGGCAGATACGGAATTGGCGGCGCATTGCCTGCGAGTTTCCGAATTGGCGCGAAGGTTCACCGGGAAGCTGTCCCTGCCCTCCGATCGTGCGTCTGAATTATGCGCCGGTTTTGACGAAGCGGTCGAGTCCGCTGCCTGTGAAGGGCGCTCGATTGCCGACGCCATCTCGGAGTTCGTTCTGGACGGTTGGGGGCCGGAACGCATCGCGCTGGCTGGAATCGCCGGGTACTTTTCACCGGCGGTTCACCTGAGTGCTCGCACGATGCCCGTAATGCCGAAGGCAGTTGCCCGGCTGCTGCGAACATCCGAGGACACAACCTCCACCGCGGAACTGGAAAAAATTGCAGCCTCCGATCCTGTCCTCACCGGACGGCTCCTCGGTGCCGCCAACTCAGCCGAATTTGGATCGCGGTTCGAAATCCTGCAGCTGCGCGAGGCCATCCTGCGGGTCGGTGTCCCCGAGGCCCGCCGTATCGCGCTCGCCTGTTGTTTCGGCGGACTTTTTGCCTCGCAATCGCTGAAAGAACTGTGGGACCATTCCCAGGCCGTGGCGGGGGTGGCGCTCCAGCTGGGGCGTCTCTGCGGCGTCGACTCGGAAACAGCCTGGGTTGGAGGCCTGCTGCATGACATCGGCCGTCTTGGGTTGATCCGGTTCCCGGTCGACCGGCAGGCCGCGGAAGAGCAATGGCTTTCGGCGGGCTTCCCGCGCGTGTATGCGGAAACCCTCGCTTTTGGCGTCGATCACGCGGGACTCGGCGCCGAGATCCTCCGGAGCTGGGGACTACCGGAAAAGATTGTCGAAGCCGTCGCCACCCACCATCGTCCGGCTCGTTCCGAGTCGCTGCTCGGAGCCGCGCTCTATCTCGCGGAAGATCTCAGCGCGTCGGACGCTCACATCCCCGCCGAAGACCTTTGGCCCGCGATGCGCCGGAAAGTCGCCTGCGAACGAGCCGGCATCACGCTCGATCAACTGCGGGGGTTCAATGAAATGCGGCATCGATCGCGAGAACTTGCCTGCGCCTGAGACCGCGCAACCGGAGCCGCGCTATCGCCCGCGCGATACAACCGCTGGGGCGGGCCTCGGCCCCGGTGCCGGAGCCGCAACCGGACCGCTACCCCCGGTAACACCACCAGCGCCAGCCGCGGCTCCCGCGGTTGCCCCGGCGACTGACTCGGTCTTGATCAATCCCAGCGCCTTGCGCAGTTCCGTATCGATATTCTGCCGAATATCCTGATTATCCTTCAGGAATTGGCGCGCATTTTCGCGTCCCTGCCCGATCCGTTCGGTCTTGTAGCTGAACCACGAGCCGCTCTTCTCAATCACGTTGTGCAGTACCCCGAGGTCGATCATTTCTCCCTCGCGCGAAATGCCTTCGCCATAAACGATGTCGAACTCGGCTTCGCGGAACGGGGATGCCAGCTTGTTCTTCACCACCTTGACCTTGGTGCGATTGCCGACCATTGCGTCACCGTCCTTGATCGCAGCAATACGCCGGATATCGATGCGCACCGAGGAATAAAACTTCAGCGCGCGCCCTCCCGTCGTGGTTTCCGGACTGCCGAACATCACGCCGATCTTTTCGCGGATCTGGTTGATGAAGATCAGACACGTCTTCGACTTCGACACGATACCGGTGAGTTTGCGCAGCGCCTGCGACATGAGCCGCGCCTGCAGGCCCATATGCGAATCGCCCATCTCGCCGTCGAGTTCGGCCTTTGGCACCAGCGCCGCGACGGAGTCCACCACCAGCACGTCAATCGAACCCGACGCAATCAGCGCGCCCGTGATTTCAAGCGCCTGCTCGCCGTAATCGGGCTGCGACACCAGCAGGTTATCCACATCCACGCCCAATCTGCGGGCATAAATCGGATCGAGCGCGTGTTCCACGTCGATGAAAGCCGCCATTCCGCCTTTTTTTTGCGATTCGGCAATCACCTGGAGAGCGATGGTCGTCTTGCCGGAAGATTCCGGGCCATAGATCTCGCAGATGCGGCCGCGCGGAAATCCGCCCGTCCCCAGCGCCGCGTCAAGCGCGATGGATCCGGTCGAGATGACCGACACCGGGACAATCGCATCCTTCGCGCCCAGCCGCAGGATCGAGCCTTTTCCGAACTGCTTCTCGATCTGCCCGAGAGTCTGCTCCAGTGCGCGCGCGCGTTCTTTTTCATCCATGAGGGAAGCTCCTTATATGCGAACAAAAGGCGAAAGTTATGTTTCGATTATAGCAGTGAAAGCCGTGATGTCCAGTGTATCCAGCCGCTATTTTTGGCGGACAGTCTGTCCCGCGTAACAAACAGCGTGATACCCCTCGTAAAATGAAGGAATCAGGTAAGTGTCAAAAACATTGTCGCGCAACATGTATTGGTATTATACTGGTTAAAGCCTACTGGAAACAGAAGGCGGGACGTAAAGACCCGGCACGTTACGGGGTGCAAGAGGATGGCAGCGTTCGGAAATACGTGAGCCGATGGGAATACCCGGAAACTACTTGCGCTGAGGGTTACTGAAGTTCCTTAGGCCCGGCGACTGATAAAAGAATGTCGCTATTCCAGGTTCAGTACAATCCGTGCAGGTTGGCATCATACCGAAGATCGAAGATGCCCAGTTTTTCGGAACTGATGAGAGCAAGGGGTAAGCTCTCGTCTGCCTCCGCATCAATGAACTGCCTGCATTCCTCTCTCAATCTTATCTAAACTCCATGTGCTGTCTTGGATCTGCGGAATGCAGGCAGTTCATTGATGCGGATACAACAAAGACCGGAACACCGGAAACTCCATGCGATTGGAGGAGTACCGGAAAAATGGCAAAAACCTTATACGTCACCTGCACTGTTTCAAAGGGTCTGTTCGACAGTGAGTTTTACATCACTCTCCAGAAACTACTCACGCCGGAACCTCGGAATTGGTCGCCGGCATGATGGAGAATCCGAGTTGAGCGGCCTTCTTGTTGAGCAGTGATACCTGTTG